>Ga0209830_10000194_pt1 | contig 70226 bp, 68 predicted proteins | sample ArcticOcean_MG_C_12_FD_187439 | JGI IMG/M metagenome (GOLD analysis project Ga0209830, IMG submission 187439) | Marine microbial communities from western Arctic Ocean - ArcticOcean_MG_CB8_130 (SPAdes) (version 2) | ecosystem: Environmental > Aquatic > Marine > Oceanic | place: Arctic Ocean...
TTTCAACAATCAAAAAGCATTCAAGCTGAAGCCATCGCCAATTTTGCTGCGGAACAACAGGCATTGTTAGTTCGGGTTTCACAAAGTTACTTCGCCATACTTGATGCTAACGCTGCGTTATCAGCGACTAATGCAGAGCGAAACGCTGTTCAGAGGCAACTCGAACAAGTTCAACAACGGTTCGACGTTGGACTCGTTGCCATTACCGACGTTCTGGAATCACAGGCAGCTTACGACACTTCCACCGTCAATGTCATTGAATCAGAGGGAGCGCAATCGACTGCCTTCGAACCTCTATTCAGACTAACAGGTCGAAATCTGACAGTAGTCAGCGCCCTGGTAGAGGATTTCCCCGTCAAATACCCGGACCCGCAGAATGAAGACGCCTGGGTTGATACCGCGTTTCAAAATAACTATTCCCTGGTCGCAGCACGAGCAAGACTCCGCAGCGCCGAGCGAGGGTTACAGATCGCTAAGACAGGCCATTACCCCACAATCGACGGACAGGTCGCGTGGTCCCACAATGTATCGGGGTCTAACAACTTCCTGGGAAACAAGGTTGACCAAAGAAGTCTTTCCCTGAACCTTAGAATCCCTATCTACCAAGGTGGAGGTGTTAGATCGGGTGTTAAACAGGCCGGTTACAACCTAGAGGCCGCTCGGCAAAACCTTGACTTGGTAGAAAAGCAAGTCGCTGAAGCTACCCGTATTCTCTACACCGCCATCAACACCGATGTGGCAAGAGTCCGCGCCAGATTACGTGGTATCGAGTCAAGCCAGAGCGCTTTGGATGCAACCCAAACCGGTTACGAAGTAGGAACACGTAATATCGTAGACGTTTTGAACGCCCAACAGAGCCTGTACCTATCCCAATTTCAGTACGCAAAGTCTAGATACACTTATGTCATCGATACCCTGCTGCTGAAACAGTCTGTTGGCACCCTAAATCCAGAAGACATTTACTCACTAAGTCGCTTTCTTGACAACGAGGAAACAATCTCCAGAAACACGCCAACCACTCGATAGATGTATTAATGATGCGCATTTTTGGAGCCACTTTAATCATTATTGCGGTCACCGTTGGGATTTTTGTATCTGCGACCAATGAAGAAAACCCAACGGCCATCGCTACCGCTGAAACCGCGCCGGCGTTTTTGACTAACGATGAAGAAAACAACATATCGGTCTTCAAAAGCGCCAGCCCAAGCGTTGTCTTTGTCACCAACACGCAACTGCGAAGACAACGTTTTTCACTCAATGTCATGGAAATACCGAGGGGCAGCGGCACTGGCTTTATCTGGGACGAATCGGGGCTAATCGTGACGAATTTCCATGTCGTGCAGGGCGCCAACAAAATTACCATCGAGCTTCAATCAAACAAGAGCTATCAAGCGACTGTTATTGGAACCGCTCCAGAAAAAGATATCGCACTTCTGAAGATCGATGCACCAAATGAAAATCTACAACCTTTACCTCTAGGTGACTCGACATCCCTGGCGGTCGGCAGAAAGGTCCTAGCCATAGGTAACCCTTTCGCACTGGATACAACACTGACGGTTGGCGTCGTCAGCGCATTGGGTAGGGAAATAAAATCGATCACAAACCGAACAATCAAAAACGTTATTCAGACTGATGCGGCCATTAACCCTGGTAACTCAGGGGGGCCGTTGCTGAATTCAAACGGCGAGTTGGTGGGTGTCAACACCGCCATCTATTCTCCGTCGGGCGCAAGCGCAGGGATAGGATTCGCTATTCCCGTCAATGCAGTCAAGGTAATCATTCCCCAGTTGATCGAACACGGTAAGTTAATCCGTCCTGTTTTAGGTATCGAGACATTAACCGACTACTGGACGCGTCGCCTGAGAGTAAAAGGCGTTGCTATCCTGTCAGTCAGAGAAGGCCTTCCAGCGGCCGAGGCTGGTATGATAGGCGTGAGAGAAGACCGACGTGGCAAAATTCACCTTGGTGATGTGATCATCGCAATCAACGGCAAAAACGTCACTAATGAAGACTCACTGCTCAACCAGTTGGAACAATTTTCACCCGGCGACACCGTCGAAATCACTACGCTCAAAGACGAAAAAATACATAATTACAAGGTGCAACTGGTAGCACCGGAAGCATAAATGTTCCTTTACGATCTGAACCGTAACCAAAAAGAAGCCTTTATATGCCTGGCTCACGTCGTCGTCGTATCGGATGGAGAGTTAAGTCCAGGGGAGCAGCAGATGATGGGCGAACTGAAAAGGGAGATTGGTCTCTCTTCAGAGTTCGAACCCCACTACATGCCGATTGATGGTATTGGAGACATTTTCAATACAAGAAGTTCAAGGGTTGCCACCATTATTGCGTTGATCAGACTCGGTTATGCTGATGGCGAATTTGAGATAGAAGAACAGTTTTTGCTAAGAGAAATCTGCGCAACTTTCGAGGTCACGGAACCAGACTTCACGATCATCGAGAACTGGGTTCGTCGTCTGGTCGCGCTTGAAAGAGAAGCTCGAGCTTTTATGTGAATAAACCTCGACCGGTATTAGCTGGGCTAACCCTGATCGTTCTGCTAAACGTGATCGTTCTGCTTAGCAGCTGCACTAACCACTCCACTGGGCACTCCACTGGGCACTCCACTGGGCACTTCGCGAGCCACTCCACGAGGCACTCCGATAACGAGACTGAACAGAAACGCACTGGTGAAATACTACTGGCCACTCCGCCGAAAGACTGGATAAGTATTTTCCAGCTCAAAAATGACAGCACACGTCTCACTGACTTTATTCCCCCAGGCCAAAGTAAAAACAACTGGTCAACGAAAATATCATTTGAAGCACTCTCAACAGAAACGCTATCACTTGATCCTATTGAACTTTTATTCCTTGAAGCCGAGGCAGATCAGTCGAGGTGTAACCGTGTTAGTCACTACAATATTTTCTCTGGCCTGGAGAATAACTATCAGACGTCAGTACGGTTGTTTCTTTGTGGCGAAAATACGTTCACCCACCGTGGTGAGATTAAGCTGATAAAAGCCATCAGAGGGGACGGCTACCTCTACTCTGTACGAATAGTAAGAAGGACGCCCCCCTTTGACGTGAACAAGGAAGATATCACCCAACAGGAAGTTGCACTCTGGTCGACTTACCTACGCAAAATCTCGGTCTGCGACGGGTCTACGGAGCATCCATGTCCTAAGACTGAGTCTGAGTCTGAGTCTGAGCCTGAGTCTGAGCCTGAGCCTGGGAAAAACCCTGAAAACCAGACCGAAACCCCGTTAAAAACTTACTGAAACTCGGGTCAATAGTGCAACCTTCGCTGGGCGCTCAGGACTGTGCAAAACTGGTTTAGTGAATCTACGCACGAAACTACATCAATTTACCTACTACCTATTCCCTGGTCAGTGCATCCTGTGCAAAAGCCTGACCTCCCGTGCGCTGGACATCTGTCTGGCCTGCGAATCAGAATTACCCTGGTTAGGAAACTGCTGCCCCTATTGCGCTGAACCATCCACAAACATACTTCCTTGCGCCCGGTGCCTGCAGCAGCCGCAAACCTTTAGCGCAACCCTGTGCGGGTTTGAATATCGATTCCCGATTAATACCCTCATACATGCTTTCAAAGACAGCCAGCACCTTTGCTCTGGCTATGTACTTACCCACCTCGCTTATGAGCGTCATCGAAAAACGCTGAGCAATATCTCGGTAGAGGATCTACTTGTTGTACCCGTGCCGCTACATCCCCGAAAATCCCGTGCAAGAGGCTTTAATCAATCACACTTGATCGCTCAGCAACTGGCAGAGCTGATACCAGCAACGCTGGACCAGACACTGCTGTACCGGGTGATTGATACACCAGATCAAAAAAATCTTCCCCTGTCAGCAAGGAAAAAAAATCTAAAGGATAGCTTTCAGGTAGCACGGAATCTAAAAGGAAACCGCGTTTTGCTGGTAGACGATGTCGTCACAACAGGAACAACAATCACGGAGATATCACGTTGCCTCCTTGAATCAGGCGCTTCCGATGTCGTCGTTTTCGCCGTCGCTCGAACCCCCCCGTAACCACTCTTACTCGCTTTCCTGCAGTCAAACAGTCGGTATGTTAAAGTCCTTCTTTTTTTAGTAATGAGCGCTATGGACTGGGAACATTCCACCATCAGTAAAGACTTCAACCCAGGTTTAACTGAGCCTGAAGCATCTGAGCAAAGTTATCACATCGTCATCTCGGACGGCGAAGTGCTTTGCGTTGACGGCCAGCACCCATGGCGCCCGCTTACCGGCAATGAATTTCAATGGTGCGGCCTGGATGCCGTTTCATCGCACTATCTTGGTGATCTTGGCGGCACCCCTATCTATGCAGTCGAAGTTGACCCTGATGCAGATGAACCCTCAGGTTACGGTTTCGAATCCTTGTGGTCATTCCTGACCAGCGTCGAACAACCTGTATTTTACCTGATCGGCAGAGCCAAGCAGGTCATCGAGTGGCATCAGCATCATCACTTTTGCGGCGCATGCGGGCAGGTAACTTCAACAACACCCCTGGATCGCTCAAGGAAATGTGAGTCCTGCAACATCGCCTTCTATCCCAGGTTGTCTCCATCCATCATTGTCCTAATCAACAGGGGCGAAGAAATTCTTCTTGCCAAAAATGCTCACGCTCGCGGCAATTTCTACAGCACGCTGGCGGGTTTTGTAGAACCGGGAGAATCCATTGAAGAGACGGTCCATCGCGAAGTGTTCGAGGAAGTCGGGCTCAAGGTCAAGAACCTCAAGTACTATAACAGCCAATCATGGCCCTTCCCGAATTCACTGATGCTTGGTTTTCACGCTGAATACGATAGTGGTGACCTGGTATTACAGGAAGAAGAAATTGCAGATGCACAATGGTTCCATTACAACGATCTTCCGCACAAACCAGCGATGATGTCCATTTCTGGATGGTTAATAGATGACTTCATCAAACGGATGGATTAGGCGACAGGTTTTACTCGCAGGCATTCTACTGTCCCTGTTTGTTCATCCATCCTGTTATGCAGACCATCTCAGGGTAGGCGTAGCCGCCAATTTCAGATCAACGCTCGAGAAAATCGCAAGTAGCTTTGAGCTCGAGCACCACACAAAGGTGGAAATAAGCGCCGCCTCAACAGGTGCACTTTTTGCTCAAGTAAAAAACGGGGCGCCTTTTGACATCCTGTTTGCGGCAGATAGTCACCGCCCGGCGTTGCTTGAGTCAGAGGGTCACACCAGATTAAGACGAACCTACGCGTATGGCCAACTGGTATTCTGGACACCCGGCCAACCGGCTAATGAGACCGCCTTGAAACAGTACAATGGAACTATGGCAATCGCGAACCCAAGGCATGCACCCTACGGCAAAGCAGCGACAGATACCCTAGAACTCATGCAGGTTAAACCAAGTCGACTTGTTTACGGCACCAACATCGCCCAGGCTTTCAATTTTGTAAGGACGGGCAATGCTCCAGCAGGATTAGTCGCCCTTTCGCTAATCAGGCACTTGGATGTACCGGCTATCGAAGTCTGGGTTGTTCCTGCCGAGTCCTATGCACCCATTGAGCAACAATTAGTCGTGCTGAAGAATGCATCCAGCAAAGCCGAGCTATTTGTCGCTTACATTTTCACCCATGTCACCACCCAACTCATCGAAAAATCAGGATACCTGGCAGCGGATGCGAGCCACCACGTGGGCAAGGGTACGGCTACTATTGCCAGGCTTGGCGCTGATCGATGACGGACTCGGACCTGGTCTCCTTATGGCTCACACTCAAGCTTGCTGGCGCGACAACGCTCGTTCTGATTCTCTTGGGCACGCCATTAGCGTGGTGGTTGTCCCAGCGCTCCCATTCTAACGAAACAAGCTGGCTAGGTAACACGCTGCGAAACATCGTTGAACCCCTCGTGGCCTTGCCGATCGTTCTACCGCCAACGGTCGTTGGCTTTTACCTTCTACTGGCATTCTCTCCTAACAACCTGCCCGGAGAACTCTGGCAATCCGCAACCGGAACCACCTTGGCATTTTCTTTTTACGGGCTGGTGGTGGGCTCGACGATCTACTCACTCCCCTTTTATGTACAACCACTGCAGGTTGCTTTCAGTGCACTGCAACGAGAGTTGATTGAAGCGGCCGCAACACTGGGCGCATCGCCGCTGGATCGGTTCTTCAGCTTGATCGTTCCACTTTGCCGTCGAGGTTTCATCATCGCCATCTGTCTATCCTTTGCCCATACCGTCGGTGAGTTTGGCATTGTACTCATGATCGGTGGCAATCTGCCTGACGAAACCCGAGTGCTGTCCATTGCGCTTTTTGATCACGTTGAGGCGCTCGACTATGGCAAAGCACATGTCCTGGCGGGCGGCTTACTGGGTTTTTCTTTTGTTACGCTGTTCCTTCTTTACGCCGTAGACAGGCACTGGCAAAACAGCACACGGACAACTTAGGGGCCTTATGTCACTTTTAATCCAGGCCAAAGTAAAACGACAAGGCGGTTTCGAACTCAACGTTGACGTTGCCTTTCCTGACAGGGAAGTGTCTGCACTCTTTGGTCCGTCGGGTTCGGGAAAGTCCACCATCCTGAGATTGCTAGCCGGACTGGACCATGTGCCTGGTACTCGTGTGAGTTTTAATAAGGTCGTATGGCAAGACGAGAGGACGTTCGTAGCCCCTAATCAACGTCATATTGGCTACGTATTTCAGCATCTTAATTTGTTTCCCCACCTGAGCGTATCCGGGAACCTGGATTATGCTGAAGCTCGCCGACAAAGCGGCGGAGGATTAAGCAGGCACGACCTTCTGGATATCCTGAACCTTTCGAATCTTCTTGAAAAACGACCCCGACAGTTATCGGGAGGAGAACAGCAACGCGTCGCCATTGCTCGCGCTCTACTATCCAATCCTGACCTGATCGTGATGGATGAACCACTTGGGTCCTTGGACCAAGCCGCGAAGGACCGAATCCTTCCTTACCTGCAACGACTACACAGGTCCTTGGAGATACCCATTATTTATGTCAGTCATGCATTGGACGAGATCCTGTACTTTGCAGACACCGTGTTTGAAATAGCAGATGGGAAGATCACAGGAGAGAGCTCTGTGATTGATTTCTCAGTCTCTGGCACCCACATAGGCACCCACATAAATCAGCCAGAGGCTGCTGCGATCGTGTCCTGTCGCGTCAAGTCAGAAAACAAACAGTACGCCCTGACAGAGTTGCAGTTCGAAGATACGCTGTTGCTCGTTTCTGCGGGACCGTTGGTAAACGGGGAATCAGTTCGAGTAAAAATTCCGGCCCGGGATGTCAGTCTCTCAAGGCAGCGAAATGAATCCAGTATCATTAACGTTATTGCGACTACAATAGCGCACATCCATGACCCTGAAACCGGCGCCTCTGCAGTTGTTAAGTTAAAATGCGGAAACCAATTTCTACTCGCGCTAATTACAAGGAAGTCACTCCAGGAACTGCGTTTCGAGATAGGTGAGCCCATCTTCGCGCAAATCAAAGGCGTCGCATTAATGACACAGCATGACTCATAACGAACATCCTTTTTCCCGACTTAACCCTGATTTCATCATGGATGCGATTGAATCCGTCGGTTACCAATGCGATGCCCGGAACCTGGAACTCAACAGTTACGAGAACAGGGTCTACCAGATTGGTATTGAAGACAACGAACCAGTCATCGCCAAATTTTATCGTCCAGACCGCTGGTCTCTTGCGCAGATAAAAGAAGAACACGATTTCACCATCGAGCTCAAAGATCACGGTCTATCAGTCGTTGCGCCGTTAACCATCAACGACAAAACATGCTTTCAATATGACGGCTTTAACATAGCCATTTTCCCACGACGGGGTGGCAGAGCTCCGGCGGTTGACGATCTTGGATGTCTTGAAGTACTTGGACGATTCATCGGAAGGTTGCACGCCGTTGGTGCCAGTGATCGCTTTTCATATCGCCCTACCATCAGTATTGAAGAATACGGCGTTTCCTCTCGTCGCTTTTTACTCGATCAACATTTCATCCCAGATGAGCTTCGGGAGTCTTACTCTACGATCACTGAGCCCCTGCTTAAGTTGATTCAGGACCGGTTCGATCTTGCTGCCCCGGCGTTGATTCGACTTCACGCCGACTGCCATATGGGTAATGTGCTGTGGAGAGAGGATCAACCTCATTTTGTGGATTTTGATGACGCACGAATGGGCCCAGCTATACAGGACCTGTGGATGCTTCTGTCCGGTGATGAAGATTCCCAGTCAATACAAATGAACAGAATATTGAAGGGCTATCGTGACTTTCAGGATTTCAACACCAGCGAGTTATTGTTGATTGAACCGCTGCGAACCCTGCGAATGATGTACCACGCCGCATGGCTCGCCAGACGATGGGACGACCCTGCTTTCCCCAGGGCATTCCCCTTTTTCAACACCCAAAGGTACTGGTCAGAACACATCCTGGAGCTTAGGGAACAATGGGCTGCCATCGAGGCGCCCGCTATTTCATTGTATCTTTAATCAGGTTTTTTCTGCGTTACCAGAATCCAAATTCAGAACCCGCTGGCGATGAAGAACCGGGTTCGCATACATCCTTAACCAATAAGACCTGTACTCACGCGGACAGCTTTTCAGCCGCTTTGTTAGTGTGAGCAGTTCCTTTTTCTGTATCGTTGGCACCCGGTGTGACAATGATTCGTACTCAGGCAACCCCAGTTTAGACATAGCCCAATAGTTAATGGGAAAAAGTTCCAGGTTAGAGATGATCTGGCGATCAATTTCTGCCGCAACCTCATCAGCACTCTCAAACTCTCCATCCAGAGGCTTGCCAAGCCTTAGTATGACCTTGCCTTTCTGGCCGTTTAACCCCCGGACGAGTGACAACAGGTCTTCACCGAGAGGTTTCCCATACTCACCGTCTATTTCAATCTTGCCGAGCTCCGTTGCCTTTAACGTGTCACACGGATCGAATTCATAGGAAATCGAAAGCGGAACAATATTGAGCGATCTGATGACTTCAGCGAGAGGTTTCTTTCGATCCGCCAGGGCAAACATCTTGATAATAGCAGGATCAGTTACGTCCAGGCCATTCTTGCTCCGGCCTTCACTCTGCGCGATCCAGATGGAATGCCCCGTCTGAATAGAATGTTTGATGTATTCGGAGGCTTGAATCAATGCCGCATAAGCTTTTCTGACGCCCTCGACTGAACGCTTGATAAAAAAACCCTTATTCAACCGCATCAGTGATGTAGCAAAGTCACGCTGGACCAGGTTATCCCCGATCGCAATCCGAACAGTTTCCAGGTTATTCAGATAAAGCGCATAGTCGAGCAACATCGAATCACCTGCGATGTCGCGGTGATTGCTGATGAAGAGGTAAGCCTTTCCGCTTGCCAGAGAATCAAACCCTTCGTAAACAAACTCTGTCGAACCGTCGCGAACAAGCTTCTTCGCATAATCAGCGACGATTTTCTGGAAACCCGCAATATCATCTATGTCCCGGATGGCCCGTTTGAGGTACAAAGATATCGCTGCTGATACTATTCCAGGGAAAAACCGGCTCAGCCGAGGAACCAGCCAGCCGGCAAGAAACCCGGTGAGTTCTGGGTCAACGACCAACTTCGCGAGCGCATCAGCGACTTCCTCATCGTGATAGGGCCTTATATCTTCAAATTCACTCATACAACGATGGAGTAAGGATTCAGCAAACAATTATCCAGTGTTTCATTTCGAAACGCATGTAGTAATCACGAGAATTTACCCTTCGACGACTTACATTTAAAAACCCCAGTCGCGGTAGTCTATAAGTTAGTAAACTCAGCAAGGTCGAAGCTGAGTATTGGACAATACCCAGGCATGCTATGGATGAAACCACGCTACACATCATCCTATAGACTCAAGTACTTTTCACTCCAAAATCCGGCAGCAGACTCGCCGCGATCAGGAATATACCCGCCACTATTAATATAACGAACACTGACCTTCGTACCAGATGATCTGGCACCCGCTGAACATAGCGACTGGCCACCAGGGTCACAACAATAACCAAAGGGATAGCAACAGCACTCACCTGTAAAATTGCCATGTTGAGTTGACCTGAAATGCCAATCATTGACGCTCGGATCCCTGTTGATACACCGAACACCGCCAGCAGGCTGAACCTAATCGTGTTGATTGATAACGGTTGCCGATAAGCAAAGTACGCCAGTGGGCCACCACCAGCACTATACAGACCCGCCAACAACCCTCCCAGCGCCCCAAACAGGGTAAACATCCCACCACTCGATCTGGCCCTAAAGGGTGCTGGGGAAATCATTAGACTGGTGCCAGCAAGAATAATAACAAAGCCCAGCAGGCGCTTCAGCAGCGCGTAGTAATGCTCAGTTAGATACGTAAGGAGAATGATCCCGAGCGCCATGGCGGGAATCATGCCCAGGAGAAGCCTTCTTACAAACAGCCAGTCAACATATCGATGCCCATGCCTAAGGGCGACGCCCGCATTGGCCAGACTGATGAAACTCACGACGGCTGCAGCAAAAGCAATGTCCGTGATATTGAACAGCGCAACACCCGCCATGATAATCAAACCCATCGCGAAGCCAGTCAGTGTCTGAACCAAAGCACCCAAGACGACAATGACCAGAAACAAAATTGTGTTAATCTCAGTCACCAAAATCTCGACCCCTTTCTCAGCCGCCCAGTATAGGTGAATTTTTGGACCTTAATCTTAAAAACAAAAACGTTCTTATCACCGGCAGCAACCGGGGCACTGGCAATGACATCGCAAAAGCCTTTCTTGAAGAAGGTGCCAGGGTTTTTGTTCATTCACTATCAGAAGGGGACAGTGAATCTGCCTGCGAAGCACTGGCGAATGATCTAGCTCAGCCTCTCTGGGGTGATATAACAACTGACGCTGGTGCCAATCAGGTTCTTGAACAGTATCTTGCCAATGAACACCAACTGGACGTACTGATCAACAACTATGGTGAGGCCAGGCGCGGAAAATGGAGCACTACGTCGACCGATGACTGGATCAAGCTCTACGATATCAACACCCTGTCAATCGTTCGCATGGTGCAAAGGTTTCTACCACACTTGCCAGACAAGGGGCGAATTATCAATCTGGGCACCATAGGGTCTACCAAACCTAACAACATTATGCCCCACTACTACGCCGCCAAAGGCGCACTTGCCACACTGACCGTCAGCCTGTCCAAGGAGGTCGGACCCCGGGGCATTACCGTCAACCTGGTATCGCCCGGGCTGATCAGAACACCCGAAGTTGAGTTGTCGTATCTCGAAAGGGCCAAAAAAGAAGGCTGGGGTGACTCGTTTGAGGAAGCAGAGGCAAAGATCACCGAAAACTACTTTCCAAACCCGCTTGGCAGAATTGCGACCCGCAGGGAAGTGTCAAGCGTAGTGCTGTTTCTCTCAAGCACGCTGGCGTCATTTGTAAACGGACAAAACATTCGCGTCGACGGCGGCGCTGTGGACTACGTCTGATGCTTTGGATCAAAACATTTCACCTACTGTTCGTTATGGCATGGATGGCCGGGGTGTTTTACCTACCTCGAATTCTTGTTCACTATGTCGAGGGTAAAGCAGCAAGTGAAGACACCCGTAGGCTTGTGACGATGGCCGAGAAACTCCTAAAGTTCTCTACCATGATGGCCGTGCTGGCCATCATATTAGGCCTGATCCTCTGGTTATATTACGGCATCACGGGCGGCTGGATGCACGCGAAACTCCTGCTTGTCGGGTTCCTTATTGCTTATCAAGTGCAGACTTTTCGATACCTCTCACAAATGAAGCGGGACGAGGTGCTCAACACATCTCTTTTCTTTCGCCTGTACAACGAAGGCGCACTGATTCTGGTCGTACCCATCCTGATTCTCGTTGAACTCAAACCTTTTTAAAAAGCGGTCGACTGTGCAAGCACTTACAGAATTTATTGACGCTACGCTTAGCAACGCCGAATCCGGCCTGTTGTCGTCGCCATTTCACGCTGACTGGCGATCACCAAGTGAACTCCATCAGGCTTTGGACCTGACCTATTGGAAACCCATCAGGCAGCAAGCAGCGGTTTCTTTTGAAGGTTTATCCCATGCACTGGAACTGGAGATTCACCCGGACATCGTGGCGTACTACACAAGCTATTGGTCAGGCACGCTGGAAGCGGATAGCGCTGAGGGCCGCGTCAGTCTTATCCAGTTGTGGAACCTTGAAGACTTTGATCGCCTGATTGCTAACCTGGTTGGGCATGCCATGGCAAAACAGAAATCCCGCGAAGCGTTTACGGTATTTATCGCTAATACGGATCCTGATACAGAGATTTTCCTCTCCATCGATAATTCATCGGGCGCGGTACTGCTTGAAGAGCCCGGCAAACCACCCCTGCGCCAGGTAGAAACCGATATCCATACCTTTCTGAGAAGATTGAAGCCGAACACTCGTCCAGCTGACATATACTAACGTAATGAACCGAAGCCAAACCCAAAACCAATTAACGCTTGCACCAATTCGACAGGTCACCGGTGAAGTAACTTTACCAGGATCTAAAAGTCTGTCTAACCGGGCGCTACTCTTGTCAGCCCTCGCCGAGGGAACAACCCGTCTCAAAAACCTACTAAGGTCTGACGATACTGAGCGAATGCTGGCGGCATTACGGCAGCTTGGAACAGGCATCGAACTGTCAGCGGACTGGCAATCTGGTGAAGTGCTGGGGAACGCTGGAATATTTAACACACCGGATGTCCCTGACTTTTTCCTCGGAAACGCCGGAACTGCCATTCGTCCGCTAACCGCTGTTCTTAGCCTGATCCCTGGCGATTTCACCATTGATGGCGATCAGTACATGCGCGAACGACCCATTGAACACCTGGTCGATGCACTGTTGACCCTGGGCGCCCAGGTAAGTTACCCGGCAAAGGTAGGGTGCCCACCTATTTTGCTCAAAGGCGGGTTGGTCAATGGCGGCAATGTCAGTATCCGCGGTGACATCTCAAGTCAATATCTAACCGCTCTGTTAATGGCTTTACCGCTTGCGGCTAAGGACTCAAAGATTACGATTCAGGGTGAACAGGTCTCCAAGCCTTACCTTGATATCACGCTCGGTATGTTGAAAAAATTTGGCGTTACGGCGAGCCATGAGAATTACCAAATATTCAACATCCCAGGGAACCAGGCTTACCGATCACCAGGTAGCTTCCTGATAGAGGGCGACGCTTCATCGGCCTCGTATTTCTTTGGAGCAGCTGCTATCGGCCGGGGGCCCGTCAGAGTCCATGGACTGGGCAAACACTCGGTCCAGGGCGACTATCAGTTCCTCGACATCATTGAGTTGATGGGGGCCACCGTGAACAGGGGGGAGAGTTGGACCGATGTCACGGGCGGCGAGTTACAGGGCGTTGATGTTGATCTTAACCATATCCCGGATGCTGCAATGACCATTGCTGCCATGGCACTCTTTGCACAGGGAAAAACGGTCATACGCAACATCTACAATTGGCGAGTTAAAGAAACTGACAGGATGCACGCAATGGCAGAAGGTCTGACCCGACTCGGTGCAACCGTACAAACCACTGCGGATTCCATCACGATCGACCCACCCAGCGAAATTAGGGCTGCGACCATCGATACCTACGGTGACCACAGGGTTGCAATGTCATTTTCGCTGGCAGCACTGGGTAACGCACCGGTCACCATTAATGACCCGGAATGCACTAGAAAAACCTTTCCAGACTATTTCGACGTTTTTCAGTCCATCTCCAGAAATTGATGACCTCGACTTGAACCCCCATAAACTTTCGAGCGCTTTGATCGCCATCATCCTTTTCGGATTGCTGTACACAGAGGCCCACGCTTGGGAAACACGACTTGATAAAGATGGTATCCTGGTTCAATCACGACTTACCGCCGGGGCCAAATATCAGGAGTTCCGGGCTGAAGCCGAAATTGACGCAACAGTAGCCCAGGCCATAGCGCTACTTAAAGACACTCCGGCCTGCAGGCATTGGTTGTTTCGGTGTAAAGAAAGTCGGCTTATTCGAGAAATGAGCAGCACTGAAAGAATCTTCTACCAAGTGACATCGCTCCCCTTCCCTGCAAAATCGCGCGATGCTATTTTTTATGCGGCAATTACGTTTGAAGGTCCGTCATCAGTACGCGTGACAATGAGTTCAATGCCAGATGAAGTACCCCAAACCAAACATGTCAGAGTACGGGAAGCATTCGGAACCTACCTGCTTGAACCGACCCGGGAGAACAAACTTCTGGTGACCTGGCAGCAGTATGTCGACCCTGGCGGCTCGCTACCTGCCTGGCTGGTCAACTCAATGCTGACAGACCTCCCGTTCAAATCACTGCGGGCTTTCCGGGAACGGGTCAAACAATCACCCTATCGCGATGCAATATGGGTCTATGGACCAGACGGAACACCAACCGGTATCAAAGTTATTAGCTCGCATGACTAAGCCCAACGGATTCAAGATCTAACAGGAAGGATTTTGCCGGAAGTCCTCCACCAAATCCTGTCAGGGTGCCGTCTGCACCAATAACTCTATGGCAGGGGATGACGATCGGGAGCGGATTACGACCATTAGCTGCACCAACCGCTCTGACGGCCTTCGGACGGCCAATCCGTTCTGCAATATCGCGATAGGTCCTGGTCTGCCCAAAAGGAATTTCCTGCAGAGCCGCAAGGACGCTGAGCTGAAACGGCGTGCCGGAAGGCCTCATCTTTAAGTCAAACTGCTGTCTTTCGCCCTCGAAATATTCGTTAAGCTGATCTTCGGCCTGTTTGAAGGCGGAATCATCCTGAACCCAATCGTCCTTCGGATAGATAATCCCCTTCCCTTTTGGAAAACCAATCATTGCAAGGATGCTGATTGGGCCGCCGAGCAGGAGTCTGCCGACGGGCGATGGTATGTATCTGTAGTACACGATCTATCCCTCCTAACGCTTCATTTCAGGACAATTGGGTCTGCCGAAGCCCGCCACAAATGCATACCTGCGTATCCACGCCAGGGCCGCCATGCTTGCGCTGTGTTAATCAGTTCCTTTTCCGAGCTAACGCCCAGGATTTTCTCTGCTACTTTTCTAATCACAAGGTCACCATGCAGGAAGGAATCCGGATTCGATAACGCACGCAAGCAAACATATTGAGCTGTCCAAGGACCGATGCCAGGTATTGCAATCATTTGGTCGTACAAAACCTGTTCATCCGCATCAAACTCAAGCTCACCATCCGCAACTGCAACCGCCAGCAGCTTTATAGCTGTTGCTCGCTTTAAAGGCATTGGCAGCGTAGCGGGGTCCAGATCGGCGAGCGTTTCTGCGCTTGGAAACACCCGCCCATACTCTGTCTGAACGCCATACTGGTCGGCAATCCTTCCCATGACAGTCGTGGCTCCCTTCACTGAAACCTGTTGCCCGACAATCGCTCGTACAGCGATTTCAAATTCATCAAAAGCACCGGGTAACCGCAGTCCAGGACGCTTCCTTACTAGCTTGCGCATGATTCTATCTTCGCAGAGCACCGAATTTATCTCTTCTGGTACGGCGTCAACGTCAAACATTGACCTGACTTTGCTCATGATTTGCATCAGCGAGCGCGTACTCCCTCCCTGAACGACACACACCAGCTGGTCGTCCAATTTCGACACTGACAAATGCCCACTCTTGCCATCAAGCACAAAAGACCGCTCGTAACTTCTAGGGGCATTGTCCAACAATCCGTTATCTGAAAGAGCATTGTCCACAGTGACGTTTTCCACACCGGGGACTGCCCTGACCCGGTAGAACTCAAGCAGGCTTCGAAAGTCATAGGGCTCCCGGAAAGAAATCTTCAGTTCAATACCTTTAGCGGCTGCTGGTCTGGTTTTTCGGAGCGAGTCCGGCGATCGGCTGTATGTTTGCACGAAATGCTTGTTGAAGCGCCGGATACTCTCATAACCTGATGAAACCGCAATGTCAGTCATCCCAAGACTGGTTTCATCAATCAGTTTTTTTGCAAACTGCAGGCGACGTGTTTGCGCAACCGTTTTCGGCGACGCACCAAGATGGTTCGTAAACGATCTATCTAAGTGCAGGGCCGTGACGCCCAGCCGTTCACACAACGCGACGACACTTCCATCATCCAGCGCACCATTGTTTATCAACCTTAGCGCTCTCGTCACCGTCGTGGAGGGCCCACGCCATGCTGGCTTTCCCGGCGCCGATTCGGGACGGCATCGAAGACAGGGCCTATACCCCGCTTCACTCGCTGCCGCGGCACTATCAAAGAAGGTGACGTTTTCTGCGCGCGGCATTTTTACCCGGCAGACAGGTCGACAATAAACCCCCGTCGTCCTCACCCCGATATAGAATCTACCGTCGAACCGAGGGTCTCTAGCCCTCCTTGCTTGCTCAAGTTTTCCACCTGCCGTTAGCATTCAAACAGCCCAACCCCATACCTAAACGTAGCTTACGCACCGAGCCACGGTCCTGCCAGCCAAAAAAGCACCTCGTTATCGAGCGCGTTTAGACATCACCTTCGGTACAATAGGCCCATGGAATTCCTTGGTAAGCTTGAATCAGTAACACCGGACCTGCTGGCCCTGCCGGGTGCGCATCATTTCTGCATCGAGCATTTCGCGGGTTATCAGTCGGAGCCGACATCGATCCAGCTACAGGTCGTCCTGCTGCATGAGGCCGGTGAGATTTACACCATAATATCCGACCATGAATTTTCAGCCAGTATCGACGTGAATAACCTCGGGGACCTGACTGCCGCTGCTAGCAAAATGAGTAGAGAGCCAATTTGTCTTAGCCGACCATTTGAACTGGAAACCGTCAGCATCCAAAAACCGTGGGGACAGGAGATCTGGTATTCAGGCATCGAACAGCGAGGCGTATCAACGGTAAAAAATGTCCCCCTTCCCTGGTTACTGTCCGTCTTCGGAGATTACCTTGGATGTGAGGGTGCCCCCATGCTGCTAAAAATTCTTGCGCCATTCCCTGCACCAAATCTTGGCGACCTGTATTTTGAAATGCACGAAAAGAAGATCGAAGTTTACGTGGTGACACAAATCGACCCAAAAGCATGGCCGACCGGTTCGGGAAAAATTCGATACGGCTTCAATCAGGACGTGATCAGTGAATTCGAATCAGTGGACAGATTCCGCAACAGTTACCAGCTGTCGGTAAACGAATACCGACTGACCAGGAACGAAATAGATGCACAGCTTAAGTCACTAAGAACCCAACAGGGTCTTAGCTCAGACAATATTGTCGCGCCCGCTGTGTACAACGAATTTATGGCGCAGATTGACCCTGAACTTAGAGACAGGGAAGAGCGGTTGAGGCAATCCATGTATCGTCACACCAACATGCTGGATTTAAGCATCGGTGATGTTGTGACCGTCGCGCCAATGGTACCCCATTCGTTACAACACGGCGTGAGAGTGGTCGAGTTCCAAACCCCCCATTACGAACGATACATCCTGTCTTTTGGACAAGAGGTCTTGACGCAGGATCACTGGGATACGGAGAGCGCTATGGCAGGCGCGAGAACTGAAATTGCAACACCCGAACCGCCCGTGCAGCTCTCGCCAGGCCTTGATCTCATCGCCGATTTCGATGCATTCAAAGTCTTAAGGCTCATGCTCGACCCAGGGGATTCGGCACAAACCCAGCATACCAACTACACCATCGTCATTGGCGTAGCTGGCGAAATGACTCTGGACGATCTGACAGCCCTAGGCCCGGAACAGGCCTTTTTTCAGGCCCCAAAGGGAGCACTTCAATTTACTAATCGGGGTACTACCCCGGCGACGGTGCTCATCGCCGAAGAAAATAAACCGCCCCTTTAAGAAGGAAGAAGGTCCTTAACTGCGTCACGTTCTTCTATGAGTTCAGCCTCGGTGTCATTCATTTTTTCTCGACTGAAATCGTTTATGGCAAGTCCCTGGACAATTTTCCAGTCGCCACCGGCACAGGTACACGGGAACGAATAAATCAATCCTTCTGCGATACCGTAACTACCATCAGAATAAACAGCCATACTAACGACTTCACCATCAGTACCCAGCGCCCAATCGCGCATATGCTCGATAGCAGCATTAGCCGCTGACGCTGCACTTGATAACCCTCTGGCCTTGATAATCGCCGCACCCCTTTGTTGAACCGTAGGGATAAACATTTCTTCTACCCAAGCCTGATCAACCAGCGTGTCGGCAGCTGTGCCGTCAACAGACGCATGACTTATATCCGGATATTGAGTAGCCGAGTGATTACCCCAGATCGAAAGCCCAGTGACATCTGATACGTGTCTGCCTGTTTTTTGGGCAAGTTGAGTCACCGCACGATTGTGATCAAGCCGAGTCATCGCCGTAAAATGCCTAGGATCAAGATCCGGTGCATTACGTTGCGCAATCAGACTGTTGGTATTTGCTGGATTTCCCACAACAAGCACCCTGACATCTCTGCTGGCATGATCATTCAATGCCTTTCCCTGGACAGAGAAAATAGCAGCGTTTGCTTCAAGTAAATCCTTACGCTCCATACCTGGCCCGCGGGGTCTAGACCCTACAAGAAGCGCATAATCAACATCTTTAAAGGCGACATTCGGATCGTCCGTTGCGACAATTCCCTGCACCAATTCAAAGGCACAGTCATCCAACTCCATTACCACACCGGAAAGCGCCCCCATAGCCGGTGGAATCTCAAGCAATTGCAGAATGATGGGCTGGTCTGCCCCCAACAATTGCCCTGATGCAATTCGAAAAAGAAGGGAATAACTAATCTGCCCCGCTGCACCCGTTACCGCTACCCTGACTGGTTCTTTCATACTGATCCTCATTTTGCGAATTAACGTATTCATTCGAGCCTCAAGCATTACTTGTACTTGAAGCGGGCGCAGATTATAACAACCTTACTAATCACTGCATTATGAATTGTAGGTTATGTTTTTAACCTCCCTAACACTTAAAGGTGAAAACCTTCCAGAAGCTTACCCGTTTACGGTACCGTGCATACAGACCCTGTCAAAGCTTGCATTTGACACTCCGGTAACAATCTTTGTCGGCGAGAATGGATCGGGTAAATCAACGCTGCTGGAAGCGATTGCCTGCGGGATGAACTGCCCTGCCATCGGTTTGACTGACCTTTCAAGAGACCCAATGCTCGAGGATGCCAGACGACTAGCGAAACAATTACGTCTTTCACGGTCAAACCACCCAAAGGTAAAGCTATTTTTCAGGGCTGAAGATGCCATTGGCTTCACCCGCCGAATGACAGACAATATCCGCGACTTAGATGAGCTGAAAAAAGGGTTCAGCGAGCGCCTGTCTGGCTATGGGAGAGATCTGGCCGTGGGTGCGATGGAAGGCCAAAAGGCAGGTATTACATCGCGATATGGAGAAAACCCAGACGCACGCTCGCACGGAGAGTGGTTTGTGAACATCCTTCGGGAGAGGATACACAGCAGGGGCCTTTATTTACTGGATGAGCCTGAAACACCGCTTTCACCCATACACCAGCTATCGCTATTGTCGATCGTTAAAAATGCTGTCAGCCTTGGCGCCCAGTTCCTGATCGCCACCCACTCGCCCATCATCATGGCTTGTGAAGGTGCAACAATTTATAACCTGGATAACACAAGCATCACAAAAACCGCCTGGGAAGATGTCGAACACGTTAGTCTGATGCGAGCATTCCTGGCGGATCCTTCGAGTTTTCTTCGACATCTTTAACCGACTTACAAGCAAATTTAACAGACTTACAAGCAAACCGTACAGGCCAGATATCAGGCACCCGAGGCGCTAATTCTCATGCTGCGGTCGAATGGCAGACTATATTCTTGCAAAAGCCAATCTTCATCAAAGTTATAATTTACAAAAATTGTTTTATTTCAATAAGTTAACATAAAAAGAAATGGCGCGGTGCGTGCCTATACCCTTGACTTTCAGCAGCCGAATGCTATTGTTTTCGACCCGCTGAATAGCCGAGCTAGAATCCGGTGACCCCGCTGGGCATCTGCACTTGAAACAAACCAGAAGTTGGGATTGAGTCAGCCCACTTCCAGGTTGACTGACGCGTCAAATCGACAGGTTCGAAAACATAAAGCAGGACAGTTACAGCAAATGAATAGCAAAAGAATCGATGGCAAGATCGGGTTTCCCGAGAAGAACGGGTTATATGATCCCGCCAATGAGAAAGATTCCTGCGGTGTAGGATTCGTCGCCAACATTAAGGGTATACCCAGTCACGAGATAATGACTGATGCATACCATATCAACTCAAGAATGGATCACCGCGGCGGTTGTGGGTTCGAGGAAAACTCAGGGGACGGCGCAGGTATTCTGACCGCCATTTCACATAAGTTTTTCCAAAAGGCGCTGGCAGAACTGGGGATCACGCTTCCGGAACCTCAGGCTTACTCAATAGGAAATGTGTTCCTGCCTAACGACCCAGAGGAAAGAGCGCACTGTAAACAGGTGATGAAACGCATCATTCAGGAAGAGGGGCAGCAATGCCTGGGCTTTCGCGAGGTCCCTATATGTCCTGACGAAGCGAACATTGGGCCCGCCGCAAGAGAGGCAATGCCATTTATTGAACAGGTCGTAATCGAAGGTTCCAAGACCACCGACCATGCCTTCGATCGAGCGCTATATTTAATTCGTCGTCGCTTCACCGTAGAAACAAAACAGAACACAGCCCTAAAAGAAGCGCACCAGGTCTATGTCTGCAGCTTGAATTCTCGAATCATCGTCTACAAAGGCATGCTCACCCCAGGCCAGCTATTCCCTTTCTATTCGGATCTGGAAGACCCTGACTACGAGAGCCACCTGGCGATGGTTCACAGCAGATTCTCCACCAATACTTTCCCAAGTTGGGATAGAGCGCAGCCAAACCGCTTTATGAGCCATAACGGCGAAATCAACACCCTGCGGGGCAACAAAAATAATATGACTGCCCGGGAAGGCGTCGTAGAGTCGGAAATGTTCGGCGACCGAATCAAAGATCTCTTGCCGATTGTACAACCGGACTTTTCAGATTCCGGCACCTTTGACAATGTGCTTGAGTTTTTGCTGATGTCTGGCAGAAGCCTGCAGGAAGCCGTGATGATGATGATCCCGGAGGCCTGGCAGGCAGACGTCAATATGCCGCAGGAAAAACGTGATTTTTACGAGTATCACTCAGCCTTGATGGAACCCTGGGACGGCCCGGCGTCTATCGTCTTTACGGACGGGCATTACATCGGCGCAGTACTTGACCGAAACGGTCTTCGTCCTTCACGTTATTACGTCACCCATGACGACAAGGTCGTGATGGCAAGTGAAGTCGGCGTCTTACCGATAGACCCAGCCAACGTTAAGGAAAAAGGGCGCCTGCAACCCGGTAAGATGTTCCTGGTGGATTTTTTTGCTGGCAGGCTCATCCCCGACGAAGAACTGAAAATGGACTTCGCCACCCAAAGGCCCTATGGCCAGTGGATCGAAAACCAGAAACTCGAACTGAGTGATCTGCCCAAGACGGGTAATGAACTGAACTACGAGCCCTCTAGTCTGGTTCAGCGCATGCAGTCATTCGGATACACCCTAGAAACGATGCGGTTTATGTTACTACCACTCGTGACTGAAGCGCGGGATCCCCTAGGCTCCATGGGTAACGACTCAGCACTAGCCTGCCTGTCAGACAAGTCACGTATGATCTACGACTATTTCAAGCAGTTGTTCGCTCAGATAACCAATCCACCGATCGACTCCATCCGCGAAGAAGTGGTGATGTCCTTGTCCTGCTTTATCGGCCCTGAGCGCAACCTGCTCGAAACAACCGAAGAACATGTACACAGACTAAGCCTGCCACATCCGATCCTGTCCAATGATGAACTGGCCAGCATCAAAAATATCAATGAGCGGGACTGGAAGACGCAAACCATTGACATCACCTTCGAGAAATCAACGGGCAAGACAGGCATGCTGGAGGCGCTGGACCGTATCTGTCATGAAGCGACGACTGCCATCGATGGTGGATTTTCCATTATCGTGCTCTCTGACAGGAATATCAGCGCAGGCCGCATGGCGCTGAGTTCACTGCTTGCCTGCGGTGCAGTCCACCATCATCTGGTGGGAACTTATCAACGAACACGTATCGGGATTGTGATTGAATCCGGCGAGGCTCGAGAAGTCCACCACCATTGTCTACTGGTTGGATACGGCGCTGACGCCATCAACCCATACGTGGCTTTTGAATCACTCTGGCAAGCGCAGCAAGACGGTTTACTGGACGCTGCCGAGTACTCGGATATTCACAAAATAGTCGACTCATATAAGAAGGGCGTTGCCAAAGGTATCCTGAAGGTCATGGCCAAGATGGGTATCTCTACGCTCCAGTCCTACAAAGGCGCACAGATATTCGAGGCAGTAGGTTTAGCAGACGAGATTATTGACCGCTGTTTTGCAGGAACCACTAGCCGTGTGCAGGGCGTCAGCTTTGATGTGCTGTTTGACGAGATGAAGGTTCGACATGAGATCGGTTTCCCCGCAAGAAAAGAGAACCTGATCCCCGTATTACCTAATCCCGGGGATTTTCACTGGCGTCGTGGCGGTGACACGCACATGTGGGATCCAGACACGATTTCCAACCTTCAGGTGGCAGCGAGAACAAACGACCAAGATGCCTACTGGCAGTTTGCCAACCACGCTAACGGCGAAAGCACACGCCGAGCAACGTTCCGGGGTCTGCTCGACTTTAATTATGCAGCAACCGCCATCGAACTCGATGAAGTCGAGGCTGCCAGCGAAATCGTCAAACGGTTTTGTACCGGCGCCATGAGTCTAGGTTCCATCTCGGCGGAAAGTCATGAAGCACTCGCCGTTGCCATGAACAGGCTAGGTGGTAAATCAAACACAGGAGAAGGCGGGGAAGACCCGATCCGTTTTAAAACCATGGCGAATGGTGATTCAAAGCGGTCAGCCATTAAACAGGTAGCCTCGGGCAGATTCGGGGTGACCATCTGGTATTTAGCCAACGCAGACGAACTACAGATCAAGATCGTACAGGGCGCAAAACCGGGAGAAGGCGGAGAACTGCCGGGCGCTAAAGTAGACAAAAACATCGCAAGAATCCGTCATTCAACACCGGGGGTTGGCTTAATCAGCCCTCCTCCGCATCATGACATCTACTCCATTGAAGACATCGCGCAGCTGATTCATGATTTGAAAAACGCCAATCCCAACGCACGCATTAGCGTGAAACTAGGGTCCGAAATTGGTGTCGGCACGATCGCCGCGGGCGTCACAAAAGCAAAAGCTGACCATCTGGTCATTGCCGGACATGACGGTGGTACCGGCGCTTCCCCACTGACCTCTATTAAACATGCGGGTCTACCCTGGGAACTTGGCCTCGCCGAAACCCACCAGACGCTCGTCATGAACAATCTTCGATCACGCGTCGTGCTGCAAACTGATGGCCAGATCAAGACAGGTCGCGATGTGGCTATGGCACTGCTTCTTGGAGCAGAAGAGATCGGCTTCGCCACTGCGCCCCTGGTCACGCTTGGCTGCATCATGATGCGCAAGTGTCACCTGAATACCTGCCCTGTTGGCATTGCAACACAAGACCCAGACCTTAGGGCTAAATTTAACGGCAGTCCCGATCATGTCGTGAACTACCTGTTTATGGTGGCCGAGGAGTTACGCCAAATCATGGCCAAACTCGGCATTCGCACTGTTAACGAGATGGTAGGTCGCGTTGACCTCCTCTCCAAAGATGATGCTATTGATCACTGGAAAGCGCGGGGACTAGATTTTACCAGCATTCTTACGCCGGCCAAGATCGTGTACGAAGGGACCGAAGTCTATAGAACAATGGACCAGGACCATGGGCTGGATAAGGCCCTCGACAACACCCTAATCGAGTTGGCAAAAGCGGCACTTGAAAGCGGCGAACGGGTTGATATCGAGCATGACGTGATCAACATCAACCGTGTCGTAGGCACCATGCTTTCCCATGAGGTGGCGAAGGCAACTCACGGTGAAGGATTCCCTGAAGACACGATTAATATCAAGTTAAATGGCTCAGCGGGACAAAGCCTAGGTGCCTGGTTGGCAAAAGGCATCACCATCGAAGTAGAGGGTGATGCTAACGACTATGTCGGTAAAGGACTCTCGGGCGGAAAGATCATTGTTTATCCCCCCACCAGCAGCAGCTTCGCAGCCGAAGACAATGTGCTGATCGGTAATGTTGTACTTTACGGCGCCACCTCGGGTGAAGCCTACTTCAGGGGAATAGCCGCCGAAAGATTTTGTGTACGCAATAGCGGTGCGCACGCTGTTATTGAAGGGATCGGGGACCACGGTTGTGAATACATGACCGGCGGACGCGTCGTTGTTCTTGGTTCTACCGGGCGAAACTTTGGTGCCGGCATGAGCGGAGGTGCCGCCTACATATGGGATACCGCTGGCGACTTCACCAGTAAATGCAATACGGGTACTTTTGAGCTGGAAGCAGTCCAGAGCGAAAAGGACATCAGTGAATTGAAAAACATGATCCAGAAGCATGAAAAATACACCGGGTCAGTAGTCGCCAGAAAAATTCTGGACAACTGGTCTTCTGAATTACAGAAGTTCATCAAAGTAATGCCTACGGATTACAAGCGAGTTCTAGAGGAGCTTGCAGCCGAAGAAGCCCTAACGGCTGCGGCTGGCTCTTAAGTAATAAGCAGTCTCTTAAGTGGTAAGTAGGTTCTTAAGTAATAAATAGAGTGTAGTTATGGGTAAGCCAACAGGGTTTAAGGAATTTGACAGGGAAGTAGCACCCTATCGCAACGCAGCCGAACGGTTGATTGATTTCAAGGAGATCTATACCGACCACAACGACGAGCACCTGCAGACTCAGGGCTCACGGTGCATGGATTGCGGAGTACCCTTCTGCCAGTCTGGTAATGGCTGTCCTATCCACAACCTGATTCCCGAATGGAACGACCTTGTGTACAAGGGTCGCTGGCGCGAAGCGCTGGACCGACTGCACAAGACCAACAACTTCCCCGAGTTTACCGGCAGGGTTTGTCCCGCCCCATGCGAGGGCGCCTGTGTTCTGGGTATCACCAACCCACCGGTAACCATCAAGAACGTAGAGTCAGCTATTATAGACCGTGGTTTTGCAGAGGGTTGGGTTGTCGCAAATCCACCCGCGACCAGAACAGGTAAAAAAATCGCCGTCATAGGCTCCGGTCCCTGTGGACTCTCAGCAGCAGCGCAATTGAACACCGCAGGACACCAGGTGACAGTTTACGAACGCGCTGACAGGCTGGGCGGCCTGTTGATGTATGGTATCCCGAACATGAAACTTGAAAAGTCGGATATCGAACGACGAGTTCAGCTAATGCGCGAGGAAGGTATTGAATTCATCGTCAATGCAGACGTCGGTAACAATGTCGACGTCAAAGCGCTCGTTGACGGCAATGATGGTGTGCTTCTGGCAACCGGGGCAACCCTGGCAAGGGACCTTCCAATACCAGGTCGTGAAGCGAAAGGTGTTCACCTGGCAATGGATTTTCTGACTGCCAACACCAAGAGCCTGTTGGATTCGAACCTTGAAGATGGCAACTACATTTCCGCCAAAGACAAAAACGTTATCGTCATTGGCGGTGGTGATACTGGAACAGATTGTATTGGTACTTCACTGCGACACGGTTGCAAATCACTCGTTAACTTCGAGTTGATGCCACGCCCTCCTGAAGAGCGAGCAGCCAACAATCCTTGGCCGCTTTGGCCAAAAGTCTATCGAGTGGATTACGGTCACGCAGAAGCTGCAGAAAAGTTCGGCGACGACCCTCGTGTTTATTCGATTATGAGTAAAGAATTCCTGCAGGATGAAAATGGCAATCTTAACGGTATCGTCACCGTCAACGTTGACGATCAACTCAAAGAGATTCAGGGCACTGAGAAAACCTGGGAAGCTGACCTCATTATGTTATCAATGGGCTTCCTACAGCCAGAACACTATATCAACCAGGCGCTTGGGATGGAGATAGACGGGCGCGGCAACTTTCTGGCGACCAAAAAGGATTTCAAAACTTCTGTACCAAAAGTCTACGCCGCAGCGGACTGCAGAAGGGGACAGGATCTTGTCGTCAGGGCCATTAATGAGGGCCGTGAAGCCGCACGGGAGATTGACAGAGACCTAATGGGTTCTACTCAGCTGCCCTGACAGGCTTTACTCACAAAGTCGTAAGCCAGCCGTGAGTGTCTGCCTGAGAACACTCACGGGGACGTCCTGCACAATGTCGGTCTTGCCAATACCGCCTGCTATCAACACGAACCTTAAACCCTCATCAGTTGCTTTTTTATCCTTCGCCATAAAAGCCAACATAGCCTCTGTGGACACCTCTGCTGGACCGGCAATCGGCAACCCAGCGCTTTTCACGAGCGCTTTTATTCGTTGACTATCATCAAGGGAACACCGGCCAAGTCTGGCTGAAAGATCGGCGGCCATCACCATTCCCGCACCTACCGCCTCACCATGCAACCACTGCCCGTAACCCATTCCCGTTTCTATAGCATGGGCAAAAGTATGGCCAAAGTTCAAAAGGGCACGTTTTCCCGATTCTCTTTCATCTTCGGCAACGACCGATGCCTTAATCTGACAGCTGCCTTTAATGGCGCTGATCAGGGCTCCCTCATCCTTTTGCCGCAATTGACCGATATCTTTCTCAATCAGGTCAAAGTATTCAGAATCCGCCAGCACACCATGCTTAATAATCTCTGCTAGCCCGGCAGATAGCTCCCGTTCGGGTAACGTCAGCAACGTATCGGTATCGATATAAACACCCTTTGGCTGGTAAAAGGCTCCAATCATGTTCTTACCTAGCTCATGATTAACGGCGGTTTTTCCTCCAACCGAAGAATCCACCTGTGATAACAAGGTGGTTGGTACCTGTATAAACGGAACGCCACGCTGGTAGGTGGCTGCAGCGTAACCCGCAGTATCGCCAACCACCCCTCCCCCCAGGGCGACGATCGTCGTCGATCGATTGTGACCCTTGGCAAGCAGATCGCCGATGATCGCCTCCAGTGTCTGCAGTGTTTTGAATTGTTCACCGTCCGGCATCAGGTGTACATCTACGTCAACCCCTTTCAACTGCTGCCTGACCCTGTCCAGATAATGATCAGCGACCACTTGGTTGGAGACGACAAATACCCGTCTACCCTGAATCTTTTCAAGCAGCATGTTACCAGTTCGCAACAGTCCCGACCCAATACAGATATCGTAGGAATTCGCTCCTAGGTCAACGCGAATATTTTCCATTAGTCTTGTGTTAATCCTTCTTTTTTAAGGTTTTCCAATATCTGCAAAACAGCTTTCCTGCTACTGTTGTGGCCAACGAACACGCGTACATTTGACACTTCTCGATACAAAGGATCACGGTCTCTCTTGATTTTTTCCAAGATGGCTCTCGGATTACCGTTCTGCAGGAGTGGACGCTTTTTATCATTGGCCGTGCGTTTCACCAGCAGGTCCACCGACGTATCAAGGTGAACGACAATGCCCCGCTCTTTAAGGTAGCGTCGATTTTCATCATTCAGAACTGCACCACCGCCCGTTGCGACCAGGACATTATCTTCCTGCGTTAAGTCATCAAGCACATGCGTCTCGCGCATCCTGAAGCCGGTTTCGCCCTCGACATCAAAAATCCAGGCGATATTGGCACCTGCACGATATTCAATTTCCTCGTCACAATCGACAAACCTCAACCCCAACTCGCGAGCGAGCATTCTACCAATAGTGGTCTTCCCTACCCCCATTGGACCGACCAGAAAAAGCCGCAAGGGTCTGGAAACATGAATACGCATAAAATTAGACTAGGAATGACAAGGTCATCCCCGCAAGTTATCTGGAGGTGAGTGAATCACGAATCAGACGAGGCGTGATGAAAATAAGAAGTTCTTGTTTATCGTCCGATTTAGTCCTGCTTTTAAAGAGATTTCCTAACCAAGGCAGGTCACCCAGGATTGGCGTCTTGCTCACGCCCTCTGACACCACTGTCTGGAAAACACCACCCAGCACGATAGTCTCGCCATTGTTAACCAGTACTTGCGTCTTAATGCTATTCGTCCGAATACTCGGTATGCCACCGAACACGGCGCCGATCGAATCCTGATTCACCTCTAAGTCCATGATAATTCTATCATCCGGCGTAATCCTTGGCGTGACCCTTAGCCCCAGCACCGCATCAATAAACTGGGTTGCGGTCGCACCACTGGAAGATGCCTCCTGATACGGAATCTGGTCACCCGATTCGATCGTCGCCTCCTGTTTATCGGAGGTAATGACCTTTGGACGGGCAATTACCTCACCTCGGCCTTCGGTTTCCAGCGCACTAAGCTCCATATCAAGAAGATAATCTTCACCAATGATACCGAACGCAAAACTTGAAGAATTACCCGCAGCTGGCAGGTCTACAATCAGATTATCTTCCGCTGAATAAGTAAACCCTCCTCCGGATGTCACTGAGTCACGAATCTCGCCAATTGTAGTCAACGAGCCACCAAATTGGGTATTAACCTTACCATTATCATGACTACCGTAGCCCAAGGCGCCCCAACGGACACCAAGTGACTCGCCAAAACTCGAACTTGCAGTAACGATGCGCGCCTCGATAAGCACCTGGCGGACCGGCACATCAAGCCGATCCAGCACCTCTCGGAATTTATTAATCCGTTCGATTGTTTCAGTAATGATAATCGCGTTGGTCCTCTCATCGACAATCACCGAACCACGGCTGGAAATAACACCTTCCCCTTCACCTTCTCCGGCACTCTGAAAAAGGCCGAATATTTCCCCGGCACTTGCGTACTTCACTTCAATAAACTCTGTTCGCAACGGCGCCAACTCAGATATTTGTTGCCGGGACTCCAACTCCATCTGCTCACGGGCCGCCAACTCTGCTGCCGGAGCGATCATCAGAACGTTACCCACCAGTCTCTTGTCCAGACCTTTGGTCTTCATAATGATTTCAAGCGCCTGGTCCCATGGAACGTTCTTCAATCGAAGCGTAATCCGACCGGACACTGTATCGCTTGCCACAAGATTCAAATCTGTAAAATCTGCGATCAACTGAAGTACTGAACGAATCTCGATGTCCTGAAAGTTCAAGGACAGCTTTTCTCCCTTAAAACGAAAGGCCTGACTGGAAGATTCACGTTCCGCCGCAGACATCGGCTTAACTTCAAGGGTGAAAACGTTATCGGCCTGATAAGCCAGGTATTCAAAATCTCCTGAAGGCTCAATCACCATCACGGTATTGCCATTTTCAGGCATCGAATCAACCGTTATCACCGGGGTAGCAAAGTCAGTCACGTCCAACCGGCGCTGAAGTCTCTCGGGGATGACCGTATTGGCGAACTCAACTTTGATATTGCCACCTTCACTGATCACATCAACACCCACACCAACATCAGATAAACGCACGATAACGCGACCTTCGCCTGCCTCGCCTCGCCTGAAATCAATGTCCTGGACGACCGGAGACTCGTCTCCGTAAGAATCTTCCTCGGCCCCTAAACTCTGACGCCGATCATTTCTGACAAGTCCTGAGTCGTCTTCGCCGACCAGCACATAGAGTGAATTACCAAGCACCCGCGCGCTATATGCAACCAACTCACTCATGGAGACGATCACTCGCGTTCGGCCTCCAGACTCAACCACCGTCACGCTTCTGGCATTACCAGAACCTAATGGGTGATGCTTCGCCGCAAGCGCGCTCGAGACTCCGCTCAAGTCCAGCGCAATTCTTGCTGGTTGCTCGATCGTATAACCCGTGGGTGACGGAGGCATTCCATCGAATGTCATTCTTATTTCTGTCTTATCACCAGGCAACGACGAGAACTCAATGTTCTCCATCGCCACACCAAACGCGGCGGATGAAAACATCAACACCAGAATAGCAAATAGTGACGGCATGGCCTGTGACGGCATGGCCTGTAACGACTTGAACAGCCCAGGTACGGCCGATAGATTTTTTTTCATTGTTTTCACCATTTGAGCACTGGTCATATCAATGCCATTCATAAGTTCCAATTACTCAAGACCCCGAAGCTCAACTGCTCGAGGTCTTCTAAGCCACCCATCCGCACCATCACTTACAATTTCAGTGATATCGATTCGTGCTTCTTCAATGCTTTCTATCTGACCCCACTTATCCCCCATGTAGTCACCGACCTGTACCCGGTGAACACCGCCCAGTGAATCTTCGATCAGCGCGAACGTCGACTTACCTTGTTGCAAAGTGCCTACCATCGCTAGCGATGTCAGCTGAAATCGTTCCAAATATTCTTTCACGTGATTCTGCGGAGGCTTCACGCCGATGTTCTTTTTTTGTTCCGAAGATTTTGGCGCTACGATGACTGGAGGTTCAAATGGGCTACGTTTGTTTGCGGCGCCGTAAGTAAACGTTGTGTATGACTCAAACTCCGGAAGTGGCGCAATCCTACCTCTTGGCTTTTTCTCCACTTCCTTCATATAGCTTCTTAAATCCGAAAACTGATCTCCACCCCCGCACCCTGCCAGCAACAACGTCGCTAGCATTAACCCTAATAACTTGCTTATCCCCGATATAGTCTGCATAACTTTGCTGCCATTAGCTCCGTTCATCGTTGTAGCGATAGGTCCGCGCCAAAATCGACATGGTAAGGTTGCTGCCTGGTAAGTCCGAACTCGACAGCCGACTGGCCGGCTTGATCGTAAAGTCATGCAATGTGACGATTCGAGACAGGTCAGCCACATCACTCACAAACGCCCCAAGACCGTGGTAACTTCCTGACACGATAATTGCGATCGGTTTCTCAATATAAAACTCGTGCTTCGTTTCCGGTTGCAGATCGATACTGGTGAACACCAGACCGTTTTTTAGCCCTACCAGGGTGATATCCTCGATTAGCCCCGGGATTTCAGTATCCGATGGTAATTGCCTCAAAATCGCCTCAAACGATTCCTCCATCTCTTTTTGCTGCAACCGATAATCCTCAAGGTGGGCGGCTTGGAAGAATTTTTCTTCGTAATCCTCCTTGAGCACTGCCTCAGAGGCAGTAACAACCCCTAGCTTCTTTTGGAGATCGGTCACATGAAGAAAGTAACCGAGCCCCAGGGCTCCGGCGAAACAGATTACCCATACAATGACTTTGACCGCGAACGGCCATGAGCCTACATTATTGATGTCATTGAGCTGATCAAGATCAAAGCCCTGTAGGCTTTCCCGAAGCTCTTCCATCGCCATTGCTATTCCTCCTCGACTTTTTTCGGCGTTGTTTGGGCAACCGTCAGGCTAAATTGACTTGCTTGCGGACCAAACTTGGGGTCAGCCTTAATAGCAGTGACGTTTGGCTTCTCGAACCAATCCGAATCCGTGAAGTTACGGAGTTGATTTGAAATTCTGTTGTTCGACTCAGCGACACCTTGAATTGACAGGTCTTGAGCTTGTACACCAAGGGATATAAAAAAGACTCTTGGTGACAGCTGGCGCGCAAGCTCATCAAAAACTCTGACAATAATAGGTCGGTTACCCTGCAGTTCCTGAATAACCTTCATTCTGGAAAGCAGCTCATTTCGTTTCTGCTGAAGCAACCTGATATCTTCAATACGCCCTTCCAGAATCTGGATCTCCACCTGCAAAAAAGCGTTACGCGAAATCTGCACATCAATTGCGCCGTTGTAATAGCGGTCAAATCCACCGACTATCGCTGCGGCAAGCACAAATACCGCAATCGTGATTTTGAGAAAATCTCTTTTCTTTTCCTCTCTTACCTCTTCCCTCCAGGGAAGCAAGTTGATTTTTATATCGGTAATCATTATTCAGCTCTCATCCCTGACCCTAGTCGAAACTACGCAGTGCCAACCCACAGGCGATCATCATTGCCGGTGCATCGTCGTGCAAGTCTGCTTTGTTCACGCGAGACGACAACGACATATTGACGAACGGGTTTGCCAGGGTAGTGGGAGTACCCAGTTTAGCGGCTACCATCTCGGACAGCCCGTCGATTGAGGCTGTGCCTCCCGCAAGAATAATAAGATCAACATCATCGTATGCACTTGATGAATAAAAGAATTGTAGCGATCGGGTGACTTGTTGCACAACGGCCTCTTTAAAGGGCTGCAGTACTTCGGTTTCATAATCGTCTGGCAAACCGCCTTGCTTCTTTGCAAGCCCCGCTTCTTCTACCGAGAGTGAGTAGCGGCGTTGGATTTCTTCCGTAAGCTGTTTCCCACCGAACAACTGCTCCCGTGTATAGGGTGCTCCGCTGCCGGTCAGCACCGAGAGTGTCGTCATCGTTGCGCCGACATCGACAATGGCGATGATCTTGTCTTCCACATCACCTTCTTCATCTACGAACTGGTCTCGGACCAGGCCAAACGCCCGTTGCATGCAATGAGCCTCAATATCAACGACCTTTGCTTTCAAGCCACCAAACTGCAGCGCGGCTTCGCGCATTTCGACATTTTCCCGCCGACATGCTGCGATGAGCACCTCGACCTGCTCGTCACTCTTTGGTGAAATGCCCTGAACTTCAAAGTCCAGGGCTACTTCTTCCAGGGGATACGGAATGTACTGATCGGCTTCCGACTGGAGCAGACTCTCCATTTCGACTTCGTTAAGGGTCGCTGTCATTTCGATAGTCTTGGTAATCACCGCTGAGCCAGCCACCGCTACTGCGGCCAGCTTCTCTTTCGTTTTGCAGCGTTCAACCAGACGCTGGATTGCCTCACCCACACCCTCTACGTCGCTGATATTCTTTTCCACGACCGCATTTTCCGGCAAGGGTTCTATGCCGTAGTTTTCAACTTTGTATTCACCACCCGATTTACTCAGTTCCACCAGCTTGACCGAGGTAGAGCTGATATCCAGCCCCAACATGCTGGTAGGTCCTTTATTTAGAAATGCGAACACGCTATTTTCCTATGAAGCACGAGTACTTACGCCGCTTTTATGTAAGTTTACATTAGATAACAGGTTTAATCTCGGCGCAAACAGTTTAAACCGACGAAGTGTTGTAAACCCTCCAGTTATCGGTCATTTCTTTATTCTGGCAGCCCCAACCGCCAGCGCTCGTCACTGACGTTTCGCATGACAGACCTTTCCACCTATAATAGAGCAGCTTTAAGCCCCCGAGACATGCGCTGTCCTTGATGAAAAAAATATTCAACCTGATTTATTGGTTTTTAATTGGACTGGGGAGCACAGCTTTACTGGTTCTAGCCGCAGCTTTCCTGTACCTAAACCCCCAAATACCCGACACGCGGAGCTTCAGCGACGTGGCATTAAAAGCCCCGCTCAGAATCTATTCTGACGATGGGTTGCTGATTCAGGAGTTCGGCGAACGACTAACACCCGTGACCTTTGAAGAAATTCCGCCCCTGTTTATCAAGGCACTGCTGGATACAGAGGACAAACGCTTTTTCGAACACGGTGGCATTGACCTGGTGACACTCGTTAATGCCACCTGGCAACTGGTCCGTAACCGCGGCAGCATAAAAACCGGTGCCTCGACGATCACCATGCAACTGGTAAAGAATATATCTGGGGACATAGAGGTCAGGTTTCTGCGGAAATTCAAGGAGATGCTACTGGCTGTGAAAATTGAAAGGGAACTTTCCAAGGAGCAAATACTGACGCTGTATCTCAACATTATTCCCTTCGGGAAACACGCTTTTGGCATTCAGGCCGCGGCTAACACCTATTACGGGAAAGATGTTAACCAGTTAAATCTCGCTCAAATGGCGATGCTCGCGGGAATTCCGCAGGCGCCTGAAGCAGGAAATCCGATCAACGGCCCACGCCGCGCAGTGACCCGTCGCAACCTGGTACTGCTCCGCATGCGGGAGCAGGGCTCTATCAGTAGAGCGCAGTATGACAAAGCTTCCAAGTCCCCTATTACAGCCCAAGTGTACGTTCGGAATGTGGAGCTTCCTGCATTATATGGCGCGGAAATGGTACGTAAGCACTTACTTCAGGAGTATGGTAAAAATGCTTACAACCAGGGAATGATTGCCCATACAACACTCTCTTCCAAAATGCAGTTGTCCGCAGAAGCCGCGGTGAGCCAAAAGTTACTCGAATACGACCGGCGACACGGATACCGAGGACCGGAATATCGAAAAATTCAGGGAACAGACGAGTACCTTGCAGCGCCTGAGTATGGCTATCCCGAGAATTGGTCCAGGACGCTGTCTGTCATGGAAGTCTTTGGGGGACAGCACCCAGGCATCGTCACAAGGGTCAACGAAACAGATATCAGTGTTCTGACCCAGGACCTGGAAGAAATCAGCATTGACTGGAGCGGACTCAGATGGGCCAGACCTTATATTGACGCAGACCGAAGGGCGCCCGCGCCCAAAACCGCTACCGAAATCGTCACGACAGGGGACGTCATTCGTTATGAGATATCAGAGAATGGAACAGCACGACTCGGACAGCACCCAAATATTCAAGGCGCGATCGTCGCACTAGATCCTTATGATGGAGCCATCAAAGCGATCGTCGGTGGTTTTGATTTCAATGCAAAACAGTTCAATCACGCGACCCAGGCGCGACGCCAACCAGGATCAAATTTCAAACCCTTTTATTATGCGGGCGCCATAGAAAACGGCCTCACTGCAGCCTCAATCTACAACGATGCCCCCCTGGTTTTACCCGGGGAAGAACTGGAGAAGACTTATCGGCCAAAAAATTCCGGCGATGTCTTTCATGGCAACATCCGGTTAAGGGAAGCATTGTACCGTTCCATCAACCTAGTCTCCATCCGCGTGATCCTGGACTATGGACCCCAAAATGCAATCAATTATGTTTCTCGATTTGGATTCAACACGGCAGACTTCCCTAGAGATGTTCAGCTTGCTTTTGGCGGCGGGACCATTGCCCTGAGCCCCCTGGAGGTAGTGACAGGATACGCGGCGTTCGCCAATGGTGGCTTTAAGGTGACTCCCTACTTGATTAGAGAACTGGACTCTATTAACAGAGATGCCTTCTTCCAGGCCAAGCCTGAAGTCGCCTGCACAGAAAACTGCGATGGCCTGAATCTGGCTAAAAGGATTATCGAACCCCGAGTTGCTCACATCATGAACACCATGCTCTCAGACGCCATCAGGAGAGGCACTGGCACCAAGGCAATGCGCGCGCTCAAGCGAGACGACCTGCACGGGAAAACCGGTACGACCAACGATGCAGACATCTGGTTTTCCGGGTTTACCCCCGATCTGGTTGCCACATCCTGGGCCGGATTTAGTGACAATAGTCCTGTCGGTAATCGGGAATGGGGATCAACAATCCCCATCGAAACATGGATTGAGTTCATGCGCGAAGCGCTGCCCCCCGAATCAGAGTCTTCGCAACTCGACAGGCCCAGTGGCATGGTCTCTGTAAAAATTGATCCGGCGACGGGCCTCAGGACGAACCCCACCGACCCCAAAGGCATCTTCGAGATTTTCAGAGAAGAGAGGGTGCCGCAAGCACTTCAGATCAGGAATCATTCAGAGGATTCCAGCATCACGCAGGATATTTTCTAGCTTTTTTGATGACACAGATTTCCCTTCCCCCAATGGGCACTACTCTGGATGTCGCTGCGCACCCTGCCCAGACTCGGAACGGTCCTGATGTACCAGGACCATAAAAAAAGGCGCCATCGGCGCCTCTTTCTATGTAACTCGGCAACTATTTTCCTCTACTAAAACGCTTGTTAAAGCGATCAATTCGGCCGGCTGAGTCAATAACTTTCTGCTTACCAGTGTAGAACGGATGACAATTTGAGCAAACTTCCAAGTGAATATCTTCACAAGTGGTCGACCGGGTTTTAATCACATTGCCGCAGCTGCACGTTGCAGTGATTTCTTCGTATTTCGGATGGATTTCGGCTTTCATCTGGAGCAGCCCTGCTAATTAAAGGTGGCGAATAATACCAGAACTCTATCGAATAACAAGTCATTGATCAATGGCATTTCTATCGGCCACAGTCGGCCTCGCAAGTGGCATAATGATGTTTTACTTCTGTGCGTCAACAATGCCAGATTCAACTATTTTTGTCGCGGTGGCGGTCCCCACGCCATTGCGAACCCTATTTCATTATAGCCTGCCCTCGAATGAGCGGGTCGCTATTGGTTCGCGCGTCCGAGTGCCTTTTGGGCCGAGGAAGTTGGTTGGCATTGTCACCGAAATAAACAGCCAGCCTGATATCGAGGTTGCTAAGGTGCGACCTGTTCTTGAAGTGTTTGGCGCCGGGGGAGACCTCACTGAACCCATCCTCAGGTTATGCCGCTGGGCGTCTGATTATTATCACCACCCAATCGGTGAAGTCCTGGCGAGCGCACTCCCCACGTTACTCCGAAAAGGCGCAGACCCTCAGGAATCCAGCCGGGTGTTAACCCTGACCCCTAAGGGAAGACTCATTGACCAACAATTACTGGGCCGAGCACACGCGCAACGGAAACTGCTGGGCGCATTGCAACAATCCGGGCGCACGAGGGAAGAAGTAGGCGCCATGGATATCTCAAGCCAGACAATTCGCTCAATTGAAAGCAAAGACTGGGCACAATGGCACGCGGAAGTGCCAGTTCCTCTCGAGCCCTTTTCTGCCGGTTCAGTGAACTACTCAGGAATAACGGTCACAGATGAACAGGCAACGGCAATCGACGCAGTTAATCGTCGCACCGATAGCAAACCATTCCTTCTATACGGCGTGACGGGCAGCGGCAAGACAGAAGTCTATCTAAGAGTCATAGAGCCGCTACTGAAGGCAGGCAAACAAGTGCTGATTCTGGTTCCAGAAATAGGCCTCACGCCACAGACTATTTCAAGATTTCAGGACAGGTTCGATGTCCCCATCACGATTCTGCATTCCTCGCTCACAGACAAACAAAGAGCGCTCGGTTGGCTCCGGGCACGGGAGGGGTCTGCCGGCATCGTTCTGGGTACTCGATCCGCGATATACACGCCGCTCAAGTTTCCGGGCGCGATCATTGTTGACGAGGAACATGACGCTTCTTATAAGCAACAGGATGGGTTTAGATATTCAGCACGAGACCTCGCGGTTCTGCGGGCCGGATTCGAGGGTTTACCTGTCATTCTCGGCTCAGCGACACCCTCACTGGAGAGCCTGCACAATGCAGACAGGGGTAAATATCACCTACTAAAACTCGCGACCCGACCGCCCGGCATAGAACCAGAACGCTACGAACTTCTAGATACTCGCCATCTGGAGAAGAAGAACGGCCTGACTCGGGCATTGCGACACCAGATTGGTGATCGACTCGCCAACAGAGAACAGGTCCTGATCTTCATTAACCGGCGAGGCTTTGCACCGGTCATGATCTGCAACGATTGCAGTTGGGTAGCAAACTGCAGTCGGTGCGACGCAAAACTAACGTACCACCTGAATACCAATACACTGGTTTGTCATCATTGCGGCACCATTAGCCGTAACATCCTCAGCTGCCAATCCTGCCGCAGCAGCCAGCTCTCACCACTTGGACTGGGCACCCAACGAATCGAACAGGCACTGATGGCAATGTTCCCTGAATTTCCGGTCCTGCGCATCGATAGGGATTCCACCAGACGCAAAGGATCCATGGAATCATTCATTTCAGAGATCAAAACTGGCGAACCAGCCATCCTTGTCGGCACCCAGCTACTGGCAAAAGGACATCACTTCCCTAACGTAACACTGGTGGCCATGTTGGACATCGATTCCGGGTTCTATTCAGCGGATTTTAGAGCAACGGAAAAACTGGGTCAGACTATCCTACAGGTAGGCGGGCGTTCGGGAAGGGCAGACAAACCCGGTACCGTCACCATCCAGACAGATTTCGCCACGCACCCCCTGCTAGAAACGCTCGTTAAGGGGGGATATTTCGAATTCGCATCTGGGCTGCTCGAGGAACGAAAAGAAGCCGGCCTACCACCTTCCGCGTTTCATGCCATCTTCAGGGCTGAGGCCAACGCATCAAATACCGCCAGATCCTTTCTGGAAAAAATCATCACAAAAGTACAGGTGCGCAACACCGTAAACCTGTTGGGGCCAATACCCGCTCTAATGGAGAAGAAAGCAGGCCGGTATCGACAGTTGCTGATAGTAACCTCGGAAAACCGATCTGATTTGCACCGGGAAGTACGGCGTATCATTCAGACTACGGAATCATTGAGGGACTCGAAAAAAGTGCGCTGGTCCGTAGATGTAGATCCAACGGACATGTTCTAGCACGCAAAAAGAACCGCCAATCCAGAAATCACCCTAGATACTTTTTAACAGTTTCCCTACACTCTCCCTGCCTCTTCTATACTCGAATTTTAATGACCCAGGACTTCGCGAAAAAACGTCCCCGAAAGGAATCTTCCCGCGACTCGGCACCCCGCAAGACACAGGGTCGAACCTTTTACCTGGCAACTTTTGTCACAGGCTTTCTGGGCGGCGCCTTCATCACTTTCCTGGCTGCCCTCTGGTATCTGAAACCGGCTGGCGACATCCTGGTAACCACTGGTGGAACACTCGATCGCGAAACACCCAAGGCCGAATCGCCAGCAAAGGCTGAGGAGATGCGCTGGACTTTCTACGAAATCTTCCCGAAGTCGGTGGTCCCTGTCGTTCAGGATTACACCAACATGGGTGAAAAGGTGGTCGTGGATCATTCAAAGTGGGCTTTGCAGGCTGGATCATTCATCGATGTCCTAGATGCTGACGAGCGCAGAGCTAACCTGATACTGCTGGGTTTGGACGCCAGCATCCGGAAGGTAAAGGTGACCGGGACCACCTGGCACAGAGTCATCGTCGGCCCATTCGATACCCAGTTAGCGCGCAATAGAGCACTGGACAAGCTTGCCCAGGCTGAAATACCCTCTCTTTCGATGAAAATCCCAGCCTCGTGAAACTACAAATAGTGACTTGAAAATCACCTGATCACACCCCATCTCTGTTTTAATGCAACCCGAAGCTTCACCATCCCAGACGCGAGAACAAACCCATTGAATCAATTCGAAGGCACAACCATTCTTTCTGTTCGAAAAAATAACTCCGTTGTCGTCGGCGGCGACGGGCAGGTAACCATGGGCGATACCGTCATGAAAGCCAACGCAAGGAAAGTCCGACGGCTTTACAAAGACAATGTCATCGCCGGGTTTGCAGGAGGCACCGCTGATGGTTTTACCCTCGTGGAGCGCTTTGAAGGAAAACTGGAAAAACACCAGGGCAACCTGGTGCTGGCCGCAGTGGAGCTTGCTAAAGATTGGCGAACCGACCGCGCCCTGCGTCGTCTTGAAGCCTTGCTTGTGGTCGCCGACAAGGAGAATTCATTATTAATAACCGGCAATGGCGACGTCGTGGAACCTAACGATGGTATTATGGCGATAGGGTCGGGCGGTCAGTACGCAAAGTCAGCTGCCCTCGCGTTACTGGGCAATACAGAACTCAGCGCAAGAGAGATCGTCGAAAAAAGTCTCTCTATAGCGGGTGATATTTGCATCTATACGAACCAGGAACAAACGATCGAAGAAATCACCTTCTAAAGGAAACACATGTCTAACATGACCCCAAGAGAGATCGTACACGATCTCGACAAACACATCATCGGACAGAATGATGCAAAACGAGCAGTAGCGATTGCGCTCAGAAACCGCTGGAGACGCATGCAATTACCTGATGAACTCCGAACGGAAATATCCCCCAAAAACATTCTGATGATCGGCCCAACAGGTGTTGGTAAAACAGAAATCGCACGACGACTCGCCAAGCTCGCGGGAGCGCCGTTCATCAAGGTAGAGGCCACCAAGTTCACTGAGGTCGGATATGTCGGTCGCGATGTAGAGTCGATTATCAGGGACCTGGCAGAAGCAGCCGTTAAAATGCTGCGCGACGAGCAAATAAAGCAAGCAGAGCCGAGAGCCTTCGAAGCAGCAGAAGACCGGGTGCTTGAAGCTTTGCTGCCATCTGCAAGGGGCACTGATTCAGATGAAAATTCATCTACCCGCCAGTTGTTTCGTAAAAAATTAAGAGAAGGAGAACTGGACGACAAAGAGGTTGAAATGGAAGTCCAGGCTACAGCGGTCGGGGTCGAAATAATGGCGCCGCCCGGAATGGAAGAAATGACCAGCCAACTACAAAATATGTTCTCGTCTATGGCGCCAGGGAAAAACAAATCAAAAAAAATGACGGTAAAAGACGCCTTGCGTCGAGTCACTGACGAGGAAGCAGCAAAACTTATAAACGAGGACGAACTTCGAAGCACGGCCATTGAGGCCGTCGAACAAACCGGTATCGTTTTCATTGACGAAATGGACAAGATCGCTAAACGAGCTGATCACGGCGGCGCCGATGTCTCTCGTGAAGGCGTACAACGAGATCTTCTGCCAATGATAGAAGGCAGTAACGTGTCCACAAAGTACGGCATGATCCGGACAGACCATATTCTGTTTATTGCTTCAGGTGCTTTCCATCTCTCCAAACCCTCGGACCTTATTCCCGAACTGCAGGGCCGATTACCAATCCGAGTAGAACTTTCTGCCCTCAGCATCGATGATTTCGAAAGAATCCTGACAGAACCAGACGCGTCGCTCGTCGAACAGTACCAGGCGTTGATGCAAACCGAAGGTCTGAACATCATATTCTCTAAGCCGGCGGTGCACAGAATTGCAGAAATCGCATGGCAGGTTAACGAACAGACGGAGAACATTGGCGCGCGAAGACTTCACACTGTCATGGAGCGCCTACTGGAAAAGTTATCCTTTGACGCCACTGATATTGCAGCAAAGGAAGCAGGTGACATTACCATTGATGAAACTTACGTTAATGAACATCTGCAGAACCTTGCCAACGATTCGGACCTTTCCCGGTTTATACTCTGACCCGGGATAATCAACTATTATTCATCAACTATTATTCATCAACTACAATCGCCCTTTTAAGGCTAGCTCTCTTTTAGGCTGTTCAAGATGACTCACTCAACCGCGCCCACGGCTGTTAACGTGCATAAGAAGTCAGCCACGCTGGAATTGGTTTATGACAATGGAAACTCTCACCAGTTGTCGGCAGAGTACCTGAGGGCATTTTCGCCTTCTGCCGAAGTACAGGGCCACGGCCCCGGGCAGGAGGTTCTGCAGCACGGTAAAAAAGAAGTACAGTTCCTGGATATCCAACCGCAGGGTCACTACGCGATAAAAATTACTTTCTCAGATGGCCACGATTCCGGGATTTTCAGTTGGGAATACCTGTCCATTTTAGGAGAAAATCACCAGGAAAACTGGCAGAAATACCTGGCAAAATTAGCTGCCGCAGGAAAGTCTCGCTCCCCCCAGTTTATTGCCTTGGGAAAGTAGTCAGAAGACAGACTTAAGCGCGGAACCCCAAAAAAGATCCCTTCGAAAGATAGACAGGATATAATGCGCCTTCCTTGTCGAATTGCATTACCAACCTCCTATGGACAAAGAAGACCACGTCACGCATTTTGGGTACCAAAAAGTACCGACCTCTGAAAAAGCAGGCAAAGTAGCCGAGGTCTTTCATTCCGTTGCTGAAAGATACGACATTATGAACGATGTCATGTCTCTCGGAACTCATCGGGTCATGAAGAAAATCGCCGCCAATGCGACGCTCGCTCGCGCAGGGCACCATATCCTTGACCTGGCAGGAGGGACAGGGGACATGGCAGTCCTGTTGTCGGAATACGTCGGCACAGAGGGCCGCGTCTACGTCTGCGATATCAACGGAAGTATGCTCTCTCAGGGCCGGGACAAACTGCTCAACCGCGGTATCGTAACCAATGTCAGCTACGTTCAGGCAGACGGGGAAAAACTACCGTTCCCCAATAATTCATTCAACGCCATTACGATCGCCTTCGGATTACGTAATTTTACCGAAAAAGAATCCGCACTCCGCGAAATGTACAAGGTCATCAAGCCTGGCGGAAAACTCGTCATTCTCGAGTTTTCGACTCCAGGCAACACGCTCGTTCAAAATGCCTACAAGGGATTCAGCAAAATCTGGCCAAAGATCGGAAAACTGGTAACCGGCGATGAAAGCAGCTACCAGTACCTCGTGGAATCCATTGAGATGCATCCAGACCAGCAGACGCTCAGCGACATGATTGGCGAGGCCGGTTTTTGCAGGGTCAAGCACCAGAACATGTTAAACGGTATTGCCGCAATACATGAGGGCGTAAAACCAAGATTGGATCCAACCGGATGAATTTCCTGCGGATTATCCGAATCCTTTTGACCATCGTGCGACTTAGACTGGATCGGAATATCCCTAAAGAGTTCCGCAAAGGTAATATCGCAGCGCTCCTATGGATATTAAGACGATTACCTGAGCCTAAAAGCACAGGGCCGGAGTCAGCCAGACTGGCGCTTGAAGAACTTGGGCCTGTTTTCATCAAGTTCGGCCAAATACTCTCTACCAGGAAAGACCTCTTCAGCAACGAAATGTCCAAGGAACTACAAAAGCTTCAGGATCAAGTTCCCCCGTTTAGCGCCGAGGTCGCGATAAAAATAATAGAAAACGAAATCAAAGGCACTATTCCCTCTCTATTTACGTCATTCGATTCCATTCCGCTCGCGTCTGCCTCTCTGGCTCAGGTGCACGCTGCATCCATGCCCGTTGGTGCGGTCGAAAAAGAGGTTGTGGTGAAGGTCATACGACCCGGCATCCGAAAGGTTATCGAACGCGACATCAAACTGATGTACTTTTTTGCCAATCTACTCGAGAAGTTCTGGCCGGACGCAAGACGTTTGCACCCGACCGCCATCGTCAAAGACTACGAGGCCATCATTCTTGACGAACTTGACCTAAAACTGGAAGCGGACAACAGTAGACGCCTGCGTGAAAACTGGTCCGGGTCAGGCAAGCTCTTCGTTCCGGAAGTTTATGAAAGCTGCTCAACCAGTCGCATCATGGTGATGGAGCGAATCTACGGCGTTACCGCAACGGATCTACCCTCTCTGCAGGACAACAATGTTGATCTAAAAAAACTCGCACACCTTGGCGTCGAAATATTTTTCTCGCAGGTGTTTGAAGATAATTTTTTCCACGCGGACATGCACCCGGGGAATGTCTTTGTCGATATTACAAATCCTGACAATCCGACTTACATAGCCCTGGATTGCGCGATCATGGGATCCTTGACTGAAAACGACAAGGACTACCTGGCGAGAAACCTCCTCGCGTTTTTTCACAGAGACTACGATGAAGTCGCTCGTCTACATGTAAAAAGCGGCTGGGTTCCCTTTGATACAGATATTAATGAATTTTCCGAGGTTATTCGGCGAGTATGCGACCCATTTTTCCAGAAACCGATAAAAGACATTTCTTTTGGAATAGTGCTGCTGGAGCTTTTTGACACAGCACGAAAGTTCAATATGGAAGTGCAACCACAACTGGTACTTCTGCAAAAAACACTGATTAACATTGAAGGCATGGGTCGACAGATATATCCAAACCTCGATCTGTGGGAAACAGCCGCACCATTTATGGAAAGGTGGATGAAAGATAGAATCGGGGTCACTGGCCTTATCAAAAGAATGTCAGAGAAAGCGCCCAGATGGCTGGACAAACTCCCTGAAATTCCAGACCTGGCCTACGACGCCATGGTGGAAATTCGAGATTTAGGCGCACAAAACCGGGCCCAGATGGCAACACTGGCAGAGCTAAGACAAGCCCTACGGGAACGGTCCAAGCGCACAAAATACCAGCGTCTGGGCGGCCTTGCCCTGATCGGCGCAATCCTCTCCCTGCTCGTCCCAGTGACGGGATACGCAGCAGACATTGATCCCATTATCCCCGGGGCCGTGCTGGGAATGCTAGGGATCTACTGGATGTATGTTCATACCTGACATGGTATTCTCGCGGCCTTTTTTTAACACGCCTTGTTAAAAAAACACGAATTTAGGTATGAAGTCTTAGATTTTTAAGCATGCAGTCTTCGATAAAGAATTTTACGCTAGTATCTGAAATAGTATAATCGGGATCACAATGGAACAAACAAACACAAATTGGATTGACGAAGTCCGCTTTGACGATGACGGACTTATCCCCGTTATTGCCCAGGATTTCGAATCACAACGCATACTGATGGTCGCCTGGATGAACAAAACTGCGCTGCTTGAAACAGTTGATACCGGTTTAGCCACCTACTGGTCTCGATCTCGCAACAAACTCTGGCGCAAAGGTGAGTCATCGGGCCATGAACAAGCGGTGAAAAGCGTCCAGCTTGACTGTGATGGCGATGTGTTAGCATTGTCCGTTGAGCAGAAAGGCAAGATTGCCTGCCACACGGGTAGAAACTCCTGTTTTTTCAGGGTGTTAACTCAAGACGGTTGGCAGCTCTCGGAACCCGTCCTGAAGGACCCTAAGGAAATTTACGCCGATGGATAGCATTCTGGAAAGGCTGAATATAATCCTACAAGAACGCAGGCATGCAGACCCTTCTACGTCTTACGTCGCTGGCTTACACGCAAAAGGGATCAACAAGGTTCTGGAGAAAGTCGGCGAAGAGGCAACAGAGGTCATTCTTGCAGCGAAAGATGCCGAGTCTTCTGGCAACGTAAACGAATTGGTCAAGGAAACAGCCGACCTATGGTTCCACACCATGGTATTGTTAAGCCATATGGAATCTTCACCAGCAGCTGTCCTGGAAGAGCTGGAGCGCAGGTTCGGCACATCCGGCCTGGAAGAAAAAGCCACAAGATCGAAATGAAAAATACACAACTTTTAGTCACAAGGAGGTCTATATGTCCCTGGGTATAACAGAACTTATCATCATCCTGGTCATTGTCCTGGTGCTCTTTGGCACCACAAAACTGAAGTCGATTGGCAACGACCTGGGCTCCGCAATCAAGGGTTTCCGAACCGCTGTCAGTGATGAGAAGGCCGCTGACGCAGAAGGTAGCGAGAGCGCCGAACTAGCAGCAACGCAAGACACCAAAGACTAAGGCTAAACGCCCCTGCTCGCCAACCACACTTCGGAAAATAAGATGTTCGACATAGGGTTCCCGGAGCTAGTGGTCATTAGCGTAGTCGCTCTGCTAGTCATTGGGCCGGAAAAACTTCCGGAAACTATTCGCACCATTTCACTATGGATTGGCCGGATTCAAAGAAGCTTTGCCAGTATTCGGCGAGAAATCGAATCCGAGATCGGTGCAGATGAAATTCGTCAACAGCTGCACAACGAAAGCATCATGAAAGAATTGGAGGAAACCAAAAACACCCTTCAGCAGGCCGGTCAGGATCTCAGAACAACGATCAATGCCACGGTTGAACAGGTTGAAACCCCTGCCCCCTCTAATAAGAGCGAGTCTCGGACCAAAGACCCTGACTAATCACAGACCCTGACTAACCAAAGACCCTGACTAATCAAATATAATGACTAATCAAATATAATGACTAATCAAATATAATGACTGACAAAGACGGCCCCCAACAAGACACTTCTTTGCAAGACACTTCTTTGCAGGACACTTCTTCAGAAGACACGGGCGGCCAACCTCTGGTAGATCACCTTATTGAACTGCGCACTCGGTTGCTGCATGCGATCCTTTCCGTACTGATTATTTTTCTGCCTCTGTTTTATGTAGCGAACGACATCTACGCTTACATATCTGAACCACTCCGACAGTTTCTGCCGGAAGGCGCAACGATGATCGCCACTGACGTCGCATCGCCCTTTTTAACGCCGTTTAAACTATCGCTGGTACTATCGATATTTATCGCAATGCCATACATCCTTCACCAGATCTGGGGCTTTATTGCACCAGGGCTTTACTCAAACGAAAAGAAAGTCGCGATGCCACTGCTGGTCAGCAGCATTTTGCTTTTCTACGCAGGAATCGCGTTCGCTTTTTATGTGGTCTTCCCGCTGGTTTTTGGCTTCTTTACTGCCGCAGCGCCAGAAGGCGTGACTGTCATGACAGATATTAATCGCTACCTGGATTTCGTCCTGAAATTATTTTTCGCTTTTGGTATCGCTTTCGAAATACCAATCGCCACGGTGCTCTTAATCTGGACGGGTGCGACATCTGCCGCCGCCATGGCCAGCAAACGAGCCTACGTTATCGTTGGCTGCTTTGTTGTAGGCATGCTGTTAACGCCACCGGACATCATCTCTCAGGTGTTACTTGCCCTTCCCATGTGGCTCCTCTTCGAAACCGGTATATTGTTTGCTCGGGTATTTAAACTAGATCAATCCAACGCCCTCGCAGACACCGGCTCAGATGATTCTGCTGACGTTAATGGGTGAATTTACTCAGGAATCAAGCTGAAAGGTTACAGGCCCGTCGTTCGTCAAAGACACCTTCATATCTGCTCCAAACTGGCCTGTCTCAACTGGCACGAACTGGCGGGCTGCTTCAACAAAACCGTTGTAGAGCCTTTCTGCGAGCTTCGGTGGGGCAGCAGCAGAAAATGATGGACGCAGTCCTTTGTGGGTATCTGCAGCCAAAGTGAACTGAGAAACGATCAGCAACGACCCTTTCACGTCTATTAGCGAAAGGTTCATGTGACCTTTTTCATCATTGAAAACGCGGTAGTTTACGATCTTCGAAAGCAGTTTCTCTGCTCTCTCTTGTGTATCTTCTTTCTGAACGCCGAGAAGCAGCAACAGACCAGGTCCAATTTCGCCATGAACCTGACCATTAATGGCAACCGAAGCCTCCGTTACTCGTTGAATCAGGCCAAGCACTGTCAAAGGGGCCTAAACGTGAAAGTCGGCTTCAAACCTGAGCGCCATATCCCGAGTGGCACGGATGAGTGCATCGATCATTGCAGGTTCAGTCGCCGAGTGTCCGGCTTCCCGAACTATGTATAGCTGTGATGTTGGCCACGCTTTCCGCAGCTGATGGGCATTATCCAGCGGGCTGACGCAATCAAATCGACCATGAACGATAATTCCCGGAATGTCCTTAAGGACCGAGGCATTTTTAAGCAATTGTTCAGGCTCAAGGAAACACTGATTTCTGAAATAGTGCGTTGCGATCAGGCATCTTGCATGCGCCCGACCGCCATCTGAAAAATGTTTAATCAGTCGCGTATCCGGGTGAAGCGTCGAGGCATGTGCTTCCCAAGTTGACCAGGCTTTCGCAGCCGCCATCCGGGCCAACTCGTTGTCCTGCATCATCAGTTCGTGATACGCCTCGCAATTACTTAGCTTTTCGTCCCCTGCAGCTTCGCGCTTATTAAGGGCCGGCGAGATAAAGTCCTCCCAGTGATCAGGAAAGAAAAGACTTGTTCCTGCCTCACTAAACCAGTCAATGTCCTGTCTACGCCCCAGGAAGACTCCCCTCAGAATCAGCCCAAGAACTGTTTCCGAATGTTTTTCAGCATAAGCAAGACCGAGCGTTGCTCCCCAACCACCACCAAACACGATCCATTTATCAATACCCAGATGCTCACGGATCCTGTTCATGTCAGACACAAGATGTTCCGTCGTGTTGTCAGTCAGCTCTGTATGCGGTGTTGAGCGGCCAGCGCCTCGCTGATCAAACAGGATAATGCGGTACTTCTCGGGGCTAAAAAAACATCGGGAGTTAAACTCACAACCGGACCCTGGTCCGCCATGAACAAATACGACGGGTATCCCGTCGGGTGTTCCGCTCTCATCCACGTACAACTCATGCACATCATCAACTTTTAACTGATGCCGCGCATAGGGTTTGATGTCAGGGTAAAGGGGAAACATCAGGCGATTTTCTCCCTGGATGCTCGCTTACGTTCATTTTCAGTGAGAAACTTCTTACGTAACCGCAAATGATTCGGCGTAACTTCGACCAGTTCTTCATCATTAATGAATTCAATCGCCGCCTCGAGGGAATGTTTGACCGGCGGCGTCAGAATAACATTTTCATCCGTTCCAGAGGCTCGAACATTGGTTAGCTGTTTCTCCTTTATCGGATTAACCGGCAAGTCATTTCCTCTAGAGTGCAAACCCACAATCATCCCCTCATAAATCTCCACATTCGGACCCACAAAAAGCCTGCCCCGAGCTTGTAAGTTATTGAGCGAGAACGCCACGCTTTTCCCGCTTGCCATTGACACCAGCACACCGTTGGTCCGCGTCGAGGAATCTTCACTCACGACCGCTCCGTAGTGGGAAAATACACTATTCATTATCCCCGTCCCCGATGTTATGGTCATAAATTCTGACCTGAATCCAATTAATGCCCGCGTTGGTATATTGAATTCTAGTCTGGTACGCCCTGCCCCATCAGGCATCATATTGGTCATGGTCGCTTTCCGAAGCCCCAATTCCTCCATGGCACTTCCCTGGTGCTCATCGTTAATATCGAGCATCAAGTCCTCAAACGGCTCTTCCACCGTCCCATCGACCTCACGGAAGATAACTTCTGGCCGTCCCACTGCCAACTCGTAGCCTTCGCGTCGCATTGTTTCAATCAAGACGGATAAATGTAGCTCCCCCCGACCAGATACTTTGAATTTATCGGCGCTTGCTGTCGGTTCAACTCGAAGCGCGACGTTATAAAGCAGTTCCTTTGCCAGTCGCTCTTTGAGATGGCGGCTGGTGACAAATTTTCCATCAAGACCCGCAAAAGGAGAAGTATTAACCTGGAATGTCATCGAGATCGTAGGTTCATCTACCTGGAGCGCTGGCAATGCTTCAGGATGTCCCACGGCACAGATCGTGTCCGAAATTTTTATACCCTCTACTCCGCTGATACAAACAATATCCCCGGCAGAAGCTCGTTCAACGGCTGCTCGTTCCAGCCCTTTATAACCCATCACCTGAAGAATTTTGCCTTTCCTCTCTTCACCGTCCCGAGACACCACAACCACCTGGTCTCCGGTCACTATCTCGCCGCGGGTGATTCTCCCCAGCCCAATAACACCAACGTAGTTACTGAAATCCAGCGCACTAATCTGCATCTGTAACGGTCCGTTTATGTCGGTCGCAGGTGGTGGAACCTTTTCGATGATAGCCTCAAGCAGACAGCTTAGGTCATCATCCAACGCATCTGGAGTGAGTCCGGCACGACCTTGTATCGCCGAGCCATAGATCACTGGGAAGTCCAACTGCTCGTCATTTGCGCCTAATTGGTCAAATAGCTCAAACACCTCGTCCACCACCCAGTCTGGGCGTGCTCCGTCGCGGTCTATCTTATTAATCATGACAATCGGGTTCAGGCCATTCTCGAACGCCTTACTGGTCACGAATCGCGTTTGTGGCATTGGGCCTTCAACGGCATCAACCAGCAGCAAGACAGAGTCGACCATCGACAGGATTCTTTCTACCTCACCACCAAAATCCGCGTGCCCTGGGGTATCAACGATATTGATCCGATAATTTCTCCACATAAGCGATGTGTTTTTGGCAAGAATAGTAATGCCTCGCTCGCGCTCAAGATCGTTGGAATCCATGAGCCGTTCACCGGCATCTTCACCACGTTGCAGGGCACCTGCCTGAGACAATAATTTGTCTATAAGGGTGGTCTTGCCATGGTCAACGTGGGCAATAATTGCAATGTTACGCAGTTCAGTATCTGTCATAGGGAAGGAATTCTGTGGATGGCGCTCAATGGATGGGGTCGAAAACCGCCGAATTATACCGAAGCTGATATATAATGCGCGGCAAATTTTCCATCCTTGCAACAAAAGGCATTAATGATAAAGCAACGCAAAGCCGTATCCCTGATATCAGGCGGGTTAGACTCCATGCTGGCGACAAAAGTGATCCTGGATCAGGGTGTCCATGTCGAGGGTATCAACTTTTTCACAGGATTTTGTGTCGAAGGCCACACCCATGCGATTCGCGCCAAAGATAAGAAGAAAGAGAAGCGTAACAACGCCCTGTGGGTCGCAGAAGAACTGGGTATCAAACTGCATATTATTGATGTTATCGAAGAGTATAAAGACGTAGTGCTCAACCCAAAACACGGATATGGCCAGCACCTGAACCCATGCCTGGACTGCAAGATTTTTATGGTGAACAAGGCTGCGGCTTGGGCTTGGATGGAAGAAAACGATTTTGACTTCATTATCACCGGCGAAGTCATCGGCCAGCGACCAATGTCTCAGAGAAAGGCAACGATGCCGATTATTGCAAGGGAGTCTGGTGCAGACGACCGACTGCTACGTCCACTAAGTGCAAGAAATTTACCGCTCACGCTACCTGAAAGGGAGGGTTGGGTGGATAGGGACAAGCTATTCGGCTTTAGTGGGCGTAATCGAACACCTCAGATCGAGTTGGCCGAGTCCCTGGGCATTAAAGAATATTCGCAACCAGCCGGAGGCTGCTGCTTCCTGACAGACAAGTCTTATGCCAGCAAGCTAGGAGATCTCTGGCAGTCCCGCGGCGAACGTGCCTATGAACTTGATGACATTATGCTTCTCAAAGTCGGTCGCCATCTTCGTCCAGCGCCACACTACAAACTCATCATTAGCCGAGAAGACGGCGAAAACCATTACCTGTCAGGTTATCAGCATGAATACACGATCATACGGCCGGTTTCCCATGGTGGTCCTGTCACTCTTATTGACGGCACGCCAAACAACGCTGACCTGCTTTTAGCCGCTCGTATTGCCGCGCGCTACAGTCAGGGCAAAGACACAGACAGCGTCGTAATGTCTATTAGCCTTCCTGACAAGGGCAGCAGCGATGTCACTGTAACCCCGCTCACGCCTAATGACGTTCCAAAGAGCTGGTATGTCTGAACATAAGATTGATGCCCGTAGACTGCTCTGTCCTTTGCCCGTCATTCGCGCGCAGGACAAGATCAAGACACTTAACGATGGCGACCTGCTCACCGTGACCTGCACCGATCCGGGCGTGAGAAGCGACATTCCCGCCTGGTCCCGCATCCATGGGCACGAGATTATCGAGACGCTCACAGAAGGTCGAGAAATTATCATCACCATCAGGGTTCATAAAAGCCAGAAGGAGGCACCAAAATAGGGCGTCCACACGAACAACGCCCCGTAACGGTGCGTTGTTATATTTTACAATCTCCGCAAGCCCAGTAAATACAAAGCGTTTATTAATACACCCGGATGGCATATTCTTTGCTTTCTTAAATGCACCAAATAAAGACCCTCAACAAAATTCGGTAAAGGAGTGAACCATGTCAGAGAAAACTCTGGGATTAATAAAAGAACACGAAGCGAGGTGGGTAGATCTCAGATTTACCGATTCCCGTGGCAAGGAACAACACGTCACTAACAGCGCGTCAAAAATTGATGAAGATTTCTTCGAACATGGCGCAATGTTTGATGGTTCCTCCATCGCCGGTTGGAAGCCAATTAATAATGCAGACATGATCCTGATGCCTGACGATTCAACCGCAGTGGTCGACCCTTTTACAGAAGAAACCACCATAAACTTGCGCTGCGATATCGTTGAACCAAGCACTTTACAGGGATATGAGCGAGATCCTCGAGCCATTGCTAAACGTGCAGAAGCCTTCCTGTCTTCAACAGGTATTGGTGATACTGCCTACTTTGGTCCGGAACCCGAGTTTTTTGTTTTCGACGACGTAAAATACAAGTCCACCATGAGCGGTGCAATGTATGAAATAGAATCTGAAGAAGCGGCCTGGATGACAGCCGCTACGGTCGAAGGCGGTAACACCGGTCACAAACCCGGCGTTAAAGGTGGTTACTTCCCAGTACCTCCAGTCGACTCACTTCTGGATGTCAGAAACAGCATGTGCTCGGCGATGGAATCCATGGGGCTGGATATTGAACTGCATCACCATGAAGTGGGCACCGCGGGGCAATGCGAAATTGGCGCGAAGTTCAGCACACTGGTGAACAAAGCAGACGAAGTCCAAATCTACAAATATTGTGTTCACAATGTTGCTCACGCCTACGGCAAAACCGCAACGTTCATGCCGAAGCCACTGGTTGGAGACAATGGTAATGGTATGCACGTTCACCAATCCATTTTTAAAGATGGCACGAACTTATTTGCAGGTGATGGCTACGGTAACCTCTCACAAACCGCCCTGTACTACATCGGCGGTATCATCAAGCACGCGCGGGCGCTCAATGCATTCGCTAATGCTTCTACTAACTCCTACAAAAGACTGGTGCCGGGTTTCGAGGCGCCAGTAATACTGGTTTACTCGGCGATGAATCGTTCTGCTTCGATTCGTATCCCGTATGTTCAGGGGGGCAGCCCTAATGGTGTTAGAGCCGAAGTACGTTTTGGCGATCCAACCGCAAACCCTTACCTAATGTTCGCATCTATGCTGATGGCTGGCCTGGACGGTATCAAGAACAAGATTGACCCGGTTGGTCCTCTCGACAAAGACCTTTACGATCTTCCTCCAGAGGAGTTAAAAGATCTTCCTACTGTCTGTTCATCACTAGGCCAGGCACTGGATGCACTGGATGCGGATAGAGAATTTCTACGTCAGGGTGATGTCTTTACGGACAGCATGATCGACGGGTACATTGCTCTTAAGCGTGAGGAAGTGGAGAAACTTGACATGACCACACACCCGGTTGAGTTTGAAATGTACTATAGCGTGTAATGGAACTTCCCCCGACTCCGTCGGGGAAAACTAAAAAGTCCCTCCAGTTAGGGACTTTTTTTTGCCTGCGTAAAACATCACAATAGATTGGTCACACCTTTTGAGTCATCGATGAAAATACTCACCGCATTGTTAGTAGCATTGTTAGTAGCATTGGCAAACTCATCCGCCTCGGCAGAAGAAATCTATCGAGAAATTAGCGATAAGGGCGTACCGACATTCTCCGACCAGGCTACACCCGGGGCGGAACCTATCACCATCCGTAAACCCAGCATATTCACCGATAAAACGTACCAACAAAGGCAACTAACAGGGCAAAGCGATGATTCACCATCATCAACGAACATAGACTATAGCCTGCTGGTAACTCACCCGAACAACGACTCAGTTATCCGCGACAATGCTGGAAACCTCAGCCTAACTATTTCGATCTCACCATCAGTTCAATCACCTCACAGCGCCGAACTTCTGATGGACGGCACTAAAATCCGCGATCTCTACGGAAGCGGTATCATCTCGCTCACTAACGTTGATCGAGGAACGCATGCTTTTAATATCAGAGTTATCGATCAGCAAGGAAATGTCGTCTCCGGCGGCCCCAGCCATAATATTTCTATTCTGAGGTACCACACTGACGCAAAGCCCCGAAGCAGGCCCTAAGTAAGACCTAAGTAAGACCTAAGTAACGCCGAATCGACCTGCACCACCACGGCTCATCATCAGCCACGCACTATATTGGTGCAAGCAGTAGAACCTCATTGGCAGGCTCGCCTCATTTACCGGCCTGAAATAGTGCTCCATCGACGATTTTCGTCAGAACTCGTTTTTTGGTGCACTTCTTGCAGCGTTAAAGACTAAACTCGATAGCTAACGCAACCAGCCGCAGAACGTTTGACCGCGCCAAGATCCTATGAAAACGAAACCTAAACCAAAAACTGAAATGACGAGCGAGGCTGTCCTTAGCAACTTGTCCACGGCCATCTTGGTCATTAGTGAAGATCACAACATCCTGTTTGCTAATCAGGCAGCGGAAAACCTGTTAAAAGAATCGGCGACCCACATGGCAGGCCAGTGCCTCATAGAACTGATCATTAACGGCGAGGAACTTGCTGAGATCGTCCGTCAGGCTGCCATCTATAACAAGACCTTCACTCAAAGGAAAATGCAGCTGCTGTTACGGGGTAAGGATAACTTCACGGCCGATGTTACTGTCACACCGGTTCAGGATGGGGAGCAGACTGTCGTCGAGCTTATTCCCATGGATCGCTATCTGCGCATCGATCGTGATGCCGCTATACAGGAACACTACGACGTCACTCGCCAAATGGTCCGGGGCTTAGCGCACGAGATCAAGAATCCTCTGGGTGGCATAAAGGGGTCAGCAGAACTGCTTGCAAGGGCGCTCCCTGATAAATCTCTGGAAGAATATACAGACATCATCATCGAAGAAACCAATCGATTAACCTCCTTACTCGACAGGATGCTTGGACCCAACACCTTGGCACAGAAAGCACCGATATCGATTCACCAGGTTCTTGAGCGAACGGCGAGCCTTGTTGAACTAGAATCCAGGAACCTGAAAGTCATCCGCGACTATGACCCGAGCATCCCTGAACTGTTCATTGACCCAGAGCTAATGCTGCAAGCCGTCCTGAATGTGGCCAGGAATGCCATGCAAATACTTGAAACGACCCCACATCCAGCGCTGACTTTCACTACTAGAATCGATAGACAGTTCACCATTAAGGGCCTTCGACACAAGGTGGTTGTGCGGGTGGACATTACTGACAACGGCCCCGGAATTGCGCCCGAAATACAAGACCAACTATTTTATCCAATGATCTCGCGAAGGCCCGGAGGCACCGGATTAGGGCTAACTTTTGCACAATCAATCATTGCTCAACACAACGGCATGATCGAGTTTGAGAGCGAACCCGGCGACACGACTTTTTCAATCATTATTCCCCTGGAGTAGAACAATGAGTAACGACAGCATCATCTGGGTGGTAGACGACGAACGGTCAATCCGCTGGGTACTTGAAAAGGCGCTGACTCAGAATGGTTGGAACGTGACGTGTTTCGAATCTGCGGAACAGCTCCTTGAACAGCTACATTTATCGACACCAATATCGACACCAAAAGTTGTCATCACGGACATCAGGATGCCAGGAACAGACGGACTGGAACTATTGAGCGCACTAAAAGGCAGTCATCCAGGGTTACCAGTGATCGTCATGACAGCTCATTCGGATCTTGATAGCGCCGTCACTTCGATTCAGGGCGGCGCTTTTGAATACCTGCCAAAACCCTTTGAATTAGACGAAGCCGTTGCCGTCGTCGGTCGCGCCCTTGCGCAAGCACAACAAACGATGACGGCGGAGCCACCACCCAAAGAACCTCAAGTTGAAATCATAGGCAAGGCGCCAGCGATGCAAGAGGTATTCCGCGCCATAGGAAGACTGTCCAAATCGAATGTCAGTGTGCTGATAAATGGCCAGTCCGGAACCGGCAAAGAACGGGTGGCACATGCGCTTCACAAACATAGTATCAGAGCAGCTAAACCCTTCATCCCCCTGAACATGGCCGCCATACCCTACGACCTAGTCGAGTCAGAGCTTTTTGGGCACGAAAAAGGCGCCTTCACCGGAGCCAATCAAAGACGGACGGGGCGATTCGAACAAGCCGAGGGAGGCACTCTTTTTCTGGATGAAATCGGCGACATGCCACCAGAAACGCAAACTCGATTATTACGCGTCCTTTCAGACAGTGAATACTATCGGGTCGGCGGCATCGAGCCTCTGAAAGCCAACGTAAGAATCATCGCAGCCACACACCAGGACCTAGAAGAGCTTGTTGCAGAAAACAAATTTCGTGAAGACCTTTTCCATAGACTCAACGTCATCCGAATACGCCTGCCAACCTTGTCAGAACGGCGTGAGGACATCCCGGGCCTTGCGGCGCATTTTTTGCTTAAGGCAGCAGATGAAATTGAGGAAGAACCAAAGCTACTCCGCCCGGAAACGATAGCGTACCTGTGCGAATTACCCTGGCCGGGAAATGTGCGGCAGCTGGAAAACGCATGTCGCTGGATTGCCGTAATGGCGACAGCCCAAGAGGTCATGATCGAAGACTTGCCACCTGAACTACTTCAGGAAAAACCCAACCAGAGCACAGGTGGTATTGACTGGGAACGAGCCTTGCGTTCGTGGGCAAGCGGTCGTTTATCCTCTCTTAAACAGGGCGATGCTGGCATTCTTGAGGATGCTCTTCCCAGGTTCGAGCGAATCATGATCCAGGAAGCGCTAAAACAGACCGGCGGAAGAAAACGCGAAGCCTCCTTACTTTTGGGGTGGGGACGAAACACCCTGACTCGAAAAATATCGGACCTTGGAATAGCTGACGAGAACCTGGAGGGTTGATGCTGAACATAGTCCTCTATGAGCCTGAGATACCACCGAATACTGGCAATATAATGCGCCTGTGTGCCAATACAGGCTGTACATTGCATCTTGTGAAGCCACTTGGCTTCGAACTCGACGACAAGCTGCTTCGCCGAGCAGGCCTTGATTACAGAGAATATGCAGACGTCAGGGAATGGGAAAACCTGGGTAAGCTGCTTGAGGAACTTGATCAGGACCGCGTCTTTGCGATCACCACTAAAGGCGCAATTAATCACACACAGGTTGAGTTTGAACCCGGGGATATATTAATGTTCGGCCCGGAAACTCGCGGAATCCCCGACCAGGTGCTTGGTTCGATGGCAGACAACAGGAAGCTTCGGATACCAATGCTGCAGCATTCCCGCAGCCTTAATCTATCTAACGCGGTCAGCATCGTCGTCTACGAAGCTTGGCGCCAACTCGGCTTCCAAAACGGCCGTTAAACGAGCCCTTACTGAATCGAAGCGGTTTCCGCTTCAGCTCTTGCCCTAGTCTGCGCATAAATAGCATCAAAGTTAACAGGCGCAAGCATGAGCGGGGGGAAACTACCTTTGGTGACAATAGAATCTATCGCTTCGCGGGCATAAGGAAATAGTACATTCGGGCAAAAACTGCCAAGAGTCTGCGCCAGCCCTTCCTGGTTCATTCCCTTAATCATGAAGATGCCTGACTGCTGAAGCTCGATCAGGTAAATAACCTCGTCAGCCTCATTTTTGGCGGTTACGGTCAATCCCAGTGTCACTTCGAAGTTATCTTCACCAATACTGCTATTACTGGTATTCAACTCAAGCGCTACACTTGGCTTCCATTGCTTCAGGAACGCCTCGGGAGACTTGGGTGATTCGAAAGACACGTCCTTCACATAAATCCGTTGCAACACAAAGGTTGTTTCCTGTGTCTGCTCGCTCATTGATTCTCTCCCATCACCATTGCTTCCAACTGATTACCGAATTCAAGTCCAAATAACTCGTCACAACCACCAATGTGTTGATCACCAATCCAGATCTGAGGAACCGTGTGCTGACCAGACTTTTTCATCATTTCCGACCTCAACCCCTGGTCAGTATCAACAGGGATATCCTGAAAATCCCACCCTTTACTTTTCAGCAAGCCACGCGCCCTGATGCAGTAGGGGCAAAACCTGGTTGTATACATCACGATTGGTTGAGGCGTTGCCGCAGGTACTGTCAGTTTATCGCTGCGCCCCAGAATTTTGTCTTTAATCTCTTTGATTTCTTTTATAACCATCGTTACTTAACCACCGGCAGGCTGCCGGCGGTCCATTCCGCCATGCCCCCTGATAACCGGCGAACGTTTTCGAATCCCAGAGCCTTGAGTTTTCGCCCGGTCGCGCTCGCCTGCTGCCCCATCTTGCAAACCAGTACCACGGGTTTGCCTTTCTCGGATTCCAGCTCACCGATTCTGGCATCAATGCTCGAAACCGGCATGCTTAGCGCACCGGCAATGTGCCCCGCGCTGTATTCTTTAGGGTCTCGAATATCTAACAGTACGGCGCCCTCTCGATTAACCAGGTTAACCAGGTTGGTAGGCGTTATGGCCGCACCACCCTGCTTACCTTCGTTAATCACGAAAGCAACAAGAAGAAATACGAATGCACTCACTAAAATATAGTGATTACTGACAAATTGAAAAATCTGCTCAACCAAGGCACGTTCCAGCAGCAAAATTAAGTCGCGAAGTATACACAATTAGTAATTATTTGCTCGTTACTATTCAACCGATATGCGGTAACCGTTAATATCCTGAATTGTTTCCTATCGTAGCCTGCCATGATGAGTAATCCACCTACCGCACTAATCATTTTGGATGGATGGGGCCATCGAACCGATCCAGAGGACAATGCCATCGCCCAGGCGGCAACACCGGTCTGGGACGAACTCGTATCCACACGACCAAACTGCCTGATATCTGGCTCAGGCGAAGATGTAGGCCTACCCCCTGGACAAATGGGTAACTCCGAGGTTGGTCATATGAACTTGGGCGCCGGACGCGTCATTCACCAGGATTTTACCCGAATCAGCAACTCGATAACGGACCGTGACTTCTTTGACAACAGCGTGCTTTCCCAGGCAATGGAGGGGACCGCTGAATCAGGGAAAGCGCTTCATTTACTTGGTCTTTTATCACCAGGAGGTGTTCATTCCCACGAGGAACATATCAAAGCAGCCGTTAATATGGCCAGATCCAAGGGCATTTCGCACGTGTATCTACACGCTTTTCTGGATGGACGTGATGTTCCGCCTCGATCCGCCAGCGCATCGATCGATTCCATGCAGGCACACATCATAGCTGGGGGCGCCGGTGGCATAGCATCGGTCGTTGGCCGGTACTTCGCGATGGACAGAGACAACCGCTGGGATCGCGTGCAACCTGTTTATGAATTGATCGTCAACGGAACCGCAATGCACCATTTTGAAGACCCAGCGGAAGCACTACAGGCCGCCTATCAACGGGATGAGTCCGATGAATTTATCCAATCTTCGGCTATTTTGCACCAAGATCAACCGGTCAAGGTCAATGATGGTGATTCTGTCATCTACATGAATTTCAGGGCTGATCGGGCACGTCAGCTGACACGCGCCTTCACTGACGTCGCATTCGACAACTTCAACCGTTCCAGAGTGCCTGGGCTCTCAAGCTTCGTCACCTTGACCCGGTACGCCGCCAATATTACGGCACCCTGCGCGTTTGCGCCTGCGACTATACAGAACAGCCTGGGAGAATATATTGCCTCTTTGGGAATGACCCAGCTGCGACTGGCAGAGACAGAGAAATACGCACACGTTACTTTTTTCTTCTCCGGCGGCAGGGAGGAAGCATTCACCGGCGAAGATCGGCGGCTGATACCTTCACCGGACGTTGCGACTTATGACTTACAGCCTGAAATGAGTGCGGAGGAAGTCACGGACACCATCATCGACGCCATTAACGGTGGCACGTACGACCTAATTGTCTGTAATTATGCCAACGGTGACATGGTTGGACACACGGGTAATCTTAAAGCATCAATCAAAGCCGTGGAGACAATCGACCTGTGCCTGGGGCGCATCACAGCGGCGCTCAACACAACCGGTGGGCAATGCCTGATCACAGCGGACCATGGCAATGTAGAGCAACTGATGGATCACCAGACCAACCAGCCTCATACGGCCCACACGTCCGAGCTGGTGCCACTTGTCTACCTTGGACCACAGAACATCCAACTCGAACAGGAAGGCGGGGTGCTTAGCGACGTATCACCTACTTTGCTTACTTTGATGTCCCTAGCCCAACCGGAAGAAATGACCGGACGATCACTGGCCACGAATTAACAACAGGAATCATTGATGCAGAATCTACTCATTCTTTTCCTTACCCTACTTTCAGCGATATCCGCGCAGGCAGAACAATCCGTGAGTCAGTCGGAAATTGAAGCCCGGCTAAAGACCCTTGAAGAAGAGATCTTGAGCTACAAGGAAATACTGGACAGCACCCAAGGACAGAAATCAGAAGTTGAAGAGACCCTGGAACGAAACGAGAGGGGAATTAACAAACTAATCAACGAGATCGACACGATCGAGAACGAATTGGATTCCACCAACCAAAAAATATCTTCACTGACGGCAAAACAGAAAGAACTTCTCACCGAAAAAAGCGAACAACAGTACTACATCGAACAACAAATCAGAGCTGCTTACGAAATTGGAAGTCAAGAATACCTTAAGGTTCTTCTTAACCAGGAAGATCCCAATGAGATTGCCAGAATGCTGACGTATTACGACTATTTTAATCAGGCTCGGTCAAAACAAATAGAGACCTACAATCTGACCCTATTGGATCTAGATCGCATCACACGGGAACTGGCTGACGAAACCATCGTACTGGAATCACAAAGAAGAACGCTGGGCACACAACGAAAAAGTCTCGCAAAAGTACAGCAACAGAAGAAAACCACACTGAAAGCGCTAATTAACCAGATCAGCTCGACCGGGTCAGCGCTATCAAAACTGGAGCAGGACAGGGGAAGACTAGAACAATTGTTGGACAAATTGCAGGAAACCCTGGCCAAACTGGATGCGCCACGCAGCGCACAGCCGTTCGGTGGAATGCAGGGTAAGCTGCTGCTACCGGTCGAAGGGAGCATCAGCCATCACTTTGGGAATAAGAGAAACCAAGGTAAGCTCAAATGGCATGGCATCTTCATCGACGCGGCAGAGGGTGAATCCGTATACTCAGTTCACTACGGCCGCGTTGTCTTCTCAGACTGGTTACGTGGTTTTGGTTTACTGATGATAATTAGCCATGGCGAAGGTTATATGAGCCTGTATGGTCATAATCAGGCCTTGTTTCGGGAAACCGGAGATTGGGTATCTGCCGGTGAAGTGATTGCCACCGTGGGAGATAGCGGCGGACAGAATAAAACAGGACTGTATTTCGAGATCAGAATTGACGGCAAACCAAACAACCCTCAAAACTGGTGTGTCGCACGAGAACAACGAGCTGCCTAACGCAGCATAGCAGGAACTTTAGATGACCCGATTTTTACTAACAATGGTCACTGTGTTTGGCTTAACGCTTAACGCAGCGGCAGACGAAGACGCTGCACCGACAATAGAAAAGGAAGCCACAACCGACACCGGGGCCCTTGAGCCTAGACTTCCATTAAATGAGCTCAGGCTGTTCGCAGAGGCGTTCAATCGAATCAGCAGCGCCTATGTAGAAGAGATAGATGACAAAACACTTTTAGAAAATGCCATCAAGGGCATGCTGTCACAAATGGATCCACATTCCTCCTACCTGGACAAAGAGTCGTTTGATGACCTTCAGGAATCTACCTCAGGTAACTACGGTGGTCTAGGCATAGAAATAGGCATGGAAGATGGCTTCGTTAAGGTGATTTCACCTATGGACGACACCCCTGCAGCCAAGGCTGGCATTGAAAGTGGTGACCTGATCATCCAGCTTAATGACACTCCGGTGAAAGGCATGAGCCTGTCTGACGCTATCGATGCTATGCGCGGCGAAGCTGGTAGCGAAATAGAAATCATGGTGATTAAAGCTGACAGTCCAACGCCTCAACCGCTTACCCTGACAAGAGAAGTCATCAAGGTTGCCAGTGTCAGGCAACGTTACCTGGAGGAAGGGTTCGGATACCTTCGTATTGCGCAGTTCCAAAGAGGTACCGGGGACGAAGTTGAAAAGGCGGTTATCCAGCTAAAAGACGAAGGCGACCTTGAAGGGCTGATTATCGATCTGCGCAACAACCCAGGTGGCGTTCTGCAATCTGCCGTCGCCGTATCTGACGTATTTATTGACGATGGTTTGATCGTCTATACCCAGGGCCGCATGGAGGATTCTGAACAAAGATACAACGCCCGCACACCGGACGCTATTCATGGCGTACCGATCGTTGTGCTGGTCAATGCAGGGACCGCCTCTGCATCCGAGATCGTTGCTGGGGCACTGCAGGATCATGGCCGGGCGATTGTCATGGGCACGACGACTTTCGGCAAAGGATCCGTGCAGACCATCCTTCCGCTTACCAACGAAAAAGCAATAAAATTGACCACGGCCAGGTATTACACGCCAAATGGTAAATCTATTCAGGCTGAGGGTATTATTCCGGACATTTGGGTCGATCGCTCGAAGGTCACACCGGCGAAGTCGAATCCCTGGCGGATAAAGGAAAAAAACCTTCCCAAGCATCTGGCTGGAGACAATGAAAGCACCAAAGGGGAAACCAAGGCCGATGCCCCAGATAGCCCGGCTTCAATGGATCCTGACACCACCGAGTCCACTGCCACCTATTCCAACAACATGAAACTGGCTATGCGCGATTATCAGCTCAATGAAGCGCTGACATTACTCAAAGGCCTGCATATACTCGGCAAGATGAAAACACCCCAAGGCTAGGCGTTGTCGAGGCCAACCCAGATCGGCTTTACTCCCGTGTTAGTGGCACTTTTGCTGCAATTGGTACCTCTTTCGTCATTTTCAGCAGACCGTTCTTATATTGCCATTATCATTGATGATCTTGGTCATGATCGGCGCGCAGGCGAGAGGGCTATCAACATCCAGGCTCACCTAACCTTCGCCGTCCTACCTAAAACCCAACACGCCGTTCGTCTTGCCAGCTATGCCCACAGCGCCGGGAAAGAAGTGATGGTTCACCTGCCCATGGAAAACACCATGAACAAGCCACTCGGTGGCCTGGCATTAACACGCGATCTATCAGAGCAGGATATAGCGATAGTGTTGGATCAGGCCGTCAGGCTGGTTCCTTTCGCCAAGGGCATCAACAACCACATGGGCAGTTCCTTGACCCAAGAACCACAAGCGATGGTATGGCTTATGCGCGCGGTAAGACGTCACAAGTTATTTTTCGTAGATTCCCGAACGACACCCAAAAGCGTGGCATCAGAAATCGCGATACAGGAAAATATCCGAACGGCCAGTCGTGATGTGTTTTTAGATAACGACAGATCAATTTACGGCATAGACAAGGAGTTCCGGCGCTTACTGGCCGTTGCCAAGCGGCGTAAAACAGCTATCGCCATCGGCCACCCCTACCCTTCAACCTTGCAATACCTGGAACACGCCATTCCAATGCTGGAACAAGAGGGAATAAAGCTTATTTCAGTGTCAGAAATGCTGAACCTCAGGCAGTCTGCTCGACAACTCGCCAGCTATTAGACCTTCAGGTTTCAGGCTTGAAATGCCTGCAAAGAGCGATTGCCTCTTCCAGGTCCAGCGTACCTTCATAGATTGCACGCCCGGTAATGACCCCTGTAATGCCGCCGGCCGGTCGTTCACCTGCTTCGAGCAGCGCCTGAATATCTTTAATGTCAGTAACCCCACCGGACGCAATAATCGGTACGTTGACCGAATCGGCCAAGTCTTTTGTTGCCTGCAGGTTAACTCCCCCCATCATGCCGTCCTTACCGATGTCCGTATAAACAATGCCGTCTATACCGTCGCTTTCAAAAAGCATTGCTAAGCTCTTCACTGAAACATCTGTCACTTCTTTCCAGCCATTGATAGCCACCATGCCATGCAGTCCATCCAACCCGACAATAATGTGACCGGGAAAACGTTGACACATTTCACCGACAAATTCCGGTTCCTGAACCGCTTTCGTGCCGACGATCAAATAATCGACACCGGCATTGAGGTAGGACTCAATAACTTCCGCGCTACGAATTCCGCCGCCTAATTGAATCGTCAACTCCGGATGATTCTTCGCAATCGCGTTGATAGCGTCTGCATTTCTTGGCTGACCATCGAAGGCCCCATCAAGGTCCACCAAATGGAGCCGCTCACACCCTTTGGACACCCAGTGCGCAGCCATCCCAACAGGGTCGTCAGAATAGGTAGTGGATCGGTCTAACTGACCCTGTTTCAGGTTGACGACTTTGCCATCCTTAAAGTCGATGGCGGGGATAATATCCACCTACAAGCTTCCTTTCGTTGAAGGTGTTACATCGGCCATGCGGGGGTCTGGTTCCGCCGCCATTCGAAGTGCCCGCCCAAAAGCTTTGAAGATAGTTTCAATCTGGTGATGTGCGTTGTCGCCCTTCAGGTTATCAATGTGCAACGTCACGTTCGCATGATTCACAAATCCCTGAAAAAACTCGTGGAACAGATCCACGTCGAAATTCCCAACCATCTGGCGGACAAATTGAACATTATAGGCAAGACCAGGTCGACCTGAAAAATCAATGACCACTCGGGACAAGGCTTCATCCAGCGGCACATAGGCATGCCCATAGCGCCTGATACCCTTCTTGTCCCCCATCGCCTGGTTCACCGCCTGACCAAGTGTGATGCCGATGTCTTCAACAGTATGATGGGCATCGATCTCCAGATCTCCGTCAGCTTTAATCGTGATGTCAAGCAACCCGTGCCGTGCCACCTGGTCCAACATATGATCAAGAAATGGCAAACCCGTTTGAAACTCGCGCTCACCGCTGCCATCTAAGTTCACGGATACCGAAATCTGCGTTTCCAGGGTGTTTCTATCTATCTCAGCGGTTCTCATGGAGCCCTCAGCTTTTGTTGTAGATCCTAAGCGTATTGAATGGATCTTTTCGCGTGTTGTATCGACGCTTTATAAACCCCATCATCTGGGGAAACGGCGGATTATACTGTTCCTGCATGGCAGTGCCAGCATCTTGACTGCCATAACGATTGTAAGTAGCAGCCGCTATAAAGCGCTGCCATTGGGCAAATACCGATTTTTTGTATTCGACTTGATCCACTTGCGCAGGTCGGCTTCAAAATCACCTCGCTCCTTCAATATTTTGACTAACGGGATGACCGGCGACTTATTCCCAGCCTCCCACCCGGAGACCTGCTCTTCCACCAGGGTAAATAACCTAGTAAGCGAAATAGCCGTATCCGAGTCCACCGCCCGCGCGCCCTCCCAGGCTGTTGGCCCGACTGTCATGACCCAGTTTTCATTAGCCAAGCCAGCGGTATCCAGCATACCGGCATCCACAACGCCAGCAAGGCCGTTAGCCAATTCGGAAAAACGACTCAAGAGAGCAGGATCCACCACCCTGGATTTGGCGTCCCCACCAGGTTTCCAAACACCTACACTCATAAACAACGTCCATACTCTTCAGGAATACCTATTATTGACGACTCTTCTGCGAGTCACCAGCGGTGTCTCATCAAGACGAGCAGACCAAGGGTAAACAGATGTTGCCATTACCCATTACCCATTACCCATTACCCATAAGAGGCTCGAAACGAAAGACCCTTAAACCTATGCCGGATTACAAGGTCGCGATCCCGCCCTGCAAGGGCACCGTGGCCGTATAACTAGAAGCAACCTCATGGTCGACACTAAGCCTGCTTTACTTATTCGAGTCGCGCTACGCAGTGCTTTAACAACAGGTTAAAGCACTCGCGGGGTAGATGCCCCTTTACACCCGTAAAGTGGCTTGCTTATCAACTGAAGATTTCTTCATTTGAGTTTTCCTGCAAAAGTAACGGGTTCACAGGTTAGTGGGTTAGACTATGCGCCATGCGGGTGTAGCTCAGTTGGTAGAGTTCTAGCTTCCCAAGCTAGTTGTCGCGAGTTCGAATCTCGTCGCCCGCTCCAATAAAACCGATGATTTAGCGTGCGTAACCCTAAAAATACTCAGAAATCAGCCCCCCTGACTGGCCTTCATTAATGACTATAAGGGCATCGGTTGCTACATGCCGCTTTAGGAACAAAGTGGACATTTTCTTTGGCAACTTTTTCTGAAAAAAATGACTGCTTTCGGGGGCGCAAGCGGTCAAAACACCCCTGTTGCAGGGACGATTCTAGGTGATTATGTGCGAGATTGGATACGGTGCGTGTTTGCTGGGTTACGTTGCAGACAGGTATTAGTGCCACCACGCCACGGCGGCTTAAATTTGAATGAACATCAGCATTTAGCACACCTGACTCTTCTTTGGAAAAGATGGTTTATCACGCTTATCCGCCGCGGTGGTTGTGCTTTTATGTGATCAAGGATCTTCTGCGTGGCATCTGGATCAGTGATCCGAAGACGGGCCCGTCCGATGACTCGCAGGGTACCGCCACATATCGTCCATAGCCTCTGTGTCGCCGGGCTATCCAAAAAAGGCTCAAGCCACATGCCTGGATTGCTCCTCTCTATCGCCGCGATGTTCAGTGTTGCCAGGTTCCACGCAATGAATCTGCTCCAACGAACCGCGCTCAGATGCCCAAAATACGCCAGACAGATTAGCCAGCCTTGTCTCTCTGGCTCGAATAGCCATTTGACGAGCGACTTCTTCCCCAAATCGATTGACAGAAAAACTCTTGTGTCCGCTAACGCCAACTTCAGTTGGCCAATTTGCTTCCCAGTACCAGATTTCCTTCTCGGTACCATCTTTTAGCGTGTAACGTTTGGCATATTTATACACACCCGAAATTCCAGTTTTATTGTTACGCCTCAGCACACAGGAAAATTCCTTTCGACTGATCGGTGGGTTTTTCTCCAACAATTCATTACGATGTTTTTTCGCTAGCGCTAGCGCAATCTCTTTTCCACCGTGCTTCTTGTCCGCGAAATTCTTCACCAGCTTTTTACCCCTACGGCGCAAGCTCACTCTCCATGAGTGGGCTCTATTTACCGGATCATCAATCCTCGATATGCCATACATCTCGTTCGTTGTTGTGTTTTCTACCGCCATTTGATTGTCTCCAATAATACCTGTGCTGAATCCCATATTGTTTGTCTCACGGTGCCCAGATCTGCGATGAATGCAGACCGTCGTATTGAGCCTGAGTTGGAATCTTCGATTCGGTTATTCACAAAGCTTTGCTCCTCATTATCTTCAGTAGTGCTGTTGCACTTACTCGCCTGGTTACCAATAAATAAGTCATGAACCTATTGCCACAAAACTTATTGCAACAAAACTTATTGCAACAAAACTTATTGCAACAAAACCTGTTGCAACAAAACCTAGTGCAACGAACATGCCAACCCACGAAGAGGCTCCAAGCGCATAGTAGAAAGCAAGCGTTAAACCTTGGTTTAGCGCTTTTAAAGTTTTGCGGCAAAGCAAAATCGTTGGTGCAAAGAAAGATAAAACACAAGAAAGTGCTTCAATTTGGAGCGTTGATTGAATTCAAGCGACATATTGGTGAACAGCATTTCCTCCAATCAATTTCTTTGGCAAGAATCATCACCGCCTTATTTGAGTTCTGTGTCGTGTTTCCATTAAGAAGCCGCTCCACTAAATTCATCAAACGCAGCTATCCCGAGAATTCTGTAGTGCTTCGCTCCTACAAGGTGCCGCCCAGGATTAAATAGATCTGATAAAGCGGCATGAGTACTCGAAAACCTCGGAGCCTGCCGGTGGACTTGAACCTGTTGGCATACTGAGAAGTATCATGAATGACCTCGGGGGCAACCTCCCTTCGGGCAACGTCATAGCTTCGCAGTTTGTCAGTTACGATTTTTCTAGGCTTGCCACCATCGATTCGTAACTTCCGCTTGAAGAAGCGTTTAGCGGCGTTTTTATCTGGCCTGGTCTGTAGATAGTCATCGACTGCGTCACCATCCTGATCTACCGAGTTCCACATCTGCGCTCTTCATGTGATCTAAAGATCTAAAGATCTAAAGATCTAAAGAGGAGCAGAATTAATCACTCCGCCATTATCTGTTTAGGATTCTGCACTTTTTTTAAAAACCGGACCTCTTCCGATTCAATCGTGATCGTTCAGTGTGCATGGTGAATCCAATCGGGTGCATTACGCCCGAGTCTGGTGCGACAACGTCATCATCAATTCTAAATCGCACCCTGCACAGAATTTCTTTTTTTGCTGGCGCCCCTTAAATACTGCGACTAACCCAACACGAAAAGACACCGCATTCGATCTTGGCCCGGAACGTGCATTCAACAGTTCATCAACAAAACATCATTTATTAACTTGGGGTTTTTCAATGTCAAAATATTTTTCTTATCTAACAAGAATTGGGGTTGTCGCGGGGGCCGCATTAGGTGCTTCACCGAATGTTTATGCTGACGGTTTTGAGCTTAGTGAGAAACTCACCGTTACCGGTTTCATCGATATGTCTTACAGCGTGACCGAACCAGAGAATGGTGGCAGTTCTACCTCCAGCGGTCTCGATCAGTTCGAGATCGACTTCCTGTACGATTTTGGCCAAGGCCTTACCGCGCAGGTCGACTTGGAATACCAGGACAATGGCTCAGGGGAAGAAGTTGATATTGAGCAAGCTTTCATCTCATACGGCGTAAGCGACTCACTCAGCATAAAAGCCGGGCGGTTTTTGAGCTATTCCGGTTGGGAAACTGAAGAACCTACTGGCTTGTTTCAATACTCGGGTACCGGCTACGCCAAGTATTTTTACGGTGGTTATCAGCAAGGTGTGTCAGCCCTATACAGTGGCGATCGCTATAGCGTCGCATTGTCTGCTGTAAGTGATCTCGGCGATCTAGAAGGTGAAGCTCGCGACTCTAGTGACCCTGGCTTTGAATTCATGCTTGCGCTCAATCCGGTAGAAGCCTGGACCGTCAAGGGTTTCTACATGACCGACAAGCTCGATGGAACCAGTAAGAACACTGATCTGATCAATATTTGGACCAGTTATTCTGCTGGTGGCCTAACGCTGGCCGCAGAGGTTAATACTTCTGAAAACGCGCCTGCCGCCGTTGGTTTCGCCGGTGTCGGTGCAGAAGCTGAAGGCTATCTGCTTATGGCTAATTACGGATGGGACAAGTTTGGCCTAACTTTCCGTTACCACGAATCAGAAGTTGAAGACGCAACAGGTGACACCCTTGAAGAACTTAGCGCATTCACCATTGCACCAAGCTACGCGGTCTCGGATAACCTGCTGGTGGTCCTTGAATATCGTAGAGACGAAGACGACATCACTAACGAGAGCACTAACTCCTTCGCGATCGAAGCGCTCGTCACCTTCTAGAACACTGCCTTGTAATTGAAAAGCAATCCAGCCCATTGCGGTTGTACGCAACGGGCTGACTAAACAAAGACTATGGGACAATCTATATGAAATTGAAACGAATTATAAAAACGGCGACAGCAACTATACTGCTCTCGCTATCCACGGTATCACTAGCAGCTGACACCATTAAGGTTGGCGTACTTCATTCGCTTTCCGGAACCATGGCGATTAGTGAAACGACACTAAAAGACACGGTACTAATGATGATTGAGGAACAAAACAAGAAAGGCGGGCTGCTGGGTAAGCAACTTGAGCCGGTGGTTGTCGATCCTGCATCGAATTGGCCATTGTTTGCGGAGAAGACACGCGAGTTGATCTCGCAAGAAAAGGTTGATGTCATTTTTGGTTGCTGGACATCGGTTTCTCGTAAATCGGTACTCCCAGTGATAGAAGAGCTTAACGGTTTGCTCTTCTACCCTGTGCAGTATGAAGGTGAGGAATCATCGAAGAACGTTTTCTATACCGGCGCTTCACCAAACCAGCAGGCAATCCCTGCGGTAGACTACCTGATGAACGAGATCGGCGTAGAACGCTGGGTTTTAGCCGGGACTGACTATGTTTACCCGCGCACCACAAATAAGGTTCTTGAAGCGTACCTCAAGGCCAAAGGCGTCGCTGACGCTGACATCATGATCAACTACACGCCGTTCGGACATTCCGATTGGCAAGGTATTGTGTCTGACATCAACAAATTCGGCAGCAAAGGCAAACAGACGGCTGTGGTATCAACGATTAACGGCGATGCGAACATTCCCTTTTACAAAGAACTTGGTAACCAGGGTATATCCGCAGAAGACATTCCAGTTGTCGCCTTCTCAGTAGGCGAGGAAGAGCTGTCTGGCCTTGATACTAAACCACTCGTTGGCCACCTGGCAGCATGGAACTATTTCCAGAGCGTTGAAAGCGAAGAGAATACGGCCTTTATTAAGCAATGGAAGAAATTTATTAAGGATAAAAAACGCGTCACTAATGACCCAATGGAAGCGACTTACATTGGTTTCAATATGTGGACTAAGGCTGTTGAGAAAGCAGGAACGACTGATACCGATAAAGTTGAACAGGCGATGATCGGAATTACATCACCAAACCTTACCGGGGGTACTGCTGTCATGAACAGAAACCACCATTTGTCGAAGCCAGTGCTTATCGGCGAGATTCAGAGTGATGGTCAGTTTGAAGTTGTCTGGGAGACAGACGGTGTGGTTCCTGGAGATGCGTGGTCAGATTTTTTGCCTGGCTCAATGGATATCGTTGCGGATTGGGTCGCCCCTATTAACTGCGGCAACTTCAATGCCAAAACGGCGAAATGTTCAGGTCAGAATTTTTAATCCAACGTGACTCACTAATTGGTTACCACCTGCGTTAGGTCGCTTGAAAATTGGGCTTCTTTTATCTAGCGGCCTAACGCAGTCTTAGCTAACAAAATCCAGGCAATCTTGCATTCATCTAATTATGGTTTACCCCGCTCTATGCTTCCCCCTTTAGCTCTATCTTCCTGCCGCCCTAACCATTGGATCTCATTCCTGTTTGCAATAACAATGATGATCGCCACTCCGGTTTTGGCCGAACAGACAGCCTCCCTAAAGGACTTGGGCAAACAGCTAGCTAACGCGAAATTAAAGAAGGTCGCCGGCGTTCTCAATGAACTGGAACAACACGGTGGCGACAAGGTATTACCACTCTTTCAGGCAATGCTGGCGGGTAATCTTTACTACGTACGTGCCGACAGGGCACTCGTCATTCTCTCCCAAGAAAACTCCAGCAACGAAGAAAACATTGTCGTAACGGACGCCCTTACGACACAAAACCAGCTCACC
>Ga0209830_10000197_pt1 | contig 69907 bp, 56 predicted proteins | sample ArcticOcean_MG_C_12_FD_187439 | JGI IMG/M metagenome (GOLD analysis project Ga0209830, IMG submission 187439) | Marine microbial communities from western Arctic Ocean - ArcticOcean_MG_CB8_130 (SPAdes) (version 2) | ecosystem: Environmental > Aquatic > Marine > Oceanic | place: Arctic Ocean...
TTTACGAAGTAGCCAAAGAATATAAGGAGGAAAAAGGTCAGTTCAATACTTGGTTAGGTAACAAAACTTTTTGGACTTGCCACAACTACATGTCTCGCAGTAAAAAGACTTCAGAAATTAACGATTGGGACGGAAATGAGTATTTTAATTCTGATATAGAAGAGATTTATGAATACGTTAAAGAAAATATTTCTAACAAAGAAGACAGGTTTATCTTAATCAAAAGACTAGAAGGTCATACCTTAAAAGAGATTGAAACACTTTTTGATGGCAAATATAGTTATGAATGGGTTAGACAAAAATACAACCGCCAAATTGATAGGTTTAAGAAAATTTTAGTACAAGAGATTTATTAGCAGAGAAATAATTATTTAAAAATAAAAAAAAATGACACAATTAAATTTACAGCTTCCAATTAATCCAACGAGCCTAGGACAAGTTTCTACAAATATACTTTATGAACTTTTCCTAAAAAAACTAGAACCAAACATTTTTGTTATTGGAGGCGGAAATATATCTTCTTTTGATGGGCTTCTCTCTGAAGATTTTTCAAAATGGCTTCATCACTGTTGTAGTAAATCTATAACAGAATTTAAATCAAGCGATCCAACTTTGAAGCTTTGGCACATTAATGGTAGTCATGAGACAATAGGAAAGAATAACTTTCTTTACTTTTTTCACGAGCTTGATCAGATGACAAAAACTGAAAAGAATGTTTTAAACAATTTTGAGAAAGTTTTTTCTCCATGCAATTTCACTGAAAATGTTGGAGAAGAATATGGGATAAAAAATATTTCTACTATTCCACTTGGATACAACTCTCTAGCATTTAAGCCTGTAGAAGTAGAGTCCTATCAAGATAATCCTACCGTTATTGCATTAGCTGGTAAATTCGAACACCGCAAACGGACAGCTAAAATGATTAATTTATTGGCGAAAAATTGGGGAAATAATCCTAAGTTTAAAATTCATTTGCATGTTTTCAATCCGTTCTATGATCAACAAAACTCTGAAAAATGTAACGCCATAAATCTTCAGTTAATTCAACAGGCTTGCGAGGGAAATATCCCCGATAATTTTGTTTTAATGGGTCATTTTGAAAAGTTAACCGAACTAAACAAGTGTTATAATATAGCAGATATTGTGGTTGATGGTTCTGGTGGCGAAAGCTGGTCTCTACCATCCTTTCATATGGCTGGACTTGGGAAAAAGGCTGTTGTTCATCTTAATTCTGGTATAAAAGAATGGGCAAACGAGAATAATTCTTGGATTGTAAATTCTAGTGGTAAAATTTCTGCAGATGATGGAATATTCTTCAATAAGAACTCTCCCTTTAATGCTGGAAATATCTATGACTTCGAAGAAGAAGAGATGGTAAAACAAATAAACAACGCTTTAAAATCAAAAAACAAAAAAAATGACTTGACAAATGAGTTTAGTTATGAGAAGATGGCTACTAAACTACTTGAGAATATCTTGTGAGTACATTAATAAAATTAAAATTATAAAAAAATATGAAAAATACAGCAATAAAAGGAATCAAAACAAAAAGCAAAGGTCGTTTCAATACTGTTACTATTGGAAATAAAAGTGGCGAAGAAAGTTTTGTCGGTCGAATCAAGAGTGTTGGCAAATCGTATGTTACGTTTGATAAATACTCTGGAGAGCGTGGAGAAGTAAAGTATCACGTAAATTCAGTTAGTAAAATCTCGTAACATGAGAGGGAAAAGAGCTAAAGAATTAAGAGAAATGGCAGGCTTTTCGGTTAGCTATAACTCTGAAACAAAAAAACTCAAGGAATATGTGTCCGCCAAGAGCCGATACAAATCATTAAAAAAAACATATAAAGAAATCTAATGTCAAAGAAAAAAACAGTAATTAAAAAAACACCCAAGGTCGAAAATAAAGACTCTGGCAATAAATCTTCTTCGAAGGAGAAGGTATCTTCACAAGTAAAAACTAAAGCTCCAAAGCCACAGTCGAATGCCTGTTTGATTAAAGTAAAGAAACTTCATGATAATGCAACTATCCCAGTTCGAGCCCACAAGACCGATGCTGGTTTGGATTTGTTTACCCTTGAAGGATTTCAAATCCAAAGACAAGAAAGAAAGCTAGTATCAACTGGAATCGCAGTACAAATTCCTAAAGGTCATGTTGGTTTCGTCAAAGAAAAAAGCGGTCTGGCATCTCGTGGAATTGAAATTAATGCTGGAGTTATAGACGAGGGTTATACTGGAGAGTTAAAATTATTGATGGTTTATCCTGAAGGGTTTATGTTCGACGAAAGTGACAAAAGAATTATTCGCAATGGAAAGATTATGTTCGAAGCTGGAGATAAAATTGCTCAACTAGTAGTTTTGCCCGTAAACTCGTCTGGAGTTCTTGAAGTTAGTGATCTTGATGATAGTGATCGTGGTTCTAGTGGATTTGGAAGTTCAGGTGCTTAATAAAATTAATATATTCTTATATCGATTTAAGTTTTGGAGACTGTTCAAGGCCAAACTTGTCCGTCAGGAGAGTCAAGTCGATACTTCAGACATCGACAGTTATTCTATTGATCAAAACCTATTAATAGAGCAAAAGCTTTATAAGCTAAAACAAATCAGACATAAGATAGGTAATCAAACCTACAATAATAGAAAAAAACAGCTACAAAACGCTAAAATTATATAAAAAAATGGCAAATTATATACAAGCAATAAAATCAAAATTAATAGGACAACGAGATATTGAAATCGGTGACCTAGAAGTATATCTAAATAATCGCGTGGCTATTGGTGATCACGCTGATATCGGGGTTGAAATTGAGAGAAAAATTCAAAATATTGATGGCTTCGACTCACAAATTGACACTATTGACCGATACTTTAATAATGAATCTGAAGAAGAAAAGCTAGAAACATAATAGTATTATTTTTACATCAGCTCGCCCTGCATAGTGGGGCGGGTTTTTTGTTGAAAAATATAAACATTGTTCTTATAATAAAAGAAGATAAGTTTAAAAACGTTTAATATGCCCTTATATACCTACATAAATCCATCAGACTCGGAAGATATTGCTGAGATCATTCAGTCAATGACTGAAACTCACGAATATATTAAAGATGGTGTAAAATGGGAAAGAGTGTGGGAAAAGCCCAAGTTTAATAGACAGGGTTCTTCTAAGATAGATGCATTTGATAAAAAAAGATTTATTGACAAAACGGGAAAAATGAAAGGAAGTTACGGGGATGTTCTTGATTATTCTAAAGAACTGAGCGAAGAGAGAAAGTCTAAAATGGGTTATGACCCCGAACAAAAAAAGTTTTTTAAAGGCTTCGAAAAAGAAAAAGGATACAAACACCATAAAGATAGGGTCGACAATGTCGAAAATGATTTTATAAAATTTGAAGATCTTACCGATGATAATTAATTCAAAAATGTTTAAATTATTATCACAAAACAGTTGATAAACTGTAATATATATAGTACAAATAAATTTAATATATTCCAATTCTGGAATATCTAACACAAAAAAAACATAAATTATGGGACTAAATAGAAACACAAATAGTGGGAAATTTCTCGGCGTAACAAACGGCAGAATTTCCCTTCGCGTTCCTGAGGGAACAGACGGAGCTAAAGAACGTAAGATCACTCAAGGCAAAAACGAAGGTAAAAGCGTATATGAGGTTTTCTTCAATAGCGTAGATGGATACATTATCGGAGGAGAGGTCAAACGTAAGGAAGTCGGAGGACTGGTTATTGAATCAATCGTCATTAAGTTTAAAGACGGTGATGAGATTTTTAATCTTAATCTTCCTTGGAACTCCTCTCTTAGGGATTCTTTTTGCAAATCGGCTCCTAATATCAATATTGAAAAATCTGTAGAAGTTACTATCTTCCCTTCAACTCGTAAGGGTGAGGAGGGCAAACCAGTAATGATCATTGAGCAACAAGGAGAGCGAGTTAGTTGGCATTATACAAGAGAGAATCCCAATGGATTGCCTCAGCCTGCAAAGAAAACCGTAAAAGGAAAAGAAGCTTGGGATTTCTCAGAAGTGGAAGACTTTTTATGGGGTAAGACGGAAGAATTCTTTGAACAATTTGAAGGAGATGAAAAGCCATCTTATCAAGAATCTTCTGAAGATAAGGAAGAGTTTGCTTCTGTTGAAGAGGATAAATCTTCTGATGTAGACGAAGATCTTCCGTTTTAAATTATCAAGACAATTTAATTTCAATCCCGTCAGAAATGGCGGGATTTTTTATTGTATTTTCACTCTGTTTTGTTATATTAGTATATGTCTAAAAAAATCTTATGGATTAGCAATGCCCTGTGGCTTAAAACAGGTCTTAGCAGAAACACAAAAGCGCTTTTAAAAGAGTGGTATGGTAAATATGAAATAATTCACTTATGTCAAGGTACCTTAGAGGGAGATCCTAAGTTAGAAATGTATCCTTGGAAAAGCTTGCCCTCACTTTCTAAAAACCCACAAGAACAACATAGATATAATCAGGACCCTCATTATGGTAGATTAGCTGCTTACGGCGCAACAAATGTAGAAAGTGCGATAAAGGAACATAAGCCAGATATTGTGTGTATATCTGATGACTTATGGGCGGCACCCCTAGATTATTACACAAATAAAGAATGGTCTAAAGAAGTTAATTTAATTTCTCACATAACTTTTGATTCTTTGGCCTTACTTCCAGAATCTTTTGAACTTGCTAAAAACTGTCATATTTATTCTTGGTCACCCTTTGGAGAAAAAGCGTTAAAAGAAGGTTTGTCAAAAAAAGAAGTTGAGACGGATTATAATATTGGTACTATTCCAGCGGCAATTGAGGTAGATAAATATGAGCCAATATCTGATACCGAAAAAAGAGATCTGCGCAATAAATTTGGAATTCCTCAAGACGACATTTTGATTAATTTTGTTGGCAGGAATCAATTAAGAAAAAAATTCGATACTCTTCTTAAATCTCTGGCCTCCTACAAAAAACAGTATCCAGGAGGCAAAAGGGTGAGATTAGCAATTCATACTTCTTGGACAGAGGGCTGGCCTTTGGCTAGACTTATTGAAGAAAACGGATTAGAAATGTCAGATGTTTTAACAACTTACGTCTGTAATAACTGTAAACAATTTGAAATTAAACCATATAGCGGTGAACAACAAGATTGTAGATTTTGCAACAGTAAAAAATCCCAAGATTCAGCATCTATAAGTAATGGGGTTAGTGATGACGAAATGAAATATATCTATGGTATTAGTGATTGTGCTCTCAGTGTTTACACTTCTGGAGGTTTTGAATATCATTGTGCAGAAAGCATGTTAAACGCTTTGCCTTTGGCAACTATAGGTTACTCTTGCGGCTCAACATATTTAGAGTGCCCACAGGTAACAGAAATAAAATACGTAGAGACATCTGAGTGTAACAGTGGTTTTATCAAGGCTGAACCTTCGGTTCAAGATTGTGTTAAGTTTATACGAAAGATCGAACAGATGGAGAAATCTAAAAGGAAGAAGATAGGAGAAAAGGGCCGGGAGTGGGCACTTAAAAAGTTTGACTCAAAAGTGGTTGCTAAACAGTGGTCAAATATCTTTGATAGTATGCCAGAAGTAGATTATTCTAAGATTAAATTTGATAATAATAGAAAACAAAATCCTTCTTTTATACCCGATAGATCTTTAGATAAAGAAATATTTATAAAAAGTCTTTACTCTGGGTTTTTAGACACGCAGCACCCAGACAACCAAGGAATGAAGCACTGGATTGATAGGCTATCAAACGGAGAGTCTAAAGAGAGTATTATTTCAATCTTCCAACAAATATCCTCCAAAGAAGCTCAAACGAAAGAAACAAATTTTGAAGATTCACTTCTTAACAACGGAAAAGAAGATTTATTCTTTGTAATTAAAGAATCTCTTGGAGATTGCATTATTTGCTTGTCATTACTTAAATCTTGCCGAAATTCTTATCCAGATCACAATATTAACATAGTTACAGAACCTAAATATTTTAATGTATTTAAGGGCTGTGCTTTTGTTGATAATATGGTTCCCTTTAATCCCCTACTAGAACAAGAAATGTATGTAATCGGTGCCAGTAAAGAAAAAGGCTTTGGGGTTTTTGTTATGCCTGCTGTTGGCAGTCAAAAACATCTAAATTACCTAAGCAACAATAGTCCAGAAATGCTGGCCGAACCTAATTTCAAATAAAACAACATTAATTAAAAAATGAAATATATTTCCCATCTAATTCAAAAAAATATTATACTAGTATGAATCTTTTAGAAAGATATTCACTCTCGACTGGGTTTAAAATCAACAAGCTAGCTCCAAGTGAAGATTTTTATCCAGTCCCTTCTAAATATATTACAATCCAAACCTCGTCTGGGATGGAAAGTAAAAACTATGATTATTATAGCGATGTTCTTGATATCATAGCTCCCAAACTAAAAGAAATGGGCTATGAGATTTTACACATTGGTCTTGATTGTAATGAGTATCCTCACTGCATAAATTTGATTAACAAGCTTAACATTAACCAAACATTCTATGTATTGCGAAATTCTAAACTGCATGTTGGAAATGATAGTTTTGCTGTTCATCACGCAGGACTATACGATATTCCAACTGTTGCTCTTTACGGTCCAACGACTCCTGTTAATCACGGACCTTACTTTAGAAAAAATGCTAAACTAATTGAATCACACAGAGATGGTAAAAATCCTTCATTTTTGCCCCAAGAATCACCTAAGACTATTAATTATATAAAACCAGAAGAAGTGATTAATTCTATCTTTAATCACTTGGATATAGATCCGATAAAGTCAGAGACTATTTTTATCGGCTCTGCTTATGGAAATCAGGTAATCGAAGTAATCCCCAACGTAGTGGTCAATCCCAATGCTCTTCAAGGGAAAATGCCAATAATGAGATGCGACTATGAGTATGATGAAAAATTTGTCTGTGAAAATTTGTCAAGATGTAAGTATTCAGTTGTTACTGATAAAGAAACTCCTTTAAATTTATATCAACAATTTAAAAATAATATTCATGAAATCAGCTTTAAGGTTGACATGAACTCCGATATAGTATATATTAAGAATTTACGTAAAATTGGGCTCCCAGTTCGCCTATGGTCAGATGATAAAGAAAATATTAAAGACATTAGATTCAGGTTTTTGGACATTGATATGGTTTATATGAACAAGTATGAAGAATGTAGTGTTGAAATTCCAGAAGGAGCTAAATATAAAAGCCATAAATATATTCTTAGTGACGGAAAAGTTTATATAAGCAAGGAAGATTGGAAAAATGATCGCTCGTTAAAAAATCCAGAAGAAAATATTTTAGAAATTAAAGAAAAAAGTCTTGACTTTCTTAAAGAAATACAGCATTTTAGAATCATATGTTAATTCAAATTGAATATTGCCAGACAGATCAGGCTTTTTTTTGTCTGTTTCGAGAAAAAACTTTCTGGGGAAACTCTGAAGCAGAATTGCTACTTGAATTAGCAAAATTTCTAGACCCAAAGGTCTTTTTAAAATAAAAACTCCTAACTTAATAAACAATTATGCAATCATCAATATTAAAAAACTCTGAAGATTTCGAGAAGCTAAAAGAGATGCTTATTCAAGACGCTGAAAGCAGTAATATGAATGCTGGTTTTTTTGACGAAGAACCAGAAGACTATCCTTGTTTGGTAAAAATCAGAGAACTCAATCATCACGTATTGGATTTACAGATTGATGAAACCGACGACGAAACCGACGACGAAACTGAACCAAATAATATGGAAGAAATGATTAACGATGGGCTCGAAGATATGAGTGGCTATTATTATGAATTTCATTTCTTAACACAAAAAGAAATCAAACAATTATTAGACGCTTAAAATGCCAAAAAAGAAAAAAGAATATTACGATCTTAAAAGATATATAAAGGAATCTGGAGTCGGGAATGTGATTCCTCTGGCCAATGATATTTATGAAACTTGGCTCAAAGACAATACTAAAGACATTATTGAATTAGCTTCTACAAGCATAAAAAATTCTCCATCATCTGAAACAGAAATTATGAGTGAAAAAACAAAACATAAAGCAACTTCCACACCTTCGATCAATATTACCAAATTTGATTGGGAAAAATATCTAGATGAAAATCCTAAATTTAAGGGCAAAGACGAAAAGTCGGGAGTAGAAGTTCTGTTGTTGCAATTTTTTAAAGATTTGCTCCACAAAGAGGGCTTTACCTCTATTAGGTATGTTCCCCTAGGAGCCGCCGATCAAGGCTACTGTGGGCTCTCCTGTGAGATCCTATGGCAGAATGGGCAACTGACCTCTGGCATTGCAGACACCCATTTTAATAATTGCAAAAGCTTTACAAAATACTATCTCGCCGCAATGAGTGAAAATCGATCTTTCATTCGTGCGGTAAAAGCTTATTTTAACATACCCTATCTTGGCAAAGATGAAATTGGTGATGCACCAAAAGAAGATGAACCCAAGCGAGGAAAGGATGCTCCAACTGGACCCGATGTAACTCTAAAAAATAAGGTTAAGTCTATTCTTAAAATTTCAGAATTTGATAGTTTTAAAACTTTTCTACGGAAACAGGTTAAAGAAAATAAAGAAACCGCTTGGCTTAAAGAGGATGAATATTCTGATTGGGCAAGCTATTCCGACTGGCACGAGATTAATAAGAAAAAAATACTTGAGTTAGTTGGGTTGATCAATCAATACAAGAGATGATGCTAGAAATCATAAACTTAAGTTGCTTAAACTTTTTAATACTTTCTGCCTTCTTTTTAACAGACTTCAAGGTACATATTGTAAATACCATTTTTAGAAAAGACTTTGAAAGTGTAAGTCAAGCCGAGAATTATATTTTTCTTCATAAGGATATCAGAATATTATGGTCTGACTTCACATTATCTGGACTAATAAGGTGTCCAATTTGTTTTAATATTTGGGTTTCATTTTTTGTTAGCCTTATAGGACTCAATATCATATATTTCCCAATAATATTCTTCATCTCGATTATGAGCTTTAAAATATTTAATAAAAAATGAAATGTAAAATAACGAACACCTCAATAATCTTATTAATTGTAATCTCATTCGCTGTTGCCTGTTTTAATACAACCAATGGAATCTTTTTTGCAGTATTTACAAATACGATATTAAATTATATTAGCTTTTTAAGACAAAAACCAATAAAAACGAAAGCAAAGAAACGAAAAATTTTAACTGTGGATGAATTTCGTCAAAAAGAAATCAAGGCTAATCCACACCGCCCTTATCCATATGCCGACGAATTTACAGACTAATGAAAAAAGATAATAAATGTTGCGTATGTTCTACCAAGTATGGTTCAATGACCTTTTGGAAGAATAAAGATTTCTGGCAAACGATGCTCATGTATGCATGTGGTGTAGTTATGCTATTGCTTATGTTAACTCACTGCGGAAAAACAATGTAATATGAATATAGGAAAATATTGTTTAGACATAACCGAGTTTGAATCACGTCCGTGGTTTAGAGTGGAGATTGAATATGAAGGAGAAGATGAGGAAAAGGGGTATGCTTACGTCCACCGTGGCTGGTTGTGGTTTGTGATATCACGTAGAGAGGGCTTTGGCTGGTAAGAGTCCCAATAAAAAACAAATCAAGGCGTTGACGACGACAATAAAATTTTTTAAAGTATAAACAAATGGAAAAAATAGTATTAGTAACTGGTGGCTTTGATCCACTTCATTCTGGTCACCTTGCTTATTTAAAAGAGGCAAGGAAACTTGGGGACAAGCTTATCGTTGGAATAAATTCTGACGATTGGCTGACTCGAAAAAAAGGTAAAAGCTTCTTGCCAGAAAAAGAACGGCACGAAATATTATCTGCGATTAGATATGTAGATGGTTGCATCTTGTTTAACGATAGTGATGACACGGCTATTGAAGCTATTAAAAATGTTAAAATGTTATTTCCATTTGCTCAGATAATTTTTGCTAATGGTGGCGACAGGTCAACCGACAATATTCCAGAATTTGGAGATGACTTGTTTTTCGATGATGTCGAATTTGTGTTTGGTGTCGGCGGTGAAGATAAAAAAAATAGCAGTAGTTGGATTCTAAAAAAATATGAAAAAAATTAAAGTATTCGTATAGAAAGTTTTAGAAAATGACCAAATTTGATTATAAAAAGCCCACAGCGCAAATGCTGGGTAGATGGCAACCTTGGCATAAGGAGCATACTGAATTATTCAAGAAGGCGTTAAGTAAAACTGGACAGATTTGCATTATGTTAAGCCTTGCAGAACAAGACGACAGTAATCCATTCGATCCACTCACAGTTACAAATAATATTAAGAAGGTTTTATTGAACGAAGGATATACGTTTAACAAACAATATACCATTATTGTTGTGCCAAATATTATAGATATCAGTTAGGGAGTAGCAGGCTTGGCCTCTTTCCATGCACGAACTGAAAAACCAATCCGATCTCTAATTGCTGTACCGCCACCAGGGGTGGGATTAGTCTGATCTGCAGTTACCAAAGCATCACCATCAATACTCGCGATTGCCGATATATTACCACCTTGGACAAAACTGGGTGGGGACTTGCTGGGGTCATACCAGTAATAACGTATCCTCAAATTGTAGCCCGCCAAAGAACCGGTCGATTTAGCTGTAACTATCGCTCGACCGTATTGCTGACCACCGATTGCTTCGCTATTAATAAACTCAACTACTGTTTGGCTATCGTTGTAATTAATACTTGAATTGGTTGAATGTATTGGGGTGTTTATAGTAGAGATTATTGCAATGGTATCATCATCATAAAATGGGGTAAAATCATGATTATTGTTTGTGCGAATAGAAGTAAATTCCACAGAATTATTTATATCAAATATTGGTATGTATAAATTACTCGGAGTGTGATTTTTATAATAAGCATTGTTATTTGAATCCAAGGCTATATGAATACCCCATCCACTTTTAAAAGAATCATACGTAACTTTACCTGAATAGCTCGTCGCGCCTGTTGTTCTGATCGGATCGGTTTCAAAAATTGCTGAAGTAATTTGTACATTGCCTGGGTCATAATATTCATGTGTTGCAAAGGTTGGAGCGTCTCCTTCAAATCTAACAATTAACAGGTTGTCGCATCCAAAAAACACACGATATCCAATCGAGGTCACATTGTCGGGAATCGTGATATCGGTTAGTTTTGAGCATCTAAAGAATGCAAAATCTCCAATCGAGGTCACACCACTGCCAATCGTGATATCGGTTAGGCTAATGCATCTATTGAATGCGCTCTTCCCAATCGCTGTTACGCTGTCAGGAATGGTAATGCTAGGCAGGCTTGTGCAGGTATTGAATGCATCCCTTTTAATAGTGGTCAAAGTATTGGGTAGCGTGACACTTACCAGATTTGAGCAGAATCTGAATGTCCCATCTTCAATCGAGGTCACGCTGTCTGGGATGGTAATACTGGTCAGGCCATCGCATTCCCAGAATGCATTAGTTCCAATCGAGGTCACGCTGTCTGGGATGGTAATGCTGCTTAGGAATGTGCAGTTTTGGAATGCCGCCGTTCCAATCGCGGTCACGGCTAAGCCATTATAAGTGCTGGGAATATCCAAGGTTCCGAAAGCAGTTTCTATACAATCGGCCACTCTATACGTTCCATCACCCCTTAAGGTAAACGTTAGGGAAGCTACTGATGCTAGCGTTCTAACACCCAAACCTCCATACTTGCTTACACCATCTCCACCATTAGCTGGGGATATGTAGCTGCTAAACGCTCCAGATGGGACGCTAGCAAATTGTCCGGAAACATCGGGACTTTCTATACGGCCAAATGGACCCACTAGATAACTAGTAGTGCCCTCAAAGTCAATCTCTAAAACTGGAGCGGTTGTACCCTCAAAGTTAATTAAAGTGACACTATCTAAGTATCGTAAAGCAGCAAATCCAATATTAGTAACACTGCTTGGTATCGTAATGCTGGTCAGGCTAGAGCAGCCATAGAATGTCTCCTGTTCAATCAAGGTTACACCGTCGGGTATCGTAATGCTGGTTAGACTACTGCATCTAGTGAATGCCCCTTCTCCAATCGATGTCACACTGTCGGGAATGGTAATACTGGTTAGGCTAGTGTTACCACCGAATGCAGTATTTCCAATCGAAGTCACGCTGTCTGGGAGGATAATGCTAGGCAGGCTAGAGCAGCCGTTGAATGCGCCTTGCCCAATAGAAGTCACGCTGTCGGGGATCGTAACGCTGGTCAGGGAAGTGCAGGAACTGAATACACCAATTGCAATCGAGGTCACGCTATCGGGTATGGTAATGCTGGTCAGGCTAGTGCAGTAACTGAAAGCAAAAGCGTCAATCGAGGTCACGCTGTCTGGGAGGATAATGCTGCTTGCGCTAAAGCAGGATCTGAATGCACTAGTTCCAATTGAGGTCACGCCATCGGGGATCGTAATACTGGTCAGGCTAGTGCATAAAAAGAATGCAATATCCCCAATCGAAGTCACGTTATCAGGAATAGTAACGTTGGTCAGGCTAGTGCAATTATGGAATGTAGCATTTTCAATCAAGGTCACGGCGTCGGGGATATTAATGCTAGTCAGGCTAGAGCAGTTTGTGAATGCACTATTTCCAATCGAGGTCAAATTGCTACTACTACCAATCGTTATACTAGTTGCGTTTTTGCAGTTATAGAATGCCCGTATTCCAATCGAGGCCACGCTGTCTGGCAGCGTAATGCTGGTCAGACTTTGGCAATTTTCGAATGCATTATATCCAATCGAGGTCACTGGTAATTCATCCGGTGATTGTGATGTATCTAGATGGGTACTGGGAACATCTATTGTTCCGCTAGCAAATGTCGGGCAATTAGTCACAGAATACTCAGTGCCATCATCATTCAAGGTAAAAGTAAGACCGACATTAGAAGCGTCGATTGATTCGTTTATGTCTAAACCTGCGTATGTTGTTCCATTTCCTGCATTTTGGTAACTTACTATTGTATTCAGTGGGACGGTAATTGTTGTGGTCAAAATGCCTTGCCAATCAGGGTATGGTATTTTGTTGGATAAGACGGGGGCAGATGTTGCTAGACAGGTTATGCTGCCTAGACTAGAACACTGGTCGAACGCTGAGATTCCAATCGAGGTCACGCTATCGGGAATGGTTATGCTGCTTAGGCTAGTGCAATTTTCGAATGCATTGTTTCCAATTGTTTCCAAGTCTTCGGAAAGATCAATATTAATTAGGCTAGAGCAGCTTTTGAATGCACTGCTTCCAATCTCGGTCACACCGTCGGGGAGGGTGATGTTGATTAGACTTGTGCAGCTTTGAAACGCATTATTGCCAATCGAGATCAATTCTTCGGAAAGGTTAATACTGATTAGGTTAATGCAGTTATTGAATGCGTAAGTTTCAATTGCGGTCACATTGTCGGGAATCGTAATACTATTTAGGCTTGTGCATAATCGGAATGACCCAGATTCAATCGACGTCAAACTGTCGGGAAGGGAAACATCATCTAAGCTAACACATTCATTAAATAACCTACATGCAATCTCGGTCACACCTTCAGGGATTACAACTTCGGTTAATCCGGTCCTTTCGAATGCGGCTTCTCCAATTGAAGTCACACTGTCTGGAATTGTGACTCTTCTTAAGAAAAGGCAGTCACGGAATGCAGCATCCCCAATCGAGGTAATACTGTTAGGAATCACAACACTTGTTAATAAAATGCAGTTTTCGAATGTGCTATCTTCAATCGAACTTATATTTCCGATTATGTTTTCAATGCTTTCCAAGCTAATGCAGTTTTCGAACGCAAAGGCCCTAATCCTAGTTAAGCTGTTGGGAGTTACAATGCTTTCCAAACTAGAGCATCCTTGGAAAGTGTATAGTGGAATTGTTGTTATACCGTCCCCCATATCTACGGTTGTTAGAGCTATACAATCTTTGAATAAAGCTATCCCAATCGAGGTTACACTGTCTGGAATTACTACACTTGTTAGAGCTATGCAATCTTTGAATGCACAGCTTGCAATGGAGGTCACTGGTAATGTATCCTCTGATTGTAATGTGTCTAGGTGAGTACTTGGAATATCTAATGATCCATTGTATTCTGTTCCACAACTAGTTAAGACGTAAGCCGTACCATCTTCATTTATCTCAAATACTATGTCAGATCCTGAATTAGAATAATTATTAGATACCGTCGCCTTTATAGTTGCAAAATATCTTGCATCGTCAGTTGATCCCTTGTCTGCATCTCCCCTAGATGGATATTGCACTATACACTCTTCATTTACATTTGCGGAAGCTCCATATACCACTGGAAATCCATTGTTAAACTTATGATATACATTTTCCTCTGGATCATAAGCCAAAGGTGCCGAAGCTTCAGATGGGCTAAATATGGCAAATTTTTTCAATTCTCCAGTTACATTCAATTCTAATGTAGCTGCATCGGCAAACCAATTATTGCTTTGAGGAGCAGACAAAAGTCTAGGATCATAAGACCCAAACTCTGCAGGATCAAAATCTAAAGTCTGTTGAATTCTAGTTATAGGATTAAATGCTAAAATAGTAGTTCCGTATAATGGCGGAAAAACCGCCCATTCACCAACTGTAGTTGGGGGAGCAAATCTGGAAATAAATGCTGCATCATCAGCTTCACCAGGTGTCAGTTCTTTTTCAGGGATTTCTTCCGTGTGTACATATAAGTCATTTTGACTTGGATTATAACATATTACGTTCCCAGTGCGTCCAGCCATGACCGCCCAGTCCCCAACAACAGATGGCCCTGCAAAGAAGTATGGGCCAAGTGTACCATTATCTGCACTTATCTGGGGCTGACCATGTGTAACTTGCTGAACAGATTGAAAATATGGATTGACTGCAATAATTTGTGGCGAAAATGTTGGAGCAAAAACTGCCCAGTCTCCTACCGTCGCAGTACCTCCAAATGGATTAGGCGAGGATTGTGGATCGTAATCTCCAGTATAATTTAGTTCAAAGCCACCCTCATTTACTGGATCAAAACAATAAGCTATACGCTTAGAAACACTATAATCCACTATCTCAAATACTGCATATTGTCCAACTCCAGCAACCCCACCAATTGATCTATCAAAACTTAAAGGGAATTGTTTAACAATATCATTTTGTGGATCGTAAAATACAATAGAGTCTGGACCGCCAGGAACATTCATCCCCATAGTAGCAAAATTACCAACAGCAGCTATTCCATAGGTAAATCCCCCAGTGACGGTTTGGGATGGTGTTTGATATAGTCTCTTATATGGGTTGTAAGAGGGTATAATAGAGGTTTCTTCTTCTACGTTATATGATGGTGGAAAAACCGCCCAATCTCCTATAGATGCACTTTTTTTTGACATTTTTTTTATTTTCTAATTGATTTGGTTATATTATTTTATCGTATTTTTTACTATAATGTTATGCATTCGGTAAACTATATGAGACACTTAAACCGTCATAATTTGTTCCATATCCAATTGCATTAGCTGGAACATTAATGGTTGTGGCTGATATCCTTTCAAAATTCGTCGCGTTGGGCTCGGCGATGCTTGTGTCTATTGGGTTTAATGTTGGGGCGTTTTTCGAAAGGAAGTTAACTGTGGCTAGATTATTACAATCCTTGAAAGTATAAGGTCCAATCGAGTTCACGCTGGCTGGGAACGTAATGGTAGTCAAGTTAGGCATGGTAGTGAAAGCACCCCGTCCAATTTCCCTTACGCCGTTGGGAATCGCAATAGTGTTGAAGGCAGTGTGGCCGAACGCACCCTCTTCAATCACTTTCACGCTATTGGGAATCGTAAAGCTGTTCAGGCTATCGCAGTGACCGAATGTACCCCTTGGAATTGAGGCAAGGTTGACGGGTAAGACAGCGCTAGTCAGGCTACTGCAGTCAAAGAATAACTCTGTTCCAAGTGTTTGTACACTATAAGGGATGAAAATACTGGTCAGGCTACGGCAGTTGGCGAATGCCTGAGCTGCGATCAATTCCACGCTGTTAGGAATCGTAATACTACTTAGGCTAGTGCAGCCTCGAAATGCAAGAGAATAAATAAATCTCACACTGTTAGGAATCGTAATGCTAGGCAGGCTAGAGCAGCCGTCGAATGACTGTTGCCCAATATGGGTCACTCCGTCGGGGATCGTAACGCTGGTCAGGGAAGTGCAGTTACCTAATAACATACCTGCAATCACTCTCACTCTGTCGCCGAAGGAAATGCTGCTTAGGCTTGTGCAGCGATTGAATGCACCAATGTCAATGAAGTTTACGAAGTCGTGGATCGTAATACTGGTCAGGCCAGAGCAGCCAAAGAATGCCCAACTCCCAATTGTGACCACGCTGTCTGGGATTATAATGTTAGTTATGTTAGCGCAGTTTAAGAATGCAGAATTTCCAATCGCGACCACTGGTAATTCATCCGGTGATTGTGATGTATCTAGATGGGTACTGGGAATTTCTTTGTCACCTGAGGCGGATTTAAGACATTCGATTAGAGTATATTCATCGCCTCGATCGTTCAGTTGGAAGGTAAACTCTGGAGCAAGGGCATAAATTGTTCTGTCTATATTGAAAAAGTCTCTAATATTACAATTATCATCGCCAAGGAATTCAAATTCATCAATTCTATACTCTCCGATTGCTTCATCAAAGAGATAACTTGGCCGATCTACATCTCCGAGATTTCTGTAAGGAAAGATATGAATATCAGAGATTTTATTTCCTACATATATCTCTTGATTTAACCCAATGCCGTCTATAAATAAATGTGAATCTATAGGATTTGCAGGAATAGTAACATTTGTACCAAAGGATTTGTATATTAATTCGTCCTGCATACTAATATCCCATCCTCTATTTAAATTTTCAATATCTATAGATGGATTGTAATAAGAAGATCCAGAATATCCAACACTACCTCCGCTAAACTCAATTGAATACGCATTTTCATCAACAAAGCCCAAGGGGTTGATTGTTTTCAACAAACTTCGATCAAAACATATACCAGAATTAAAAACTGCAGCACCAGTTAATAATTTTGGTCTTTCCGTTATATTTGGAACATAATTATTTTTATTTAAAGATTGGTCTTTCCACTCGGTAACAAAAACCTCTCCACTCTGTGCAAACTGTTTTACATTTTCAATATTAATATAGTTATTGTAAAAATAAATATCTTTACTTTCTCCATCACTAGCTCTTTGTACGGTCATAATGCACCCAGTAAAGCCTGGATTCACCCTAGAAAGAGATAATAGCAAATTAGCGACGTGAAAGTTATAAGGATAGTTGGTGTTATAGCCTGAAACCTCAATCGTAGGTAGGTCTTCGAAACATGCACCACTTTTAGAAGCTATGAAATCTCCAGTTAAAGTAAATCCAACGTCATCGCCAGTAGCTTCTGGAAGCTCTCCAAAAACTACTTCACCAACTGTATCCGCCATAAATAAATCTTCAAAACCAGAAATAGTCGTGTCATATATTTTTTCATATGTATATACACCTCTTTTAACAGCTGAAAGGAAATTCTGGTCGACTATACCAGTTTCTGTAATATATCCAGCGATCCCGCTTCCCGTTATATCGTAATATCCAGTGATTTCTCCAGTATATGATATAAATTTTCTTACAATTTCTGTGGTGTATGCGCCTGGCTGAAGATTCACTTCTCCGTCTGGCAAAAAGTTGGCTGGATCAAAGAAAGATGCGCCGTAACCAGTTCTAATAATCCCAGTAAGCTGTTCTTCGTTAAAAGTTCCAGTGCCAATAATATTATTGACTATTCCTGTAATTACCTGCGATCCAAAAGGAACGAATCCAGAAAAACGAGTTGTTGACATTCCTGCTAAATTAATATCGGTATCAACGATACCACTTCCAAGTCCAGTTAAAAGCAGCTCATAATCATTAACAATCTGTCCAGTAGGTTCAGCATAACCAGTTAAAATTCCTGTTCCTACGCCAGTTTGAATAACACCAGAAGCATCTAAGCCAGAAACCAAACCAGTCTTAGAAATAGAAACTGTATTTATTCCTGTAACTACAGCATCTTCGGTATGAGAAAAATCTCTAAAAAAAGCCTTATCTCTAAATATGTCACCAGTCTGCCCAGAAAGATGAGACAGCGAAACACCAATGTTTGCACCATTAAAATCGGCGTAATAGCTAGTAACAGTAATAGATCCAGATAGTCCGTCGAAGTCTGCAACAAAAGGCTGTATGTTCAAATAAGAACTAGACCTTATAGTTGAAGGTAAATTTCCTCCAGTTAGACTATAAGCATATTCTATTTGGCCAAAATTTGTATAAAATAATAAATCAGCTACTCCGCTTAAATTTTGTGACTGAGAAGGGGTCAAAAGAAATTTTGCTCCGCCTAACAGTTCATATCCCGTTACTTCTTGATAAGTGTCTATGGAAAAATCTACTGGAACATCTGAAGAAACTAGTTCTCCACTAAATACCGTAAAAGATAATGGTGGGTCAATATTATTTATAAAACCCGTTAAGGTTTCATCGGCTACTATTTTATCAGAACTTGTAGTAATTGAATACGATGGGGTTTGTCCAAAAAAAGTAAATCCAATATTTTCTGGTTGCTCGTTAATAGCAAATACTCCAGATATTTTTCCATTCGGTAAGGTTTCTCCTACAACTTTTGGAACCCCGTTTATGAAATATTCGTGTTGGTTATTCTTTAAATTTCCAGAAATAATAAAACTACTATTATTAGAATAACTATCTACAAAGCCCGTGTTTCTGTCAAAAATTTTACCACCAGCAAATTTATAGTCTATGTTATAGTCTCCAGTTAAACCAACATGAATATCTGAAGATCTGGTCTTGGTTATAACGTTAAAAACATAACTATAATCACCAGTTTGATCTGCAATGCTTCTAAAATTTTTGCCGCTTAATATCATTAATTTATAAGTCCTTGTGTAGCCTGAGTATAATTCGAGTGCCTGCTAGTTCTTCTTTGTAATGAATCTATCAATCTTCTTGTAACATCTATAGAAACTGGCTGCATAATTCTATTTCCAAAAACGTAATTTGAAGTGACTCCATCTGAAGATATATTAATATTAAAAGACTCCAGACCTTTAGTTATCATCTCTGACCCTATTTGGTCAGAGATACCAGCAATAGATATTTTTATACTTCTACGAGGTTGTTCAATATTATGTGTCAAATTGAGATTAAACTCTTCATGCAATTTTTCTAATAATTCGTCGCTAGGAGTACATTGTTGGGTACTTAAATCTTTTCTATAAAATAAATTTAGATCGTCTACTGGAGTTTGATACAAGTTTATATTAAATTTGGCGAAGCTCGTTTCAAATTGTTCTATATTCTCTTGAATCATGTGTTCTACTTTAGGAATAAAAACTTCAACTTGTTTTTGATATTCTAAAATAGCTCTGTAACTTCTAGGGTCGAAAGTGTCCAATGAAGGTATCATGATTCGTTTGCCCGATGGAGTGTCAAATCCGTGAGGTGGAGCATAAATTTTAAATCCATTTACTTCCACTCTTGTACATACAGATGATTGTAAACCCAACTTTTCAATGCACTCTCCCTTTATACATTGGTATTCAGAAAAGGTTTCTCCATCTAGAACATCAAAAGATCCACAGGTTACATCATCTGAGCAAAAATTGGAATCTACACATTCCCCCTGTTTACATGTATCTCCGTCAATCTCTCTTTTGGTGGCTCTCCAAGCAGTAGAGTTTTCTTTCAACTCACTCAGTTTAATCTCTAATTTCGCAAGTCTCTCTGGGTTTTTCTCTCCTGAGAAACAATCTGTATCATCTTCACAGTCTCCATAACAGCCAGAAGATACGTCTCTGCCTCTACTCTCCGTAGAGTTTACTTTTATTGAAGGATGTAATTGATCTCTCTCTATATCGAATCCGCTGCTAAAATCATCTGGATATACAACAAATAGCTTGACGTTATCATCACTAATATGTTCTGGAGCATAATTTTTTATTAAGTTGGCAAACGTCGCTTTATCTGTTACTTTTATCTCTTTCATCCTCTTCCTTTCGTAAATATCAAGGAGTGTCTTTATTTCATTTGTAGCGCCTTCCTGCGGGTACCAGTTGTTTGAAGCTTGTTGTATTACTACTCCTTGATCAAAAACATTTTCATCATCTTGGACAATTCGAATCTCTTTGTTCTGCACTTTTTCTTGCAATCTTCCAACAACCGAGCCCTGACTGTGACCAAAATCAAATAGAGGGCTTTCTAAAAACTTTTTAGTACTTGGGTCATCAAAATCATAGTATGTTCCACCCCCTTTTATCGTAATATTCTTTCTGCTATAATCTTTTCGTTTATATTTGTCATATCCACAAAAACTTAATTTATCAGTGGCGTCTATTTCTTTCGCAAAATATTTTCCAATGAATTCAGATCCTAATCTTTTTTCATTTTCTATGACCTTGTCCAAGAGCGCATCTTTTCTAGAAGCCAACATAAAATATCCTCTAGAAAAGCTTTCAACAGCAATTGTACTGCCCCCGTCTCCTTCTTGTGTCACAGAAATATCCTCACCTCCAAAAAGTGGAACCTTAGCGAAAAAGTCTTCTTCTTCTGGAGTAGGGTTCCATAATTCCTTAATTTTACGGATTGCCTTTGCATCATGGTCAAGAATCTCACCCGGCCCTTGACCAAAACGAGTTCCCTTGTTATAATATGTCACCGCTGGTGTGTCATCCGCATCCCTAGGAAAAAAGAAAGCCAAGGCCTTTAGTGATCCAAGCTGCGGAATCCCTCTTTGTTGCGCTATCTCAACCAAAGTGTCTGGTTTCAATCCGTCTATTCCTTCTGATCTTGTAAGTCTAAAATCTCCGCCTAATCCTTCTTCGCCTTCTATATCATCGCGAAGTTGGAATGTTAGATCTTCTCCCTCTGCACTTGGCGAGCTTGTGGTTTCCGCAGGACCTATGTACTGGAGTTGAACAATAGCTTCACGATTCCTATCTGCCCCATACATTTTTCCCCACCAAAAATGTTCTCTTAAAGCTGTGCTATATTTTGCAAGGGCAATAGATATTTCTAAGTCCTCAAAAGATACTAAATCGCTTCCGTCTTCTGGCTCTTTTCCCATAATGGCTTCATCGTTTGTATCGTTGTATAAGTCTGATAAAGTGATAGGCTTTAAGTCCAATTTAACACTAGTATTACAGTTATAGACTTTCCTTTCTCCGCCTTGCTTATAAAGAGATACGCTACCAGAATTTTTAGTATTTTCGATGCTTTGTGTTTCTTCGAAAGTTATGATGTTTTCATTTTCTAGCTCTTCTTTGCCAATAATATCGGCCTCAACTTTGGTGTCAATAAATTTAAGAACAGGTTCCCCTTCAGCATTATGCTCGAAATAAAAGTTGAAAGAAAAGTCTGCTCCCCATCTTTTTAGAACTTCCCTCAAGGTTCCTTCATACTGTGCATAATACTTATCATTAGTTTCTGGTATACTTTCATCCACTACTATCTCTATATTAGCTTCCTCAAAAAACGCTTTAATTGCTTCGATTAATGAAGCAAAATTATATCTAACATCAAAAATCTCAGTACACTCCAAATCTAAACATCTTTGACGATCTAAGCTACCATCATATTTATCTTCTGGACAATTTGGACATGGATCACACCCATCTACTTTAAATATATCTTCGTCAAGATTTAAATATCCGTCTCGATTAGTGTCACAGGGATGAAACTCTCTCCCCATTAAAATTAAAGGTGTAATCTCTTCATCTTCGGTACGTTGAATGTGAAAGGCTGGTCTTTCTTGATCGGAAGCGTCTAGACCATCTAGTGAAGCTAATATATCTTTTTTATTATAGCTCTTCTTTCTTGCTTCTGTCCCACTCTCATCAACGGGGAATCTTGGTATAATTCCGTGCTTCTTGTGTAGTCCAATATAAATTTTATCAAGGCTCATACTAGCGTCAAAAAAGGTTAGCTCCAGTACTTTCCCCGATTTGTTTACGCTTGTTCGCGTCTTAATTAGAGAGTATTGTCCTAAATTTTTATCCCCTACTTCTATTTCATAAGCCTCTTGAACAGATCTGGCATTTAGTGTTGGAGTTTCATAATCGCCTGTTTCATTAACAATATTTATAGTAATGGTAGATGGCGAATTTGAAAAATTATTTGTAAAGGAAGCATTATATATTTTGCCTCCAAATATTTCAGGATTACCGTCAATTTTTATTGCTTCTGTTTCTATTTCTTTCATCTTTTATATTATCTTATAAATTGTTTTTTTTTCAATCAAACCTATGCTCGCTCTAAATTTTCCCTGTTTTCGGTCAAAAGATTATTTCTATTTTGTAGCAGTATAGTATTACCCAAAATAGATTCTTGAAAAAACTTGTTTATACTGCCGAAGGAGTCTCCCCTTATTTCAAATATCCCAGATTTTAACCTTTTGTTATTGGCTGTTTCTAAATATTCCAAATTATGCAACATCTTTTTACCATTTGAGAATACCATTGAGCTTTTTTCAAAAAATTTATTAAAACTTAAATAATTATGATCTCCACTATTAATTTCAAAATCATCATTAAACTCCATAGCTTTGAATTGTCCGACTGGTAGAGTATGAACCGATCCAGAACCGGTCAAGATTGTATATAAAGTGTTGTTTTCTCCAGTAAATAGCATAGAAGTCTCACCTGACAGGGTATACGTGTTACTAACATCTCTAATTTTTAACCCAGATAGATTTCCATAAGTAAAGGCTTCGGAAGAGTTTAGGCCGCTTCCAGTGATTTTATTATCTATTACATCATAATTCTCTCCCGATATCTGCAAGTAACCGTTATAAAATGAGAAAAAACCGCTATTTAAATCATTTTGTGGAATCTTGAAAGATCTTTTAGTATTATTGTATGTTACAATATTATTTAGGTTTAAATCCCCCGAAGAAACCAAAGATTGATTTGAAAAAGAGGGGGCCATATTTTTTTTAATAAAAATAGAGTCAAATCCATACTGATCAGTGTAGCCTTCATCAGCATAAAATCCGCACGATTGATCAACAAGATCATTCGCAACGACTTCCTTAGTGGTTCCGCTCTCAACCGTAGTAGATTCAATACCGCTTATGAAACCAGTTAGAGGTATAAAGTTAAAACCACTTATAATTCCAGTGCCACTTTCAAATGAGAATATAGGCTCAACATTTCCACATTCGTTCAAGCAATTGTATTCAAATATAAGATCTGTAAACTGTCCAGTGCTTAAAGTTATTTGAGTCTCAAAACCAGTAACAAGCTGTCTCTGTAAAAGAATAGAGATATCTTCTTCTTCATTTCGAATATTTGACTCTGTAAAATTACCGCTATACTCAATAAAAAAGTTTCCTTTTTTTACTCCTATTTTATTTCCATTTCCATAAAGTGTCTCTCTATTTCCACAAAGATCAGAAATGTATCCAGTTTTTACAATACTACTATCAAACGGAATGTTCTCTTTTAAAACTGAAAATTGTCCAGAGATATCAGTATATTCTTTAAAAAGGTATTTAACACCACTGTTAATATATCCAGTTTGATATACCTGCGTTCCAGTTAAACTGACTAAGCCCAAAGAATCCTCGCTTACAGCGAAAAATCCAGAAAATATCTTATTTAATTTTGTAGAATTTATTTTTTTATTGAAATAAACAAAGTTGTCTATTGTTCCGCTAAAACTTGACTCCAATATTTGTTCGTTCGGAGTTCCGCCAATGAACCATTTTTCACCATGAGAAATCCCTCCTATTGAGAAGCTCTCTAAGTCAAACTGTTTTCTATCAAAATTATATCTTCCTATATTAAAGTTTGTTCCGTTTTTATTTACAACCAATCCATTGTAGCTGGCATAATTCAATTTTGAAACAAAAATTCCAGAAGGTGACTCAAGATATAAGTTATGAGTATCATTAAATCCTATGTTAAAGCCTTTCTTGCCAGACAGACTGCTAAAGATAATACCATTATTGGTCCCAGACTTGTTAGCGGTAATCATAACTGTCCAGTTTGAAGCGCCAGATAAATTATTTGAATTATCAATTTCTAAAAAACTTGAGCTTCCGTTAGAAAATTTATTAAAATTTCCACTGCCCTTTTCGTCATAAAATCCATCATAATTTTCGCCAATAGCATTATAGGGTGTTATTCCTGAATTTTTATTGTAAACTATGGGTCTATAAGTATCGCCTGCCGCAAAGAAGCCGTTTGATGGTAATTCTTCAAGGTTTCCAGTTTCAAAATCATAATATATGTCGATGTCCGACAAATTATTACCCTTGCTCCCATAAAAATCCAAAAAATCCTTTACCATGACACATTATTACACATTTTATCTGCGTGTAAGAAATTTCTCTTTTTGTAGGAAAAACTGTAATATCCCCTTATGAGAAGGATTATTAGGGATAAAGGAATAGAAAAAAATGTTAATGATGTTAATGATGTTGTAAATATTTTTTTTGGACTTAAAAAGGGAAAATTGCCAGAAAAGTTTAAGGATCTTCATGAGCAATATCTTAAAGAATTAGAATATAGAGGTGGTTGTTCTGGTTGCAGAAAAAACGCAATTCAGAAGAAGTATAGAAACAACATATTACAAAATAGTTAAATGGGACAGTATTATACATCAACTGGAAGATATGATCTATCTACTGGAGATATTTTGGATGTAGAAACTAATCTATCCTTAGACGCTTTCGAATTACCAGATTTTTTCCAAAAGGGCAATAGAGTTTCTAGTAATCTCTTGTACGACCCAGATCTTGATGTTGGCAGTTATTATATTGAGCCGTTTAATAAATTTTATCCTGAGACTGCGAGTACTGGAAGTTTAGAATATAGAAAAGCGGAAATCGGCATTAACAGTATATGGAAGACCGATTTTGAAAAAAGTAAAAGAATTCACGACTATTATACTTGGACTGGTATTCACTTCTCTGGAGAAATTGATGGTCACGCTGTTGTTGAGGTCGCTGGTCTTGTATATTCTGGATATTCAGAAGGGACATTGGCTGGAAAATATTATCCTGAAACTGGAGAGACTCCGACATTTTCATCTAAGGGCAAAAGCACAGTAATTGTGAGCCGCACAGACGGTGCAAGTTCTTCTAATTTTGCAAAGACCTTTTTTAGTGGCTTAAGAGGTGAGGTTCAAGTAGTTCCTCTAGGTAATTCTTGGCAAAACAATCCGTTTGTAAATTCTGAAACAGAAACTGGAAAAGCATATTTAAAGGAAGCTTTATCAACTGCGATTGTTAATGGCAATACCACGGCCCCTAAATTTTACAAATGGATATCAACTATCCTTGATAGAATAGACAGTTCTAGAGATAGTAAGATTTTTATATTGAGAGATTTTGACACTAGCACTGTTAATTATACGGTAGGCGACAAAGTTGTTTCGGAGCAAGACCTAATAGACCGCATTAAAGGTTTACAGATTCCCGTATACGATTATTATAATACATCCACAAACACTGATGAATCTTCAAACCCTTTATCAGGTATTACTACATTTTCTTCTGGTTATTCACCTACAGATAATGCCTATGTAGATCGACCTAATCGAATACCCGACTGGATTAGTGATCAACAGATCGATATGGTTGATGAACCTTCTAACTCCAAATGGCTATCTCCAGAAAATGTTTTTCAGTTTGATACAAGTTTATATAGTTTTGTTGGAAGTGGAATGACTTCAGGACTAAAAACTGGAGAAATTACTGGCGGGGGTATAATTAACGCTACTACTGAACCATTACTATTAAAAACCAACACTTATGGCAATTATTACGAGGATAAATTTAGAGGGCATCTAGATATCTCAGCAAGTGGCCGCATTTCATTTGAAGATATATTTCAGCAATACTTTCTTGGTGATTATAATAGGCCTGCTGGTAGTTATGGACTTAAGGTTTCTGGAACAAATCACAGCAATTCATTAGTAACTGGAGATATGTTATATATTCCATATTCTGGAGAGGATTACATAGAGGGAAAACAAACACAAAGAGCTGTTAATTTTAATGATTTTTGTGTTTTTGCCCCAGTTAACTTGGACGGATTTGAGACCTCCTTCCTTTCTTCAGTTACTGTAACTGGATCCCCGATAATTTCTGGAGAAGTTTACTTGGCTTCTGGATTGCTTGATATTGACTCTACCTTAAATACTGGGATAACTGGAGAATTTGATTTCTTTGATATAAATTTTTTAACTGGAGACCCTAAATATTTTGTTGAGACAGAAGGATCTACAGGCATGTTATCTGGAGAACTTTTTCATACTTATCTATTATCAGATACTGGACAGGTAGATTTCGAAACTACACTTACATCTGCGAAAATATTGCCTGTAGATATGCCAGAAGGTATTTTTACTACGAGTATAGATCCATTCTTTAGTAATAGTATCTCTGGAGATCAAGTAGTATCTGGGATTAAGGAAGAGAGGGTCGAGGATTTATTACCAGACAGTACGAATATATTAAAAACTTCAATAAGAGATAAAGGTACGGGTCGTGCGTTTATAAGCGGAATTTTTCAGGGAGATATGACTTATACTGGGATTTATTACAAAGATGATGATGCTTTAACTGGATACATAAATCCAGCGCATGATTACCATTATAAAATTTCAGATTTAAGTGACTTTAACTTAACTAATTTAACGGGCGATGGTAAGGTTAGAGTTGTAGATAATAATGGGGGCAATGTACAAATTTCTTCAGACGTGGACATCATATTTTTATTTGATCGGTCTGGCTCTATGGGTGACAACATAAGAAGTTGTTCTGCTGCTATATCTGCATCTCAACTTTTTGATTTTCGCATAATCAATGCAAGTGTCTATTCATATGACTATTATAGCTCATTGCCCTATTACATTCCCGGTGTACGCTTAGCGTATTCAGATAGTGATATGGTGGAAACTGAAGGCTCTTATGAAAGATTTCAGGGCGTGTTGAATGATATCACTAATTACATTCAAATTGGCGGTGGTTTTGAGAAACTGTCGGAAGCAATTTTAGAGTTAGATGCTGCTGGTAGATTTGATGGTTATAACGATAGGAACGTGATTTTGTGTGCATTTACAGACGAAATCGATGCTTCCACTACGTCCCAAAAATCGCAGGCTTTACAGGTCTTGGGAACCAAGGAGATTCAAACTATTTTTTTTACTACGACTTTTGATCAGTATGGATATGCTCATCCCCTAGAGCCTATTTATACCGCCTATTTAGATCAGTTACCAGCCGAATGTAATGCTCAATGGATAAATATGTCTAACGTTAGCGCTGCGAATTTCAGTAATCTTATTAATGAGGTAGCTACTAGGGGTTTCGCTAATCTTGATATAATTTCAATATTATCTATTGATAACCAAGAGTTAAATGATTATTTGCCTGATTTATTTTTTGCAGATGCTACTTTGTCGAGACAAGAATATTATGCTCCAGGAGCTATATTTGTTACATCATTAGAATTGACAGGAGACACTATGATAGACAGTGGTGGTGATAATTTAGATGATGACTTTGCAATACTCAAAAATGACGAAGTAATTCTCTCTCCCGCTAGAAATATAGGGTGGTATTCAAATCAACCGCCTTATTCAGTGTACGTAGTGGGCGGTAAAATTACTGCAAATAATGTTGACTATCCAATAACAAATTTAAGTAATAATATGGATACAGTATTCAAAGTTACTGATAGTTGGTACGGAAGGGGGGAATTTAATGTTTCTTATCAAGATAGAATAGATGAAATTGAAGCTTCTAACGGTCCCGTTGAGTCTTCAAGTTTGGAATTGGTAGTGCTTAGTGATAGAGACATAATAAGAGGCTGGAACGCAAAGCCAACACTGAATACTCCCGATCAAGATCTTAACAGCTTATCTGTAGGAATTTTTTCACAGCCATCCATCCCTGATGGTTTTAATTTATCTACGCAAGGTGGTGGTACATTAGATAATGCCTCTAATAGAGGTTCGCAAAGACTTTCTGAAACTTCCAGAGCTTTTCTTGATAACAGTATTCCTGATTGGCCTTACAGTGGTGTACAGACTGGAAACTCATCTCCAAACTATGTTTGGTCATACACTGGTAATATTTTTACTGGTGATAAATTAGAGGTGGCAGTGTTTGATGGTTGGGGGTCTACACTTAGACTAATTCCTTGGACTGCCAAACTTACTTGGAGCGACGGCTTTACTAGTTTTGTAAACGGGGGATATAAAGAATCTTTTCCTAGTGATTCAGCTAAGATTCGTCAACTTCAAGATACAAGTTTAACACAGACACAATATTATTCGGCAGATGGGGGTGGTCCTTGGGGAGAATCTTATAAATTTTACGAAGGCGGTAGCGGTATAATTCCTGTAACAAGAAATATTGAACAAAAATTTGTTCAAGATATGGCATATCTTCAATATGACACTAATGAAGTACCCTTTAACATAGTCCAGGGATTTGGTTTTTCTGTTAAGGACAAAGAAACCATTTCTTCCTCTGATCCAATATTTGTTGGAGACAATAATAGACCCAGAGCAATATGGCAAGACGTTGGTTTTGTTTGTAATTTAGATCCAATTAAGTTTACTGACACCAACGAGAATGAAGAAGATGGCGACGACGACGGCAAAGATAACGCTTTTGATCCTTGCATCCCAGATCCGGGTTGCCCCGAAGAAGACAGCGGCGGTGGCGGCGAAGGGCCTGGTGATGGCGGCGGCGGTGGCGGCGACGGAGAGAGATCAAATATAGTTTCTGGGGTTCTTTATAGTGGATCGATAACTTTCAATAAAATGTCTATTGGTGATTATCTAGAATTTAGTCCATATAACTTTGATTACTCTGGTGATTATCTAGAAGCTTATGGAACTGGTTTTCCTGATATCCATAATTTAGATAATAGGTTTTTTTATGACAGAAGAGGTAATAATATAAGTACATTCAGTAATGCTGTAGAGCTAGCCTATTTACTTAATGGTTTTTATAATAATTTTTCATTAGGCACAAATAAAAGAGGGGTATGGCAAAAATTTAAAACAGAATTTGACGAATATGCTGGGGATACGGCTGGGGATTTTTATAGCGGCGCATTGTTAGAAGCGACGGCAATTACTCCTAATTTTTTAACAATAAAGTCCCTAATATTCAGTGATATGGGTGCTTACAAAATCAAGTTTCAAGATGACAATCTCTCAATTGCTAGTCAGTATCAATACTCAATGCCTAGGTCAATAGGTTTTCAAGGAAGTTATGACGGTCTGAGGTGGAAAAACCTATTCTTAAAAGATTTTGATTATACCTCAAGCAGCCATGAGCTCATAACTGACGGATATGAAATAGAAAAAAAACCTATGGAATTTGGTTTTGGTCCCGAATTAAGAGTTGACAACGAGAGAGACGGGGTGGACTCAATAACTGTAACTGCAAATGATCACGTAATTGAATCGGGGGATGGAGTGTTTTTAAATCAAGTAGAATCTATAGGGATAACAATTTCAAGTTTTGGAAACGGCGTATTTAGTGGGGTTGAGTTTCCCTCAGGGATAGACGTGCAAGATTTTTTCGAAGACACTATTCGATATGAATATAGCGGCAATAATTCTGGTTCTTTACTTGGTTTTATTAGCGGTTACGAAGTAAGAAATCCTCTAGCGAAGGAAGATGATGAAATTGTGATAGAACCCGTTGAGGTTGTTTACCCCTGTCCAGGCCCTCTGACTACAATAATAAGAACTCGACAGGTCATTGTTGATAGTGGTATTGATGAGTTTGGTAACTACTTCCAAGTTACTCAAGAAGAAGAGGCGGGTTGTGAATTTTGCTTTGGCTACAAAAAAGTCGCCTTGCCAATCGGTCACGAGGCTAACGAAGGCTTGTTCCCAGGAGACCCAGACTATGTATTTAGTGGCTATTCACTCTGCGATGCGGAGGGACTTCCAGAGTTAGGGGAGGAAGAGGAAGAAGAAGATAAATTTCAAACTATAGCATTTAGTGGATTTTTTACAGGTTTTGAGGGCGAAGAGATATTTAGTTTAGACCTTTATGATTCAGATGACACATTTTTCCGTGGGACATTTAAAGCTCCCTTGGAACCAGAAGCTATTTTTATAGTTCCAAATCAAACGGCAACTTATTCGATTAATGAATTGGAATTTTTCTTTGATCTAATCTCTGTTAAAGATCGCGAAGCTTTATTCGAACAAGACGAAAATGGTAATTCCATAATACCAGTAGGACAAGAATCGAACGATACAAACACCAGTTATAGAACTGGATTCATTTTTGACAACGAAAGAGACTACAGGTACTATAGGTTTATCTACAGCGGATTTAATATTCCAGATGGAAGCAGTTCAGCCGAAGAAACCTTTGCCCCCCAAAGTGGAGTAGTTGTATTCGACGAAGTTAATTTGTATGGACCAACTGATTATGAATTTGCTTTGAGTGGAGCACAGGAAATAACTTTATTTGACTCTATTTATTCTGGAGACTTATTGATTCCAGTCAGTGGGCGCATGACTGGTATGCATGTTGGCAGTAGCTTTAGTGGAATACTGCCTGTTAACTCAAATAAAACTGAAACTATTCTCGAAGACTTTTTCTCTGGTACTCAACAAATTTATCCTACCCAATTTGTTGGGAACTATCAAGACACCTTAACTGGAATAGGAGAAGCTTCTGGAATTATTACTGGATTATTTTATGATACAGGTACTAACAGGTTGTTTAATGAAATATTAATTCAACAAACAGTTACTGGATTTGAAAATGTCGACACTGAGGTTAATCGAATAAACGATATCACAGATATATTAGGTTTAACTGACGAAGAGGTATTTATAGATTTCACGGGCCCAGCAAGATTCACTGGTATTGGGGCGGTCAATGCACTTCAAACTGGAGTTAAAAGCTTTACAATAGTCACTGGTACAGAGACTGGATTCATAAATGATGGAAGCGGTAGCTATGATTTTTATAGATCTGAATCTAGACTTTTCGGAGAAAAAATTCTGCTTCAAGATAGTGGCAAAATTTTAAATCAAGACTTTGGTAATTTACTTCTAGAATCATTAGATACTAGTCAAGTATTTAGTTCTATTCCTTCTGGATATATTAATTCCCAATTAACATTAAATTATAACAATCCGATTACAGGTGATAGAGTGATAATTGATAGCAATGGCTTTGTAAGAAGCACAGGTAATCAGCTTCCAAATTTATTTAAGGATATAACCGGTTTGTCTAAGGTTATTAATAGTGGTGAATTTGGATTTAGCACATCAATAATTGATAATGACACATTACAAATCTTTACAAATACCCTAGGTGAGCTTGGCAACTCAATACGGGCTAGTTCAGACGGAAGTCTTAATAAACCAACGTTTGAAACCGATACCTTTACTGGCGGACAAAATTTCTATCAACCATTAATTGGTTACGGGTTGTTTTCTGGCAATGCCTTCGAAACAGTTAATAATACTGGGATTTATGAAGTAGATTACACAGGAGAAATTACTGGTATAATTAACATATTTACTGGAAATAAAAATTTCAACGATACATGGAATCTTCATACTGGAAAATTCAATAAAAATTATAATTTTAGATCTAATCTTCCTGATGGAGTTATAACTTCCATCTATGAAGACGGTTTTCATTCTATGGGTATTTACCCAAGTCAATTTGCTACATTTATTGACTACGTTCCTAGCGATTTAGTAGACTATAATAATACGGAAAATGAGCCCGATGTCGCTGAATTAATCATTACTGGAATAAATTTAACTGGATATACAATTCCAATACACGGAGACAAATAATTATGGCGGGTCGATTTCAAATTATAAAAACTGGTGCATCTACGGTTCGAGTTGCTGAAAACAGTAGTATTCTTACTTCTAAAATAAGGTATCGACCTAATGGCTCTGATGTATTTTTGGGCCACGGTGAGGATGGTAGAGATCAAGATTTGAGGATATCTTCTCGAAGTTTTATGACCGAAAAACAAAAAGAGGCGGAGAAAGCATCTATTGCATTTGCTACATCTTTAGAGATTGTAGTTGAAGAGAGTATTACAGATGTTATACATAGTAAGGATAATGAAGCACAAACTAGACAAGCCCCATACGAGGCTTTTCATATTAAAGGCTTGGGAATTGATTTTACACCGAAATACGACGATGATGTGCAAAAAAGGGATTTCATATATTTAGAATTGGACCTGCACAGAAGCTTAGATGTTCGTTCCGCAGTAATTGTTGTCGGACCTGTTAATGGTAATGGTCCTGGAAAAATTCCCGGAGAAAGAAATGAACGCACTGATTTCATCGAAGAAGATAAAGATTTATTAGGTTGGCCCTCCTTTCCTTCGTCCTATCTTTTTAACATGGATCTAAACAAAGATGGCGAGTTAATTTACACTCCCACAAATGCAGAGCCCACCAACGAAGAACTTAGGCAGGGTAAATTTCAGAAAAAAGCATACTTGATGATTGGATATTTAACTAAAGATGTAGTAGGGGGTAGCGAAGGTCTTGTGATTTTTGATGAAGACAATAGCGACGCCCCCTATATGAATGTAGTTGGCTGTTTAAATACTAACTTAGAAATATCTCATGGGCTTTCTAACGAATTACCTGTTGTCAACCTTTCTCCAAGCCACGATCCCGTACACTTGAGTTCAAATTATTTTGAGGAAGTTGAGCAAGAATCTGAATCGGGGGAATAATATGCACGAAGAAAATAATATTCCCAATACTCATGACCCAGGTCAACCAGAATACTTCGACGAGATTTCTAAGAAACAAAAGAAAAGTCAGCCCATTAATTTTGAAAATACAATCTGGCAAACTTTGGACCAAAAACCCAGAATAGGAAATCTATATTTCATGGATAGCTTGCTATTCAGTTCTTGCAAATTTAAGGCAGAAAAAGAATTGGGATATAGCCAAGAAGAAGAAGCTATTAAAGAGAGAGAAGATAGAATCGTAGAACTTTATGAAGAAGAGGATGGCGATATAGAAAAGTTTACCCGCTCCAATTATTTGACGGCGACCAAAGAACAGATTCATCAAATTACTTTTAGAGATAGAATGTATAGGATAGAAGTTCAGATTATTACTATGGAAATGAAGTTTTTTCAAACTGGCTCTCCTTTTATCGGACCTATACCATATTTCCAGCCGCGAACGTATCGAACCACTGGTCGTAGCTTCCCAGTATTTACAGAAAGTCACGAAAGAATGGCGGGACAAAGACACTCTGGACGAGTCAATATAGATACTACACGTATTATGAGACAACAAAATGGTACATATTTAATCAAAGTGACTGTTGTAGGAAATGGTTTTACTACAAGTGGATTTGGCTTTCCTGTGGGAATAATCCCATTTGCAAGTGACAGTATTCCTATCCTTTTCATAAATGCAAACCCAAATGAAACACCTTTAGCTGCTTTTGGCAGTATTATACCAGTGAATTACAATAGTGATGGCGAAGCAGTTGAAGACGTTTACAACTGGTCACTTTCTGAAGAATTAAAAAAACATAAAGATGGGGATATTCCCCTCAATGAGCTGTCTATGCTAGCTCAAGAAACTTTGGACTCTATCGCAGAATAAAACTTTATCAGATGTTAATAAATTTTAGGTCTTCTATACTGTTTACTGGTGATTTGAAATAATCCCAAGAATAATTAAGTGTAATCTTTTTCCCGAAACTCGGATTTGATCCTATATTTTTTTGGGTCAAAACTTCATCTCCCCCCAAGAAACCCTCTGAGATGCTTATAATTTCATTATGAGCTGACTTTATTCCTTCTTCGATATCTGTATCGTCATTAATCACGGCATTAACACTAATTGACAATTTGGCTCTTTCATAGGATTCTAGATGTTGAAGCACATATTCTTCTGAATCTCCTGCTTCTGCTAAATATACTTGACCAACTAGCGCATAAGGTTTCGCTTTAAAGTATGGATTCTCTACATTAATAACATAGTCAAATTTTTCGAAACCCTCTGGAGGCTCTTCTTCATCTGTTAAGTTAACGGAAAAATTTATTTCTCCCTTAAACTTGTTTTTTGTAACACTTGCTGATGTATAACGTTTATTGATGTTGTCAATATCATAATAATTAGAAAAAAGTCCAATCACATTCTCGCTTTTATAAACATTTATTTTTGAATTGTAAGCTTCTTCTACAAGCGCCCACCTGTCTGTTAAATCCGATCTGCCCCTTAAAGATCCTTTTAGTGAATATTTTGTTATGTTATCTTCCCCTTTGTTTTCATTTAAAGAAAGTTCCAGTATTAATGTATCTTGTCCAATATTAGTTACAGCGTCGTCATATTGTAGAGTAAAAGATATAGACTGATTTATTTCATTTATATTTTTTGTTCTTACAACGGGGGTTGTATTTAACGTTATATCGTGACATTCTTCTATTTTTGCTATAAAATTATAAGCATCAAAAATCACCTCTAGTTCTGCTAATGTTGTATTTATTCCTCCAGTAATGCTTCCAGATATAGAAGCCGTGTGAAAGCCCTGAGCCTGTTCATTTATATTGATGCTATAATTAATCTTGGATTTACTGCTTTGAAGCAAATCAAGCTCATAAACTTCGGTAACAGAATATTCTCCATTAACTCTGTTTATATTCTCTGATCTGCTTATTAATACAAGATTGCTATTGTTAATTGAAACCTCTTCAGGATTTCGATTTGATCCAGCAGACCTTTCTCCAAAACACATTGATAAGTTTGCAGGAACCGTTGGAGAACCTCCACCAAGGTTGGCAGTAACAAACGTACGAGCATTTTCGAATCCCGTTTCATCTAAACCCCCGGTATTTATTCCAGCCGCAGATACTGTATGAGTAACTGTCAAAACCCTCTCTTTGTTCTCTGAAAAATCCCATGTATTTGATGGGTTAATTATTCCCTCCGATTCAAAGTAATCTGCTGGATAGCACAGCAAGACTATGGTATAATCAATCTTGGATAAATAATCTGATGGTGCGAAATCAATGCTTTGTAAAAACACGTTGGTTCTTGTAAGCGTACCATAAGTGAATAAACCATCTGTTATTTCATAAGTTGTAAGAATGGTGGCTTGCAGTGCCGACAAACTGGTGTAGCCTCCGGTATCAATAGCTTGCCCATTTAAAGTTATGTTTTCTACAAATCCCCATTTTTTATTATAAAAAATAGGAGAATGAGTAATGGAAATTCTTGGTTCTGTTATTTTAGATGTCATCTATGTCGGCTACCTCCCTTAGCCAACTCCAAGTAACGCTAAACGTCATTAAATTTTTTTTAGGAGTGAAAGATGTTTTTGGTGCAGAAGAAATGTGCAGTAATTCTTCGTCTGGCGTATACTTCGAAATATTAGAGTTAACAAACGTGGCATAATCAGTGAAAGCGCTCTCTTTTTGGCCCCTTAATTCCATATTCAATGTAGTGTTTCCTACTGTGGCTAAGTTTAGTTTTTGAGATATCTGTTTGTCTTTTAATATATTAAAATTATTTTTCAAATCAACTGGATAAGAGTGTGTTACAGTATTTTTGGTTGTAATTTCTTCTGGATTGCCTTCTTTAGGTTCGCTTGAGTAGGTAAATGCATAAGTAATGGTGCCATCTATTTCGGAATAATTAACATCTTCACTCGAAATAAAGATCTGTCTAAAATCTATTGTATTGTTTCTAAATTCAGTTTCTACCCTTGTTTGAATGTCAGCCTTTATTGTATCCCAAGCGGTTTTTGCGACATCTATAGAAGAGTTTCCAGCGGGAAATGGTTTTCCGTCTCCAACTATCTGCCCTCTTTCAGATATTAAGTAGAAGCTTTCTGTTTTTTTAATTTCACAATTGTAAGACCAACTATAAGTGTCTTGAATAGATATGTCGTTGGAATAAGTAACCGTATAATTGATAGTTAAATTTCTCTCGTTTATATCTCTGACTACTGATATTCTTTTATCAACAAGTTGGTTAGGGGAACCATAAGGAGTAATGGTAATTCCTGTATTATCAGCATCTCCATCGAAACCTTGAAATGCAGTCCTACATCTCGCAAAAGAATTTGTTTCGATTTGGGTTGTCGCCTCCGTTTTGAGTTCTCCCATTGAGCTTGCAGTGATTGGTCCGATATGACGAATAACCCCCTTTTCTGTTACTTTCGTTATTCCATCTTGGCCTGTAGAAACCGAAGTGTCTATTGTTTTATCAAAATTTACGTCATCTTCACCAGTACCTCTCTTAACAAAATCATATTGATGAGATAAAGAGTATGATCTAGATATTTCATCAATATTTTCCGTACAATATAATTTATATCCTGTTAGGCTTGGATTATAACCGTCAATCAATTGGCTAGCCAGAGCTTTTGCAATTAAATCTATTGCTAGCGTTTGCGACAAGTCTAATGGATCATTAGTCTCGCTGTCCAAATATAAAATATTGACTGAATAATTAAAGCTTTTATTAGAGATAGATTCGCTAAAAGAAAAAGACTCACTTAAACTTTCTAAAAAATTTGTACTTGCAAACAAACTATTTAATCCATCATCACCAGCAGTTATTGAATTTTCATAAATTTCTATAGTAGCTGATACCTTTTTTAAATTTGGGCTAAGATCATCATCAGAAAAGGAGATTTGAGTTAACTTACCTGTGCCGAAATCTACTTCGTTAATCGTAACACTTTCCATTGTTGCCGTATCTAGAAAGTCATCAATAGTAGCGATATTGGTTGATGATTCTTCATCTAAAACAGTATCATCAATTAAAAAACCTTCAACCTTTAGGGTTTTGATTTTTTTATAATTATATAGATTTGACCCGAAATACTTATATTCGGTAGAAGATCCTAATATTGTTGTTTTATCGAAAATCATTTATCTAAAGCTAATTATTGATATATTTGTTGAAACAACGTCTTCAGCACTCAAGCTAAATTCGGTTGATTGAATTTTTCCTTCAATTGAATAGTCCTGTAACTCATTTCCATCTAAATCTTTTACCGTAAAAGAAGCTGAAGCGTTATCTCCGTGTGTAGTAACAAAATTACTTATATCATTACTTGTAAGGCTGCATTCCGATCTTCTTTCTGTAATATCAATAAAATCCGGGGAAGTGCCGTCATTAGTTATTAAAAATATAGGGTTTTGTTTTAAGGACACACTGAAAGATAATGCTGATACACCATCAACTCCTACTACTGGGCTGGCAGCAGAATGACCAACACTCATATCATCTTCAAAGTCAACACTTACCACTTCCTCTGCTTCTTCAATTTGATCATTTATATTTCCATAGTAAGTTAAACTGGCGCTAGCATTAAAAAGCGAGTTGTCGCTTGCGGAAATGGACAAACTTTGTGGACACAATCCAGTAAATGTATAATCTCCGATAATCAATGCCGTGTCAGTTTGATTAGTAAAATTTTGTGATCCATCAAAAAGCCCTGAAAATTCTTGATAAAAGAGGTCTCCATCGCTACCTATTAAATACTCTAAATTAATTACAGTAGTAGGCCTTTGATTTGCGTAATACACCCCAGTGCTAGTAGATAAGCGATCTTTGCCAAAACCCAGAGAGTTGGAATTATTAATGCTTAAACTTTTGCATAATATTTCTGTACTACCATATGTTACATTAACATCTTTATAGCTTCTATAACCCATTACTCTTCTAACTCCTCCAATGTATTAACAAATGATCTAAAATTGATAGTTCCCTCCAAGAAGCCGTTAACATCTGCGGTCAGTCCTTCTGATTCCATTCTGGCTTTTGGCATATGATATACAATGTCTGAACCCCCTTCACATTGAACTATCTTGATTTCCAAGTCGCTTGATCCGCTAACGAATGCTTCTTCAAAACTGTTTGAAACATTTTGTCTATCATCGCTGCCGACTATCAAATCTAGACTCAAAGAAAGTTCGAATCCTGCAACACTAGAAACATCGACTGGAAGATGACTTCCCATCGCATAAGATGGCTTCCAATTTGTTGAAATAGAATACTCAAAAGACTGAATGTGCCCCGACTCTAGTGCGCTGATACCTTCAATAAGAACAGATTTATTTCGCAATCCTAATGCACTTTCTTCCACCATATCTGCTAGTAATTGGTCCTTTTCGTTTTCTTCTGTAATTGATGCTATCTCTCCGTAAGTAACGAATTCAATAGAGTCGGATGGTGGACTAGAGATTCCCCCATTCAATTTATAGCTATTTATATATCCACTGGTGAAAGAGAAATTACTAAGATGAGATCCCATAGTTCCAGCAGTTATAATACCACTGTTTTCAATGAACGTATTGTATAAATTATTTCCTGCAGTTAATATTAAAGCTGATATAGATCCTTCAGACTGGTTTTTGCCCTTGTAACTTCTAGTCGCCAGACCCTTTCCAATAATTTCTGTTTTGGGACTAGAATATGAGGAATCAAAAGAAAAAGAGTTTGCTCCCTTAATTCCTTCTCCACCTAAGCTTACAAAAACGTCTTGACTTCTAGAATACCTCATACCTTGGTATTTATTACACTTTTATCGAACCTTATTGAATTGTGCAGACCTGTCAGCGACTTGAATACCAGCCCTTCTCAATTTTTCGGAATCAGCTCCTGTAAAACTTTTATTTTTGCCTGTATTTTTTTCGGCTTCGTACCTCATTTGTGCAAATTCAATTATCTCGTCTGGATCTTCAGATTCAATACCTGGATAGTTTTTAAAAATACTTGAAAATGTATTTGCATTTGTTGCCAAGTTTGTTTGAAAATATGTAATTTGACTAATAGGTTTTCCAAAATATTGATATGTGTTTTTTGATAGGTCCCAAGAACTTCGAAAAAAATGTTTAATAGATATTCTTTTAATATTTGATTCTTTTAATTTTTCAGTATATTTAGTATAACTTTTGTTAATTTTAAATAACTCTTCTGGCTCTATTTCATCAAAGTCTTTTTCATTAAACTTTTTTTGAGAAAGATCTCTGTCTAAATATAAAGAATTCACAATGTAATGTTCATGCATTCTTCTATCAGTAATTTTTTCTATTGAGCTGGATGTAATTGAGTATTTTTGATCCAACAAATTCTGATATTCTTTTTCATTCGCTTCAAGTTCACTCTTTGCATGTTTTTTCATGTCTTCCGCCAGTGACTTCTGAATAGTTTTTTTTAGTTGGTCATTTAATTCTTCTAGATCTTTAATCTTGCTTTCCTTCTCCTCTGACCACAAATCTTGAGAAATAGCCCTTTCTATTAAACTTTCAGAAGTCTCTACTCCTCTTTTTTTTAATCTTTCGTAAAAAAAAGAATATACTCTTTCGTAATCTACATGATCATCCAGAGACATGTGTTTTATATAAAGGCTATTCTCAATATCATAAGAATAGCCTTTTAATATTTCCGAAAGCGCACTTCGAAGAATAGAATCTTCGTTCATTACTTCTTACTATCTTTTTTTACTTTCTTTTTAGCTTTTTTTTCTTCTGATTCCGCCTTGACTTCCTCTACTACTTCTTTTTCTATTTCCTCTTCTTCAATTTCTGTTTCAATTTTTTTACCGAAATTTTCTTTATAAAATCCTTCGAAATCTTGTTCGGTGTCAGCGATTCCCATAAACCACAAAGTAAATAGAAAAACTAGTTTGTTATAAATTTCAGACCATTCGTCTCCATTTTCGCCATCTTGCTTTTCTTCCATATGCTGGAACTGCTCAATCATTCTTTTTTGTGGATGCTCATTATCTGATTCAAACATAGCTTTTTCATCAATCAGAGAAAAGTTTAAAAAAGCATAGTCAATTGATTTGTTGCGAGCTTTAGTCTCAACAGTATCATCATAAATTGCCGAATAATATTCATTGAAATTTCTAATCTGATCTGACAACTTATTTATCTCTTCGTATAATTTGATTCTAGTATCTTTGTTTTTATCGCCCGTACTAGTTAGCAAATCTTCTTCTTTTCTTACAAGCTGTTGGCGTAATTTGGTAATTTCATACTCATCACCTTTTGTCATCGCTCCGTCGCAATTATCCATGTAATACTTATCAACAGCCGCTTTTGTTTGAACGCCCATGTTCATAAGTTTCGACTTAATCGCAGCTTGAAAGATTTCTAAATCTTCCATTTCGCTTCTATTTGGCTTTTTAAGACCAAAATCAAAAGTTTCTTCGCCTATTTTCCCCTTGAATGTATATAATTTTTTCATAAATTTCCCTTACCTATTGATTTTATAGTAATTCTCAGCCTGATCTTCGAAAAACCTAGCTTGATCATTGCCAACATCTAGAATTCTCTGTCTTGCCTCTTCATAATCATCATTAGAAATGCACTTTTTATCAAGTAAATCTTCTAAATGATACAAATATTGTTTAAACATGTATTTGATACACCGTTTGCCCAAAAAATTGAAATATAAATAATCCTTTTCTTCCATACCTTGCCTCCAAGGTAGTATTACATTTAAAAGGGTAAAATGAGAAATTATGCAGGTGCTACAACGTCACCTCTCAATGAGGCTTCTAAACCCTCCAGCCTTGTTCTCATTGATTCGATCATAGCCTCTGTATTTGCAAAGTTTTCTTCTACTCCATCAAAAGATAATGTAAAATTATTAAATGTCTCCACCTTACTTTCTACACCTTCGTTTAGAGTGGTAATGAATGTGGCAATATTTTGATTCAGATCTGCAAGTTGTTCAACGTTACTGTTTTGCTTGTCTTGTTTAATTTGCTCTAAAAGCTCACTAAATGTAATTTCTTGATTTTCAACAAGTTTTTGTATAACTGCTTCAAGATTTCCCCTATCACCTTGCGTCTTATCTGATGATTTAAAATCGTCTATCGCTTTTATTGCTGTACCCATCTCGTCACCAGTTATAGTTTTATCTGACTTCCCTTGTTCTAAAGACCTTAAAATTTCTGTCAGAAAGTCGGTATTATTTTTTGACTCTGCAAGCGCCGATAACGCTGTATTAGTTTTCTTAAGTTCTTCTATTAAGGGATTTGTGGTTTCTTCAGGTGCTGGCTTAGTATCTTTAACAGCACTGTCTGTTCCATACTGATAAGCGTTAGCATCTCCACCTTCGATTAAATTAGGAAGTCCCATCATTGATCGGAACGCTGCATTATCTGATTTTCCCTGACTCTGTGAGAACATATAATTTTCCCTTGGATCGTCGAGATCGACGCCGACGGGTGCCATACTTGCTGCGCCATATCCAAGACGTGCGTTATTCTTATTGAAGTCTAATGGCATTCCACTCTTAATATCAAAATCTCCAGATTCCAAGACAGATGAGTTAAATATTTGGTCATACATCTCAGTTCCATGATTAAACATTCCTCGTTCGCTATATGCGTTTTTAAAGGGATTGTTGAAAATGGCACTTTGGTCTATTTGATGCCTTTCTGTTGTCTCCATGCCACTTTTAGTATGAAAACTCTTAGGTCCATCGTAACGCCCAAGATTGTTATTGTTTTGTATTCTGGAATATTCTTTGATATATTGGTCTCGTAACCTTGCCTGTTCTTTGTTTTGGGGGACTACCAATCCACTCAAACCAGCATCCCTGTTTACGACATCTTTTCGTTCTGTAAATGCTTCTCTTACGCTCGATGGAGTACTTGCAATTAAGGCGTCATTAGTTTTGCCCCTGCTGGTTATTTCGTTTGTTAAGACTCCAAATCCAGCAGTTTCCATTCGTGAGCCATATTGCCCTTCTCCCATGCGTCTAATAGCTTCGTTAGCTCTTCCAGCAACATCATATTTATTGAATTTAAATTGTCCGTTCTCGTCAACCTCCGTTCCAGTATTTTTTATATTTCTGTCAAATTCAGATAACATACTTGCTTGCGTAAATCTATCTATTTTAAATTTTCCGTCTTCGTCTTTCTCTTCCAAGGCAGCAACAAAACCCTCTCTAATTTCTCCAGCCTCATTTGTCAATACTTTCTTAACTCCCTTTGTACTTGTATATTCTCCTTGAGCTCTAACTTTACCAGCGATAGTTGGATCATCTCTGCCCATCACTTCTGACACGCTCATTCCCATTTCAGATCCTTGTTGAGATCTTACGGATTGGTCTGTTCTTAACTTCCTAAGAATAGCTTCTTGGTTGTTAGAAATGTTTATGTTTTCCCTTCTATCATTCGACGCTATTTTTTCAAGTTCAAGACTCTCGGCAGCTGATAATACTAAACTGTTCAGTGTTGTTTCTACACCCTCGGTCCCAGAGAAAATGTTTTTTAGTTCGGTTCTTATATTATTGAGCTCTTCTAGGCTAGAAATTCCTGTTGCCATTTTCGCTAGAACTGGGGTCAATTTCTCTTCATCAAAACTAGTGCCAGAAGTAACTATAGGGTTTATGAGTTCGTCTATTCCCCCAATGGTGTCGTCAAAAATTTTATTTTTGTTTGTTCCAGTTAAGACCTCTTCTTCCTTAACTTTTAATGCTTGTATCTTATTAAAATTATCATCCCTTCCTGAGCCTGTTAGTCCGAATCTGCTACCAGACATTAATAGAGCACTTCTTTCTCTGTTTATTTCGGTTGGGCCAGATAATTGATCCCTGAATGAGCTTGCATTGTTTATACTTCTTTGTACATTAAAGTTCTCCATTTGCGCCCTACCAAACGCAGCACTATTAATTCCCAACCCTACCCTTGTTCTTGTCATCGACCTTCGGTTTGCCATGTCTTGGAATCCACCTCCAGATTTAAAACTTTCGCTTATAATATTACCGTATTCGTGTAGTGCATCAGATGATTCTCTAATCGCAGAAGGCAAATCGTCTATGTCAATTCCCAAACGCATTAACGCTTTTTGTATCCCGCCAAAACGGCCGGAACTGAGTCCTTCGGATATAGATTTTGAGAATTCACCTATAGAATCACCAGAATTCTTCATAGCTTGATCCATTGCACTAAAATCAACATTACTTAAATTTATGTTTTTTAGTTCCTTTTTTTGATCTTCGGATATGTCAGAGAAAGGATCGTCCTCTACAATAAAACTGTTGCTACTCATTCCCATCTTCGACAGAAGTTTGTCGAAGCCCTCAAGCATAGAAAGACCACTCGCCCCTTGGCCTTGGCCGTTTCTGGCTAAATTCATTATCATTTTTTCACGATTTCTGCTAAAATCAGTTTGAACAACTCGACTACCCGTTGTATCTTCGAGTATTTTTGTTACGTCAAGCCTATTTTTAGCCTCAAATGTTTGCGAATTTAACTGTCTCTGCAATTCCACGGCTACATCGCCCCTATCGTTCGAGGTCGCAGATGTCAATTTTTCAATTTGTTCGGATGTTAAACCCGACTCTCTTAAAGTTTTGTTTGTTGCGTCTTCTATACCTAATATTTTCTGCTGATCAAGATCTCCAGAAGATATTAAGTCCGAAATTAGAGATTGAGACTGTAAAAAAGATTTAATCGCATTGGCGCTGTTTGCATTTGTTTCTTGAAGCTTGTCAAATTGTGCGGCTAATATATCTGAGGGTGACTCCTTTTTTCCTGCAGATGAAACACCTCCAAGTATAGCGCCTCCTACAGTCCCAGCTATCATTGCAGGCAGTCCAAACAATGATCCAGCGGACATGCCCGTCGAAGCTCCTTGCGCCGCGCCTTCGAAAATATTTCCAGTTCTTTTAGCAGCATCTTCATCTTGACCCGCTTTTCCAGCTATGAATTCAGCGCCACGACCTATCGTTGGAGCAGACATACTCAAAACCATACTGCCTAAAAATCCCCTTTGAGCAATTCCTTGGTTTCTTTGGAATCTCCTATTTGAAATATCGGCTTTTATCATTTTCTTAGCCATAGGTGTCATAGTCTTATCCTGCTCAAAACGTTTTTCTATACCTCTGAAACTCGGCATACCTAATCTCCCTCCTATTCCTTTACGGCTTTGTTTATCTATTGCTGCTTGAGCTCCCTTAACTTGTTGTTCGGCTATTTGTTGGTCTATTTCAAAAAATCTATTACCAACAGAAGTTTTAACAGCGGTTCTAACTTGTTGTCTAAGCTTTTTGCCTTCTGGGGTACTATTCAAATCTTTCATGCTCATCCCCCTTCTTCCCATCTGCGTTTTTAACTCTGATCGATATTCATCATTTAATACCATCGATCTGTCTGCTTGCGAGAACCTAGTATTTGCATTTACTGGAGTTGCGCCTTGGAATCGACTTGTCTGATCTTGTCTCCTTACGTCTTCTTCTATGTCACGTCGCTGCAGAGCTTTCTCTCTTCGTAGTTCCTGCTCTCTTATCTTTTGCGCTTCAAGTGCTCGCCGTTTCTTGGCTTCTCTTTCTTGAGCTATACGGTCGGCATTATCAAGACTATCTTGTCTCCTTGCAAACTCACCAAAATTATCGGCTCCAGTTGGAGAACCCCTAGGTGGTCCAATGAAACTTGAACTTCTAAGGTTTTCAAAAGCTCCTGAAGCTCCTTTATTTATTAGGTTTCTTTTGGTAGCTTCTTTGGCAGTTGGTCTGCCTACTGGATTTACTCCCTGAGACCTTTCTTTAAATCTGTTTGTTCTAACAGATCCAATAGTATTATCGGCATAAATACTATTTCCCCCTCTTTTAATAATAGCACTAGCCGTAGCGGGTAAAATTTTGTTCTGATTTCTACTTGAAGCCCCTCCTGGATTGGTACCAGCATTCTTTCGTAGCCATTCTTTATCCTTAACGGTCAAGGGTAACCCGTTTTCTAGTTTGCCTTTTATAGCGATTTCTCTCTTGCTTCCTGCAGCATAATTAAACGTGCTCTTATTCATCATACCGCCCTTCATCATTTCTTTATTTAAAACGATGTCCCCAGACTTATTAGGTATGATAAGCTCTTCACTATTTACAACTGCTGGACCTTTTTTTCCTCTGCCATAATTAAATTTTTCAATAACCCTTGCTTGCGCTTTCGATGTAGCACCTCCTACATTTCTACCAATAGCATTTTGTTCTCTAATAATTGCTTCTGGAATTGTTCCGCCCGCGTTATTAGACACTCCACGATTAAGCGCGATAGCCTTGGTTGAACGCTTTATATTATATCCTCCAGCGCTACCTGATATAATTAATCCCCTCTTTCTTAAGTGTTCTGAAAATCTAACTTCGGATCTTTCTTGAGCTTTTTGAATGGCAAGTTGTCTTTCTAAAATACCAAGAATAACTTGTTCTTTTTGTGCTTGCGAAGTAGCTAAAGCAAACTGCTTTTTCTCTTCTTCCGTACCTTGTTTTAATAAAGCTACAGTAGCGGTTTGAGTTTGTTCTCTATTTTTTTGTCCTTTGTTAAGTCCAGTTAATGAAAGTAGAGAAGCACCGCCTTGAACCAATGTGTTAGCAAATAGATTTTTAACAACTGCAGCAGCAGCAACAAGTCCAGGTCCACTTAAAACCTTCGCGAAGCCTTCTGCGGCATCACGTAAAAAGCCGAAATTCTTGGCTCCTATAATAGCATCATTTAAAAGACCAATGAATGCATTAGACGCACCAAGTTTGTTTCCTTGAAAAGCTTCTAAAATAGAATTTATGTTCCCAACAAGATCTTTAATTGCGTCACCAGTCCCCAATGCTCCAACGCTGTTAAAAATTTTTCCAATATTGGAATTAATTTGTTTGCTTATTCCCCCAATAGTTTGGTTATACTCTTCGTTTGCCTTATTAGCTTCATTGGTAGCCTCACCTGATTTTAAAGCTGCACTATCAGCGACACTATACGCACTAGACAAATCTTGAAATGCGGAGATTAACTTAGAAATTTGAAACCCGCCAGCAGCCACTTGACCAATTTGAGCAGCTAAAGATTGATTACCTGCATCTTGAGCCGCTTTATAAGCAATTGAGACTTGACGCAATTTTTCCATTCCGCTTGAGTTATCATCAATTGCAACTTTTAAGTCTTTTAATTCTGCTATACGATTCGGTAAGCTCAGTCTAGTAAAAGCAGTCTTAAGGCCTTGACCCAAGGTTGCGCCACCAAGACCAGTTCTCTGCTTCATGGCCGTAATAACACCCAGTAACTCATTAAATGAAACTCCAGCACCCTGAGCTACAGCAGCAGAACGAGCCAGCGCAGCTGCTAAATCATCCGAAGAAACGGCGAAAGATGTTTCAACAGCACGAAGTTTGTTGATAACTTCAGTTGACGTCAGAGCTTCTTTCGCGAAGCCATTCAGGGTTGCCGTAATTGCGGCAACTGCTTCGTTAGTTTTTAAAGTTGTTAATCGGACCAGAATTAGGGAATCTTCAGTACGTTTCAATGTTTCTCCCACCGCCAAACCCTGACGAGCAAATTCTTGAGCAGTTTGTGCTACCGTTTGAAAAGATTGTCCAGTTTTTTTCGCAATATCAAATAATTCATTTCCAAACTTTGAAATTGTACCGCTTGATTGACCCAAAATACTATTAATAGCTGTAAGCTGCGATTCAACCTCTACGATTGTACTTACTAGCTTTGTGAAAGATCTTCTTACTCCCTCAATAACTGCAACAGACGCTCCGAACGCAATAACACGGGCATTAGAAGCTTCTAGAGACTTAGTAAACTCATCAGCCTTCCCCGTAATACGACCCAAGGCCATCTGACCCTTTTTAGTGTCTAAATTAACGCCTTTACGTTCGAGTTTGCGGACAGCGGTATTTACGTTCCGATTTAAATTCCGCGTATCCGCTCCTACTATAATGTCTAAGTCGCTTTGAGCCATAACCTAGTTATTATTACATTAAATACAAAACAAAGTGAAAAAAAAATCCCACCGTTTCCAGTGGGATTTAATAATATATTTTAATAGATCTTTAATTACTATTCACTACTACCATCCAAGAAAATACCTCTTGTAGTATCGCTAGCCGCTCCAATTGGAACCGTAAAGCTTACCGAACCGTTTCTGTCAGAACCAATATCTGTAGAAGTGTTCTCGCTTTCAAAGAATGCGCCTTTAATCTCAATCTTAAATGTCTCAGATTTTGCGCTACCTACACATGGTGAAGCAGTAATAGTGAAGTCAAAACTGGTTGCTGAGCAGGAAGTAAAAAGGTCTGAAAGACTACCCTCAACTATGTCGGTTACTGCAAAATCCAAAGATACTGTTGCATTAATAGGTGTTTGAAGCGGACGAGCAAATACGAAGTCACTACCAAGTCTTTCCAGCGCCTCACGAGGCAAATCAACAGAAACTGAGAATGATTGAACATTTGCTTTGCTAAGATCTACACCCAACAAAGTGGTTGGTAGTCCAGCAATTGCAATATCGCCCTTTTTGATAACTGATGGCATCCCAACTTCCCCAGTTGTTCCAGCAGGTATTGTATAAGTCGTGGTAAGAGCTGTTCCGTCAGTTGGGTTAATCGCAGGAATAACAACAGCTCCAGCCGCGTCTTTAATTGAGTAGTTTGATCCTTCGATAGAAACACTAGATTCCATAAATCCTCCAACAGATGCGGAGACGGAGTAAGAGGAAACAAATCCATTTCCGATACCTACAACAAAATCTTCTGTAGCTACTGGAGTACGACCAACGACATCTACGCCCTGCTTTGTAAACAGAGAGAAATAATTCTTATCATCTTGAGTTCCATCTAAAAAGAAGCTGGCAATGGACTTGCTGCCATCGATTGGCATTCCTAATGCTGCTTCATTATGACCGTCAGTTGTGTAATATGTAAACTCCATTGTCGGAGTAGGTGAAGAATTTACCACCTTGTCCAAAGCCGCTGTCTGACCAAATTGATTAACGTCCTCCAAGGGGAGGTCAAAAGTGTCACTAACAGATTGGACACGGTGTAATTGTATAATAGCGGCGTGAGCGCCTGTTGAAGGGGTGGGACCAACAAAAAGTCCAGCTGATCCATATTTTACTTGTGTTCTTGATGCCATAATTTAAAAAATGTTTGAGGGTTGTATTTTATATTACAAATTTTTTTATTAAATGAGAAATCAAATTCTTGGAAATTTATAGCACAACAATCTAAACTCTGCATAACCTAAATAAAAGTTATCTGCACCCTTAGATGAAATTTTTGTGGTATTAACTATAACTCTATCTACGTTTGCTTTTTGCATTGAATCTGGATATTTCGAATATAAACCAGTATAATTAAATTCACCATTTTTCAAATCTCCGTAAATATTAAAAGGTATATCTTCAAAATCTATAATTGGAAAGCAAGTTTGAGTCAAGTCTTCAAAAATACTTAATGCTCCATCCATTAAATAGGCATTGTCCGAAATAACAACAGCTTGATAATTTGATTCATTCTCGTCCATTCCCCCCAAAGCGAATGGGTTATTTCTGCTGTCTTTATGGCTTAAAATAACACAGGGAGCATTAATCTTTAGATCGTTTGATCCTGTAATCGGATCTATAGGATCTTCGGAGTTAAAAGATTTCTCCATAAATAACTCCACATCTTTTTCGTTTCTAAAGTAAAAGTTTAAGTCTTTCTTTGCATAAGTTGCTGATCCTGAAATAGTTCCGCTATGATATGCTCCTCCGTTCATAAAGTTTAAATTAACTCCGCTAACATCTCTATCAATAAAATTGGTCACTATTTCGCCTGATACTATCTCTGAATAACTAACCCCAGTAGGAATAGCGGCTCCCAAAACAGACGAATCATAAACCCATTGTGCGTCAGAACTAGATGAAAAATTCAGTCCATTAAACGGCATTTGGTTAGAAGGATAAAGTTCTCCAGTTACATTCGTATAAGCCTGCCCTTTGTTAAGAACTTTATGTTCTAAAAAGAAAGCCAAGCTGGAACCTAATTTATGTTTAAACTGTGGATTCATAATTTATTTTTTTGTTAAATTTTCTGAGAAATACTTCCTAATTCTTTGGATATATCCCCCATCCATAAGTGGTGTTATTGGGTCTTCAACATTTCCTTTGAGCTGCAAACCAAATTCTGAACGACCTTTTCCTGGTCTGAAAGCGAACTTTTCTACTCCACCCAATCCTCTTTCAACCCCCTCGACCCAAGTTTTTGATATCCAAGGAAGACTTAAAATAGATTCTGAGTAAATATCTTTAGAGCTGGGAAACTTTATTTTAAATTCATATGTGGCTTGCCTCGCAGAGGCAGTTTTTCTAGTTCTTACAGTGCTATTAGAAGTGATTCCAATTCGGCTGTCCACAACTCGTTTTAGGTTTTCTACTGGTAATTCTCCCCCTTCAAAACCAAAATATCCGATAGTTTTTGGATCTCCTTCTATTTTCCTAGATACAGGATCAGCATCGATATCTGCATCTAACATTGATTTAGCAATATTTACCTGTCTTTCAGCTTTGCGTCTCATAAAGTTTTTAGCCTTTTGACCAGTCAAACTTTTTTGGATCTTAGCATTTATTCTTCTTTTAAAAATTGCCATAGATATTATTACACAAAAGCATTCCTCCAGAGAACTTTGCTATCTTATCTCTTCAAAGTAAAATCTATAAAAATTATCCTTCAAAAGACCGTGTTTTGAAGATTCAGATCTACGACGGTAGTAACTTCCATTCCATTCAATCTTTTCTGCATTTTCAAGTAGAGAGTTGCCTGTTGAATCTGTAATAACCTTTAATATTGTCTGTGCAGTCTCTGGCAACGGCTCCGAATTTCCTGCAAAATTTAGTTTGTAAAAATTTTCAGACCCATTAACAAAGGATGTTCTTGCATAAAATAATCCACTCTGCTTTGTAGTAACAACCTCACTATTAAGTGGGGAATTATCATAAAACGCATTATGATTTATATTGTGAGAAACTACCGTTTGAGTGCCTTCTGAAATTGCATAAAAAGGATTTTTCGTAGCAAAGTTATAATGAAGTTGCGAGAATGCCTCATTTACTGCTGATTCCTGATCTTCTGTCAAATAGCCCATTATTGCCAATGTCCAGTCCAGCTCTGCCTTGTATCTCTTGGTCCGCTCCTATTGTGTTTCCACAAATTTGCTAAATTATCAGCTTCCACATCTGACTCTTTAGCCAAATCGCTATAGGCACGAGCCACCTGTTTAGGCTGAACAAAGGTAACAGAAGATTGATCGTCTCTAAGAGATAAAATGTTATTATTGCTAGTTGACATCAAAGCAGTTCTAGCTTTGTTTTTATAATAAAATCCGTAATATATAGCTTTTAAAATACCCTTTTCGTCGTCTCCAAGTTGTGGGTAATAGTCGCCAGATTCGTAACAATAGAAGGTTGAAATTTTATTATTTAATTTTCCGACGTTTGATTCTAACCAATAAAAAATACTACCAGTTGTGGGAGTAGCTGGTGCGTCCAGTTCTTGATGTATTTCATAGGCCAAGCCTGAAATTGGTTGAAATTGTGCCATGTTTATTATTACACAAAAAGGCAAAAATGGAGAACCTTCTTATATTTACTTTTTTATAATTCGGTAATGATTTATGGTCTATACGCCCAATTCATTAAACTAACGTCCCTTTTAGAAGGACAAGTAATTTGTCGTCCATCTTTTTTGATATTAGTTTTTTTGCCCTGTTCCATTCCCTTCATGCGAGATACAAAACTTATTGTCCTGTTTGCGGATTTAACGTCGCTCATAGTCCACTCACTCTTCTTTTTAGATAGTAATCTCAAATTCCTTTCAATTGGCCCGCGAGATAGACTAGCAGTTTTGCTGCATGGACTTTCTGACCATTTCTTCAAAGAGCTATAACCCATATTTACAGTGCTTTTGTATTTGCTGTAAACTTCGTCAATCTTATCTTTATTGTCTTCTGCAATAATTTTTTCAACTTCTAAGCCAAATTCTTCACAGTAATTGCTATAATCCCTGTCTGCCGCGACTTCAAATTCATAAAGGTCTAAATCAATTTCATAACCCTTTACTAATTTTTTAACCTGCTTGTTGCTAGGCTTCTTACCTTCTTTATTGGTTTTACCTCCCCGCTTTTCATACTCTTTAAGAACCCACATATGCTTAACATAGGAATTCTTGTTGAATTTTCTATCAGCCTCTTTCTTTACTCGTTCGTAAAGATCTTCATTTAAAAAGGTTATTTTTGCCATAAAGTTTTTTATTTACCCTTAGCTAAGATTTTTTCTAATTCCCCTTGTTTTTTCTTGGTCATTTTTTTTCTCTCTCCAGCCTGTGTAATCTTTTGACCCATTTCTTTTCTAAAAGCGTCTACACAGCGCTTCTCGAAGCTTGGACGGCCTTTTGTACGATTATTAGGCCTTATACCATATTGAGACATACCATGTCTGTATAACGAATCTACGTCCATTTTGGCGATCTTACATGCGTAATCTACTGCTCCAGAGCAACCTAAAACTGCCTGTTTATTCCCCAGAGCTTTATTAAGCTGGTCATTTCCTATTCTTCCATTTATTTTCATAATTTTACTTTCACCGCTGTTTACAGTTAAAACGCCTTTTAGTGAAATTTATCCACCTCATTCCTCGTAAATAGACAATAAAAAAACCCACTCCGAAGAGTGGGCTTTTGTAAATACTTTGGATATCGATTAGACGATAAGACCGAACAGATTGCGAGGCTCTACTGCAAGGTAACCAACTTCAGCTTCACCGAACATGCCAGTCTTGCCCTCACGAGCAACAAACTGATCGTCAGGAGAAACATTGAAGTTTGCACCAGTTTCACCGTCTGCGATTTCAACCTTAAGAAGACCGTTAACATCAATCTTACGAGAGATGCCTAGAACGAACTGTTCACTTCCACCAGCAAATACACTGGTTGTGCTAGAGTCGAATTTTTCACCAATATCAGGGAACTCAGTATTACCAGCAAGAGTATCGAAGATGGTATTGAAGTCTTGTCCAAGGCCCATTTCGTTAAGCTGAATAATTTCAGTTCCGTAGATTGAAGGAAGACCGCCAGCAGCATAGACTGCTTCACGAACGCTTTCAGGAGCAGAAACTGCTGTTGCACCACTAGTCGTTTCAGTACCAGCGCGAGTATTCATTGGCTGATAAGCAATTGCACGAATCTCTTCGACCATTTCAGGAGACATTACCAGAGTATCGATAGCACGAGTGCTATTGTCGAGACCTGCTGGTGTATCACCAAGACCAGAACTTAAGACACGAGCAGCCATTGTTTGAAGACGGTTAAAGTCATCAAGTCCAAGTTGACCTGCTGTGTTCGAACGGATAAGGTGTTTACCACCGTTAGTTGTCGAATTTGCAAGTGAATCTAGGATAGGCTGGATGCCTTGGCGTTTCATCTTGAAGCGAACTTCGTTGATAAGCTTGCGGATACCGTTCTCTGCGTGGCTGATACGACCAGCTTTAAGATACTTCTTATAGAACGCAATTGCGGAACTAATGAAAGCAGTGCTGAAAGCAACGTCGTCTGCACCAGTAAGTTGGTTGTAAGCAAGATCTCCTGGGCGGCTTGAGAACGATACACGAACATAATCTGCTTCAGAAATGTTATGATAGTCATCAAGAGGGATAGTACGAGGCTCATACTCACCAACAGAAAGAGTGTCGTAGAAACCGTCGATTACGTTTGTTTCATCAAGTACTTTCTTAGCAAGAGGACCGACAAGACTAGCGAATACTCTCATTGCATCACGAGATGCTTCGTTGTCACGAGATCCCATAGCTTTGATAAGTTCGATATGTTCAGTTTTTTCTTTTAATTTAATTTTCATATAAATAATTCCGTTTCTGATTAGAGGGTTAGTTCGATGTTAACATCGCCTTGGCGAGTTCCAGCGGAAGAAAGAACTTTAGCTACAAGCGTTCCATCAGCAGCAGCGTCACCCGGAAGTACAACTCTGAATCCACCATCAGCATTAGCTGCAAGACCAGAGCCAGGCTGAGGGTTACCAGCGATACAGCTGTTAGAAACCCAGAAGTTACCGCGAGTAGCGATTTGGACTGGTTTGCCAGAAGCAACGAAGCCATTTTCGTCAGCCCAACGTTGGTTGAAGCCGTCGATTTGGTTTCCGTGATCGTCTGTTACTGCAGTTCCTTCTAGTGTGATACCTAGAATGCTACCAGCGAAATCTCCGCTGACAGCTTTTTCAACAGTCCAAGGAGATTGGAATTTATTAGAGTAGACGCCGTCATGAGAAGCGCCCACTGATTGACCTTGGGCGTAGTAGTTGTCGTTGTCTGGGTCAAAAGTTTTAACCTTGACAAGATCACCAGCTACACCAGTAAATTCTGCTCTTAGATGCGAACGAATGTCGTGCGGAGCAATATTACGAGATGGTTTTAGTTTTAAATCTTTGTATGCCATAATTTTAGTTAGTTAGATGTTATTACAATAATTGTTTTACGATGTGAAATTATTTTCCTTCAAGCTCCAATTCAAAGTTGCTGAACTGGTCTTCAAGTGAAACTTTTTCTTCATGTTGGGTCGATGCTACTTCTTGCTTTACATCTTCTTGTGCAGATGCGATAAGCTTTTCAGCGTCTTCCTTTTCACGAGATTCTTTTTGCTCTTCAGTTTCTTCAGTTGAAGCTTTGGCTTTTACAGCTTCTTCTTCTTCTTGTTTCTTCATTTCTTCAGCTTTTTTCATTTTGTAGTCTTTAGACTTTTCTTTGGCAAAAACTTTGAAATCTCCGAGCCAAGCATCGTAACCACCTTCATCAAGACCTTTTATTTGTTTAGCAATGACTTTAGAGTCATCAGCTTCAAGATCATAATCTTTTTCTAGTGCTTCCATGCGTTCGCTGAAAATGCGACTTTGTTCTTCCGCAACAAGTTTGGCTTTGATCTCTTCCAGTTCTTTGTCAGAAGCTTCGGATTTCTCCTTGAGCTCTGTAAGTTCTGCTTCAATTTTAGCTTTTTCTTCTGCGGCCATTGTTTTAGCTTCTTCGAGTTCTTTTTTCTCGGTAGCGAACTTGGCACTCTCATCACGGATCGCATCAGCAATTGCAGAAGCAGTCACTTTATCGAAATTTGCTTCAAGAGAGGCAAGGAGTTTATGATCAACTTCTTCGCTTTCGCAAACAGAAGCCAATACAGTTTTATAATCTTCTTGATTTTTAATTTTCATAGCTGTATATTTCTTTACATTTATTTTTTTTGATTGTGAAATTTTTGCCTTCTTCTTATCTTTCCCTGCCATAGGGTGTGAAGTGGGTAGAAGGTCGGTATCATGTTTACCACTTCTAAATTTAAGATTTCTTAGTACGTGTAAAAATGAGTTTACTCTCGCTTGAGCCCATTGTTGTGGAGAACTAACAGTAGGTCTAACGCTAGATGGGTTAGTATTATAAGCTCCAATACCACGATTGTAAACTATCTTAAGTTTTCCAAGAGTAGTTTGTTTGCGCTTGTCCGAGCCAACTTTTTCCTTATGATCTGTAAGTTTGGTTTGCAAAGACTTCTCTACTGTTTTGGAAACTTTAGAGCTATTGTCGTTGGCTTCTAATTTAGTTTCTACATCCTCTTTTGTTTCAGTAGTAAGTATGCCTTTAACATCAGCGGCAGGATTACCCACTATGCCAGCTCCTAAAAATAGCTTCGGGCCTTTAACTAGACGGTAGATCTCTTTGCCCTCATATTCTCCAGAGCCTCCATTATCTTTTAAAAACGGAAGACGCTTCTCTATTTCAGATTCATCATCAATTATTTCTGCTTGATCAACAAATTTTGAACCTTCCATTATCGAGAATTCTTTAAAATAAACTTCCCAACTGAATGATGCTTGACCATATTTCAAAGAATTTTTATCAGAAGCTTCTACAAGTAACTCAGCCAACTCTGGTTTGATACTACGCCAAACAAAACCTCCACCAGAAGCAACTATAGGCTTGTTTAAATCTTCGATATCTTCTTCTGAAATCAAATTTCTTTCATTTGCATATTCTCTGAATCCATAAGAGAAAAGGGAACCAACAACAACATCTTCGTCGTGTTCAAGGTTTAAATATTTGTGAGGAATCTGCTTGGCTAGTGCTATTGTGTCTTCAGTCGTTATTGCATGTCCATTTTTATTAGCCATTCCTCCTACCCATAAATCAGCAGAAATGTAAAGAAGATCTCTATTCATCTCTATTTGTTCTTTAGGTACATCAAGCAATGCTTTTAGAGAATCCAAAGATGCCAGTGCCAGATGTTCGTCTCTTTCTTTAGGATGAACAACTTGATATTCCGCAATTATTTTCGTGGAAAATGGATAATCTTTTTTAATTTGATCTTTATTCATTACTAGGCTATCTCTAAAGATTACAATTTTTGTTTGCTTTAGTGAAATTAATCGCTCGGTGCGTCCCTTCTAGAATGCCAAACTAAAGCTCCTAGAAAGGTGTCTAATTCAAAATCATCACAAATCTTATCAATCTCTTCTTGCATTTTTGGGTTTTCATCAATTGACTTGCTTTTGATGATAGAGGCAACCGCCTTTTCCCAGTCCGCTTTATTATAATTTTCTACAACCTTTTTTGCGATTGAATTGGCAAAATCAACTTGAGAGTCTGTAAGCTTCTTAACGTTGTAACTACCCTTAAGTTTTTTAATGGCGTTTTCTTTGATTTTATCCATCTCCGTTAGGCAAGACTGTATTTCCTTTAGTGAGATACCTTCAATACCACCAACGACTCTACTTTGTCTAGGTCCACTAATCGGAACCCCACTGCCAGCTGGTCTTCCTTTTTCTTGTTTTATTTTAGTTTTACTAGATGGACCAGCTTCTTCATCTATTGGATTGTAATTCATTTGTGGCTCATAAAGACTATCGTTTTTCAATTTGCGATATTCTTTTTGATTTTTAAGACTTTCATTCTTCTCTGGAAGAATACCATCTTCAATTGCTGTATTCAGCTCTTCTGGAACTAAGAATCCCAACTCAGCCATTCGAGTATAAACTCTGTTCATTTGTGTTTGGTCTTCAAGGTTTATAGAAGAAAGTTTTACTGTTGGAGCATTCGTGTACCCCATTTCTTTGCAAACATTTCCAATTTCTCCCTCAAGCCATTCTTTAAAAATAGACTGACCCCTTTTAAGTCTCTGGCAAAATACCCTAACCTTAGTCATTTGATTGGAAAACTTCTCGTTGCTTCCAAAAATTGACTGTAAACCTTCTCTAATATCCTCATTTACCTGAGCATATTTTTCGGCTCCAACAACTTTGGTAATATCTGGAATAACATAATCAACCTCAGTGGTGTAATCTGCAACGAGAACTCTCTGAGTTGCCTCACTATTGAAAAGCTGTCTCATATAAGCTAAATGCTCCGGATTGGGAGGAACTTCATTACCGTCAACTTTATAGCCCCCCATAGTAACTTTTAGAATCATATTTTCCAGAGTCTTTAAAACTTTTCTATCAGCCTTTTTCATTTCAAGCTTCAATTCAATGTCATCTAGTACTCCATAAAAGAGTGGTACTGCAAAATATTCGTAATCTTGTTTTTGATAAAAAGCGGAACTCACATCTTTAAGAGGAACGTAAATAGAAGATGTTAAAGATAATTCAGAACTATCTTTAATCGCTTGTTTTATTTCTGGACTTAATTTTTGATATAAAATCTTCTCACTTTGAGTTTGAGGATTTTTCAATCTTTTAATTTCGTAAGGACTTAAAACTTTATAAATGTCTCTATCGCTTGTTAAACCCCCATACAAACTTACTTGGGCTGGATTAAGAACTGTATATTTTACTGGTATTTCCGCACTAGACGCATACATTTTTAGATTTTTAGTATCTTTGCTATTGATCTTTCCTTTCATTGCATACGGAAAAACATTGCAAGATCTATACAATTCTCTATAAAACTGTTCCGCAAACCCATTTATATTAATGGCTTTTAACCAAGTCTCGCAAAAATTTTTAGCACTCTTATTAGAGGACGATAATTTAATTTTTGACATAGAGAATTCTACCATAGCTTCAATCGTATTTCGAAATAGCTGGAACTCCTGCCAAGCTTTTTGACATAGCCATACAGTTTCATTAATTGTAACATAGCCTCCATTATTGTTGTAAAGATTTCCTCCACCAGTTAAATTGGGAAACCTATTCGATAATTGAGTGTTGATCCCTAAAGATTTTACTCCTCTGCGACCTAAACCGCCCTTTACCCATTCGCTACCAGCGAATCCAACCATCTTGTTATAATCTTCATTAGAAAAGTCAGATCCCAATGACTTTTGTGGTGCAGATTCCTTCTGCTCGTAATATTTCTGCCTGTCAGTGAAATAAAGATTGTCTGCCTTGTAATTATTTTTCCCCATGACAAATGTTACATTTAAAGTGAGATTTTGTGAAAATGATTGATGTAAAAAATAAATTAAGAAAACCTAAAAACAGACAACTACCATAGTTTATTGCGTTAATTTCTACATTTTTCAAAAATGTGTAATATAGTATATGGTAGATTCACGGGATTTAATTGAAAATGGAGTTTAAAATTAATATATAAATATTATGAAAAATATTAGATTATTACAGGACGAAATACATACTTCTTTTGATAAAAGTCTCTTCGAAACTAGAACTTTTGATGCTAAAATTTCTTCTTTATCTACTGATCATCCTATTTCACATCGAAATGATTCTCATATGTATACGCATATAGTTCAAGAACTTAATAGAAAATATCATTTTTTTGGTCTTGATTCATTTATTCAAATTCCTGTAGATGCTGGATTTAGACCTGTAAACTTAACACCATTTTTCGCTGGTTCAATTTCACTTGAGAATGGATCTAGGCTTCTTTCCGAAGACTCATCTTTATTACTTCTTGAATAATCTAATTAATTTTTAACAATTACCGTGGCAGACAAAACAATAACAGAACTTACAGAAATTACTTCAGCTAATTCGACAAATGACTTTTTACCAGTTGTTGATACTAGCGCCGTAGAAACTAAGAGGATCATTTTATCTAATTTGCCTATGAGCAACGAAGAGATTGGTCGATCCTACCCCTTTACCACGGACTTTCAAACAGGCAATGAGAGGACACGGAATGTATCCTCAATTGCATCAAGCGAATTCTTTAATAATACCAATTTAAGCTCTATTTATATTGGAAGCAACGTGACCTTGATTGCATTGTCTGCATTCAAAAATTGCACAAACCTTAGCAACGTTACAATCCCCGATAGCGTGAGATCGATTAACTCTTTTGCATTCGACAATTGCACAAGCCTAACCAGTATTACGATCCCTGAAAGAGGGGTCTCTATTGGAACTAGCGCATTCAAAGGCTGCTCTGGCCTGACCAGTATTACAATTCCCGATGGTGTGACCTCGATTGAAGGCAATACATTTTTTGAATGCACCGGTCTTACCAGTATTACCATTTCCGACAGCGTTACCGCGATTGGAAGTAGTGCATTCTATGGCTGTTCTGGCGTAAGCAGTATCACGATTCCCGATAGTGTAACCTCGATTGGGGCCAATGCATTCCGAGACTGCACTAGCCTGACTAGCTTTATTATTGGCAACAGCGTGACCTCGATTGAAGGTAGTACATTCAAAGACTGCACTGGCCTTGCCAGCATAACCATTCCCGATAGCGTTACCACGATTTCAAGTAATGCATTCAATGGCTGCACTAGCCTAGCCAGCGTTACGATTCCTGATAGTGTAACCTCGATTGGCGGTGATGCATTCCGAAACTGCTCTAGCCTTACCAGCATTACGATCGGCAATGGCTTGACTTCGATTGGACCTGTTGCATTCTTTGGCTGCACTGGCCTGACAAGCGTCACCATTCCCAACAGTATGACTTCAATTGGGATTTTTGCATTCAGTCAATGCACTAGCCTAGCCACAATCACCTCTCTTGCTACAGATGCCCCAAGTGTTGAAACTACCTCGTTTAATAATGTTACGGCTACCACAATTACTGTCCCAGCTGGGTCTACACAGAGTTACAAAGATGAAGGAGATGGAACAACATACGGGGGCTTAGAAATCATAGAGGCTTAATATTATGTCAGATAAAAAAATATCAGAACTTACACAAATCATTTCAGCTAATCCGATAACTGACGTTTTGCCGATTGTGGATATCAGTTTAAATCAAACCGATAAAATAACTATAGGCAAGCTTCCAATGAGTGCTTCTGCTATAGCACGGTCTTATCCCTACACTATAGACTTTATTTCAGGGACAGAACAGACGCGAGATCTGACACTTATTGATACTTCAAGCGGGTATCAAAGCAATTCGAATTTAGAGCTTATTTACATTGGCAGTCATGTGACCTCGATTGGGGACAGTGCATTCTATAACTCCAATACCCTTACTAGCATTACCATCCCCAATAGCGTGACCTCGATTGGGAGTCTTGCATTTAGTAACTGCTCTAGTCTAACAAGTGTTACAATTCTTGACGGTGTAGGCGCGACTTCGATTGGAACTAGCGCATTCGGTGGTAACGCTAATCTAACCAGCGTTACGATCCCAAACAGTGTGACCTCGATTGGAGAGCAAGCATTTTTTAGCTGCGGCCTAGCCAGCATTACGATCGGCAATGGCGTGACTTCGATTGGAGTTAGTGCATTTTTTGACTGCACAAGCCTGGCTAGCGTTACCATCGGCAACAGCGTTACCACGATTTCAAGTAATGCATTCAATGACTGCACTAGCCTAGCCACAATCACCTCTCTTGCTGAATCTGCCCCAAGTGTTGAAACTAACTCGTTTAATAATGTTGCGGCTACCACAATTACTGTCCCAGTTGGAGCAACAGTAAGTTACCAAAATGCAGGAAATGGAACAACATACGGAGGTTTAATAATCGCAGAACTCGAAGAGGCTTAATATTATGGCAGACAAAAAAATATCAGAACTTACAGAACTTACTTCGGCTAATGCGGTAACTGACGTTTTACCGATTGTGGATATCAGTTCTAACGAAACTAAGAAAATTAGCCTAGCTGATTTACCAATTAGCGATGTCGCCATCGCCCAATCTATGCCCCACACTACCGACTCTCAGTTAGGGGTGGTGCAGACAAGAAATCTGACAACTATTGATAATTCAAGCGGGTATTCAAATAATACCAATTTAGAATCTATCTATATAGGGAATAACGTTACATCGATTGGAAGTAGTGCATTCTATTACTGCTCTAACCTGACCAGCGTTGTCATACCCAACAGTGTGACTTCGATTGGAGATAATACTTTCATTGGCTGCTTTGACCTGACCAGTATTAACATCCCAGACAGCGTGACCGCGATTGGATCTCAGGCATACATGTATTGCCAAAGCCTGACCAGCATTAAGATCCCCGACAGCGTTACCACGATTGGGAGTAGTGCATTCTATTACTGTACTAACGCAACAAGCATTACGATCGGCGACAGTGTGACCTCGATTGGAAGTGATGCATTCTCTGCCTGCAATAGTATTACTAGCGTTGATCTACCCGACAGCCTTACTTCGATTGATAGCAGTTTGTTTACAACATGCGCTAACCTCACAAGTATTAATGTATCCAGTGAAAATGCATTATTTTCATCAATTGACGGTGTTCTATTTAGTAAGTCTGCAGATAATTTAGTTATTTTTCCATATGGTAAAAGTAGTGCATATTCTATTCCCAATAGCGTGACTTCGATTGGAAATCGGGCATTCAGATTCTGTAATAACCTGACCAGCATTACGATTCCCAGCAGCGTGACCTCGATTGGAGATTCGGCATTCCGAAGCTGCTCTGGCCTTACCAGCATTACCATCCCCAATAGCGTGACCTCGATTGGAGATTTTGCATTCTATGGCTGCTCTGGCGTAAGCAGTATCACGATTCCCGATAGTGTAACCTCGATTGGGGCTAATGCATTCGCTTTCTGCTCAGGCTCAACCAGCATAACCATTCCCAATAGCGTGACTTCGATTGGAGAGCGTGTATTCCTTGGCTGCACTAGCCTAACCAGCATTACTATACCCGACAGCGTGACCTCGATTGGAGTGAGTGCATTCCAAAGATGCACTAGCGTAACCGATATTACCATCGGCGACGGTGTGACCTCGATTGGGGATTTTGCATTCAATCAATGCACCAGCCTAACCAGTATTACCATCGGCGACGGTGTGACCTCGATTGGTCAGACCGCCATCTCTCAAACTGGCCTGACTAGTCTTACCATCCCCGATAACGTTACCTCGACTGTATATCAAGCATTTGCCTTTAACACTAGCTTAACAACCGTTACAATTGGCAATGGTTTGGGCAATATTGCTGGCTTTGCATTCAGAAATTGTACGTCGCTATCAACACTCAGTTGCACTGCTACGGATGCTCCAACGCTTGGAACTACTCCATTTGATGGCTGTACTAGCTTAAGCGAAATTCAAGTTCCAAATTCAGCAGTAGCGGATTATCAAGCAAAAGGAGAGGGAAATAACAAATATGGCGGCCTAGAAATCGTAGGCGTTTAATACTTAATTTTTTAAACTTTAATAATTGTGTCACAAAATACTAAAATATCAAATCTTACCGAGCTTACAGACCCATCCAGTACGGATTTTATCCCTATTGTAGATACTGTAAATAAAGAGACCAAGAAAATCTCTTACAATAGTCTTACAAGTGGCTTTTATTCGGAATCTAGTGATATCTTGCCAGACAGTGACATAACTTATGATATTGGCAGCCCCGATAAAAGATTTAGAGATTTGTATCTTAGTGAAAACTCTATATTTTTAGGGGACTCTACAATTTCTTTTTCTGGTGGACCGTCAGGTGGTTTATTTGTCAGTGGTTCAGGCGGAAATGACAGGTTAATTAACGACAAAGAAACTGGTCAGTTTTTAAGTAATGGTGGAAGTGGTAATTTTACTGAAGCTTTTATTCAAAGCTCGTTAGACATAGGTAGGTATATTTTCTTAGGTGATGAACTTAATGAAAGTAAAATACAAATGAAGGGTATGGGTCCTGTTAAGTATGAATTTACTGCGGGTGCTAATGGATTTAAATTTACAGATGAAGATTATGATATTGATCTTATAAATATCCCTCACCCATTTATCAATAGCGACGGATCACGGAATGTTATTACGCTTGATTCTACTAGGGTGCAGGGAAACTTTTTAGCAACTGGAGGAATGTACCACAGTGACAGCATCACTGGCCCACAGTATGGATTTGGAGGAGGCTCAGACCTTCACCTTAAAACAAGTGGAGTTAGTAGATTAGCCGTTACAAAGGAGAGTGGTAATGTTGGTATAGGAACTACTTCTCCAGATGCAAGATTACACGTAGATGGCCACTTTAAATTAAATATATCATCTGCAAATCGTACACCAGGAAAAAGTGTGGCTTTAATTAAAAGCGATAATGGAACTGCAGCTAATTTAAGAGTCGAAGGGCCAATTGCAGCAACACACGATCTATTTAAAAACAGTGGGGCAGATAATGGTTTTGCAGATAACTCAAATCACTTTCATACGGTACAGAAAATTAATCGCATTACCCAACAAGTTGGCGCAGGCAAACCAAACGAAAGAGTTCAAGAACAATATTATGCGATTGCAAACAATAATCTTAAAAATAATAAAGCTGCATTTTGGAATTGGCATAGGGTTTCAAGGAGTGTCGCTTCTGCAAGTGTTAGTTTAACCAACCTAGTAGGATGGAACGTTTCGGCTATTCAAGATACCGATAATCGTTCATCAAATTCTGAAGCTTCGTTTCCCGCAGGAGGGGCGGAAGCCGCAGTACTTACTTTTGACAGCGAATCAAATAGGTCAGCAGTTTTATCTAATGGAGATCTTTTGCAAGTTACTATTTCAATAGATTTTGAAGGCGCGATTGTTGCGGCAACACTTTATGCCGAAGTTACTGCTGTAGATGCGGAACAAGCTACCGTAGTTCTTTATGGTGGCAATTATAAATCGATTGGTCAAGTTCCAGATGGTAATGATCAAATCGCACTAACCAGCGGATTTACTATAAATAAAATTGACGTAAATCAATATATGGGTCTCTCAGACGGGACTGTTACTGTGTTAACCGACAATACAAGAGCGACCGAAACCGATACATTCTCTCTTTCTTTTTCAAGCGCTCATAGCCTTGAATTAAATGATGTTATTACGGTCATAACTGACGGCGACTCCTCTCACGGATTTAAAGATGCTGAAGTGGCGTTTGTAAAAGAGGTTACAAGCACTACTGAAGCAAAATTCGTTTACGGAAGAGTGTTTGATCCAGCGCCCGCCTCTGCTCGAAACAATGTTACTGGTAGCTCATTTGTTGGTATATTAAGAGGCACCCTTGATGGTCTTCACAGATTTACTGCAGGTGATCAATTAATGCATTTTAATGCAGATAACCAAGGGCGATACAAAAGTTATCAAATAGGACCAGGCTCTGAGGTCGGTGCAGACTGTATTGCAATCGGTAAGAACGTTTATAATAAAGACGCTTCGACTATTAAGATCGGTTACGATAATAATATGTTGAACATTGATTCTGCTGGAATTGATGTTGCAGGAACAATTAATGCTACTGGAACAATTACTGCTGATGGAGATGTAAAGTTAAGCGATTTTACTTCAACGTCTCGTTCTACAGATGTTTCGGCTTTAGATCCCATACAGAACAACCAGCCAGCGTCCGATGATACGGTAGCTAACTTATCCGTTGATTCATCGGGCAACGTTGTTAGAGGATCACAAGAAGCAACTTGGACTTTCAGTCGTGACCAGCTTAACGCATTAACAACTGCTAAAGTAAATTTGTTATCTTCTCCAGGTGCTGGAAAGTGCATTGTAGTTGAAGAAAGTAACTGGCTTATAGAAGTAGACCTCACAAAAGCAGCACAATCAACTCCAGTTTCTCTTGCATGCGAGATAGTGAATGGGCAGACCCAATACAAAGTAGCAACGCAAATTACTGCCGCCAACCTAACTCTAATAGCAGGACACATAAAGACTGCTAACACTGATGCATTTGGAATGTATTCTAGAGATGTTCCAGAACTGGATAGAATTTCCAAGTTTAATGAGCCTATGACTATTCGTGCAAAAAATAGTAGTGGCGTTGTTAATTTTCCAGATAATTTTGTTAGCGTAAAACTAAAAGTCAAATACAGGGTCTTCGACAAGGATACTTTTTAATTTATTTTATGGTTGAATTTTAAATCATTATATATATAATATAAATATGAGCAAAAAATTACACTTTGTATCTGGTCTTCCAAGGGCTTGTTCAACCTTACTTTGCAATCTTCTTTCCCAAAACCCAAGAGTTCACGCTACGCCTACTAGTGCTTTGCACGAGATTGGCTATATCGCTCGACAAGTGTTTCAAACAGAAGAGGCAAAGGCAGTGGATATGGAAAAGGTTCTTGAGCCTATGTATTTAGATTACGTCAAGGCTGGATGCGAGAACGCATTCAATAGCATTACAGATCGTCCAGTAGTTGCAGACAAGTGCCGTTCTTGGATTGGCCACTTAGATCAGCTATTCAAGGTTTGGCCAGATGCTAAGGTTCTTGTTCCAGTACGCGATATTCGTGGTATTCTTTCTAGTATGGAGAAGAAACGCCAACAGCATCCAGAAGTATTTAATGCTGTCGAGCAAAAAAACCCACAAGATTGGACTACTATTGATAAACGCGCCCAAGCTTGGTTACAAAGCCCCCCTATTGGCATTGCAATAGAGCGCCTGCATGAAGCTTATCAAAGATTTGGTGACAAAATAATGTTTGTCCACGCAGAAGATCTCACGGAAAATCCACAAAGTGTAATGAATAATATATGGAAGTATCTTGAAGAGGAGCCTTTCATTCACAATACTTCTAACGTAGAACAATATACTCAAGAACATGATGTAGGTTTCCCGTACGGAGACCATGTTATTCGCCAAGAAATAAAACCACTAAATAAAGATTGGCACGAAACACTTGGCCGCCAATTGTCAGAACAACTCAATCAAAAATTTAACTGGATCAACGAATTATGAAAAACGCCCTAATTAACACCTCAACAAAACGAATCATCAGAGTACAAGATGGTGATTTTTTAGATTATCCCGACCACGCAGAAGTAATATCTATTTCTGATGCAAAAGCCTCTGCTTTTGAATCTTCTACTGATACAATGTTTTATATTGATAATCAATTGAAAACTTTAGATCAAAAAATATGGACAGAATCACCAGAAATTGTAAAAAATAATATTAGATATAATCGCAATAAATTACTTTCCGATTCTGACTGGACTCAACTTGCAGACTCTCCTTTAAGTAGTTCTAAAAAAACTGAGTGGGTAACATATCGCCAATCGCTTCGTGATCTAACTGATAATGTAGATTCAAGTGGACAGGTAACTTATCCCGCATTGCCAAGTTCTTAACTTTTCTAGTTAAAATACAAGACGATATCCAAAGAATACTTTATTCTTAAAGACATCGGCATCTTTATTTAACAGATGCAATCCTTGATAACCAACTTCGGCATAATGGCTTTCGTTGTAATTCCAAGAAAGAGTTATACTTGACATAAACACTTCTTCTTCACGTTCTAACCCAGCGTCATACCGATTACCAATATCTTTGTATGATGTAAGAAGATGAGCGCCCATTACGTTTACTTCAAGTTTTGGCGTGATTGGATATTTTATCATAAGAGATGTTTTTAAATTCTCTTTCATGTTCCAATACGCTACAGATGAATCTAACACTTCATAAACGGTTCCTAGTAAAATCACTGTACCTTTTTCGGTAAAGTATGTTATATTGGCACCGTATGTAGGGGTTGAATATTTAGTTAGTGTCCCATATTGATCTTCTATCAATGCATCGATAATACCATAATTAAATTTTATGATTGTTGACGGATTCATTATATATGAAAATTGTGCATAATACGTATCAGTATCAATTGCTCCACGACTTCCTTTGTAATCTAAGAACGATTTTCTACCAACTACTTCTAAAATAAAACGTTTACCAAAAATTTGCTCTGCACCAAACGTAAATGTATCTTTAGTAAAGTCACCGTTGGTTAATTCGTTGCCAACTCCTACGGGTAAGTTTTTGGACCAACGTTTAATATAATTTTCATAAGACCCTTTTAATTTTAAAAGATGTCTAGGTTTCCATGTTAGCAAGTAAGAACTTTTATTTATAAAGTAAGTTACATCTAGGTCATCATCAATATCACTTGGTTCTCTTTCTGAATGGGAGAACGAGTTAGTAGAGTCAAGAATAAGTTTTGGTGTTATTTCATATTTACTTCTAATACCAATATTGCCAAATATTAATGTTTTATTATCAACGCTTCTGTGTCTTATTTCTGGTTGAGCCTTTAGATTTATTAAGTCTCTAAAGAACTTACCGTCGATTCCCAGTGATTGACTGAAGTAAAAAGTTGATGTTTGATCGGGCGTACCAGCCGCCCTCATAAATACATTGTCATCGTAGAATATTCTACTAAACGATGTTAACTTAATGCCTCCTAAGCCATATGCTATGGTAGTAATCGCTAATAGTGCGGCACAAAACAAAAATCTCATGACTTATCTGCGTTTTATTGCTATATATAAAAATACAGCAAAGCCTGCCAGTAACGCATAGGATGATGGTTCAGGTATTGCGGACCAAGTTAATTGGTCATTGCCTATAACACTTACATCCAGACTTCCAAGCGTATCAGCTTCAAATGAGGTAAATAGCGCGATGTATTTAACATTTTTTTCTAATGTAAGATCACCAACGAAACCGCTGTATGAAGAATCTTCTCCGCGATCAGGTGTTTGGACTGAATTGTCTAGTCCTGCACCAAATCCACCGCTTGAAGTTCTAAAAGCCCAAGGTTGGTCAGTGATATAACCACCTTGTGGTTCATCTAAGTAGAATAGCAATTCTGTTTCAGTTACTTCTGAATTATTTGCACTTAAGTCACTACTCCAGTTATCAAACGAATACGTTCCTGTGACAGATGGTATAACGTTTATTATTTGGTAATATATTTTCGAACCCTCACTAGAACCGTCAAAGTCTTCAGCATCGATGTACTGATCAGACGTAAGAGTAATGTCTAAATCGTATGTATAGCCATCGCTGTTCGACCCGCTTGTTACGCTAATGCTAGCAAAAGCTGATGTCGTGAGTAATAGTAGTAATGTAATTAGTTTTTTCATTTTTTAAATATATTTTTAACAAAGTTAATTGCGTCTCCTATTAAGCCGAAAAATCCAGACTTGCTTTCGCCTTTGGGGAGAATGTGGAACACGATAGATAAAATACCGATTGTGGCTATTGTCATTTTAAATAAATTGCCTTTTGCTAATTCTATTATTTCTTGTATCATTTTTTTTATGTGGTTAAGGGATCAGATGGTGAGACTATAATACCATCATCTGGTGTAATTACGGGGTCTAAATCAAATATATCTCCAGTATTATCGTTCTCTATGTCTGAGTGCGGTTTAATTGGGTCTATTTCGTCCACTGGAGCTTCTTCCACCTCTACTACCTCTGAAGCTTCTTCAATAGTTTTTTGGCCTGTTTCTGTTGATTCTGGTTGCTCTGTTTTGGGCTCTTCACCAGAATCTTCAGCTTCGGGTTCTGACTCTTCTTCTGCTATTTCTTCAACTTCTTGTTCGGACTCTGATTCTTCTTCAGGCTCTGACTCTTCTTCATCGTCATCACCTCCAAATAGTCCAAAGAAGCCGCCTTTCTTTTTCTTCTTAGGCTCTTCTTCTGCTTCCTCTTCTACAGGTTCTTCTGCTTCTTCCTCTACGACTTCTTCGCTTTCCTCAGTTTCTTCAGCTTCGCTCTCTTCTGATTCCTCTGGCTCTTCGCTTTCTTCGGTTTCTTCAGGCTCCTCAACTTCTTCTGATTCTTCGCTTTTATCAGAATCGCTTTCTTCAGATTCGGCTTCCTCTGATTCTTCTGAATTTTCTTCTTTCTCGGCTTCTCTTTCTTCTCTCTTTGCCGCCCTCTCTTCTTTAGCTTGTTCCCTTTTGGTTTCCTTTTCTGCTTCGGCCTCTGCTTCTTCTGCGGCTTCAGCCTCTGCTTCTGCTTCGGCCTCTGCTTCTTCTGCAGCTTCCTCAGTCTCTATTCTTTCTTGCTTGTCTTCAACAGTTTCCATTTTATCTGCTACCTCTAATAAGTTTTCAGATGCGGATTCTAATGCCTCACCCACCATTGGTATATTTTCAATGATTGGTATGCTTTCAATAAGGTAGGCTGCGTTTTCTATAAAGTAATTATTAAATGTTTGACCATACTCAATTTCGACTTCTCTAACTATCTCGGTAAATTCTTCTGTTGAATCAATAACAGTTTCAGCTTGGAAGTATGTAGCGGAACTCATTGCTATTGCTCCAGCTGCGCCAAGACTCTGTACATTGCCTACTATTTGACCAACGTATTGACCAGCTCCCTCTAATGCGCCACCACCCGCCGAAGAGGCAGTTTGGCCAGCTCCAATTTTATTCTCAGTAATTTTTTGCTTTTCTTCCTCTTCTTCTGGCTCTTCCCATTCAAAGCCTTCGTCTCCACTTTCATTCAAAACTACCCACATAGCCTCTTTTATTTTAGACTCATCTGGGTCATAAGGAGGTTTGCAGAATTTTTTAATAATTCTTTCTGCTTCAGATTTTGAAAGTTTCTTCGACATATAATATTTTACACGACGACATTATAAATTTGAAAATTTAGTTGATAATTTATTTAAAAAAAAAGTTAATTTTTACTTGACTTTAAATTTTTTTATCACATAATAATATGTATGGCTAAAAAAACAAAACTGGGTGCAGACTTGAGAGCCCCTAATCCAACTAAAAGAAAACTCATGGGTCGTTCAAGCGGCGCTCTCGTATACAACAGTCACGTCAAGAATCTGGTAACACCCAAGATTGACAAGGCTATAAAAAATAATCTAGATAAAAACAATAAATAAAATGGAAGACAAGGATCAGCCTATTATATATTATTTGTTAGAGTCCGAGGACTATGTATCCTTTGACCCAGCTAAGCATAATAAATTCCACTTCAATGTAGCTCGTATAGTAAAAGATGAAATTCGTGCATATAAATGGATAGAGGCAGAAAAAGGTCGGGGTCTAACTTGGGACATTGCCGTAAAAGAATGGATGAATTATCATTATGATGATTTCATCGGAGCGGTTATACCTAAAAAGCGAATGATAAACTTTATTAAAAAAAGAAGTAAAGATTTTGTTAGCTTATTAAAGTTTTTAACTATACCATAATGATTTCAGAAATACTAATGGTTACAGCAGGTTTTACCCTTACGGGATTATTTTGTATGTTTATTTATTGGTTTCTAGGCATTCTATGAAAAAATCGATAAATCAAAGGAACACTGATCGTGGAACTCTTACGACAGTTGACAAGGTAATGATAGGGGTATTCGGTACATGTTTTGCCGTATGTCTTTTTATGTGGTTAAGTTTACTGTGAGATGTAAAAAAATATTGGTAACAGGCGGTGCAGGTTTTATTGGGAGTCATCTATGCGAAAGACTACATAAAGACGGGCATAGCGTCACCTCACTTGACAATTACTTCACTGGTTCAGAAAAAAACCACATCGATGGAGTTGATTATATCTATTCATCTACAACTGATATTCAATACGCTGTAGAAACAACGCCAGATATCGTATATCATTTAGGAGAATACTCAAGGGTTGAACAAAGCTTTGAAGATGTAAATACAGTTCACGAATATAATACGCAAGGTACTTTTCAAGTATTAGAATTCATTAGAAAAACAGGTGCTAAGCTTATATACGCTGGAAGCAGTACAAAGTTCAGCGATAACGGTGCAGACGCATCTCCTTATGCATTTACTAAAGCTCAAAACACACAGCTTGTTATGAACTATGGTAAGTGGTATGATATCAACTACGCAATAACGTATTTCTATAATG
>Ga0209830_10000202_pt1 | contig 69142 bp, 64 predicted proteins | sample ArcticOcean_MG_C_12_FD_187439 | JGI IMG/M metagenome (GOLD analysis project Ga0209830, IMG submission 187439) | Marine microbial communities from western Arctic Ocean - ArcticOcean_MG_CB8_130 (SPAdes) (version 2) | ecosystem: Environmental > Aquatic > Marine > Oceanic | place: Arctic Ocean...
CTATTATAAAGTAGGAAGAAGCCGTGTTAAAGATACTCATAAATATGGAAAAATATCAGTTAAAGAGGTTATTCAAAAATCTTCCAATATTGGGGCTATTATTATTGGAGAAAAAGTAAAACCAAAATACTTGTGGAATACATTGAATAACTTTGGCATTGGACAAAAAACAGGGGTTAGTTTTCCTGGTGAGGTAGGAGGAAAATTAATGCATTATAAGAATTGGAGAAAAACAGATCACCAAAGTGCAACATATGGTTATGGTATGAGTACTAGCTTAATACAACTAGCCCGCTCATATACTGTCTTTGCAAACCAAGGGAATATCAAAAGTGTATCCCTTCTAAAAGCAAAGGATCTCACGTTAGGAAGAAGAGTAATTTCAAAAAAAACCAGCGATGAAATGCTAAGTATGCTGGAATCAGTCGTTAAAGATGGTACTGCCGACCATGCTAAAGTGAATGGATATAGAGTTGCTGGAAAAACTGGTACATCAAAGAAAGTGGGACCAAATGGTAAATATGAGAGTAATTATATTGGTTCATTTGTAGGTATTGCTCCTGTGTCAAACCCAAAATTTATTATAGCGGTGATGATTGATACCCCATCAATAGGCGGTTATTATGGGGGCCCTGTTGCAGGCCCTGTATTTAGGACGTTAATGGCAGAAGCCCTTAAAATATACTCAATACCACAAGACGGCTTTATAGAAAATAATGAACAAAAAAAAGAAGTTAAGCCTGACAGCATAATATGATCGAATCATTACAACAGCTTTTTAATATTTGTGATGACATTACTGTACATAGCAATCAAGTAACAAAAAAATCTTTATTTGTCGCATATCCAGGAAATACTTTTGATGGAAGGGATTTCATAGGCCATGTAATTAAAACAGGAGTAAGTGCTGTACTTTATGAAAAAAATAATTTTTCATGGAAAAAAGAATGGGAATTACCTCATTTAGGCGTATATAAATTAAAAGAAAGGCTCCCAGAAATTGCAAGTGAATTTTATGGTCATCCTTCTGATAATTTAAGGGTAGTGGGTATTACCGGAACAAATGGAAAAACAACAAGCGTTCAATGGTTATCATCATGCTTGAATCAACTTGATAAAAAAACGGGATTTATTGGTACAACCGGTTATGGAAATGAAACCAATATAGAATCTACAACAAATACAACGCCAGATATTTTTACAATCCAAAAAATTATAAGAGAGTTAAGAGAAAAAAATACAAGCCATATTGCGATGGAAGTATCCTCTCATGCCATAGATCAAGGAAGAATTGATAATCTAAAATTTGATATCAAGCTTCTAACAAATATAACAAGAGATCATTTGGATTATCATGGAAATATTAAAAATTATATTAAATGCAAGACTGACTTCCTACTAAGAAAAAAATCGGGAAACGTTATTATTGTAAACAATGACGATCCAATAGGTCATCAAATAATAGAAAAAATAAATAAGAAAAAAACTAACTTAGAAATTTTAACATTTGGAATTAACAATTCTTCAGACTTAATGGCAAAAGAAATTATTGTCACCGGAGATAGAACAACATTCTATTTACTTCATAATAAAGAAAGGTATGAATTCCATGCTCCAATTTTTAGTAGGTACAATCTATATAATCTTCTTGGAGTTATTGGGTGCCTTCTAAAGCTCAAAATTACAATAAAAGACGTACAATTTGTTGTAAGCAATATTCCCATTGTAGATGGTCGGGCTGAGGTTATTAATCTAAATTCTAAAAATCAACCAAATGTATATATTGATTATGCACACACTCCCGATGCATTAAAAAATATCCTAGAGGCTTTAAAGCAAAGAAATCCAAAAAATCTCACAGTACTATTTGGTTGCGGGGGAAATAGAGATAAGGGAAAAAGAAAAGAAATGGCGGAGATTTCAAATCAACTGGCAGATAATGTAATTATTACATCTGATAATCCTAGGGATGAGAGCCCGATTGATATTATTGATGAGATAAGTAAATATATTAATATCCCCTCCAAGATATTTGAGAATAGAGAAGCAGCTATTATTTACGCAATAGAAAGTATGGATGAGAATGATATTTTATTAATTGCTGGAAAAGGACACGAAGGTTACCAGGAGATAAAAGGGAAAAAATATTTATTTTCTGATAAGAAAATTGCACTAGATAATATTAGGAAAAATATAATTCGATGATAAAAATAACATTGAATGACTTATTGTCTTTTATAGAGCTTCCTGGAAGTAATGTAAATAATGATCTAGAAATATTTAATTTTTCAATTGATTCTCGGACAATAAAAAAAGGCGATGCTTATATTGCTATTGAAGGGAAAAAATTTAATGGAAACAATTTTGTCTTTGATGCAATAAAAAATGGTGCATCCGTAGTGTTTACTTCAAATAAAGAATATCTCGCACCTAATGTCTTCTATGTAAAAAACGGTAAAGAATTTCTAAAAAAAATAGCAGGATTTATTTTGAATAAAATAAATCCAAAAGTCATTGCTATTACTGGAAGCAATGGAAAAACTACTACAAAAGAGATTATTGCATCTATTCTTCAGCAAGAATATTCCGAAGAAGAATTGTTAATTACACAAGGAAATTTTAATAATGACATTGGTCTACCATTAACAATTTTAAGGCTCAATGAAGAACATAAAATAGCTGTACTTGAGATGGGAATGAATCATAAGGGTGAGATTGAAGAGCTGACAAGGATAGCCCCTCCTGATATTGCAGTAATTACAAATATTGGAGAGGCACATATAGAAAATTTTGAATCAAAAGATGAAATTGCTACCGCAAAAAAAGAAATCTTAGAAAATATCTCAAATAATAGTTTTGTAATATTACCGAGAGATGACATATATTTTGAATTTTTAGCTAAAGATATCTCGTCCACAAAAATTACCACATTTGGTATGAGCAATAAATCTGATATTTCTTGTGACACCAAGAATGACTCAATTAATCGATACTTTTTATCAGATAAATTTTTAGATGCTAAATGCAACCTAATTGGTAATCATAATACAATGAATATTATGGCTGCTATTGGGGTGGCTCAAACTCTAGGAATTCCAATTAACTCAATCAAGAAAGGAATAGAATTAGTTAGGGGGATGCCTGGTAGGCTAGAAATGAAGTATGCAATAAATGGCGCAATAATTATTGATGATAGTTATAATTCAAATCCATCATCGATGATGGCTGCCATCGACGTTCTTGCTTCACACAGTAGGCTACATAAAATATTAATAATAGGAGATATGGCGGAATTAGGAGAGCAAAGTCAAAAACTTCATAACGAAATAGTTAAATATATTAATGATTCAGGAGTCAGTTATACCCTAGCAATTGGAGACGAAATGCGGCAGCCAATAACAAATAATATTCAGTATGGAAGCTGGCATAATTCAAAGGAAAGCTTAATTAAAGAATTAAGAGTCGTAATGAAAAAAGATAGTGCTTTGCTTGTAAAAGGCTCTCGATTAATGGAAATGGAAGAAATTATTAATATAATTATATAGTTAGTATAAATATAAGGGACATAATATGTTATTAGATTTGTTTAGTTGGTTAGCTAAAGAACACAGTTTCTTTAATGTTTTTAGCTATATATCAATAAGGGCCGTACTTGCAATTATTACGGCGCTCATCATTTCATTTGTTTTAGGTCCTTGGTTTATTAAGAAATTAGGTGATTATAGCTTTGGTCAGTACGTCAGAACAGATGGAATTGAAGCCCATATTATTAAAACAGGTACTCCGACAATGGGAGGGGGATTAATTTTAATATCTATCTTAATTTCGACATTATTATGGGCTGATTTAAGTAATCGTTATATTTGGTTGTTGATTATTGTGACCATTGCATTCGCTCTAATAGGCTTAATAGATGATTACAGTAAGATTAAGAATAAAAAAGCAGATGGACTATCTGCATTGCATAAATATGGACTACAGTCATTTGTCGGATTTAGCGTTGCTGCATATATTCTATTAACCGCTACAACTCCAGAGTCAACAGAACTCCTAATACCTTTTCTTAAAAATGTAAGTATACCTTTGGGGGCAACAGGTTTTATCCTGCTAGCATATTTTGTGATTGTAGGAAGTAGTAATGCAGTCAATCTAACAGATGGACTAGATGGCCTAGCCATAATGCCAGCAGTAATGGTAGTTAGTGCGCTTGGAATTTTTGCATATCTAAGTGGCAATACAATTTTCTCTTCCTACTTGAGTATCCCATATATCCAAGGTGCTGGAGAATTGACTATTTTTTGTGCAGCTCTTGCGGGAGCAGGTTTAGGCTTCTTATGGTTTAATGCATACCCTGCAGAGGTATTTATGGGAGATCTGGGGTCATTATCGATTGGCGCTGCTATGGGGACAATTGCAATTATCGTAAGGCAAGAGATTATTTTAATGATTATGGCTGGTGTATTTGTTGTCGAAACCATCTCTGTAGCACTCCAGGTATCGTACTTTCGTTACACTAAAAAAAGATTTGGGGTTGGTAAAAGAATTTTTTTGATGGCACCCCTTCACCATCATTACGAGAAAAAGGGATGGAAAGAAACTCAGGTTGTGGTTCGATTTTGGATTATTACTATGATATTAGTTTTAATTGGTCTAGCCAGCCTAAAAATTAGATAATGTTTATAGATCAATTTAATCATGTCTTAATAGTTGGGATGGGTAAAACCGGATATTCAATTGTTGAATTTTTGAAAAATAAAAATATATGTATTTCGGTTTATGATTCTAAAAAAACAATTCTCGATACTAGAGAAAAGTTAAAAGGGATAAGTATTGCTAATTATTATGATGGACCATTAGAGGAAAAATACCTCAAAAATATAGATTGTTTAGCAGTAAGCCCCGGCGTAGACTTAAGAAATCCTGTACTGAAAAATGCTCAAAAAAATAAAATTACTATAATCAATGATCTAACACTATTTTCTGAAGAAATTAATCAAGAAAAAACAAAAGTTATCGGTGTGACTGGAACAAATGGAAAAACAACAGTTTGTAAATTATTAGAACATCTTTCTATAAAAGCTGGATATAAGGCAGTTGCTGCTGGAAATATTGGCTTACCAATACTAGATATTAAGAACGTAAATGATTTCGATGTAATTATCTTAGAGCTTTCTAGTTTTCAACTAGAAATAAAAAATCAATTAAATTTTGATGTTGGAGTAATACTCAATATTTCAGAAGATCATATGGATAGATATGATACTTTTGACCATTATGTTAGGGCAAAATACTCAATACTCGAACATTCAAAGAAAAAAATTATATTTGCCGATGATTTAGTAATGAAAGAATGGGATGTTGAGGGCGCAATTTTATTTTCCGACTCTATTCAAAAAAATATAAATGCATACGGTATTAAAAATGAGAAGAATAAGAGATACATTGTGAATCATTCGGGCCTAAAAGTTGAGATAACTGATGTAAATTTATTAGGTAAGCATAACCAATTAAATATTATGGCTGCCGTCGCAACATTTAAACAATTTGATAATAAATTTAATGAGATTGATAGTGCAATTAAGAAGTTTCCAGTAATAAATAATCGACTAGAGTGGGTAAGGAAAGTTAATGGAATTAATTTTTATAACGACTCTAAGGCCACTAATATTTCGTCTGCAATTTCTGCAGTTAATGCATTCGAAGGGAAAAATATTTTTTTAATTGTAGGCGGTGATAGTAAAAATCAAGATCTTTCATTACTTTCTAGGGCCCTTAAAAGTAAGATAAAAAAACTATATCTAATCGGTAAAGATGCAGAGTTAATACAAAATGCGTGTAAAGATTTAATAGAGGTAGAAATAAAAATACTTAACACATTGAAGGAAGCAACCCATCAAGCTTTTAAGGATGCAGAATCGGGCAATATTGTTTTGTTAGCACCAGCTTGCGCTAGTTATGATATGTATAAAAGTTATATCGAGAGAGGCGATGACTTTAAGTCAATCGTAGCTAACTTTTAATTATGAAAATATTCTCATTCCAAAAAAAATACAATATACCTAGCATTGATTACGGTTTAATTTGGACGGCATTATTATTACTTGGAATTGGGTTAGTGATGGTTTATTCGGCTTCCATTGATATAGCTGCATCCCGGAAGGCATTAGATTATCAGAATTACTATTATTTAATGAGGCAGTCAACTTTCATACTAATAGGCTTTATTTTTGGGTACATAACATTTTTAATACCAGTTTATTTTTGGCAAAAAATGGCCCCATTTTTATTTATATTAGGCATCATATTATTAATTATTGTGTTGTTCACAGGGGTTGAGATTAAAGGATCTAAGAGATGGATTCCATTGGCTGTAGTCAATTTCCAGCCATCTGAACTAGTTAAACTATTTACAGTAATGTACGCCTCTGATTATGTTTTGAGAAAATCAAAGCAAATGAGGACAATTGTGAAAGGTTTTCTACCGATGCTAGGAGTAATAGTATTAACAGGAATTTTACTACTTAGACAACCAGATTTTGGAGCACTAGCTGTGATTACAATGATTGCAATGGGGATTTTATTCTTAGGAGGTATCTCGTATAAAGTTATCACAGGATTAATAATTTTAGCGCCAATTAGTATCTATTTTTTAATCATAACTAGCCCTTATAAACTAAAAAGAATTGAGGGATGGTTAAATCCATGGGCTGACCCTTTTGGCTCTATGGGATATCAACTTACTAATGCATTGATGGCTTTTGCCCGAGGAGAGTTTTTTGGTGTTGGTTTAGGCGGGAGTGTGGCAAAACTTGGATATTTACCTGACGCACATACAGATTTTCTATTAGCTATTCTAGGAGAAGAATTTGGTTTGTTTGGAGTTGCAATTGTCTTAGGACTTTTTTCTTATCTAGTGCTGAAGATATTTGGCATTGCTAAGGAGTCAATACAAAATAAGAAACATTTCTCAGCTCTCATGGCTCAAGGTATTGCAATCTGGTTTGCAGTTCAAGGACTAATTAATATGGGGGTAAATTTAGGAGCATTTCCAACAAAAGGCATCACTCTCCCCCTTATGTCCTATGGAGGAACTGGGATCTTGGTAAATATGGTTGCCCTTGCAATTATTTTAAGAATTGATCACGACAATAGAAGTAATATGAGAGGTCAGTATTATAAATAACAAACATATACTAATTGCTGCTGCTGGAACTGGTGGACATATATACCCCGGTTTAGCTGTAGCTGATTATTTTAGGAAAAATAATTTTAAAATTTCATGGCTGGGTACGCAGGAAGGAATGGAGAATTATTTATTAAATAAAAAAGAAATTCAATTTAATCAAATCAATATGCAGGGCTTTAGAGGCAAAGGAATAAGGAGATGGCTAAAATTGCCATTTGTACTTACTTTTGCAACTTATCAAGTAATAAAAGTAATTAAAAAATGGAATCCTTCAGTTATTTTGGTTATGGGAGGTTATATTTCTGTTCCGGTAGCAATTGGAGCAAGGATATTGGGCGTACACCTTATAATTCATGAGCAAAATGCTTTAGTAGGTTTGAGTAATAAAGCAATGAACACAATTTCAAATATTAGTTTTTCTGGCCTTAAATCAAATATAAAAAGTATGCATGAAATAGGAAACCCAATTCGAGAGGAGTTATATAAGATAAATAATCCATCCAAAAGACTTTCTGGGAGGAGGGGGCCTTTAAGAATATTGGTCCTTGGAGGAAGCCTGGGTGCTCAACAGTTTAACGATCATTTACCAAAAATATTCGACGCTGTAAGTCAAACGAAAGCAATTACAATAATTCATCAGTCTGGAGATAGGCACCATGATCAATTGGTAAAAAATTACGCGCGTTTTCAACTAAAGGTCCAAATCAAAAAGTTTATTCATGATATGGATAAAAAATATGAATGGGCTGATTTAATTATTGCTAGATCTGGGGCCCTTACCGTCAGTGAGATTTGTGAGGTAGGGATTGCAAGTATTTTATTACCATATCCATATGCAGTTGATAATCATCAACTGTTTAATGCAAAAATTATCAAAAATAAAAAGGGAGGATTTATTGTTCTTCAAGAAAATATGATGATGGAATTAAAGTCCATACTAAACAATATAACTCGTGAGGAATGCCTCATAATGGCTATGAACGTAAAAAATAAAAAAAGACAAAATGCAGCAAAAGATATATTTAATTACTGTATTAAAAATATTGGGTCATGAAGAATAAAATAAAAAATATACATTTTGTTGGTATTGGTGGTTCTGGTATGTCAGGCATAGCAGAGGTTATGCATAATCTAGGATTTTCAGTAACAGGATCAGATTCGGGTAAGTCAGTTATTATTGATCATCTAATAGGTGTAGGTATAAATATTTATCCGAGCCATAGTGAAAAAAATACCATGGGTGTTGATGTGCTGGTTGTATCAAGCGCAATTAAAGATACAAATCCTGAAATTAAATCAGCAAAGAATAAAAAAATTCCAATTATTCCTAGGGCTGAGATGCTCTCCGAGTTGATGAGATTTAAGAAGGGAGTGGCTATTGCTGGCACTCATGGAAAGACAACAACAACGAGTATGACAGCTGCTATTTTATCAAAAGGTAATCTAGACCCAACGTATGTAATTGGCGGGAGACTAAATGTAATCAATGTGAATGCGAAGCTTGGTTTGGGTGACTTATTTATTGTTGAGGCAGATGAATCGGATGCTTCCTTTTTACATTTAAATCCAATTGATGCAGTTATAACTAATATAGATCGTGATCACCTTGAGACATACCAAGGTGACTTTGAGAGATTAAAAAAAACATATGTGGACTTTATTCATCAAACGCCATTTTACGGAACAGTGTTTTTGTGCCTAGACGATTTTGAAGTTAAAAAAATAATTCCATTAATTGCTAGGCCGATTATAACCTATGGTACAAATATTGATGCGCAGATACAAGCAGTTAACATAACCCATCATGAAGAAAAAATGTCATTTACTGTGATTGATAAGTATTTTAGAAAAACCGAGTTTAACGTGACAATTAATTTACCTGGCATTCATTATGTAAATAATTCATTGGCAGCAATTGCAATTGGATTAGACAATGGAGTAACAGTTAAAAATATTCAACTAGCATTATCAAACTTTAAGGGCGTTTCAAGACGCTATGATGTATATAAAAATATAAAAGTTGGAACAAAAGAAATTATGGTTATTGATGATTATGGTCATCATCCAACTGAGATTAAAGCAGTTATTGAAGCGACAAAAAAAGGTTTCCCAGGCAAGGAGATTTCGTTAGTATTTCAGCCGCACAGATACTCTAGGACACGAGATTGCTTAGCTGATTTTATAGAAACATTGAAAATACCAGAGAAATTATTCCTATTTGATATTTATTCTGCAGGGGAGCAGGAAATAGAAAATATTTCATCCTCTAATATCATAAAAGATATGAGTAAGAAGGAAGCTTTTTACATTGAGAGTTTTGATGCGGCTAAGAAAATAATTTCTAATAATATATCTGATAAAAGTATTTTGATTGTTATGGGAGCTGGATCGATCGGTAATTTTGCAAAAGAATTTATTGGTTTGATTAAATAATGGAAAAAAATACTATTTATAATAATATTTCTTTAAAAAAATATAATAGTTGGAAAGTTGGTGGTGTAGCTGAGAGATTATATATTTGCGCCGATAAGAGATTACTTTCTGAGGGTATTAATGTTAAAAGGCTCACGCCTCCTTTCACATTTATTGGATTAGGGTCTAATTTACTTATAAGAGATGGGGGACTTAAAGGTACTGTAATTATTATGCATGGCGGACTAACAGAAATAAATATTGAGAATAATAATTTTTATGTTGAAGCGGGAGTTAGCTGCTCAAAACTAGCAAAATTTATTGCAAGAAATAGCTATATACATTCTGCATTTTTAGCAGGAATACCCGGAACTATAGGGGGCGCATTAGCAATGAATGCTGGCTGCTATGGTTCTGAAACATGGGATTTCGTTGAAAATGTTTTAGTTATTAATGAGGAAGGAAAACAATTTAAAAGAGCTAAAAATGAATATATCACCCAATACAGAAAAGTAACTAATAAGGAAAAGCTAAATGAATATTTTTTGGCTGCCTGGATGCAATTTCCTAGAGGTATAAAGCTAGATGCTGAGAGGGATATAAAGTTGCTGCTAGAAAAAAGAAAAGAATCACAGCCATTAAATTGGCCAACAGCTGGCTCTACATTTAGAAATCCACCAGATCATTTTGCAGCAAAATTAATTGAGGAATGTGGCTTAAAGGGATTCACGATAGGTGGAGCTCAAATATCGAAAAAACATGCAAATTTTATTATCAATTTAGGTGGAGCTTCTGCATTTGATATTGAGGAATTAATTAGTTACACAATAAAGAAAGTTTTAGATATCACAAAAATTCGTTTAGAAACTGAAATTAAAATTATCGGAGAATATTCATTTGAGCGATAAGTTTGGAAAAGTAGCGGTGCTGCTAGGAGGTATATCTAATGAAAGAGAGATTTCTCTTAAAAGTGGTAACGCTGTTTTAGCTGCATTGAATAGTATGGATATCGATGCGTATCCAATTGATCCAATGTTTTACGACATAAATGAATTAAAAAAAAATTTTTTTAATAGAGTATTTATTTGTCTTCATGGTAAAGATGGTGAGGATGGAAAAATACAGGGCATGCTAGATGAGATGAATATTCCATATACTGGTAGTGGAAAATCTTCCTCATCAAAAGGTATGGATAAATTAATCTCGAAGTCAATATGGAGAGACAATAATTTAAGTACTCCAGAATTTTTAAGGGTTGAGGGTAGAAATGATTATGAAAAAATTATTAATACTTTAAATTTGCCATTTTTTATAAAGCCAGCAAACTCTGGCTCGAGTATTGGTATTAATAAAGTAAATTCAGAAGAAGAATTTATTAGGGCATTCGATGAGGCAGTTATTATTGATACTAATGTTATTGCCGAGAAAATGGTTGTTGGCAGAGAATATACTTTACCTATTATAGGACAAAGAATATTACCAATAATTGAAATTCAAACAAAGACAGAATTTTATGATTATGCAGCTAAATATAAAAGAGATGACACAAAATTTATTTGCCCAACTGATCTAACATCAAATATTACCGAAAAAGCAAACGAAATCAGTCTAAGAGCATTTAATTTGCTTGGCTGCAAGGGATGGGGAAGAGTTGATTTTATAATAGATAATAATAATAATTTTTTTATTATTGAGATTAATACAATTCCTGGAATGACAAGTCATAGCCTCGTTCCCCTATCAGCAAAAAATGCAGGAATTAGTTTTAAAGAATTAACCCTTAAAATACTTGAGACAAGTTGTGCTTAGCTTATTAGAAAATATTAAAAAAATTACATTACTAGTTTATATTTTTATTTTTCTACTATCTTTTTTTGTGATTATTCAATTATTAGCAAGAGCAGATTTTCCAATAAAAGAGATATCTATAAAAGGTGAATATCAGCATATTGATAAGGAGCAAGTTGATCTAATTGCTAATGAATATATTGATGGTAATTTTTTCTCGATTAACTTAGAGCATACAAGGAAAGCATTTAAGAAGCTTGCATGGGTTAGGGAGATTGCTATAAGGAGAAAGTGGCCAGATGCTCTTGTGGTTACTATTGAGGAGCATAAACCTATCGCTAGATGGGGAAGGATTGGCTTGGTTAATAGTCACGGGGAAATATTTAATGCTGCAACCCAAGAAGATCTACCAATCTTTATAGGGTACAAGCGTTTTGCAAAAAATATAACATCAAAATATATGAAAATGAATAAAATACTTAGTAAAGAATTGATGCAAGTTGGTACAATCTCTTTATCGGAAAGATTGTCATGGGAAATTACTACCGATAATCATGTGAGAGTTATTTTAGGTAAAAGTAATATCATTAGGAAATTAACCTTATTTACAGATAATTATCAAAATATTCTTGCAGAATTAAAAAATAGAATTGAATATGTTGATCTTCGCTATAAAGACGGATTTTCTGTAAAAAAATTAAATGAAAGATCTATTACTAAGACTAAAGAAAAAAATATTTTATGATCAATACTAAAGAAGAAAAAAATTTAATAGTTGCATTAGATGTTGGAACATCAAAAATCGTAGTTATTGTATCTGAACTTCAATCTGATGGCATTTTAAAGATAATAGGCTTAGGTCAACACATCTCCAAAGGTTTAAAGAAGGGTGTAGTTATAAATATTGAAAGTACCATGCAAGCAATTCAACGATCTATTGAAGAGGCTGAATTAATGGCTGATTGTAAGATTAAGGATGTTTATACTGGTATAGCTGGAAGCCATATTCAAAGTTTAAATTCACATGGCATGGTCACGGTAAAAGACTCTGAAGTGTCTCAGATGGATGTTGATCGAGTTATTGAAACCGCCCAGGCAATATCACTTCCACCAGACCAGCAAGTACTTCATATATTAACCCAGGAATATATAGTCGATAATCAACACGATATACGTGAGCCCCTTGGTATGAGTGGTATGCGCCTAGAAGTTAAGGTACATATAGTATCTGGAGCTATTACAGCCGCACAAAATATTATCAAATGTATAAAAAGATGTGGGTTGGAAGTAGTGGAGCTTATTCTTCAACCATTAGCTTCAAGTGAAGCAGTATTAACTAAAGACGAAAAAGAGCTAGGTGTTTGTCTGGTTGATATCGGTGGCGGAACTACAGACATAGCAATTATAAAAAATGGCTCGATACAACATACTGCCGTTATTCCTATTGCTGGAGATCAAATCACTAATGATATTGCTGTTGCTTTCAGAACTCCAACACAATCAGCAGAAGATATTAAGATTGCCCATGGTTCTGCTGTTTCTTATATGGCATCAGCAAATGAAATAATAGCAATTCCACTTGTTGATGGACGTGAACCAAAAAAAATTACAACCGAAGTATTGTCACAAGTAATTGAACCTAGAATTACTGAGCTTTATGAGTTAGTTAGAAATGAATTACATCGAAGTAGAATGGGTAATGCTATTGCATCTGGTATTGTTATAACAGGTGGCTCCTCAATGATGAAGGGAATGGTCAATTTGGGTGAAACTGTATTCAATATGCCAGTAAGAATAGGCGTTCCCAGAGATGTTGACGGACTATTACAAGTTGTAGAGAATCCAAGATATGCTACCGGAATCGGCCTACTTAAAATAGGCAGAGATGATCTTGAAAAGCAGTTAGATTACAAGTTAAATGGAAATTCAGTAAGCCAGATTTTCAAGAGAATGAAAATGTGGTTTCAAGGAAATTTTTAATGGAACATGGAGTTACTTATGTTTGAGGTAGTGGAAAAGAAATCACAGGAAGCTAATATAAAAGTTCTTGGTGTAGGCGGCTGCGGCGGAAATGCGGTAGACCATATGATTGAAAAGAATGTTCTGGGCGTCGAATTTATGTGCATAAATACTGATCTCCAAGCTCTAAAAAAGAGTCAGGCTAGCTCAATTATACAAATTGGTGAAACTCTTACAAAAGGATTAGGAGCAGGCTCAAGACCAGATACAGGTAAACAGGCAGCAATAGATGATAGAGAAAAAATTATTGAAGCAATTGATGGTGCAGACATGCTATTTATTACAGCAGGAATGGGTGGTGGAACTGGAACTGGAGCTACGCCTGTTATTGCACAAATTGCAAAAGATTTAGGTATTCTTACTATTGCAGTTGTTACAAAGCCCTTCGACTTTGAAGGAAGTAGGAGTCAAGTTGCTAAAGATGGAATTAGTGAATTGGTTAATTATGTCGATTCTTTAATTGTTATTCCAAATGAAAAGTTGATGGGTGTCCTTGGTGAGGACGTAACATTTATTGATGCATTTGGTGCGGCTAATGATGTGTTACTTAGTGCAGTTGCAGGTATTGCTGAAATTATAAACAGTCCTGGCCTTATTAATGTTGACTTCGCAGATGTCAAGACAGTAATGAGCGAGATGGGTATGGCAATGATTGGTTCAGGTTATGCAGAGGGCTCAGATCGCGCTTTAATTTCTTCAAAAGCAGCTATGGCATGTCCATTACTTGAGGATGTAAATTTAAATAATGCCAAAGGTATATTGGTAAATATCTCTGCTAGCCAAGATTTTAAAATGAAGGAATATTTTGAAATCATGAATGTAGTTAAGCAATACGCAGCAGAAGAAGCAAATATTATAGTGGGAAATGTAATTGATGATTCTATTGCAAGTGGTATTAGGGTAACGATGGTAGCAACTGGATTATCAGATAGTAAAAATGAATCATCTAATCCAGTTAATTTAACTTCCCAATATAATTATGATGATGATAATGAACCAGTAATTTTTTCTCGAAATGATGAATCAAGTCTAGGCACAACTAAAGATGATGATGAGGACTTAAATGTATTTAGTAGTAACTTAGAAGAAGCCAATGACCAATACAAGAATTTTAGTGATGATGAATATGACGTTCCAGCATATCTTAGAAAAAATAAATGATACTTCAACGTACAATAACAAATTCAGTTAGCACGAGAGGTGTAGGCCTGCACACAGGAGAAAAAGTAATTCTAACATTACATCCTGCCAATGAAGACCAAGGAATAGTATTTACTAGGAGCGATCTAGAAGTTCCAATAAAAATTCAGGTATCGCCATTTATGGTAACTGAAACTAAATTATGTTCCACAATTGGAGTAGATCAGTTCAAGGTTTCTACTGTTGAGCATATTATGTCTGCTCTTTCTGCATCAGGAATTGATAATATTATAATAGATGTTAATGGTTCAGAGGTTCCTATAATGGATGGTAGCTCAATTGCATTTATCTATCTGATAAAATCAGCAGTAATTAAGGAGCAAAATAAACCCAAAAAATTTGTTGTAATTAATGAATTAATTGAAGTAAAAGATGGAGATAGATTAGCTAAATTTGAACCTCATCAAGGATTTATTATCGACTTTATGATTAATTTTCCTCACCCAGCTTTTAATGATGAGGATAGTCATGTAAGTATAGATTTTTTTAAAGATTCTTATATTAAAGATATTAGTAGGGCTCGAACATTCGGGTTTATGCAAGAAGTTGAATATTTAAGAACAAATGGATTAGCAAGAGGCGGATCACTTGATAATGCCATAGTGCTTGATGAATATAAAATTATTAATGAAGATGGATTAAGGTACTCAGATGAATTTGTAAGACATAAAATACTTGATGCAGTTGGCGACTTATATATGTTAGGTAGTCCAATTATAGGAAAATTTACAGCATACAAATCTGGACATGAGCTGAATAATAAATTGTTAAGAGCACTTGTGGAAAATCCACAATCATGGTCCCTAGAAAATTTAGACGATAATGGAATAGAGATGGCAGAGTTGGCAAAGAATTATCTATTAATAGCTAATGAGTTTAATAATAAAAGGACTGATAAAATACAATGATTTTTATTCGACTAATACTATTTTTGCTACTCATTACATTAGTTATTCTGAGTATTTTTTATGTGGTTACTAAAAATAAAAAATATCTAAATATTATTCAGTCAATTATGAATTACTCAATATATTTTGGTGTCTTCTTTGGTATTATGTATCTACTTATAAGGGTAATCCACTTTTAAGGGGATGAAAACAGTATCGATTTTTGGCGGAACAGGCTTTATAGGTTCAGAGCTAGTTGATCATCTTGCAAAAAAAAATATTAAAATTAATGTCTTCACTCGACGGCTTAGTAAAGCAAATAAATTTAAAGATTTACCAAGAGTTAAAATAATCGAGATTAATGAGTCAGCAGACATCTCTGAATTACTAAAAGAATCAGATGTTGTTATAAATTTGGTTGGAATTCTTCATGAAAAAAAATCTATCTCCTTCTATTCTGTGCATAAAGACTGGGTAAATAAAATTTCTATAGCTGTAAAGAAAAATAATATCAGTCGCTTTATTCATCTAGGAGCAATTCAATCCACTAAGCATGCACCAAGCAGATACCTTAAATCAAAGTATGAAGGCGAAGAAGAAATTAAAAGAATTCTTAAAAAAAAATCCTGGACTATTTTAAGGCCTTCAATTGTATTTGGTAAGGACGACATATTTATTAATCTTTTTAGAAAAATGGTTACATACTTACCTATAATTTTCCTTGTATCACCAAATGCTAAATTTCAACCTATTTATGTTAAAGATTTAGTCGATATTATTACTCAGAGTATTAATGATAATAAGTCATTCGGTAAAACATATAACATTGCTGGCCCGAAAGACTATAATTTTATTGAAATTATCAAATTAATAGCAAAAGTTGATGAAAGGAAGGTTTTGATAGTCCCACTTAATAGATTACTTTCCAACATAATGGTGACCCTAATAGAGCTATTGCCATATAAAATTATTACCAAAGATAATTTAAAATCAATGGAGCTTGATAATGTTGTTGATATCAATGACGCATATCACTTTAAATCAAAACTATTACCACTTTCAAGTTACCTTAAAAAGTAGACAGGTAGATACAAAATAATGAAAATATATTTAGTCGGCGGGGCAGTAAGAGACAAATTAATGGGTATCTTGAGTAAAGATAGGGATTATTTAGTGGTGGGAAGTACTCCGGAAGAAATGGTTCGATTAGGTTATAAGCCTATTGGTAAAGATTTCCCTGTATTTTTACATCCAATAACTAAAGAAGAGTACGCCCTTGCAAGAACAGAAAAAAAAGTGGGTAAGGGCTATCATGGCTTCGAATTTTATACATCTGCAGATGTAAGTCTTGAGGAGGATCTTTCAAGAAGAGACATTACGATAAATGCAATAGCCGAAGATGAAGAAGGAAATATCTACGACCCATTTAATGGAGTAGATGACATAAAAAATAAAGTAATACGACATGTAAGCGATGCTTTTAGTGAAGATCCTTTAAGAGTTTTAAGGGTAGCTAGATTTGCATCATTAGATTTTGAATTTAAGGTTCAAAAAGAAACATTAGCATTAATGAAAAAAATGGTCGATAGTGGAGAGCTAAAGACGTTATCAGTCGAGCGTGTAGTAGCTGAAGTAATAAAAGGATTAGAGGGTGAGAATCCAGATATTATGATTCATTACCTTTGTGAATCAGGCGCTTTGAATGAAATTTTCCCAGGACTTAATTCTCCTTCAGATTCTCCATCTTTAATTGAACAAAAATCAAAAAACTTTGTTAGCTTAGGTTTAGCAATAAAAAATAATTCAAAATCATTGGCAACTGAATCGAAAATTATTATGTTGTTAATAGCCCCATATTTTTTTAAAGACTTAAGCAATATGAAAACGATGGAGGAACAGGGCTATTTATTAAAGCACTTAAAATTGTCTAGTACAAATCATAAAATATTAAAAAGTTTGGTAGATGAAGAACAAAATCTTGGAAGCTTTTTATTACTTAGTGCAGAAGAAAAATTAGATTGTTTATATCGATTTGATTTTTATAGACGCCCAAATATAATCTTTGAAGTTTTGAATATACTTTCAGTATTTAGGACAACATTTCATCATGTAGATTTAAAACATTTTAAGGATATTAAAATTTTCCTAGATTTATTTTCCGAGGAGATAAGACAATTAAAAAGTGAGGTAGATCTTTCAAACTCTGGAGAGGATATCAAAAAGTTGATATATCAGGAGAGGCTTTCTCTACTTATAAAAATTACTAACTAAATTAAATCACTTAGTTTGGATATTTTCTTATCAATATATATAGGGTTATCCTCATTGTTTGATAGCCATATTGTAGATAATCCAAATTGCTTGGCAGTTTTAAGATTTTCTTTTACGTCATCTACAAAATAAGCCTTCTTAATATTGTATTTTTTTATGAATAATTTCATAGAGTTCTTGTTTGGTTTTGGTCTAAAATTAGAATCCTCGATAGTAAAAACTTCATCAAAATATTCTTCAATCTCACATATCTTCAGAACTTGGTCGGTATAATTTTTCGGAGCATTTGTATAAATAATTCTCTTACCATCAGCGAGCGTTAGTGTCTCTTTTAATCTAGGCATAGGAATAACAAGATCTTTAAAATTACTTATGGTGTGAGTCTTATCTAGAAAATCAATCGGGTCTATATTGTAATTTTTTATTAAGCCTTGGAGTGTAGCTCCATATTCATCCCAATACTGTGTTCTTAATTTACTTGCTTCTTCAATACTAATTTTTAGGGTTGAGCTAATATATTGATTCATTTTATCGTTTACAATTGGAAAGATTTTTGCCTGCGCATCATGCAGCGTATTATCTAGGTCAAAAATCCAGACAGGCTTCAATTTAATTTGCTTTTATTAGCGTACCCACGCCTTGATCGGTTAAAATTTCAAGCAGCAATGCGTGCTCAACTCTACCATCGATTATATGAACACTATTAACCTTATTTTCAGCAGCTATGAGGGCAGCTTGAATTTTAGGCAACATTCCGCCTGATAATACTTTTGTTTTTATAAGGTTTTCGATTTCTTTTGGAATTAATCCGGTTATAAGGTTATTATCTTTATCTAATACGCCTTTAGTATTTGTCATCAGTACTAATTTTTCAGCATTAATTACTTCTGCAATCTTCCCAGCAACTAAATCTGCATTAATGTTATACATTTTATTATCTTCCCCAAAGCCAATTGGTGCTATTACAGGGATAATGCCATGATCAATAAGATTTTTCATGAACAATGGCTCAATACCTTCTATCTCACCAACGTGACCAAGGTCTATTTGTTTTTCGTGATTATGTTTATCACCTACTATTAATTTTTTTGCCTTTATGAATCCTAATGCTTCTTCTTGAGAAGGACTATTTGCCTTACCACCAATAGATTTTATTAAATTAACAATTTCTTTGCTTATTGATCCTAAAACATCATGGACTACAGACATTGTTTCTTCATCCGTTATTCTCATCCCATTATAAAACTCTCCTTTCTTACCTATCTTATCCAGGTTTTCATTTATTTGGGGGCCGCCACCGTGAACAATTACTGGGTTCATACCAACCAGCTTAAGTAATACAACGTCCTTAGCAAATGAGTGTTTTAGATTCTCATCTATCATGGCATTCCCGCCATATTTGATGACAATAGTTTTGCCGGAAAATTTTTTTATATAAGGCAGTGCTTCGCTTAAAATTTTTGCTTTTTCATTTGGTGTCATTTTTTAGACCACATCATAATTATTTCCAATATTTTATAGCTTTTTTGTAAAAAATTTGGAGTTTCGTTCAATCTGGTAAATTTTTCTTCTTTTTGAGGGCATTGAATCTGTATGGGCCTCTAAAAAACCTTTTTCAATAAACCAATGCTCGGATTGTGTTGTAAGAATAAAAGCATATTCTGATTGTATTTTTTTTTCACAATAATTTAGTAATTTCATTCCAAATCCTTGTTTTTGATAATTAGGGTGAATTACAAAGCAAGCAATTTCGGTCATATTTTTATATGGATAGAGAGCGACGCAGCCAATTAAATTATGATTATGTTCAATGACAATGAAATTGTCTAAATCTTGCTCAATCTTTTCATTTGCTCTTGTTAGTAACGCTCCATTCTTACCTAGTGGCTCAATAAGTTGATATATTGCTTTTATATCTCTGATGGATGCTGACCTTATTTTCTCTAATGCATATTCGGTTAAAATCGTACCAGATCCCTTGTCAGTATAAAGCTCTTCAATTAATGAGCCATTAGTATTTCTATTGATCAGATGTACTTTTTCAACATTTTGTTTGATAGCCGATAAGCTACTTTTAAGGATGTTTAAATCTTTATAAGAGATGTGTGCTGCATTCTCTGGTGAGGACTTTGTTTCAATATTTTTTATTAGATTTTTAGCCTTTTGAGTTGTCATTTCAGGAATTAACTCTCCTCGTTTATTGAGCACTCCATCCGAGTCAACGTAGTAGATTAGCTTATCTGCTTTAATTGCCCCGGCAATATAAGCTGCGGTTTGTTCATAGGATAGATTGAATATTTCACCAACTGGTGAGAAACCTAGTGGAGAAATAAGGACTATTTCGTTATGCGAAAGTTTATCTAAAATTGCACTATTATCGACCTTCCTGATTTGCCCAGTAAATTGCATATCAACACCATCAATAACTCCAATAGGTCTAGCAGTTATAAAATTACCACTTGATACCTTTATGTCACTACCCGCCATTGGCGAGTCTGACATACTTGATGACAGAGTGGCTTCAATTTCGGTATGAATTCGACCATTAACTTCAATAATATGCTCTAGCGCTTTTTTATCAGTAACACGCTGATTTCTAACTAGTTGGGTAGAATTTTTGGCGGAAATTAATTTGTTATCTATATGAGGCCTAATGCCATGGATCAATACAAGCTTAATATTAAGCGAATGTAATAAATTAATATCATGACTGATTTGTTTTAATTGCTCGTCTTTAAGAACTTCACCACCAAATGCAATTACAAATATTTTTTTATTAAATTGGTAAATAAATTTTGCAGATAACCTGAAGTGCTCAACAAATGAATTTCTTGAGCCACTGAGGCTGTGTTGAAAGGGGGTGGCATCAAAAAATATATGTGGAGATACATTAAGTATTTTAGCTATTTTTTCAAGGAGGTCGACGGATAGATTGATTTCACCTCGTTCAATTCGAGATAGGCTGCTGGTATTTATCCCCGCTTTTTCTGCTAACTTAACTAGAGTCAATTTTTGTTCTTTACGCAAAAATTTAAGAGTTTTTGATATTTTATTTTGCATATTTAGCAAATATTATTAATAATTACTACATTTTATACTAAATTTATCGATTTATGATAAATCTCCATACTTAAATTGTATTATTGAAAGGATGCTTAGAGGGGCTGTTTCGGTCCTTAGTATTCGAGGACCGAGCTTTAAAGACGTAAATTTATAATCATTAGCTAGCTTGAGCTCCTCTTCTGAGAATCCACCTTCTGGACCAATAAGTAAAATAATCTCCTTATTATTTAAGGGACCTAGATTGTCTAGAGAGACTTGACCATTTGGGGTGAGAATTAATTTAAGAGTCTTCTCATTAAATTCAGGCTTTTCTAATGCCTGAATGAAGCTAGTTGGTTTGTAGATCTGAGGAATTATTGATCTTCCAGATTGCTCACAGGCTGAAATTAATACTTGTTGCCAATGCATCAGTTTTTTATCAGCCCTTGTTGAGTCTAATTTAATAATACTTCGTGTGCTGTAGATTGGAAGAATCTGATTGACACCAAGTTCCGTTGCTTTTTGAATAATCCAGTCCATTTTCTCATTTGTTGAAAGTGACTGAATTAATATTATTTTCATTTTTGATTCAGAATGATTTTCATCCTTCGAAATAATATTGATTTTTAATTTTTTCTTTTCAACGCTTATTACTTCAACTTTGTAATTATAGCCATCACCATTAAATACAATAAATCGGTCCTTTACCTCAACTCGCATTACTTGCAGGGCATGATGTGCTGCTAAATCATCTAAATAGATATTTTGATTTATTTCTAGTGTGTCTGGGTGGTAAAATCGTTTCATAGTTTAATTATGATACAGAATGGAGAAAAAATTTGGCAAGCTTAACAACACCAGTGTGTGAATTTGGCTGGAAGGCGAGAGATTTTAACTTACTTAGTGCTGATGGTAGCTATTGGTCACCTTCTAAAGCTCTTGGTGCAAAAGGGCTCGTGATCATGTTTATTTGTAATCATTGCCCTTATGTTAAAGCTATATTAGACCGATTAATAAGTGACATAGATGAATTAAAAGGGATTGGAGTTAATGCGGTGGCTATCTCAAGTAATGATGTAGAAAACTACCCAGATGACTCTTATGAGAATATGCAAAAAATATCATCATTAAATAATTTTAATTTCCCATATTTATTTGATGAAACTCAGGAGGTTGCAAAACAATATAGCGCTATATGCACTCCTGATTTTTTTGGGTTTAATGAAAATTTAGAGCTTCAGTATCGAGGGCGTTTTGATTCAACAGGCAGAGGGCAGCCATCAGAAAATCATGAGCGTGATTTATTTAATGCGATGAGAGTTGTAGCAAATACAAAATTAGGCCCTGCTCAGCAATTACAAAGCATAGGTTGCTCAATAAAATGGAAGGAAATAAATCAGATTTAACCTTTAGATACCTTGATTGAAGGACTACTTTAGGGAATAATTTACTTCTTAGTTTTAGTGCAACACATAATAACCATTTCGTCCTATTTTTTAATAGGATATAAGTCAATTTTGGGAGGCAACATGGCAACAAGACAAGATTTAGCAAATGCAATTCGGGCCCTATCAATGGATGCAGTGCAAGCAGCAAGCTCTGGGCATCCAGGAGCACCCATGGGGATGGCAGAAATTGGTGAGGTTTTATGGAATCATCATTTAAGTCACAATCCAAACAATCCAGATTGGGCGAATCGTGATCGCTTTGTTTTGTCAAATGGTCATGGATCGATGTTAATTTATTCTTTACTACATTTGACAGGCTATGATTTGCCGATGAAGGAAATAGCAAGCTTTAGACAGCTTCATTCAAAATGTGCAGGACATCCAGAATATGGCTATGCACCAGGTATTGAGACAACAACTGGTCCATTAGGTCAAGGTATTAGTAATGGGGTGGGCTTTGCTATGGCTGAGAAACTTATGGCAGACCAATTTAATAAGCCAGGACACGATATTGTAGATCACCATACATATGTATTTTTAGGTGATGGCTGTTTAATGGAGGGTGTTTCTCACGAAAGTTGTGCACTTGCTGGAACTTGGGGTCTAGGTAAGCTAATAGCCCTCTGGGATGACAATGGTATTTCTATAGACGGCCATATCGAGGGATGGTATACAGATGACACTGCTGGACGTTTTGAGTCATATGGATGGCATGCAATTCGTGATGTAGATGGGCATGATCCTGAAGCAATTGATAAAGCCATTCAAGAAGCTAAAAGAATAACAGACAAACCTACATTAATTTGCTGCAAGACAATTATTGGTAAGGGGTCTCCTAATAAATCTGGCTCTCATGATTGTCATGGTGCAGCATTGGGTGATGAAGAAGTTGCATTGGTTAGAAAGGAATTGGGCTGGGATCATGCTCCATTCGTTATTCCTCAAGATGTCTATGATGGTTGGAATCAAAAAGATAAAGGAGATGCAAGAGAGGCAGAATGGAACAAGAAATTTGATGCATATGCCCAAGAATTTCCTGAACTAGCTTCGGAATTTAAGAGAAGAATGGTTGGAGAGTTACCTGCTGATTGGAAAAAAATATCTGCTGGAATTATTCAAGATGCTAACGAAAAAGCTGAAAAAGTGGCCACTCGAAAAGCATCTCAAAATGTTATCACAGCGCTTGCTCCTGTTTTACCAGAATTTGTTGGTGGTTCAGCTGACTTAACTGGATCGAATTTAACTAGTTGCCCAAGTTTTGAGCATGTGAGTGGGACTAAGGCCGGTAATTATATTTCATACGGTGTAAGGGAGTTTGGTATGGCTTCTATTATGAATGGTATTGCACTTCATGGAGGCTTAATGCCGTTTGGAGGAACTTTCCATATGTTTACTGACTATATGAGGAATGGTATGAGAATGGCTGCATTAATGAAGCAGCGCGTTATTTATGTTTTAACTCATGATTCAATTGGTCAAGGTGAAGATGGACCAACTCATCAACCTATCGAGACAACTTCAGGATTAAGATTTATCCCTAATATGGAAGTTTGGAGACCATGTGATGCAACAGAAACTGCAACAGCATGGGTTGCCGGTGTTGAGAATTCAGAAAATCCAACTAGCCTTGTATTAAGTCGTCAGGGCCTAGGATTCCATTCTAGAAATGAAAGTCAAATCGCTGACATTAAAAAAGGTGGTTATATTCTCTCTGATTGCGATGGAGATGCCCAGGTAATTTTGATTGCAACAGGTTCCGAGGTAGATCTTGCTGTCGGCGCTCAAGGACTATTAAAAGAAGAAGGTATTAATGCTCGTGTCGTTTCTATGCCTTGTACGCAGGCATATGATCGTCAGGATAAAAATTATAAAGATAGCGTTCTTACACCTGGCACTAAGAGAGTATCTGTAGAAGCAGGCGTAACAGACTATTGGAGAAAATATGTTGGTCTAGATGGGGCTTGTGTGGGCATAGATACCTATGGTGAATCTGCTCCAGGAAAAGCCGTCCTTGAACACTTTGGCTTTACTGTTGACAATGTAGTTGAAACAGCCAAATCGATTGTATAGTTTAAGAGTCATATAAATTAATATTACAGGACCCAAATTAAGTTAACTTTAGAAAAACTACCCAAAGTAACTTAGCAGTGTCCTGTAAATTTATTGAAGGAATATAATGTCGATTAATATAGCTATTTCCGGTTTTGGCAGAATTGGCCGCTTAGTTTTAAGGGCGGTTTATGAAACAAAGCGTCAAGATATTAAGATTGTTGCTGTTAATTGCAGCCGTGGCGATGTTAAAAGTAATGCGCATTTATTAAAATATGATACTGCTCATGGAAGATTTAATGGGAAAGTTGAAGTTGATGAAGACGCATTTATTGTTAATGGCGAACGAATCCAATATTTAAATACAAGAAATCCAGAGGAGCTAGACTGGAAAAAATATAATGTTGACGTTGTTCTAGAATGCACAGGTGCCTTTAGAAGTAAAAAAACATGTCAAGTACATCTGGATAATGGGGCTAAAAAAGTATTAATTTCTGCTCCTGGTGAAGAGGATGTAGATGCAACAATAGTTTATGGTGTTAATCATCAGGAATTAAAATCATCTCATAACGTTATTTCCAATGCCTCATGCACTACAAATGGATTAGCGCCAATCTTAAAAGTTATCCAAGATCAATTAGGAATTGAAGCTGGAATGTTGACGACTATTCATTCCTATACCAATGACCAAGCATTACTCGATAATATGCATTCTGACATTCGTCGTGCTAGATCTGCAGCAGCATCTATGATTCCTACAAAAACTGGTGCCGCCTCTGCCATAGGACTAGTAATCCCCGAATTAAAAGGAAAGTTAGATGGTATCGCGATTAGAGTGCCTACCACTAATGTATCAATCGTTGATTTATCTCTCAATATTCAAAAGAAAGTAACTAGAGATGATTTAAATAAATTAATGAAAAATGCTTCAGCTAACGAATTGAGAGATATTTTAGTTTATAACGACGAGCCTTTAGTGTCGGTAGACTTTAATCATACCTCTGCTTCTTGTTTTTTTGATTCTACCCTAACTAAAGTCTCTGCAGATGGTAAGTTTATAAAGGTTTTTGGTTGGTATGATAATGAGTGGGGTTTTAGTTGCCGCATGCTTGATACTGCTTTAGCAATGATGAGTGCGAAGTAACATAACCTTCTATGAATCAAATTACTGATTTTAATATTAAAGACAAGCGGGTTTTTATAAGAGCTGATTTAAATGTTCCAATGCATTCTGGGAACATCTCCTCAAAAAATAGAATTCAAGCATCTCTCCCAACTATTAAATATGCTCTTGAATCTGGAGCAAAAGTGATGGTTACCTCCCATTTAGGTCGTCCGCAAGAAGGACATATTAACCAAGAAGATTCTCTCGCTCCTATCGCAGATTATTTAAGTCAAATCTTGAATAAGGCGATTCCGCTGATTAAAGATTGGACAATTAAAGAGTTTATAGTTAAATCAGGTGAAATGGTGGTACTTGAAAATTGTAGATTTAATGTTGGAGAGAAAAATAATGATATTGAGCTTTCAAAATTATACGCAAATCTAACAGATATTTTTGTTATGGATGCTTTTGGAACCGCCCATAGAAAGCAAGCATCAACCTATGGTATCGCAGAATTTTGCCCTCAGGTCTGTGCTGGAAAACTCTTTGCAAGGGAACTTCAAGCCCTAGATAAGGTTATGTCTTCTCCAAAATTCCCTATGCTTGCTATTGTGGGTGGCAGCAAGGTGTCTACCAAGCTTAAAATTCTGGATAGCCTTTCCGATAAGGTAGACCAGCTGATTTTAGGTGGAGGTATAGCTAACACTTTCTTAAAGGCCCAAGGATATAATATTGGAATGTCACTTTGTGAGGATCAATTTATTCCTTCGGCCAAAAAAATTATTGAGAAACTTGAATCTCGAGGAGCGTCACTACCAGTAGTGACTGATGTAGTATGTGGCAAAAAATTTGATGAGCATGAGCTGGCTGTAGTTAAGAGTATCAAAGATTTAGACTCAGATGATATGATCTTTGACCTGGGGCCAATCACAATGACATCCATAACCGAAAAAATTAAACAAGCAAATACTATTCTATGGAATGGTCCGATTGGTGTTTTTGAATTAGAACAGTTTGCTGCTGGTACTAAAGCCCTAGTCCATGCTGTGGCTAATTCGTCGGCATTTTCATTAGCTGGAGGGGGCGACACCATTGCTGCCATCGAAGCTTATGGGATGGAAAAAAATATTTCTTATGTCTCTACAGCGGGCGGTGCATTTTTAGAGTATGTTGAAGGAAAAAAATTACCTGCTATTGAAATTCTAGAGCGACGGGCGAGTTAATCTTGACACTCCTACAGACCAATTTAAAAAGTCTACCTCTTCTTCATCAGGGTAAGGTTCGAGATATCTATGATATTGATGATGAGAGGATGCTAATTGTCACCACAGATCGTTTATCAGCATTTGACGTAATTATGACTGAACCAATACCAAATAAGGGAAAGGTTCTTACTCAGATGGCTAACTTTTGGTTTAAGAAGCTAGACAATATTGTACCTAACCATCTTCTGAGTGATGACCCTAAAAACTATGTATCTGAGAGAGAAGCTCAAAAAATTCAAGACCGATCGATTGTGGTTAAGAAATTAAAACCCGTTTTAATTGAGGCGATTGTTAGAGGCTATTTAGTCGGAAGTAGTTGGAAGGAATACCAACATAAAGGAATGGTCTGCGGTATTAAATTACCAGAAAATTTACAACAAGCATCAAAGTTAGAAACACCAATCTTTACTCCATCAAGTAAGGCGAAGGTAGGAGGGCGTGATGAAAATATTTCATTGGCCGAATGTGATGCTTTAATTGGAAATGAATTAGCGGGTCAGATTTCTGAAATCAGCCTATCACTTTATCAAGTGGCATCAGACTATGCAGATTCCAAAGGCATTATTATTGCCGACACAAAGTTTGAATTTGGATTAGATACCAATGGTAAAATATATTTGATTGATGAAGTCCTTACTCCTGACTCTTCACGTTTTTGGCCAAAAGAAAAATATCAGTTGGGCATGTCACCACCCAGTTATGACAAGCAGTATGTTAGGGATTGGTTGGAATCAATTGAATGGGACAAATCAACTCCTGCTCCTAACTTACCTGATGAGATTATTATTAATACCGCCGATAAATATCTGGAGGCGTACACTCGATTAACTGGTAAATCACTATGATTTACCAGACTATTTAGTCGGCTACAAATTTTAATACAGCGCTGTTAATACAGTAACGTTTTCCGCTTGGTGGGGGACCGTCATCAAACACATGACCTAAATGAATGCCAGAACTTGCACTTAATACCTCCACTCTTTTTATTCCTTGAGTCAAGTCTTCCTTAAAAACTAAAGACCCTGGTATAGGATCGAAAAAGCTGGGCCAGCCAGTGCCACTGATAAATTTTTTATCACTTCGAAAGAGCTGTTCGCCCGTGATGGGGTCTACATAATATCCTGGTGCCTTATTATCTAATAATGAACCACTAAATGGCAGTTCCGTCCCATTTTCAAAAGCAATTTTCTTTTGCTCGGGACTTAATGTCTGCAAACCAAACCAACGCCAGAATTCTTGTTTGTTTCCATTGTATCCTGTGTACCTTGAAACTTCTTTACCATTGTCAAACATAACAATAGTTGGGGTAGCCCATACTGACTCTTTTAGCTCCCACCCAAGTGGCGCTTGCATGCTGTAGGTTTTTTCTATACTAAAAGATGGTTTCCAATTAGCCATTACGTCCTTTTTAAATGCTTTGCAGGAGCTACAAGTTTCAGACTCAAAGACTATGAGTTGTTTTTTAGCTAATGTTTTTCCGTCTAATGGTTTAATAGTGTTGTACAAATTTTTATCTCCAGCCTGGGATATCGATGAAAAAATTAAAAAAAATAAAATAATAATAAGTCTTTTTTTGTGCCTAAACAATAAAGATAAGATTTCCAAAAATTTCCCTTAGATTAATAATTTTTAAAATTTCACTTGTATGATGAAAAATAACCAATAAAGTTCTAAAATTATTTTATAGGATTTAGGTTTTCACAATTGGTGGTGGTCTTAATCTTACTTACTCCTTAATTACTTAGTTTTTTTTCACAAACCAAATCCATACGCCTGAAACAGACATAAAAATAAGTAGCAATGCAATTATGTCCATAATGAACTTACCAGTACTCTTAAATATTACTCCACTATGTAGATCTAGAATAATCTGCTCTATTGTGATTCCTTCCCCAACATAATATGTTTTAATTTGGTTACTCATATCTACTGGGATAGAAATTTCTGTTGACCACTCAACCGTGTCAGAATTTTTTTTAGGTACCCAATTTTCTAGATTTTTATCAGATATAAATTTAATTTCATTTATTTCAACGATAATTCCATTTGAATAGGACCCTATCTTATTAATTTTAGGTACTGAAATTTCAGGTAATTTAATTTTTCTTATAAAATCTCCTGACTTATTTATTAAGATTATACTGAAAGTGGTTGAAATAATAAACTGGCTATCAAGCTCTATAACTCCAACTAACATATCCTCAGATCTCATAATCGATTGGGTGTTCATAAATATTTGGGAGTTAGTTAGGTGGAAAAAGTTATCTTCTACTGAAAATGCTATCTTTGTTTCAGGGACACTTATACCGTAGGTATTTAATAACCAATCCCATGATATCTTGGTCTGATTTAAATTTAACCTATCCGTATGGTTTAAAGCAATTCCAGTGACAGATAGGTGAATGAGCACTAGGCAGACAAACAAACCAATAATGTTATGGAATTTGAGTAGCTTAGGTAATATTTTACGTTTTTTCATTCTGTATGTATTCGTCGAGCATGAGAGCCATTTTTACTATCTTTGTCATTGCCCATAATGATAGGGTTGCACCGGACACACCATCAATACTTTTTGTTAGTTCAGTCTTCTTAGTCAAACGAGCCCCAATATATTGATCAGTGAATGCTGGATAGCGTATTTCCCATCCACGACTTTCCTTAAACTCTAATACATTAGCATGCAATACCTCTCCATTTTTTATAGATATTCCGAAGGTAATGTATTCTACCTTGCCGATTTCCTCTAAAATCCAAGCAGTTTGGTTTTTATCCTTCCAATATTTAATTCTAAATCCAGAAAAAGGATGACCTAAAATTTTTTCAATTGGTTTTCTTAATTTTGATCTGAGGGTTATGTTCCGACTTGCAGGAACCTCACCTTTAAATACTTCATTAAGGAAGGCTTCTTCTGTTTTATATACACCTTTGGCATAAGATGTAGTGATAGATGTAAAAATTGCTATTATTGTAAACAATAACAGCAATTTAAATTTTGACAGGATGATAATATTAATTAGATAGCACCTTCTTCTTCTTCTTTATTTTTAATTAAATTGACAGCATAATTTAATTCGTCATTCCAAGGATTACCTCTTCTCTGCATCTCTTTAAGAAGCCAAACTAAGTAATCTTTCTCTGAACTAGACATAAATAAATCCACCTTAATATTATTACCCACTATTAGAATGCGTATCCAAGACCGATGTTTAAGCCATTATATTCATTATCTATAGCTGCTCCTACACTCTGCACTTGGTAATCTGCTTTAACAACTACCTGAGGATCGATCCACCAATTAACTCCTAGGTCTAGTTGTTTAATTGCTGAACTACCACTACCGGCTGAAGCGCCATTGTCGTATCTACTAAATCTAGTAAATATACCAACTTCGTCCGTAACCTGGAGGCTTGGTTCAACATACCACCCATCTTGATTGTCTCTACCTGCAGCCTCGACATCTGCGCCATTTATGTCCCAACGAGCATAAAGAGCTCTTAATCCGAAGTTTCCTTTCTCGTAAACCATATGACCTTCTGACATTATTGCTGAATTTGCGCCTACCTGCTCACCTTTGGCTTCCCCATTTGACATGTCAGACTGGAAATTTACTGCACCACCAAGAGTTAATCCTGGTATCTTTGTATATTTCAGGGCCGCAGTATATGCCAAATGCTCCGCTGATGCGTTACCAACTTTCCCTCGAGCATCTCTTGGCTTAAATGAACTTGTCGCCTTCAGACCGGAATGAGCTGCTACCTTAAGTTCAAGGCCGTCATCTAATTGACGAGCAATCATTGCACCACCTTCCCACCATGTAGCTGGGATAATATTTTTCTCAACAGGATTTCTTTCTACCCCGTAAAATGTATTGGGTTCATGTGTTTCATTTATAATTCCTACTGGCAAGATCATTAGTCCTGCACTTATACTTGTTTTATCATCGTAATCGTACTCAATGTAAGCCTGCTCTAATTCAATTTCACCTGCTTTACCCTCACCTGCGATACTATGCTCGAGTTCTAATTCAGAAACAAATCTTAACTTATCTGAGTATTCATGATTAACAAAAAAGACGAATCTATGAAAATCTATTTTATCTGTGTCCTTAGTTCCCTTTTTATCTTCTAGCCAGTTAGCATGAAGTTCTCCATAACCACCAAGGGTAGTTTTACCACTTAACTTCACTTGAGCCTTTATTGCCTCGTCTGTGGCAACAGCTACATCCTCAACTTCTCCTTTAAGTGCTTTATTCTCACTTTTGAGTGCTTTAACTTCATTTTTTAGCTCAAGCATCATATCCATAATCTCTTGATTAGTTGGAGCAGCATTTGCAGTAATACTTGCAGTTAGTAATGCTGCTATTAATATAGTTTTTTTATTCATGTAATATTTCCTTTTATTATTCTGTATCTAAATGAGAATCATTATCATTATAGATGCGAATGATTCTCATTACAAGTTTATATGTTTAATTTGATGGCTTATGTGTTGCATAAAAGCTACAAATAAAATATAAGTCATTGATTATAATTATTTAAATGACAACATAAAAACTACAATTATTTTTTAACTTATGGATATTTATGATTAAACTCATTGGTAATTATGATTAAACCCAATATTTGGCCAAAAAAAAACCTGCCTAGTGGCAGGTTTTTTTATTCTAACTTTTTATTACGCTACTATAGGAAGGATTGGAACAATCAACAATGCAACAATATTAATAATCTTGATTAATGGATTAATCGCAGGACCTGCAGTATCTTTGTAAGGATCCCCAACAGTATCACCAGTTACTGAAGCCTTGTGAGCTTCTGAACCTTTACCGCCATGGTTGCCATCTTCAATATATTTTTTAGCATTATCCCATGCACCACCACCGGTACACATTGAAATAGCCACGAATAGACCTGTAACAATTGTGCCCACTAGAAGACCACCTAGCGCTTGAGCACCTAGGAAATAACCAACTAAAACTGGTACAGCAACAGGAAGTATTGATGGAATAACCATTTCTTTAATCGCAGCAGTAGTTAATAAATCAACAGCTCTTTCATAATCAGGCTTACCCTTTCCAGTCATAATTCCTTTAATAGTTTTGAACTGCCTTCTTACTTCCTCAACAACTGAAGCTGCAGCACGACCAACGGCCTCCATAGCCATAGCTGCGAATAAGAAAGGAATTAGACCCCCAATAAAGAGGCCAATAATAACCATTGGCTCACTCAAACTAAAGCCAATATTATGTCCATACTCTGTCAATTTATGAGTGTAGTCTGCAAATAATACTAATGCAGCTAATCCAGCTGAACCAATGGCATAGCCTTTAGTTACTGCCTTTGTTGTATTGCCAACAGCATCAAGTGGATCAGTAATATCTCGTACTTTTTTTGGAAGACCTGACATCTCGGCAATACCACCAGCATTATCAGTAATAGGACCATAGGCGTCAAGAGCAACAATAATACCAGCCATACTCAACATAGATGTTGCAGCTATAGCGATACCGTAAAGACCAGCATAAGCATGTGAAGCAAAAATAGCAGCACATACCGATAATACCGGCAGGGCTGTTGATTTCATTGATATACCAATACCAGCAATTATATTTGTTGCATGACCTGTTTCAGAGGCTTTAGCTATATGCTTAACAGGCTTATATTCAGTTCCAGTATAGTACTCAGTAATCCCTACCAATAAAGCTGTAAGTACAAGGCCTACTATAGCCGAGTAGAATAAATTTATTGCTGGAACCACTGAACCGTCGATAGTTATTCCTTGCGGGAACATATCAAGAGTTACATAATAAAATGCAATTGCCGAAAGGATTCCTGCTACTGCTAAGCCCTTGTAAAGCGCTGGCATAACGTTAACCATTTTATCGTTGGCTTTCACAAAGAAACAACCAATAATTGACGCAATGATTGAAACAGCACCAAGCATAAGAGGATAAAGAACGCCATTAGCATCGGATACCATCAATGTACCTAAAACCATTGTAGCAATAATTGTTACTGCATAAGTTTCAAATAAGTCAGCCGCCATCCCAGCACAGTCACCAACGTTGTCACCAACATTATCTGCAATCACTGCAGGGTTTCTAGGATCGTCTTCAGGAATCCCCGCTTCTACTTTCCCTACAAGGTCGGCACCTACGTCTGCACCCTTTGTGAATATACCTCCACCTAATCTAGCAAAAATTGATATCAGCGATGAACCAAATGCTAAACCAATCAGAGGGTTAAGTGCTTTGGTAGAAGTTATAGATGCTCCACCAAGGTACTCGTAGAAACCAGCAACACCTAGGAGGCCCAAACCAACAACCAACATACCTGTAATAGCACCACCCTTAAATGCCACATCAAATGCCTGAGGCAAACCTTCTGTTGCTGCTTGAGCTGTCCTAACGTTTGCACGAACTGAGACGTTCATACCAATAAATCCACATAAGCCTGACAGGACTGCACCGATGACAAATCCAATAGCCGTGGCTTGACCAAGAAAGTAGCCTACAAGAACTGCTAAGACAATACCTACTACAGCAATAGTTTTATATTGACGAGCAAGGTATGCTGAGGCTCCCTTTTGAATAGCTTCAGCTATACTTTTCATTTTTGCATTTCCAGCAGGTAAACTAATGATCCATTTGGACATTATGGCACCATAAAGAATTGCAAGAACCGCTGCTCCTAAGGCAATTTGAACTACAGATAATTCAGTTATTGACATATTTCCTCCAATTTTAAGGGTATTTAACTTAAAGGCTTTTAGACCTCTAGAAGTAAAAAAATTGAGATTATACCTTCTTTAATATAACTATAAAATATATTTATGCTGAGTAATAAAAGTATTAGAGGCATTAGTTTTTAAAAATCATCATAAAGCCAATAAAAATTAGAAGGCATGCAAACCCTATTTGAATGTTTTTATCAGAAATTTTATGAAGCCAGTCGGCAGATAACTTAATAAAGATTAGGCTTGGAAGAGTTAAAAATATTATAGCTGGTATATAGATAGGCCCTAACATCGATGTATGAGTATCAGTTGAGCTAAGACTCCAGGATAAAAGCACTGTAATAGATGAGCATAACCCAATAAATAAACCGAGACAGCTTGCGATTCCAATAGCTAACTTCATAGAAATACCCTTTGAGGTTAGATAGGGAACAAATAACGTGCCACCTCCAATGCCAATCAATCCAGAAAGTGATGCAAAGGATAATCCAATTAAATTGCTATGATTAAAATGTATAGGTATTTTTTTATGAGATGTTTTACTGAAAAATAAGATCTTGTACGCAGCAAAAAAAATATAAATAATAAATATGTGTCGAATAAAGTCTATTGGGAGTTGCGGTAGATAAAACCCTATTAATGATGCCCCAATAACCACTCCAAAAATAAATTTTTTAACAATATACCAGTCAATATTCCTATTGAAATGATGTGAAACTGAAGAAACAAAACCACTAAGGACTAATGAAGCTAAAGAGCTTGCGATTCCTATAATTAACGCTTGATTAAAAGAGTAATCATGAAACCCTATTAAAATGTAGGTAATGACAGGAACAATTATTAGCCCTCCACCAATTCCAAACATTCCAACAAGTACACCAATAAAAATACCTATTGTCATTAGAATAAAATATTCAGCCATCTCTAGACTTTATTAGTTTATTTAAGGTAGTTTTTAGGGGGGAATCCTTAATTGAATTCACTAAATCTCGAAGTTTTTTTATTGGATAGCTAGGCGTAACTATTAATTTTTTATCAATTTTTATATTTTGAATGATGATTCTTACTTTTATTTTATTGAGAAACTCCTTTTGCCCCGAATTTTCATTGATTGCATCAAGAATTTGGTTTTCTTGGAGCTTCAACTTATGGGCCACAACATTAGAATTAACTTCCACAATAAGGGCCTTACCAATCTGATTTTTAATGCGAACCAGGGAAGCTAACTCATCTGGAATAAAAAAAGCTATTTCTTTTTGAAGTAATTCAAGGCGGCGTTTTCTTTTATTTATTTCCAAAAAAAAGCTGCTCTGAAATAACTTTTTTATAGGTTCCATACTATAATGCTACCTTATTTTTAAAATATTTATGCTGTATGAGAATAATTTTTCTAGGTAAGAATCCAAGGAAGTCAAAATCCTTTAGCTTAAACGTGCTCGTGTTAATTATTTTTATTTTTTTGTGTTTAAATATTGTCTTGGCTTATTCTTATATAGAATATAAGGAAAAGATACTAATAAAAGCTTATGAAAATAATCAAATAAGCTCACATATTTATTCGAATAAAGGGGAAGTAGATTACGAAAGTAATTTACGGGTTTATGCTGATCAAATGGGTGAGCTATATTCCCGAATAATTCGTATTGATAGCCAGACAGAAAGACTTCAGCAGATTCTTAAAAAACAGATTATTGGTAAGGATAAAGTACCAAAGCTTAATGAAAAAAAGGAAAAATCTTCTAAGGTATCTTCTAGCAATGATAACTTAACAAGTATCGATTTTAAAAAAGAAATTACAAAACTAATGGCAAAAGTAAGGATTAGGGAGGAGCTTTACAATACTATGGAATCTATCCTGCTAAAAGAATCAGTTCTAAAAGATACTCTTCCATCTCTTAAGCCTGTTAATATACCATGCTGTTCATCAGGTTACGGATGGCGAAATGACCCAATACTAGGAATACGTAATTTTCATGAGGGTTTGGATTTTTCTGCCGCACACGGCGAGCAGATTAGAGCTACTGCAAGTGGTATTGTTCTTGAGGCAGGACGTGCTGGACATTATGGGAAATACGTAAAAATAAATCATGGTGGCGGCCTTGAAACACGATATGCTCACGCTTCAAAGTTGCTCGTAAAAAAAGGTGACCTAGTAAGTAAAGGTGAAGTCATTGCGCTAGTTGGTAATACAGGCCGATCAACGGGCCCTCATTTACACTATGAGATAAGATTTAAAGGCAATTCATTGGACCCTCGTAAATATTTAAAAAAATAAAATTATGCTAAAAAAAATTATACAAAATTTATTCGGAAGCCGTAATCAAAGACTTTTAAAAGAGTACAAAAAAAAAGTAAATCAGATTAATGCTCTTGAACCTTCAATTAAAAAACTTAAAGACATAGATTTTAAGAATAAAACTATTGAATTTAGAGAGAAGGTAAAAAAAGGCGCTTCATTAGATGAGTTATTAATTGAGATTTTTGCATATGCACGTGAAGCTAGTGTTCGCTCATTGGGTATGCGTCATTTTGATGAACAATTAATGGGTGCTATGGCGCTTCATCAAGGTAAGATTACTGAAATGCGAACTGGTGAAGGTAAAACACTTGTAGCAACATTATCGGTTTATTTAAATGCTTTAGCTGGGCAAGGGGTTCATGTTGTTACAGTTAATGACTATTTGGCAAAAAGAGATGCTGAATGGATGGGTAAACTCTATAATTTTTTAGGTCTAAGCGTAGGAATTAACCTCTCGAGAATGCCTATTGATGAAAAAAAATTGGCATATGAAGCGGATATTACATATGGAACTAATAATGAATTTGGCTTTGATTATCTAAGAGATAATATGGTGTACAACAGTAGCGAACGTGTTCAGCGTCCACTAAATTATGCAGTTGTTGATGAAGTTGATTCCATTCTTATTGATGAGGCCAGAACCCCATTAGTTATTTCTGGACAATCTGAAGACAACGTTGATCTATATGAAAAAATTAATAAGATTGTTCCTAGTTTAGATCGTAAAGAAATTGAAGAAGAGGGAGCTAAGGATGCTAAGGATGTTAAGGAGGTTAAAGGTGATTTTTCAATTGATGAAAAAGCACACCAAGCAATTCTCTCGGAAGAAGGTCATGAGAAAATAGAAAAATTACTTTTAAAGTTGGGTGTCCTAGAGAAAGGTTCAAATCTTTATTCGGCGGCTAACATTAATTTAATCCACCATGTTAATTCTGCATTAAAAGCTCATTATTTGTTTACCAAGGATAAGGATTATGTTGTAAAAGATGATGTAGTGACAATTGTAGATGAATTTACAGGAAGAATGATGCCTGGAAGAAGGTGGTCAGATGGACTTCATCAAGCAGTTGAAGCAAAAGAAGGAGTTAAAATACAGAGTGAAAATTCTACGATGGCTAATATAACTTTTCAAAACTATTTCCGTATGTATTCCAAGCTATCAGGAATGACAGGGACAGCCGATACAGAAGCGTTTGAATTTAATGAGATTTATGGGCTTGAGACTATTATTATTCCACCACATCGACCAACAGTGCGTACTGATAAAATGGATAAAATATTCCGAACTTCAGATGAGAAATTTAATGCAGTAATTGATGATATTCAAGATTGTTATAATCGATCACAGCCAGTCTTGGTTGGAACTACATCAATTGAAAACTCTGAGTTAGTTGCAAAGATACTTACTAAGGCAAAATTGAAACATCATGTATTAAATGCAAAGCAGCATGAAAAAGAAGCATATATTATAGCGCAGGCAGGGCAACCAGGTATGGTAACTATAGCCACAAATATGGCTGGTCGTGGTACCGATATTGTACTAGGTGGAAATATTGAGCCTGATATAGAGGTAATAAATAATAATAAAAAATTTGATCAAGCAAAAAAGAATAAAGAAATAGAATTGATAACCAAAGCATGGAAGGAAAGACAGAGGAAGGTAATTGCTGCAGGAGGGCTCCATATTATTGGCACTGAAAGACACGAGTCTAGAAGGATTGATAATCAATTAAGAGGACGGTCTGGTCGCCAAGGAGATCCAGGATCTAGTGCATTTTATTTATCATTAGAAGATTCGCTCCTAAGAATTTTTGCCTCTGAACGTGTTGCCTCTATCATGGACAAATTAAATATGCCAAAGGGGGAAGCCATAGAGCATAACTGGGTAAGCCGATCCATAGAAGGTGCACAGAGAAAAGTTGAAGGAAGAAATTTTGATATTAGAAAACAGCTTTTAAAATTTGACGATGTTCCGAATAATCAACGTCAAGTTATTTATGAGCAACGTAACGATATATTAGATAGTGACAATTTGACAGAAACTGTAAATAATATTTTAGAAGAAGTTTTAGAGCAAACTGTATATGAATATATTCCGTTGGAGAGTGTTGAGGAGTCATGGGATATAGAGGGCCTTAAAAAAAGAATTCAAGCAGATTATTTAGTTGATTGTGATGTTAGGGGTTACCTTAAAGAGGAACCAAACATAGAAATTGAAGAAATTTCAAATAGAATAAAAAAAATAGGCATAAGTAACTACAGAGAAAAAGAGAAAGTGGCAGGGGCAGAAGAGCTTCATGCTTTCGAAATATCAGTGATACTTCAAATATTTGACCATCATTGGCGCACACATTTATCCTCATTAGATCATTTGCGACAAGGGATTGGCTTGATGGCGTATGGAGGGCAAGACCCTCAGCAAGTATTTAAAAAGGAATCATTTTCTATGTTTGAGGACTTACTTAATACTATTAAGTTTGAGATTACTCGTGTGCTAATGTTAGTAGAGGTTAAGTCAGATCAAGTGGAAGACGGTGTTACTGATAAAAAAAATAATGAAATTAAGACAGCTAAATCTAACCAGCCTAATGTCCCAGATAGCTCACAACCAAAAGTAGGAAGAAATGATGTATGCCCTTGTGGGAGTGGAAACAAGTATAAGAATTGTCACGGGAGCCTAAAATAATGACTGATGTTAAAATTAAAGAGATTAGCTCTCCATGTGTTGGTGTGTGTCAGTACAACAATGAAGAGGTCTGTAGTGGATGCTTTAGAACTGTAGAAGAAATTTCGCAATGGACAACAATTTCAGATGGTGAAAGAGAAAGAATTATGGGTGAGCTAGATGCTAGGATGGAAAAACTTTTTTAGTTTTTTTATTAAACTCACATAAGTCATAGATAATACAATTAGAACAGGCTGGATTTTTTGCTTTGCAAACATACCTTCCGTGTAAGATTAGAAGGTCATGGGCATCAACCAAATATATTTTTGGGGTCAATTTAGTTAGTCGTTTTTCAACCTCCAGCGGATTACTTCCTCCAGCAAGATTGATTCTGTTGGCTAGCCGAAAAATATGAGTATCTACAGCAATAACAGGATCACCAAAGATAGTATTTAGTATTACGTTTGCAGTTTTACGACCAACTCCTGGTAGGCCTTCTAAAATATAACGATCGTGGGGTATATTTCCATTGTAATGGTCTTCAATATACTTACTAGTTAGCTGAATATTTTTTGCTTTAGTTTTATATAGACCTATAGTATTTATATATGTCTCAATAGTTTCAATTGATAGCTGGCTAATTTTTTTAGCAGAACTCGCAACGCTAAATAATTTTTTAGTAGCTTTGTTTACAGATATATCAGTTGCTTGAGCAGATAATATTACTGCTATAAGTAATTGAAATGGGCTATTATATAATAGCTCTGTTTTTGCATTAGGGTTTGATTTTTTTAGAAGAGAAAATATTTCACTTCGTTTTTTAGGGTTCATTTTTTTTTATTCTTGCAAGAGCCGCAGAGATAGACTTTCTTTTTTCATTTATTGATTTAGATTTTTCGCTAACAGAAGATAGCAATTCTCTCTTGGCATTGGATTCTTTTTTGTCTCTTTTAATTCTATCCAGTCTAAATTCATATCTAGACCTGGCTAGATTAGATTTTTTTTGTAAAAATATTTCGTTATTTTCTACTACTACTGGTAGCATTTCAATACAATCAACTGGGCATGGATTCAAACAAAGTTCACATCCCGTACACTCTTCTTCAATAATGGTATGCATTTTTTTTGCTGCGCCTAATATCGCATCAACTGGGCATGCGAGTATGCATAAGGTGCAACCAATACATGCCTCTTCGTCTATGGACGCAAAGGATTTTAGTTTAGTAACTCCATATTTTTCATTTAGTGGCTTGAAATCAACCCCTAATAATTTAGCAATTTTATGGATTCCCTTTTCCCCTCCAGGTGGACATTGATTTATATCAGCTTTTCCTTTAGTAATAGCAATTGCATAAGGCTTGCATCCAGGATAATTACACTGACCACATTGTGTCTGTGGAAGTATAGAGTTAATTTTTTCAACAATATTTTCAGACATTCTGACATGGTAATTGCTTTTTATAAAAAAAGCATTGCTGAATGAATTTATATTTGAAGTATAATAAATTTAGACGCTGAGGTAACTGCTTAAATTTTTATAATAAAATCTAGTTGGATTTGAGAAATACTATGGAAGAGTGGCAAGAAGGTGAAATAATTGAAAATATAAAATGGACTAGTAATCTTGCTTCTTTGAAAATAAAAGCAAATATAATGCCACACCAAGCTGGTCAATTCACAAGAATCGGTTTAATGATTAATGGTGAGCTAATTACTCGATCATATTCATATGCTAGCCCCCCCCAAGATGAACTGCTTGAAATTATTTATATAAATATTCCAAATGGTGTCTTATCTCCAAAATTACATCAAATGAAAAAAGGAGATAAAATTCAAGTAATGAAGCAGGCTATTGGTTACTTCACATTGGATGAAGTTCCCTATGGAAAAAATTTATGGATGCTAGCGACTGGAACAGCTCTCGGAGTATTTTTATCACTTTTGAAGACACCTTTACCCTGGCAAAGATTTGAACAGATCGTTCTAGTTCATGGAGTAAGGTATCAAGATGAGTTAATTTATCAAGATCTTATTCAGGAGCTAAAAAAACAATACCCTAATCAACTAACTTATATTAAGTCTGTTACTAGAGAAAAAGTTGTGAATTCTTTTAATTATAGGATCCCTAGGGGAATTGAACTAAAAGAATTTCAGAGCTACGCTAATATTGATATTAACGAGAGCTCTCAATTTATGTTGTGCGGAAACCCAGAAATGATTAAAGAAACTTCTGTAACCCTAAATAATTTTGGTTTAAAAAAAAATAGAAGAGCCAGTCCTGGCAATATTACTGTTGAAAGATACTGGGTATAATTTACATCTTTGAATATATAGGACCACTCCCACCTTCAGGCGGAACCCAATCTATATTCTGCTTTGGATCTTTTATATCACATGCCTTACAGTGTATGCAATTTTGACTATTTATTTGCAGCCTAATGCCTTTACCTTCTTGTAGTATTTCATAGACACCTGCTGGACAGTACCTTTGTTCTGGTGAGTTATATATTTTATAATTGATGTTTACGGCAATATTTTTATCTATTAGCTTGAGATGGCATGGCTGATTAGATTCATGTCCAATATTACTTAGGCTAATCGAGCTTAATTTATCAAATGAATAAATACCATCCGGTTTTAAATAATTAATTGGTTTGGACTTTTTAAGCTCCATAAGCATTTCATGGTCAGCTTTTTTATGACGAAGAGTCCAGGGTAGGTTAATTTTATAGGATGCTAACCACATTTCAATCCCACCAAATAGCATTCCTAATATTGTTCCGTATTTTGATATTAATGGCTTAATATTTCTCACTGAATTTAAATCAGCCCACACCCAAGAATCTTTTATTTTTTTTATGTATTGTTCTAATGTCTTGTTTTTAATATTTTCTGGTTTTAAAATTGCATCAACACAGGCCTCAGCACCTAGCATTCCTGATTTCATTGCATTGTGAGTCCCTTTTATTCTCGGAACATTAACCATTCCAGCGCTACATCCAATAAATGCTCCACCCGGGAAAGCTAATTCTGGCCAGGATTGAATACCCCCTTCATTAATTGCCCGCGCCCCATAACTTATTCTCTCTGCACCAGTTAATAGATTTTTAATTTTAGGATGAGTTTTAAAACGTTGAAATTCATCAAAGGGAGAAAGATATGCATTCGAATAGTCTAGGTGAACCACAAAGCCAAGAGATACTAAATTTTCACCATAATGATAAGTAAAGGATCCACCACCAGTATCATTTTTAAGGGGCCACCCCAAACTATGTTCAACAAGTCCAGGATGATGCTTATTTTTATCTAAACGCCATACTTCTTTGAATCCCAACCCATATTTTTGTGGGTCACTATTTTTTCTTAAATTTAATTTTTTTTCAATAATCTTTGTAATTGACCCTCTAGTTCCTTCTGCTATAAGGGAATATTTAGCATGAATTTCAATACCTGCTACATAATTGCTTGTTTCATTATTATCAGAATCTCTGCCCATATCCCCTGTTAAAATACCAATTAACTCTTCACTAGAATTAAATATAGGCATCTGAGCACTAAATCCAGGATAAATTTCAACTCCAATATTTTCAGCTTCTTTTGAAAGCCAGCTGCATAGATCCCCTAAACTAACTATATAATTTTCTCTGTTAGTCATAATTGGAGGCATCAGCCAGTGAGGTATATTTAAGTTCTTTTTTTCACTAAATACATTAAATATATCTTTGGATACTTTAGTGTTGAGTGGAGCACCTTTTTCTTTCCAATCAGGAATTAGCTCAGTTAATGCAACTGGATCAATAACTGCTCCTGATAGTATATGTGATCCAACTTCTACACCCTTTTCAACAAGGCAAACACTTATTTCTTTATTCTCCTTGGCTGCAAGTTGCTTAATTTTTATTGCTGCAGAAAGCCCTGCTGGACCACCACCAACTATTAAAACATCATATTCCATAACGTCACGTTCAATTATCATAATAACCTTATATAATTATAGGCAAGTTGATTTGATCACTTCTTTCTAAGCCGGCAGTCATATCGTTACACATTATTAAAAACTGTTTTATACCATTAGCCTGATATTTACTCTTGTGCCATAAGAAATAGAAATAACGATCTAATTTAATATTCTTAACATCTAAGGCCACTAAGTTACCTCTCTTAAATTCATCTTTAAGTGCAAGTCGAGATATACATCCAATTCCAATACCTGATTCAACTGCACGTTTTATAGCTTCGGTATGTTCTAATTCAAGTCTTATAGTAATATTTTTTTGACTTTTGCCAAAAACCCGATCAAATGTTTGGCGTGTACCAGAACCCTTTTCTCTAAGAACCCATGCTTGCTTATATAATTTATCAATAGTAATATTTTTTTCTTTGGCAAGAGGGTGATCAGCAGCGCTAAAGATTGCAAGTTCATCGGCTATCCATGGCTTAACTTCTAAATCTGGATGATCACAATCCCCTTCAATCATCCCAAGGTCAATTTCATTATTTATAATTTTTTGAATAATAGTTTTAGTGTTTTGTACTTGCAGTTTTATATTACTTCCTGGGTAAGTTTGTAAAAATTTTGCAACTAATAAGTTCGTCAGATAATTTCCAATAGTCAAAGTTGCACCAATATGCATTTCTCCTAATCCAGCAAGCCCTGAAAGTTCGGATTCTATTTCCTTTGCCCTATCAAGTAACTCTATAGCTTTAGGTAACAGCTTTCTCCCAGATTCATTGATACTAAGAGATTTTCCAATACGATCAAATAGTTGTAGACCAAATTGACGCTCAAGCTCTCCAAGCGATGTACTTGTTGCAGATTGTGATAAATGTAACAATTCTGAAGCCCTAGAAACACTATCCAAGCGACTTATAGCTACAAAAATTTCTAATTGTCTTAATGTGTATCTCATATTGTTTATAGTTTATGCTGCTTATCTATTTTACTGATATATTATACAGATAATCAATGAGATAAAAACTATATCAAGATGTATAATCGACGCTGCTTATGATTAACGATGGATAATAAATAACAATAAAAATGAAAATATTAGTTGCGATTAAAAGAGTCCAAGATTACAACATAAAAGTCCGGCCTAAATCTGATGGTTCTGATGTTGATTTGGAAGGCGTTAAAATGGGTGTTAACCCATTTGATGAAAATGCTATCGAAGAAGCTATTCGCCTTAAGGAAGAAGGTTTTGCATCAGAAATAGTGGGAGTATCTATAGGGTCAAGCTTAAATCAGGATGTATTGCGACAAGGTTTAGCTATGGGTGTGGATAGAGCAATTCTAGTTGAGACGGACAAAGTACTTCAGCCTTTGGCTGTGGCAAAAGTACTAAAAAAAGTTGTTGAAAAAGAAAAGCCTGACCTAATTTTATTAGGTAAATTGTCTCTAGACAGTGATGCTGGTCAAACTGGGCAAATGTTAGCGGGAATTCTAAATTATAGCCAAGGAACATTTGTCTCCTCTGTTGTTATTAAAGGTAATGAGATATTTATTACAAGAGAGGTTGATGGAGGGACAGAGTCAATAGTAACTAAACTTCCAGCAGTTCTTACAGCCGATCTAAGACTTAATGAACCAAGATTTGTAAAGCTTCCAAATTTAATGATGGCAAGAAAAAAACCTATTGAAACTATCAAGGTCGATAATTTAGGAGTAGATACTTCTTCTAGATTAAATACAATTAGCGTCTCTGAGCCCCCATCTAGAAAAGAAGGTATTAAAGTTGCTGACATCAAAGAGTTATTACAAAAATTAAGTGATATTGAGGGGATAAAGATATAAATACTTCGACCAAAATTTTAATTTTAGCTGAGCATGATGGCTATCAGATTAATGATGTAGTTTTAAACGCTGTTGGAGCAGCTCAGATTTGGAATGGATCAATCGATATACTTTTAGTTGGAGAAGGTATCGATGGAGTAGCAAGCCATGCTCGTAAGCTTGATGGAGTTGATAGGGTTTTAAAATTTGATGCACCTCACCTCAAGCATCCACTTGCAGAAGATGTTGCTAATATAATTTCTAAAATAGGTAGAGAATACGGTGTAATTTTGGCTCCACATACTTGGTTTAGTCGAAATATCTTGCCGCGTGTTTCGGCATTACTTGATGTTTCGATGATTTCTGATGTTTTAGAAATTAATGGCGATAATATTTATATTCGTTCAACATATGCGGGTAATGTGCACGCAAAACTTAAAAGTGACGAACCAATACAAGTGCTTACTATTCATTCAAGTAAGTTTAAAGCTGTTGGTTTGGATGGAAACGCTAAAATTATTGATTCCAAATCACCTGAGGCACTTAAATTATCAAGATGGGAAAAAGAACATAAAATACAATCAGACAGACCCCCACTTATTAATGCAAAAGTGGTGATTTCTGGAGGGCGCTCACTTGGAAGTGCTGAAAAATTTAATTCTGTATTAGTACCTTTAGCAGATAAATTAGAGGCCGCACTTGGAGCAACACGAGCAGCAGTTGATGCAGGATATGCTCCCAATGAAATTCAAGTGGGTCAAACTGGGGTGGTTGTGGCTCCAGATTTATACATAGCTGTTGGTGTATCAGGGGCTAATCAACACATTTATGGAATGAAAGACAGTAGAGTTGTTGTGGCTATCAATAATGATCCAGATGCTACAATTTTTCAATTTGCAGATTATGGTTTAGTAGCAGACTTATTTGAGGCAATCCCAGAAATGACTGCCTTAGTTTCCAAAACTTAAAGAAAGAAAAATATAAAGATATGAGTAAATATTCAACAGAAAAAGTTTTAAGTGTTCATCATTGGAATGATTCATTATTTAGTTTTAAGACAACCCGACAGCAAGGACTTCGCTTTGAAAATGGTCAATTTGCAATGATTGGTATAGAAGTCGATGGGCGCCCTCTAACTAGAGCTTACAGTTTTGCAAGCCCTAATTATGAAGAGCATCTTGAGTTTTTTAGTATAAAAGTACCGAATGGGCCACTAACCTCCAGGCTTCAGCATTTAAAGGTTGGAGATGATCTCCTAGTCAGCAGAAAGCCGACTGGAACTCTAGTAATCCATGATTTAAAACCGGGTAAAAATTTATATTTATTATCTACAGGAACTGGCCTAGCACCATATATAAGTCTAATTCAAGATATTGAAGTGTATGAAAGATTTGAAAAAATAATACTAGTACACGGGGTGAGATCTGTAAGTGATTTAGCATATTCTGATTTTATTCAAAATGAATTACCAAATAATGAATTTTTTGGTGAAGAAGTAAAAAATAAATTAATTTACTACCCAACTGTAACTAGAGAAGACTTTAGAAACCAAGGTAGGCTAACTGATTTGATTAGAAGCGAAAAATTATTTACCGATATTGGATTACCACCAATAAGTCCAAAATTCGATAGAGTAATGATTTGTGGAAGTGCAGTAATGCTTAAAGACACAGAAGAGCTTTTGGATTCATTAGGTCTTGAAGTGTCACCGAAAATTGGGCAATTAGGTGATTACGTTATTGAACATGCTTTTGTTGAAAAATAATATTAACTAATCTATTCTTACTGGTATTGTTAAGTAAAAAAGTTAGAATAATTTATAAATTTGATATAGGAAAATTATGTTTCAGGGAAGTATGGTAGCTCTTGTGACTCCAATGAATGCTGATGGCTCTTTAGACATTAAGAGCTATAACGATTTATTAGATTTTCATGTTCAAAATAAATCTGATGGAGTAGTTGTTGTAGGAACTACAGGAGAAGCACCAACAATTGATTTTGATGAGCACATATCTCTCATTAAGGAAGCTGTTAATTTTATTCGCGGCAGAATACCTGTAATAGCAGGAACTGGTGCAAACTCAACCAAAGAAGCTATATTTTTAACCCATGAAGCAAAAAATTCTGGGGCAGATGCTTGCTTACTTGTTACTCCTTATTACAACAAACCAAACCAGAAAGGCTTATTCGGTCACTATAAGGCTATTAATGACGCGGTTGATATCCCACAGATATTATATAATGTTCCTGGAAGGACCTGTTGTGATCTAGAAAATGATACTGTTGTTAATCTGAGTCAACTTTCAAATATAGTTGGTATTAAAGATGCCACTGGTGACCTAACAAGAATTGAAGAACTAAAAAATAAGGTAGCTGACAATTTTTTATTTATAAGCGGGGATGACCTAACATTTTTAGACTATCTAAAAAAGGGTGGAAATGGAGTTATATCAGTTACTGCAAATGTAAGACCATTGATGATGCATAAAATATATAATTTAGTAAACGAAGGCAAGATTCAGGAAGCGGAACAATTAAATCATAAGCTAGCAACCTTACATAAAGCAATGTTTATAGAATCTAATCCAATCCCTGTGAAGTGGATGTTGGCCAAAATGGGTTTGATCAAAAAGTACATAAGGCTTCCATTAGTTGAGTTAGACCCTAGTAATGTAAAAATATTAAACCAAGGATTTGAATTATCAGAATGAATAGAGTTTTAATTATATGCTCGTTATTTTTAATCGGATGTGCCGGGTTTGATGATGTTGAAGTAATCGATAAGATTTTTCAGCCAGATTATGTTGCCTCATCAAAAGCAAAAAAATTGGAGATACCCCCAGATCTTTCAGACATGGGGGACGGGGAGGGTACATATACTGTTCCAGGAAAAGCAACCACTTACAAAGATTATAAGAGCCGCCAAAACCCTGAGCCAAAAGTCGCCAAAATTGGTATCCAACCTACTGACATGAAGATAGTTAAATCCGGGACGTTAAGATGGTTAGTTGTTAAAAAAGATCGAAAAGTATTATGGACTCATGTTGAAGATTTTTGGGAGGATATGGGATTCGAAATTAGAAAATCAAGCAAAAGAACTGGAATTATGGAGACTGAATGGATCAAAACAAGTGACTTAAATCGTAATAAGGGTGGTTCGCTATCAAGATTTGATCAGTGGCTTGATAATATGTCGGGATTTGCTGATAGAAGAAAATTTAGAACGAGAGTGGAGCCCGGCCAAGAACCAGGCACAACAGAAATTTATTTGTCTCAGCGATCTGCACGTTCAGGGACAATGGATCACGAAAGAATTCTAGCCGAAAGAGCAGGCTCCTCAACAACTCCTCGTGATAAATACGCGTTGCCTGAGTATATAACTGATGATCAGAAGACTGAAAAAATTGATATATCTCAAGAGAGAAAATTAGATGATTATGAAATTGATTCAGAATTACTTACAAGATTAATGGTTAAGCTTGGGGCAAGTGACCTTGACGCCAAGAAAATTGTGAAAAATCCAACAACGCAAAACCATGCAGAATACATCACTCAAAACAATGAGAGCCATGTAAAGCTAAACGATCCATTCGACCGATCTTGGAGAAGGCTTACGTTGGCATTAGATATTATTGGTTTTATAACGGAAGACAAGAATAGAAGTGAAGGAATCTTATATGTAAAGTATAAAAATACAGAATTGCCAGGAGGACCTAAAGCTAATGATAAGGGAATCATAGATACCCTAGCATTCTGGCGCGATGATGATGTTGATGCAAATGAGAAACTAGAAAAAAGTAAAGATAAAACTAAAAATACAGGTAAAGAAAATCGTGAGCCTAGAAATAAAAAAGGTAGATCTAATAAAGAAGATAAGTTTCCAGAAGAGCTAGAAGGTAACGAAGTATCTGAAGCTGAGGAAGTGGCTGAGCTTAGCGAAGAAGATCAATTTAAGGTAAGTAAAAAGAAAGAGAAAGATAAAGCATGGATAGAGAGATTTTCATGGGGGTCTGATGAAGAGAATGGATTATCAAAAGATGAGAGGCGATATCGTGTAAGAATATTACCATTAGAGAATGGAGCTAAGGTTTACATAGACTATCCTGATGGAAGAGTGAACAAAACATCTGAAGCCCAGAGAATATTAAAAATTATTTATGAACACCTGAAGTAATGCGCTTTTGTTCACTAGGTAGTGGAAGTGCAGGAAATTCATTTGTTGTGCAAGATAATGCAACAACATTACTTGTAGATTGTGGCTTTGGGTTAAATGAAACAGTTACCAGATTAGATCGTTATGGTATCAAACCTGATGAATTAAATGCAATTCTTTTAACCCATGAACATGAAGATCACATAAAAGGGGCCTTTAGTTTTTCAAATAAATACCGGATACCCGTACATCTTAGCCATGGAACATTCAAGATGTGTAAGAAAAGAATAAATGATAACTACGATATTAATTTTAATATTATTAATGGTGCCAGATCATTCCTGATTAATGAAATTGAAGTAACTCCAATACCGGTTCCACATGATGCAAGAGAACCATTTCAATTTATGTTTAAATCAAATTTTAAAACCATAGCAATAATTACAGACCTCGGGTTTGTTACTAATCACCTAATAGAAACCCTGAAAGAAGTTGATGCTCTTGTTATAGAGTTCAATCATGATAAAGATATGTTAGTTGATTCAGATTACCCTCAAAGTTTAAAAGACAGAGTAAGTGGAATGTATGGACATCTTGAAAATATGGAATCAATTAAGCTATTAAAGTCTATAAATTACAAAGGTATTAAATGGATTGCTGCAGCACATCTGAGTGAGAAAAATAATGATGAGAGATTAGTTAAACGATTAATTGCTGATGCAACTCTAAAAGAAAATGAGTCAATAAAAGTGATAAGTCAAATGAACGGGATTGACTGGCTGAATATTTAAATTAAAAATTTTGGGGGATGTAAATGAATGAACCCATCATTTAACAATTCAGTAATTATTATTTCTACGGCATAAATTTTCCCACAAAAAACAAATTGACATCTTTTATTGTCAAAAAAATCTTTGAAAAAATTGTAATGACTTTTTGGAATAGAGATATAAACTCCATTAATAAAAAAAGTGTTATCAAAATAGATACCCCGTGAAGCTTTATCAAAATAAAGTGTCCGTTCTTTTTTATTACTTGTTAATCGTTTGTGGGAGTACTTTTTTTTAGTAAATATGGTGTCGATATCCGGCTCGGACATAAATTGCCCAATAAATATAGAGCTACTATTATTTTTGATACTAGATTTACATTTTCCTTCAATGTATTTAATTAATTTTATTGGAATGTTTGCTTTTATATTCAATTCTTTATCGTTTAAATCATTATATATGTCAAATTCTTCTAGCTCACTATCCATTAAAAATTCTAGATAGCGTTGCTTGATGTCATGATTTGAGGGTGATCGGAAACCAATTGAGTATGTAATGCAGTCATTAGTTTTTGCAACACCATAATGTGGAGTATTGGGGGGAATATAAATAACATCACCTGGTTTGGCGATGAATTTATACTTCTCTTTAAATTTTTTATTAACTTTAAATTCGGACTTTGATCCTCTTTTTTTTTGAGGATAGCCTATAGACCAATTTTTTTCACCAGAACCTTGAAATAAAAAAACATCGTAAGAGTCATAATGGGGGCCAACTGTACCATTAATATTTGAAAAGCTTAGCATTACATCGTCATGTCTAAAAAATGGAATAAATTTTATACTATTAAAGAGTTCATAAGAAAATTTATGCCAAATTTGTAGTTTATGGATTAAAAATGTGTAGGGATCTTTTTTGTTAAGTAATTTCTTTTTAAAGGGACTAAATTGAGTAATATAATTACCCTTATTTTGTGTAATTAATTTAATGAATAGTCGCTCATCATTAACCATATTTTTTAAAATATTTTTTGTAATGGTCTCATGGTAATCTTCCACAACAGCTTCTATATGGCAAGGCTTTTTCCCCCAGAATTTTTGAGTAAATTCTTTTTCAGACATATTTCCTAAGAGATTTATTTGAGAAATCATAAGTTTTGCCATTATTATATTATCTGATACAAACAACATAAGTTAGAATTGTCATTATGTATTCAATTGTTCGTTTTTTATTATTCTTATTCAACCCAGAGACTGCTCATCATATTGCCATGAAAAGTTTACGAGCGGCTGATTTTTTTGGATTACTCTCCCTAATACCTCCACCATCAAATGGTAGGTCGAGAATAGTATTTGGTATTAACTTTAAGAATCCTGTTGGTTTAGCAGCTGGCCTAGATAAAAATGCAGAATATATTGATTGCTTGGCCAAGCTTGGATTCGGTTTTATTGAGGTTGGCACACTAACCCCAAGACCTCAACCTGGAAATCCAAAACCAAGATCATTTCGCCTCACAAAAGAACAGGGTATTATTAATCGGTTTGGTTTTAATAATATTGGTATTGATAAAGCCATATTAAATATACAGAGCTCTAAATATAAAGGAGTTTTAGGTATTAATATTGGAAAAAATTTTGATACACCTATTGAGGAGGCTATTAATGACTACATAATATGTTTTAGAAAAGCATACGATTATGCTAATTATATTGTAATTAATATTTCATCGCCGAACACCAAAAATCTTAGAAGGTTGCAGGAGGAAGATTTTTTTGAGAGTCTAATTAGCGCAATAAAATTAGAGCAGAGTAATTTAGTTAGAAAATATAATAAATATGTCCCATTTCTGGTCAAGATATCCCCGGACGGCGAAGTAAATGAATTGGATAACATTGTTAGGTTACTATTAAAATATAATATTGATGGGGTTATTGCTACGAATACAACCCTTGCAAGAGATGGTGTCCCACAAAGCCATTTTAGGAATGAGGTAGGAGGACTTTCAGGAGAACCATTAAGAGTTCGGGCTCTAAAGACGCAGCAGTATCTCTATAAGGGCTTAAAAGGGAGGGTTCCGATAATTGGTGTTGGCGGAATAATGAAAGCTTCTGATGGCGAAGAGAGAATAAATGAGGGGGCGGAATTGATACAAATATACTCGGGTCTAATTTTTAAAGGTTATCGTTTAATTCATGAATTATGTGAACGTACTCAGCAAGAATAACAGTAATCCTTTACTATTTTCTTATAGAAGATGTCCTTATGCTATGAGGGCAAGGATGGCACTAATTGATTCGGCAATTGATTTTGATGTCTTTGAAATTTCTTTAAAAAATAAACCTTCTAAAATGCTAGATATTAGCCCAAAAGGTACCGTTCCTATTTTAATGGTCGGAGAAGAGGTTATCGAAGAAAGCATTGATATTATGATATGGGCATACACAAATGGTAATTCATCTCAATACTTAAATTTTGAAAAAAATTCAATTGATATTGGGCTAGAACTGATTAAAAAAAATGATAACGAATTTAAACTTTACTTAGATCAATATAAATACTCTATAAATTATCCATCAAAAACAAATGAAGACCTTCGGAATTCTTGTTTATTTTTTTTGGATATCTTAGAGCAGAGACTTGATAATAACCTTTACCTATTGTCTGATAGAGTTTCTTTTTCTGACATAGCGATAATGCCTTTCATTAGACAATTTGCCAATGTGGACATGAACTATTTCTCATCATTACAGCATAGTAAGGTCAAGAAATGGTTGCTTGAAATTATTAATAGTGAATTATTTATTAAAGCAATGATTAGGCCTGGGTAGAAATTTTTTCTTCTTGTTTGAACCTGAGTATTACCTTATCATTTTTATCAATATCAATATCTACTTCTCCACCATTTACTAGCTTGCCAAATAATAATTCATCTGCAAGAGCTTTTCTAATAGTATCTTGAATTAATCGAGCCATTGGCCTTGCTCCCATTTGAGGGTCAAATCCAGTTTTTGCTAGAAACTCTTTTAAATTATCAGTAAAAGTAGCATCTACTTTTTTATCATGGAGCTGATTTTCTAATTGCATTAGGAATTTATCAACCACTTTCAATATAATCTCGGGACCTAATGATGAAAATGATACGATTGCATCTATTCGATTCCTAAACTCTGGCGAGAACATTTTTTTTATTTCTACTTGCTCATCACCTGTTTGTTTATTTTGAGTAAAACCAAAATTTGCTTTTGAAAGCACTTCAGCGCCTGCATTGGTTGTCATAATCATTGTAATATTTCTGAAGTCAGTTTTTCGTCCGTTACTATCTGTAAGTGACCCGTTATCCATAACCTGCAATAAAATATTAAATATATCAGGATGAGCTTTTTCAATCTCATCCAATAATAATACTGCATGTGGGGTCTTATTAACCTTCTCGGTTAACATGCCCCCTTGATCGAATCCAACGTAACCCGGGGGGGCTCCAATTAGTTTAGATACAGAATGTCTCTCCATAAATTCGCTCATATCTATTCGAATTAATTCAATTCCTAGGGTATATGCCAACTGTCTAGCAACTTCAGTTTTACCTACGCCTGTAGGGCCACTAAAGAGAAAGCTACCTATGGGCTTATTATCGGAGCCCAACCCACTGCGTGACATCTTTATAGCGCTAGCAAGTGATTTAATAGCTGGATCTTGTCCAAAAATAACAGCTTTAAGATCTCTTTCAAGAGTCTTAAGTGCATTTCGATCATCTTTATTTATATTTTGTGGTGGTATTCTTGCAATTTTAGATATGACGTCTTCTATTTCCTTACTTCCAATTATTTTTTTCTTTTTATTTTTAGGTAGTATTCTTTGAGCCGCTCCTGCCTCATCAATAATATCAATTGCTTTGTCTGGTAATTGGCGATCACTAATAAATCGCGCGGATAATTCTGCAGCGCTTATTAGTGCACTTGTGGAGAATTTAACGTTGTGGTGTTCCTCGAAATGAATTTTTAAACCTTTTAGTATATTGATAGTTGTTTGAACATCTGGCTCCTCAACATCAATTTTTTGAAATCTCCTTGCTAGCGCCTGATCTTTTTCGAAGACAGACCTATATTCCTGGTACGTGGTAGCACCAATACACTTAAGGTTTCCTTTTGCTAAGGCAGGTTTCAGGAGATTAGAGGCATCTAGGGTTCCGCCGCTTGCTGAACCTGCTCCAATGATAGTATGAATTTCATCTATGAATAAGATTGCATTTTTATGCTCATTTAGTTGCTTGAGGACATTTTTTAGACGCTGCTCAAAATCTCCTCTATATTTAGTACCGGCAATGAGTGCCCCTAAATCAAGTGAATAAATTACCATCTCCTCAAGCACCTCAGGTATTTTTTTCTCAACAATTAATTTTGCTAGCCCTTCAGCAATGGCAGTTTTACCTACCCCGGCTTCTCCAACTAACAAGGGGTTATTCTTCCTTCTTCTGCACAGTATTTGAACTACTCGTTCAACTTCATTTTCTCGGCCAATTAAAGGGTCAATTTTTCCTTCAGCAACTAATTTATTTAGGTTTATAGCATAGGTCTCTAAATTTTTATCGCCCTTGATCTCTCCTTCAATACGATCCTGCGGGGATTCTTTACTTCCGGCATCAACTGTTTTAGAAATTCCATGAGCTATAAAATTCACAATGTCTAATCTTGCAATTCCTTCTTGATGAAGAAAGTAAACTGCATGAGAGTCTTTTTCACCAAATATTGCTACCAGAACATTCGCACCTGTTACTTCTTTTTTCCCTGATGATTGAACGTGCAGCATAGCTCTTTGAATGACCCTTTGAAACCCAAGGGTGGGTTGCGTGTCAACTTCTTCTAATCCAGATACTATTGGGGTATGTTCTTCAATATGACCAGAAATTTCTGTTTTAAGTTTATCTAGATCTGCTCCACACGCCTTCAACACTTGTGATGCAGATGGGTTATCCAGCATCGCAAGCAGGAGATGTTCGACAGTAATAAGTTCATGCCTTTTTTGTCTGGCATCCATAAATGCCATATGTAGACTAACTTCTAATTCTTGTGCAATCATAAATTAAACTATATCTTTTCTATAATACATTGCAAGGGGTGAGAGGCTTCTTTTGCTAAATTTAATACTTGATTCATTTTAGTTTCTGCTATCTCTAATGGGTACATTCCTCCAACTCCAATTCCTTCTGTATGAATTTTGAGCATTACTCTAGTAGCTTCATCCAGATTTTTGTTGAAAACTTTTTGTATAGTAAAAACAACAAATTCCATTGGAGTGTAGTCATCATTTAAAATAATGACTTTATAAATACTTGGAAGCTTTGGTTTTAGCTTATCTGGAGCAATACTAATATCTTCTACATTTTTAATTGATGTCATATTTTTAAACTTTTAACCATTAAAAATTTTAACGCTTTTCACAGTTCTATTTTGAGCATTTAAAATTTCGAAAGTTACATTATTCAGCTTAAAGCTAGTATTTGGATCAGGAATGTCCTCAAAAAATTCCAAAATCAAGCCATTCAATGTCTTTTGTCCATCAATTGGCAGATTTAGTTTCAATTTTTTATTTAATTCTCTGATAGGAATTGCCGCATCTACAATCCAACCATCATCCACTAAAAATATTTTTGACATTTTGGATGGAAGTTCTTCATTAAATTCGCCAACAATTTCCTCAAGGATATCTTCTAGAGTAAGAAGACCAATCAACTCCCCATGTTCATTAACAATTAAACCCATTTTTTCTTGATTATCTTGAAAGTATTGTATTTGCTTGTAGAGGGTTGTTCCTGAGGGAATAAAGTAAGGTGGGTCAATTAAATTGATTAACTCTTGGTGGTTAAAGTCATTAAGGTTATCTTTTATTAACCATTTTAATATTTTTTGTTTTTCAAGAACTCCTTTGACTGTTTCATTATCCTTATCTCGTATCAAAATTCGTTGGTAATGAAGATTGGATATTTTCTCTAAAATATCATCTATATTTTGCCCTAGACTTATTGACTCTATAGAGGTATGAGGGGTCATGATGTCATCAATAGTGACCTTCTCAAGATCAATCAAATTTAAAAAAATTGATTTATTTTTATGTGGTATAAATTGCCCAGAGTCACTAATAATACTCTTAAGTTCATCCATATTTATTAGATGGCTTTGGGTAAAGTTAGTTTTAATATTAAGTATTTTAAGAATGGCCAGTACAAAAATATTCACAAAGAAGACTATTGGATAGAGAATTTTTAGAAGTGGATACAGTATGAAGCTACAAGCCAGTGCTAGTTTTTCGGCATGAGCAGCAGCAATAACCTTGGGTGATATTTCACTAAAAATTAGAATTAAGAAGGTTGTGATTAAAGTACCACTCATAATAATGATCTCATGATCACCGTACAACTGAACTGCAATTATAGTAACAAGGGTTGCTGAAGCTGCATTCGCAAAATTATTGCATAGTAAAATTACACTTAAAACTTTATCAGTCTCAGATAAAAGTTTTGATGTTAGCAAGGCTCCTTTGTTACCCTTTTTAGCGAGATGCTTTAGCCTATATTTATTGATAGACATTAAGCTAGTCTCGGACACAGAAAAAAATGCCGAAATAATAAGAAGTAAGACTAAGATACTAATTTGGTGTACTAGTGGGAAGTGGAACATTTTTTGAAATTATTCCGTAGATTTTTTGCTATTTTCAGCTACATTAACTGCTAAATCTTTTCGGCTGGTTCCTAACCACATTGCCATTGGACAGCCAACCATAATTGAAGAATAAATACCAAATAAAATACCGATTGTGAGGGCTAGAGCAAAGTTATGTAGGATTTCTCCTCCAAAAATTAACATTGAAACCACTACTGTCTGAGTAGATAGATGGGTCATTATTGTTCTTGACATGGTTCTTGTAATTGCATTATTCATTATCTTTGAAACAGATAAATTTCTCATAGATGATTTTCTAAAATTCTCCCTAACCCTATCAAATACTACTACGGATTCATTAACAGAATACCCAAGTACTGCTAGTACTGCAGCTAAAACTGTCAAATTAAATTCCCATTGAAAGAGTGAAAAGAAACCTAGAATAATAATAACGTCATGCATATTCGCAACAATTGCTGCAATAGCAAAACGCCATTCAAAACGCATTGCTAAATAAAGAACAATACCTAAACAAACAAAAAGTATTGCAAGGGCTCCATTTGTATAGAGTTCTTCTCCAACTTGAGCACCTACTGACTCAACGCGTCTCACTTCCATTGAGTTATTATCAAGCTTAAGAGCGGAAGAAACCTTTTCTGAGAGGTCGGCAATTGATTGGCCTTCTTTAAGTGGAAGCCGAATAAGCACATCAGTCTCAGTCCCAAAGTTTTGAACCTGTGAGTCTTCAAGATTGATTGATTTAAGCGTGTCACGGATATCCTGCACATCAATGCCCTCTGGGTAGCTAACCTCCATAATTGTGCCACCAGTAAAATCAATGCCGAAGTTGAGGCCTTTTATAGAGAGAGATGAAGCTGATAACACAAAAATGATAATTGAAATCACTGCAGATAATCTACTGTATTTCATGAAGGGTATGTCTTGTTTTACTCTAAAAATTTCCATAATTTAATTATTGTTCACTTTAAAAATTTCACCGATCGAAAGTTTATCGATAGTGCGTCGATTTCCATAAATATAATTAACGATTCCCCTTGAAACCCAGATAGCGCTATACATTGAGGTTAATATACCGAGTATAAGGACAACAGCAAACCCTTTGATAGGACCAGATCCAAATACAAATAAGGCAAGCCCTGCAATCATTGTGGTCATATTAGAATCTAAAAGTGTTCCCCACGCTTTTTCATAACCAATACTAATACTTGCTTGAGGTGTATTTCCATTTCTAATTTCATCCCTAATTCGTTCATTGATTAATACATTTGCATCGATAGCCATACCAAGAGTTAGCGCAATAGCAGCGATACCTGGAAGAGTTAATGTAGCCTGAATAATTGAAAGTAGGGCCACTAAAAATATTAAATTTACTGAGAGCGCGATTACGGAGACCAACCCAAATCCCATATAATAAACTGCCATCATTACTATAATTGCCATAAATCCCCATATAGTTGATTTAACTCCACGATCAATATTGTCCTTGCCCATGCTTGGCCCAACAGTCCGCTCTTCAACTATTTCCATTGGTGTAGCTAATGATCCAGCTCTTAGAAGAAGCGCTATATCAGTTGCCTCTTGAGCATTATCCATTCCAGTTATTTGCACCCGCCCCCCACCAATTTCTGATTTAATAACTGGGGCTGTTACTACTTCCGTTTCTTTTTTCTCTATAAGGATTAAGGCTATTCTCTTTCCAACATTATTACGAGTAACCTCTTTAAATATATTAGCTCCGACACTATCTAAAGTTATAGATACTACTGATCTTTTAGTTTGACTATCCACACTAGGTCCGGCGTCTATAATTCGCTCGCCTGTCAATACAACTTTTTTTCTGAGTAGTACTGGTTGGCCATTACGATCATTAAATAATTCTAATCCAGTAGGTACTTTCCCAGCTATTGCTAAGTCAAAGAGCTCTGGATTATCTTCAACCATTCTCATCTCTAACATAGCCGTTCGCCCAATAATTTCTTTTGCTTTAGCTGTATCTTGAACCCCAGGCAATTGCACTACAATTCGATCTGCACCTTGTTGCTGAATAACTGGCTCCGCTACACCAAGTTCATTTATTCGGTTATTAAGTGTCTCTAGATTTTGTTTTATTGCAAGGGTTTGTGTGTCTTCATTGGTATACGCATTAGGTTTCACACTCAACATAAATTCATTGTCAGAATTAGTTTCAGTAAATTCGTAAGCCAATGTTTTCTTTGTTATTCGCTTTACTTTTATTTCTCTGCCTGAACCCAGCGACATAAATACATCTTTAGCCTTTTCGCGGTCTAATTCATTTTTAAATTTAATGTGTAGGGAGTCATCAGTTTTTCTTGATCCAAAGTAGGGGATTTTTTCTTTTTGGAGTTCTTTTCTAATAGTTATCAGTAGGTTATCGACACTTGAATCTTTAGCTTTTGCCATATCTAGTTGCATAAGGAAGTGAACACCCCCCCTTAAATCAAGACCCAAATGCATTGGAAGTGCCCCTATATTTGTAAGCCAATTAGGGGAGTTTGGTAGTAAATTAAGTGCAACAACATAACTATCACCAATAACGTCTTGAATGAGTTTCTTTGCTTTTAATTGATCTTCGACTGACTTAAGTTTAAGTTTAATACCTATGTCTTCAATTATCAGTTTATTTATATTTATATTTGAGTTTTTTAGTGCTTTCTCGATAGATTTTAAGACTGAAGTATCAATCTTATCACCTGACTTTATGGACATAATCTGAAGTGCAGGGGCCTCTCCATAAAAATTTGGTAAGGTATAAATTAAACTTAACAATACCGAAGTAATGATAATAATATATTTCCAGCGAGAGAATTGATTTGGTTGAGGATTCACTTTTTTTATTTAAATCGAGCTAGATTGATTTAATAGTTCCCTTTGGAAGAAGCGTTTGTATTGTTTGTTTTTGGATTTTTATCTCAACATTAGAAGCAATTTCAATCGTTGAAAATTGATTGTTTAGCTTAACAACCTTACCTAGAATGCCGGTAGTAGTTACAATCTCGTCACCAGTTTTAAGTGCATCAAGCATTGTTCGATGTTCTTTTGCTTGCTTCATCTGTGGGCGGATCAGCATAAAGTAAAATAATACAAAAATAATAATAAACGGTAGAAAACTCATTAGTCCTTCATTCACAATTTTATATCCTCTAAAAAGTCTACGATTTTATCATAAGACATGCTTCTAATCATTAGTCTTTCGAATCTCAAGAAAGTTTTTTTGAAAAGCTAAGAAATTATTGTTTTTAATTGCCTCAGCTGCCTCAAGCATAATTTTCTTATAAAAAAATAAATTATGCAGTGTATTTAGTCGAGACCCAAGCATTTCGCCAGTCTTAAAAAGATGATGTAAATAGGACCTGCTGAAATTTTGGCAAGCATAGCAGCCGCAATCAGAATCAATAGGCATTAAATCATCTTTATATCTCGCATTTTTTATTTTCACGTCTCCATTCTTGGTAAATAACCAACCATTTCTTGCATTTCTGGTAGGCATTACACAATCAAACATATCTACTCCATGCCCTATTGAAAAAATTAGGTCTTCTGGAGTGCCCACCCCCATTAGGTAACGAGGTTTATGTTTTGGCATCTTAGGTGTTATAAATTCAACAATTTTATTCATTTCCTCTTTTGGTTCACCCACAGATAATCCGCCAATGGCGTAACCATCAAAATCAATCTTAATTAATTCATTCATAGAGTTCAATCTGAGGTCTTTAAACATACCCCCTTGTATGATTCCAAACAAAGCATTTGGGTTTGTTTGGAATTCATCTTTACTTCGATAGGCCCACTCTAAACTTAATTTCATTGAATTTTCAGCTTCTTCCAACGTGGCCGGATAGGGGGTGCATTCATCAAAAATCATCGCGATATCCGAATTAAGAATTTTTTGAATTTGCATTGATTTCTCTGGACCCATAAAGCATTCATCGCCATTAATAGGTGATCTAAAGGTAACTCCTTGCTGTGTTATTTTTCGCATTTTACCCAAGCTCCAAACCTGAAAACCTCCAGAGTCAGTCAATATGGGTCTATCCCAATTAATAAATTCATGTAAACCTTGATGTTTTGAGATTACATCTAGTCCAGGACGAAGCCATAAATGAAATGTGTTACCTAAAATAATCTCAAAATTATTTTCTTTTAGTTCGTTTGGGCTAATCGATTTAACGGCGCCATAGGTACCTACTGGCATAAAGACAGGGGTATTAATTTTGCCGTGGGCTGTAGTAATTTCGCCAGCTCTAGCATTGCCGTCATGAGACTTTAGATTAAACTTCATATTTTAGTGCTTTAATTTAAGTTACTTTATTGTCATTATAAGTATATTAAAGCTAGATAACGATGAATAAAAGAATATTCTAGGATAGAATTTGAATAATTATGAATAATATCGATAAAATTAAGAAAAAAGACTCTTTAGGTAAAAGAAGTTTTTATTTGCTACCCAACATCCTTACCACCTCAGCTCTTTTTGCTGGATTTTATTCTATTGTGCAAGCAATGAATGGGTCATATGATCATGCTGCTCTTGCAATATTTATTGCTCTAATTTTAGATGGGCTTGATGGACGCGTGGCACGTCTAACAAATACTCAGAGTGCTTTTGGTGCAGAGTACGATAGCCTCTCCGACATGGTATCTTTTGGAGTGGCACCGGGGCTAATAGTCTATGTTTGGGCGCTTCAGCCACTAGGCAAGCTAGGATGGATCGCAGCATTTATTTACTGCTCATGTGCAGCATTTCGCCTTGCTAGATTTAATGTAAAGTTAGATATTGATAATAAACAGTTCTTTTTTGGTCTTCCATCCCCTGCAGCGGCAGCATTACTTGCAAGCTTTATCTGGATTTCATTTGATAATGGAATTAGTGGCAACGAAATATTTTTAGGCTTCTTCCAAATGCAATGGTTTGCTTTTTTACTTACTATCTTTGCAGCATTGTCAATGGTGACAGACCTTAGATATTATAGTGGAAAAGATATTAACCTAAGAAATAGCCAGCCCTTCATAGCAATTTTATTTATTGTAATAATCTTTGGACTTATTTCTCATAATCCTGCTGAGGTCATTTTTATTATTTTAATGGGGTATGCGTTATCAGGCTACGTTATTTTCTTTAGGAACCGCTATATTAAAAATACGAGAAAAAAAGATGTCTAAAATAAAAGATAATAAATTGATTATATTTGATACCACACTGCGTGATGGCGAACAAAGTCCAGGTGCATCAATGACTCAAGAGGAAAAAGTTCGAATCGCAAAACAGCTAGAAAAGTTAGGTGTAAATGTTATTGAGGCTGGTTTTGCTGCTGCAAGCCCGGGTGATTTCGAAGCTATTAAAGCGGTTGCAAAAATTATAAAAGCTAGCACTGTCTGCTCTTTGGCTAGAGCAGTCGAAGCAGATATTGAAAAAGCTGGTAAAGCAGTAATGCCTGCAAAGAATAGGCGAATTCATACTTTTATTGCTACAAGTAAAATACATATGGAAAATAAACTTCGTATGACCGAAGCTCAAGTTTTAGAGCGAGCTGTTATGGCTGTGAAGTGGGCATTAGAATATACAGATGACGTTGAATTTTCAGCAGAGGACGCTGTAAGGTCAGACATTAATTTTTTGGTTGAAGTCTTTGATGCGGCTATCAAGGCTGGAGCTAAAACAATTAATGTGCCAGATACAGTTGGATACTCCATGCCTCATTCATGGGGGGAGCGAATGGGAACATTAATTCGACAAGTCCCAAATTCGGATAAAGTAATTTGGTCTACACATTGCCATAATGACTTAGGGATGGCGGTAGCCAACTCTCTTTCAGCAGTCTTAAATGGTGCAAGACAAGTTGAATGTACAATCAATGGCTTAGGTGAGAGAGCTGGAAATGCAAGCCTTGAAGAAATTGTGATGGCAGTTAAAACTAGAAGAGATATATTTAATTTGGATACTACTGTTAATTCTGAATTTATTGTTCCAACTTCGAGGTTAGTATCAACTATTACAGGATACCCAGTCCAACCAAATAAGGCTATTGTTGGGGCAAATGCATTTGCTCATGAATCAGGAATACATCAAGATGGGGTCCTGAAGCATCGTGAAACCTATGAAATTATGAGGGCTCAGGACGTAGGATGGGGAGCAAATAAAATTTCTCTTGGAAAGTTATCTGGTAGAAATGCATTTAAATCTAGGCTTTTGGAGTTGGGAATAGAAATAGAAACCCCTGAGATATTAAATGCTGCTTTTTCTCGATTTAAATTATTGGCTGACAAAAAGTCAGAAATATTCGATGAAGATCTTCATACTTTAATAAGTGAAGAGTATGTAGCTGGGGCCATTGATTTACATAAATTAGTATCCTTGAAAACTAACTCTGAAACTGGAAAAGTACCTTTTGCTGAAATTAAAATGACAGTTGATGGTAAAATATTTCAGGCTAAGGCGGATGGCGGTGGCCCTGTAGACGCTACTTTTAAAGCTATTGAGTCAATTGTAAAATCAGAGACTGAATTGTTATTGTTTTCAGTGAGTAATATTACCTCCGGAACCGATTCGCAAGGAGAGGTGACAGTAAGGTTAGCTAAAGGAGGCAGGATTGTTAATGGACAAGGGGCAGATACTGATATTGTTGTAGCTTCAGCAAAGGCTTATATTAACGCCTTAAATAAGCTTCTTTCAAAGCTTGAAAGAGCTCACCCGCAAGTTTAATAAAGGAATTTTTTTGCAATTAGCAATTTTTGACTTAGATAACACGTTACTCAATGGTGATTCTGACTACAATTGGAGTCTATTTTTGATTCAACACGGAATTCTAAATGCTGACATACATAAAGAGAGGAATGAACAATTTTTCAAGGACTATCAATCTGGAAATTTGGATGTTTATGCTTACTGCGAGTTTCAATTCAAAACTCTAAAAGATAACCCGCGAGAATTACTTGATAAGTTAAGATTCGATTATGTAAATAAAATTATTAAGCCCATGATAACAAAAGAAGCTATGGATTTAGTTGAGAACCACAGAAAAGAAAGTCATAAATTGCTTATCATTACAGCAACAAATAGCTATATAACAAAACCGATAGCAGATCTATTCGGTATCAAAGATTTAATTGGAACAGACTTAGAGGAATTAAACGGTCAATTTACGGGCAAAGTCTCTGGTTTACCCTCATTCAAAGAAGGAAAAATTACTCGGTTAAATTTATGGCTTGATGAGAGAGGTCTTAAATTTGAGGAGCTTGAGAAAACTTTTTTTTATAGTGACTCTATGAATGATATTCCTCTGCTAGAGAAGGTATCTAATCCAGTTGCAGCAAATCCAGATGAGATATTAGAAAAAAAAGCTATTAAGGAAAATTGGCCAATTATTCACCTCCGCTAGTTAACCCGCAATAATAACTTCAAGAACAAACTTACTACCTAAATAAGACATAAAAAGAAATATAAAGGCAATTAGTGAAAATATGATGGCTTTTTTACCTCGCCATCCAGCTTGAGCCCTAGCTAATAGAAGGCCTCCGTAAACTAACCATGACAAAATAGAAAAAATAATTTTATGAGATACTTCTAATGGAATACCCAAAACTTCTTCAGAGAAGAAAATACCTGAAATAAGGGTGACTGTTAAAAATATAAAACCAATCAAATATATTTGGAATAATAATTTTTCCATTGCAAGTAGCGATATTTTACTTTTGAAAATTTCTGTTGATTTACTAGTTGAGTGAATATTATTTTGAATTAGCAGGATGAAAATAGAAAAGATTGCGCCAAAAGCAAGCAAGCTGTATCCAAGAATGGCTATTATGATATGAAGTGCAGCGTTAAAAGAGATGTAGTCAGAAAAATAGTTTGCCGGATGAATAAATGGATGAAATATTAAAATAATGATTGCGGGCAAAAGAGTTAAATATTCCAAACCTTCATAAGACTTATTTCTATTCATAAACCAAAAGAAAAGTATTGTAATCCAGCTAATTATTAACATCGCATTAGAAAAATTTAAATTAATCCCATGATCGAATAAGCTTATATAAATTAAAGCGATATGAGTTATCAAACCAATACCTAATAAAATATAAGTATACTGTGTTGTAATTTTTGTTGTTTTCGCTATCAATGAGAAGCTTGGAATCAGATATAAAATCAATGATGCAAAAAGTAAAGTCCAATAATTCATAGGTTTAATTGGTGTAATTGTTAAAGACAATTATAATGGATAAATGAATCAAAAGTTAACGACCAAATAAATAAAAATGCTTGAAAATTTAACCGACCGCCTTCAGTTAGTTGTTAAGACCATCCGAGGTCAGGCGCGCTTTACTGAAAAAAATATTAGCGATGCAATGCGTGAGGTAAGAATTGCATTGATTGAAGCTGATGTAGCCTTGCCTGTTATTAAATATTTTATTGATCGCGTAAAAGATAAAGCCTTAGGTGCTGAGGTTTTAAAAAGTATTAACCCTGGGCAGGCAGTTATAAAAATTGTTCAAGATGAATTGACCGACCTAATGGGAAGTGCAAATATCCCTTTGAATTTATCAACCACACCACCAGCAATTATCCTGATGGCTGGGCTTCAGGGGTCAGGAAAAACTACTACAGCAGCAAAGCTTGCAAAAATTATATCAGAGCAAAAAAAGAAAGTTTTACTAGTAAGTGCAGATGTTTATAGGCCTGCTGCAATAGAGCAGTTAAAAACACTTGCAGCAAGTTTAAATATAGAATGCTTTAATTCTTCAGAGAAAGATAAACCTAATAATATTGCCATTGAATCAATAGCTTATGCAAAAAAACATTTTATTGATGTGATAATTTTTGATACGGCCGGGCGACTAGGTATTGATGATGCAATGATGAAAGAAATTAAGCAGTTACATAAGACATTAGACCCTACAGAAACACTATTTGTTGTAGATTCAATGCAAGGACAAGATGCTGTTAACACAGCTAAATCATTTGGAGATACACTACCCCTCACGGGAATTGTCTTAACAAAATTAGATGGTGATGCAAGGGGTGGAGCGGCTTTATCAGTCAGGCATATCACCGGACAACCGATTAAATATATTGGGGTAAGTGAAAAAACTAATGGACTGGAATTATTCCATCCTGAGCGTATGGCATCTCGAATTCTTGGTATGGGAGATATTGTTAGTCTAGTAGAGGATGCACAAAAAAATGTTGATATTAATGAAGCGGAAAAATTAGCGGATAAAGTTAAGTCTGGAAAGACTTTTGATTTAAATGATTTTAGGAGTCAGATACTACAAATGAAGAAAATGGGTGGCGTGGGCGCGATGATGGATAAAATGCCTGCGCAGATTGCAGGCGCAGCCTCTAAGATTAACCCTGAGGATGGAGATAAATCTATAGTTCAAATCGAGTCTATTATTAACTCTATGACACCGCTGGAAAGAGCTAAACCTGATTTATTAAAGGCTAAAAGAAAAATAAGAATTGCAACAGGCTCCGGAACTAAGGTTCAGGACGTCAATCGCCTCTTGAAGCAGTTTGATGAAATGCAAAAGATGATGAAGATGTTTTCTAAGGGTGGCATGGGTAAGTTAATGAGGGGGTTATCAGGTCGCTTTCCTGGCATGAACTAATAAAAAATACAAGAGCCTTTAAATTTTTTTCCTTAGTCTGCATTGACCTATTTGAATTATTCAAGGATAATCGCCGTTGCCATCAATGGGGGTTTAGCTCAGCTGGTAGAGCACCGGACTTTTAATCCGATGGTCGCGAGTTCGATCCTCGCAGCCCCTACCATTTTTCTCTTTTAAAAAAATATAGTCAAAAAAATTATTAAAAATTTATCTTATGACAAAATTTAACAATCTTCTTCTTAAAAACCAACTCTGTTTTTCACTTTATGCCGCGACTAATTCTATTATTCGTTATTATCGTTTTTACCTTAAAGAAATTGGCATTACCTATCCTCAGTATTTAGTGCTTATTACATTATGGGAATCAAACACATCAACAGCCTCAGAGATAGGCGCTATATTAAAATTAGACTTGCCTACGATTACACCAATCCTTCAAAAATTAGAGGCCATGAAATTTATTTCCCGGAAACGCTCAGAAGAAGACAATCGAGTCATAATTGTAAGTCTTACACAAAAGGGGCTAGAGATTGAAAAAATAATTGCTGAGATACAGCATAAGGTAGCTTGTAAGACTCATTTATCAGACAAAGAATTCAACAAATTAAAAGATACTTTAAATGAGTTAACTGAAACAATGGAAGTTAACAAGGACGATCAAGATGCTTTAATTAAATTAAAAAAGTGCACATAGAACTAGAAGTTAAAAAAGCTACCTAATTGGTAGCTTTTTTTTTGAAATTAAGATTACTAATTTTTATTTTATCCCTTTAAAAGGGCTGTTATAAGGACTTTTATAACCTTTTATTGGCTTAGTAACTATCATCTTTCTAAAGCTCTGAAGGTCACCCATTAGTTGGCTTATTTCATAGTCAGGTACATTAAAAGCATAGAAAGTTTGTAAACATTCAATCATGATGATATCAAACTCACGATCAGTAATATTTAGGTGTGGATGAGAGTCTTTCATATTTTTACCACGACCAAATTCATCTGCCATATATATTTTTGGGCCACCAGTTCGTTCAACCACCCAATTTGTTAACATTACTTTGAAACCAACTTTAGTATGTGCTGCATCATGAACAGCTTTAAGTGCTGGATTAGCATTTAAAGCTTTGTTTACGTAAATTTTGTCAACTAGATGGTCAACTGTTAATGCAATATTGTATGTTCCACCAAGCCTTGTGTAAAGCGAGTCCTCGTCGGCGGCATTTACGAATGTTGAAAATGACCCAATGATAAAAATTGCCATCAATGAGGATACTATTTTAATATAGATACTTTTACTCATCATTGCTTCTCCTGTTTATTTAAAAAAGCTTAAATCTATGAATTTTTTTTCATTATTTTAAGCAGGTACAATATTATTAGTACACTAATGATTAGTGTGCAATGTATTTGTAAGGATCAGCTACAATAAAAGCTTATCTACAAGATTGAGGCAGATATTTATTTAGAATGAATTTATTTATTATTTTGCCCTCTAAGAGGCATGAAAAAATTCCCTTCACAATATAAATATTTATTATCCTTGTTAGTTATTTTTTTTAATCATCAAGTTCATTCATATCCTGCCCAGTCAGAATTATTTGGATTAAGTGAATCCATGGTGCATGTATGGGTGACATATGGAAATGGAGTAACTGGTACTGGTTCTGGAGTAGTTATTAAAGAGAATCATGTTGCAACTGATTGCCATGTTTTTGCAGATGCTGAGGGTGTAAATGTAGTAAAGACTTTTAAAAAATATGTACCAATTGCTGTGTATGCTGATTGGAAAAATGATTTATGTATTTTACAGTTTGATGACCTTCCACTGCCTCCTGTAAAAATGGTTATGTCAGACCAAGTTCAATATGAAAGCAAGGTTTTTGCATTAACTTTCCCTAATGATAGCCCAATTCCTCTTCCGTCCTATGGAAAAGTAAAAGGCGTACACCCCTTCAAAGACAGTAATATTATAAGAACTTCAGCAGCATTCACTGTTGGTTCAAGTGGCGGAGCATTATTCGATTTGAATTTTAATCTAATTGGTATTACAACATTTAAAAGCCCTGGAAAAAGATTGGGATATTTCTATTGTTTGCCTACCGAGTGGATTACAGCATTACTTGAGACGACTCCTCAATTAGATTTAGTAAGTAAATTTCCCCCATTCTGGAGCCTTCCTGATGATGAAAAACCATTTTTTATGCAAGTGATTATGCCGATGCAACAGGATAATTGGGGTAAGGTCAAACGTATTGCAGATGAATGGATTCGAACAGATAATAAACAATCAGATGCTTGGTATTTTTTAGGCTTAGCAGAACTTAAGATGAAAAATTATTCTAAGGCTGTAAATGATCTTAAAAAAGCATTTAATTTAAATGACCGTCATATTGATTCGCTTGTTGAGTTATATAGGATAGCTAAGATTCAAGAGGATCAACAATTGATAGACTGGGCAACTGAAAAAATGAATGTTATTGATTCAGATTTTATTGGCTATGAATTACAAAATTCACTTTAATTGGTGCGCCTGAAGAGATTCGAACTCCTGACCCCTTGGTTCGAAGCCAAGTACTCTATCCAGCTGAGCTACAGGCGCATGAACTTTTTGAATGGTGCGCCCGAAGAGATTCGAACTCCTGACCCCTTGGTTCGTAGCCAAGTACTCTATCCAGCTGAGCTACGGGCGCGTGAGCGATATTATAACTTAATTCTAAAAATAATTTTGGTAGAAAATTTTCTACTGGGATACCGGAAGCGTTAAAACTGGCCCAACTTTTTCTAAGTTACCCGATTGTAGTGCGCTAATTTGATTAAGAAGCATTAATGTGTACTTGCTCTCCATATCATTGTCTTTTATAAAAAACCAATTACCTCTATATTTTATCCTTACTGATGCTTTATTCGGCCTTTCTTTTTGGGAGTAAACAACAAATAGATCGGATAAAATATCTTGCCAATTAAAATTCCCCCCATTTCTAGTTTTAGTAACTTTAACGCGGCTGTTAATAATATCGTCATTAGGTATAAGAACTCCATGAGATAAGAAAAATTGAATACCTGCCAGCGACCGTAAATTAATTTCAATGCTTTCACCATCCATCCCGCTTGAAAAATCAGTTGTTAATGGAATGATTGTATTACTAGTAGATAGATTTAATGCGGTAAGAAGATTTTTAACTTCATCTGATTCACTAAATTTTTTCCTAATTAGAAGGGCAAGATTATTGCTATTACCTTCCAATTGGTAACCAAAGCTAACAATATTTTTTTGCTGAAGTTGGTAAAAAATATTAGCTAATACTTTAAATTCTTTATAAGATGGTTCGAAGTTAGGTGTAGGCCCAGACGCTTCTGATGCATTGTTTACTCCATTAATCTTATTAGTTGTTAGCCTTAATAGCCTTTCAATGCTCCAACCTGATCTAGTTAAGAGCAATATAATTTCAGGCTTTATGGGGCTTAATACGTTTCTTACATAATTAGAGCCTTGGAGCGGTAGGTAAGTAATAGTTGGTTTTTCACTATAAGATCCGTCGCCCCGAATACCAAAATTATTATCAGTACCCTCAAAGATATTAGCAATTAAACCACCACTTCGTTTCCATTCAAGTGATGTTGATACACTATTTACCTCTAAAATTGCAATACTATCGGCATACCTTCTTCTAACTAAATTTAGTAACATTTCCTCATCGTTAGTGTTTGCGAGTACTTTGTTGTATTCATTTCTACCATTTTCCATAAAATCTGGCCCTAACTGAGAGCATCCAGACAAGA
>Ga0209830_10000203_pt1 | contig 69090 bp, 51 predicted proteins | sample ArcticOcean_MG_C_12_FD_187439 | JGI IMG/M metagenome (GOLD analysis project Ga0209830, IMG submission 187439) | Marine microbial communities from western Arctic Ocean - ArcticOcean_MG_CB8_130 (SPAdes) (version 2) | ecosystem: Environmental > Aquatic > Marine > Oceanic | place: Arctic Ocean...
TCACAAGGCAAGCACTGTATGAACTGCGGCGCCGACTTGTAGTCAAACAGATACAACGGAGGCCGTTGTAGTCGTCTGCAGATGTGACGATAGCGACCAAAACGGCAACGTCCGCGTTCGCACCAATTTCCGAGTGTAACTTTGAGAAGAATTTATGAGTATTGGCTACCAAAAACCCCTAAGTTAATTGATGTTTAATGGGATTAAAAACCAATATGATTGTATACCCAAATGCAAAGGAAACATTATGCCGAGAGATGATTTAAGTAGCCTTATTTCATCTTTGCTTGTTTGTTTTTTAGTATTATTTGGCACAACCTCATTAGTCTCCAGCCAGTTGATTGATAACAAATTATTTACAAATGGGCGCTATGGCATGGTCTACGATGCTTTAGATACGATTTCTGAAGACGATGTTCCTTCAATTGTTGCGATAGGCTCCTCTCAAATGTACAAAGGATTTAATGGAAGCTGTATGGCGGATTTATCAGAAAATAGTGATGCTAAATTCTACAACCTCGCATTACCTGCTTCACGATCATATACTGATATGTTGATGATTCCTCGTATATTACAGTCTGACATTGACATAGTAATGATAGAGGTTGGAGTTAACTTATTATTTGAGATGAAGCCTACAAATGGAAACGATGGATATGTTGAGATGAGATTGATGATTGATACGATGCTTCAGAATGACAGAGACCTGGGGAAGTGGCAGGAAATTATCCTTTCTTTCCACAATAATTCCGTCAATTCAAACGAAATTGAACGCATTCAGTCTAGACAAGACTATTCAGTTGACGGAACTGAATTGATACTTTCAGAATTTTTGGGATTTGAAGAATATGAACAACTCTACTATAGAGGAACTCCTGAGGTTGGAACTGATGAATGGATTGAGTATTTGCAGGAACCCGTATGGACCCGGAGTTATCTAGAATCGTTGGATAATGAAGAAAGAACAGAATACTCGGTGACTCAAATGAAAAAAAGTTTGTCATATAGACCCCTAGATGCTGGAACTGCTAACCATGCAGCACTTCATTATGAAGTTTCGAGTTTATCTGACGCGGGAATAAAAGTAATTTTAGTTGGCTTGCCTCATCACCCAGAGGTTATGTCAATTCTACCCGATGGCCAATGGGATGGATACAATAAAACTGTCCAAACTTTGGTCAACGAATATGATATAGACAATGTTTCTTTTACCTTCTCAAACGGGTGGGAAGATCATCATTTTTCAGACAGAAATCACCTTGATGCAGATGGTCGTAAGGAGTTTTGTGAACGAATGACTCCACTCCTCAACTCGCTATTGGAGAGTTAAATATGGATTTCACTAGCATCGAATATTATCAATGGTTTTTGCCATGCACCTTCCTCCTTGCTGTTGTTGCAAATCGCAAATCCAAAAATTTGCGGATTTGGGTACTGACCCTAATGAGTTATACATTTTTCTGGTATGCATCAGGATGGCACTTTTTGCTTTTAGCTGTTTCAACCATCAATGATTGGGTTGCAGGTAAGAAGATCTCAACATCTACTGATGATGTAATAAGAAAACGGTGGTTGAAATTTAGTCTATCTGTAAATTTAGGATTACTCGCGATATTCAAGTATTTAGATTTCCTAATAGAATCATTTAACTTAGTCGCTTTGAAACTGCCAGATAGCCCTGAAATTTCGACACTTGGAATTCTCCTCCCTGTAGGAATTTCTTTTTACACGTTTCAAACTATGTCGTATACGATTGATATCTATCGGAAAAAATCCGAACCCTATGAAAAGATGGTGAATTTTGCTTGTTACGCTTCGTTTTTCCCACAACTGGTTGCTGGACCAATTGTTAGGGCTGATGAATTTAAGAAACAAATTGACTCTCCGATGGAAATCAATGCAATGGTCATACGATTGGGTTTAACCCTCATCATTTTTGGAATTTTCAAAAAATTGGTTATTGGAGATAATATTGCTTTGCATGTTAACCATATATTCTCCGATGGTATTCCTCTAAACAATATTCTTCTAGTGTGGTGGGGGTCCCTATGTTTTGGAATTCAAATTTATTGTGATTTTTCTGCATATACAGATATTGCCATCGGTTCCGCCTATTTGTTTGGAATTACTCTTCCTGAGAATTTCGAGACCCCTTATGCTGCTCGTTCCCCTCAAGACTTTTGGAGAAGATGGCACATATCACTGTCCACCTGGCTACGTGATTACTTGTACATACCACTCGGTGGATCTCGAGGAGGAAAACGGACTCTATTCATTGCGCTTATGGGGACTATGTTACTTGGTGGATTATGGCATGGAGCATCATGGAATTTTATCTTATGGGGATTCATACATGGCCTTCTGCTTTTTGCTCACAGGTATATTATCTCAACAAAGTGGAATGCAACATTCAGCGAAAAATTTGCGAAATCCTATTCAGTCATCGGATGGTTTGTGACACAATATTTTATCTTCATGACTTGGCTAATTTTCCGTCTAGAAGACACGGGGATGATGTGGAGAAGTTTGAAAACATTTGTTGCTTATGATGCTACTTGGGATCTTGATGTGGCTTGGGAAAGTTTACCCGAAATAAAAATCCTCACATGTTTATTCGTTATCTTTTTCATTTTAGGGCATGGCTTCAGTGGAAAAATAGGGGGTTTCAAGCATTGGTTTGGGAAACAGAATTCTCTTGTTTGGGGTTTGATGTCAGGTATCCTTCTCAGTGCGACCTTTTTGTACCGTCCTGCTGAAACTGTAGATTTCATCTATTTCCGGTTCTAAACCAGTACCATCGATTGAATTGTTTAAAACAAATTCTACTCTAAACACAAGGTAGTTCCCCGCAAACGAAGCCATGTTCGTGGCTATCGTCTGCTCAGGCTTTCACTAAACCCTTGTGAGTCTAAACTTGAACACCCAATCTATCAGTGAATACATAATGCAGGAAATCTTAATTATTAACGTATTTATCCCCTAATATGCAGCCAGCGCCAGTTCCAATAACCCCTGAGCATAAATTGCCCAATGATGAAATAATGTTCAAAGATGCCAGAATAAAAACACTAAATGGTTTTTTAGGTTTGGCCATTCAATGGATTGCTGTACCAATCATTTTCGTGTGTATGTTCGTCACTTACGCGTGGACACCATTGATGGTTATTGGAATAATATTACAAATCGCAATTGGAATTGTTTGGTTTCTAATGTTCAACAGCTATTTAATCATAAATCCGAATGAAGGTGCTGCCATCCAATTTTTTGGTGAATATGTAGGAACTGTTGATAAGCAAGGATTCCATTTCTTCATCAATCCACTGTATGAAAAGCGCAAGATATCTCTAAGAATTAGAAACTTTGAATCGGCCAAACTCAAGGTCAATGACGTTAATGCAAATCCAATTGAAATCGCCGCAGTAGTAGTTTGGAAGGTTGTAGACACCGCCGAGGCTTTGTTTGAAGTTGATAATTATCAGAATTATGTTCAAATCCAAAGTGAAGCAGCACTCCGTGCTATGGCAACAAAATATCCCTATGATATCATCGAAGAAAAAGACATAGGCGGAATTGCACTATCAAGTCACCAAGAAGTCATTGCCCAAGAACTGCAAATTTCAGTTGAAGCAAGATTGAAGAGAGCAGGAATTCAAGTCTTAGAGGCTAGAATCAGCCACTTAGCATATTCACAAGAGATCGCACAAGCAATGCTTCGCCGCCAACAAGCAAGCGCAGTGGTTGCAGCACGTAGTGAAATCGTCAAAGGTGCAGTTGGAATGGTTGAGATGGCTTTAGAGCAATTAAGTGCTAAAAACATCATCGAATTAGATGAAGATAAGAAGGCTTCAATGGTTAGTAATCTACTAGTGGTATTATGTTCGGAAACCGACACGACACCAATCGTAAACACCGGTTCTCTATAATATTCGCTAATTGCTAACAGCACTCGATTCATGTGCTGAAAATCTGGCTGAAATAATACAGTGGTCTGATGCTTCTAGTTCACAATCGGTTGAGAATGAACCAAGGTATTCATCAGACCCACCATCGCCGATAATCATCCGGTCATATGCACAAGATGATGATTCAGCAGTGTTGGTATTGGTTCCATCGGGAATTATCCATTGATAGTCTCCATTGCGAATAGCCAATTCATCTAATTCTGAAGACCTTGCATAACTGCAATCTGCATTCAGGTCTCCAAGCAAAATGAAGTCGTCTTCACCAGGATATTGGAACTTGGCCCATTCGAATACATTTACCAGTGCTCCAGTCTCATTCAATACATCATCTGGGTCAATATGTAAGGTAATTAATACAAAGGTGTGGTTGAACTCAACAGATACAAACCTTGCTGCAAATGGCTCCCTGGTATATTCACAGTCATTATTTGGATAGTGATTACCAGAATCTAAGGATCTTATGGTTTTGACATCATAGTAGAAAGCATATTGTTCCGAAATTTGGGAACTTGACTTGTTTTCACAAAATGCTCCGGTCCGATTAGATAGAACCATTCCAAACTCTGAGATTTCGTCAATTCCATCTTGGAGGATGTAGGGTGCTGTTTGTTGTATATCTTTTATCTCCTGAACAGCGACGATATCATAGTTGCTAATTTTACCTGCCATCTCAGCGACTCTCGCCTCATCTTCAGCACCTGAAGGGCCGAATCTCTTCACATTCCATGAAGCGATTTCAAGATCATGCAGGCAGTCTCCGTCTCTGATTCCAGATTCGTTAAGTACGGATAGTTCTTGATCACTCGAAAATAAGGATGGGTTTTCTGAACAATCAGATATCTTTTCAACACTATCTGCTACTGGGGAAAAGGGTGCAAGAACTACCATTAATGCCACACAAACAGAAACTATGCCAAATCCTAATCCGAGATGTATCCAACGAGTAGTCCCCTCGTTTTCTAAGGCCAAAATCCGCTTTTCAATAGTGGATTGCCGAAAGCCACCTGAACTCTTAACCAGCTCTGTCATGATGTACCCTCAATGACAAAAGGTATCAACAATCCGCAATCAATACCATCTTTTCGTAGTTAAATTAAGGCTTGTGAGCCTGACCCGAAAAGAAAATAGATTGTACAACAAGGAAGAGAACTAACTTTCAAGTGTATCCCTAAGCAAAAGCAAATGAAGATAATGATGTTCAAATCATTCTCGTTTATCGTGAACATGCTGTGGTTATTGAGAAAGACGCTCTACTAGATCTGCTTTCTTGCCGCCAACAGGTAGTCCCGCTGCCTTGCAACGTTCTTTGAGTTGCGCTACAGATAGAGAAGATAGGTCTTCGTCGTGGTTGCAGTTCTCATCGTGAACATGCTCTTCTTCTGTTTCCTCAGTTTCTTCAACACCGAATCCACGAGGTTCGTGAACTTCAACGAATGAAACCTTGGAAACATCAGTGATTGCATCACGGATAGTTGTTACCAAACGGAACTTGAGCATTGCTGCATTGGTATCAAAGAGCATTGTTTGTGGTAGAGTGATAGCAAGGTCATCGCCAGTGAATTCTACTCCAAAGTCAGTGTGACCTGTGTTAGATTCTAGTAGTGCTGTAACCTTTTCTTCCTTTCCTTCTACAACTGCGATGATCTTGAAACTGTACTTCAAAGTTTTTCCAGCCATTGGGTGGTTGTAATCAATACGAGCGCGTCCTGCAGCAAGGTAAGATAGAGTTCCTTGCTTCCCACCGATGTTTACCGGTGCTCCGATGTAAAGTGACTTAGGGTCTTTTACAGATTGAAGGAGTTTGTCGATACTAACTGTGTCGATTAACTCTGAATCCTTCTCACCATATCCGTCTTCAGGAGCGATAGTGCATTCTGTTTCTTTGCCTACTTTTGCTCCTGCTAATGCTTCTTCGAAACCTGCGATTAGCATTCCTCCACCAACGATACAGACCATTGGTGAATACGTACGCCCTTCTTGGTGAACTTCGTGTTCTTTAGCGACCTCTTCGCGAGTAGTTTCGATAATAGTACCGGTTTCTCCGTTATATAGTTCGTAATCGACGTGGATAATTGTTCCTTCTTCCATGTATAAGCCTCCCTTAGGGGTAGTTCGGCGACCGACGCCCCCTTGATAATGGCATTGGCTGAAAGAAGGTTCACTCCTCTTGCTCCATATGGGATTCTTCAAGGCTCAGTGGGCTCTTTTTTAGTTTTGAAACGATTGCGATTTGAGCCATACCGATTAACATCAAACTCCAGCCGGACCAAACAAGATGAGAGTTTGGCAAATCATAGATAGTCACTCTGACCATTTTGATAGAGTCTAATCCATCTGTTGTCGCCTGTTGCATCAAGCCATTTGCTTGTGAACCATCAAAGATGAATACTATATCTCCGTGCCATCGTGATAATGTATCAACTTCAGAACGTGCTGTTCCAGATGAGTCGAATCTAAGCATACCGGGCTCTACAATAGCGATTTGAGTGAAATCTATTGTTCCATCTGCATTTTCAGTAAACTCGTAAACAGCGATTCTAATACCAACATAGCCATCTCCGACTTCAAGCCCGTCATCTTTAAGAATAATTTCTAAGAATTCGAAACCGTAATCGCCATTGATAGTAATTTCATCTTGAACCAATGAAACGCGATGGCTTGCATCCCCCCTATTGACCAGTGTAGTAGTGAAAATATGGCCGACCATTAGCAATATCAAGCCGAGGTGGACTACATGAGCTCCAACTGGTATTCTCTTCAAAATAGATGTTTTTGATTTGCGTTGAATCTGGGTGATTACCTCATTGACCATAGGCGCTATTGTGACCAAAAGCATTGGTAATGAAATCCACGCGATTGAACCTCTAGTTATGTATTCAGAAACTGTGGTCTCTGCATCGCTTCCAAGCCATTCGGGAGCAAAAATTGCAAGGGCTATTGAAACGATTAGAACCGCCAATGCCACTGAAAGGGTAGTCTTTGGTTGCTCTTTTCTCATCGTATAGGTAAACATTGCAAGGGCGATAGCAAGCATGAACGGTGCACCGTATAATTCGTGAGCGGTCAGATTGATCGAGTCAATACTAGCCAACAAGATTGCTAGTGTTAAGATCAAATATAATCCCGAAACAACAACAGTGGCCCAAAGTGCTAATCTCTGTTGGTCTCTGCGAGAAGTTATGTTAAATCGTTTAGCAGATTTTGTTTTGTCCTCTTCAGCCAATAGCCAAGGTGATACAAATACAATCAATACTGCTGCTGCAACTGGAAGTTCAACCAATCCAGCCCAGGCAGAAGCCAAAGCCAACATTATTCCTGCAGTTGCCCAACCCCATTGTTTGGTTGGATTTACTGAATAATATAATGGGGTAAAGAAAATCAAACAGACTAATGAAAAGAATACATCTCCGTTGATAAAACTCAATATAATTGGAGTAACCATCAAAATTGGTACGATTTTAGCAGCTGGAAATTGCCATTCTAATGGCAAGCGGTTTTCTTCTTCCCTATCATTTGAAATATCAAACGCCAACTGCAAATATACAACTATTGGGAAAATGAATACTGGAATAAATGAATATATCTCCAGTTCAAATAAGAATGCGAATGTGGCTAATAACAATGGTACAGCGAAGATATAAATGCCATTTTGATTAATTTTGCTGGTTCTAATTGTACGCCTCTGCATGGTTAGCCAGACTCCTATGAATAGCAAAATAATCATCAGATAAGATATTACTTCAACCCCTGCTGAACCATCTCTTAGAACCATGAAACGACCGAATACCTCGGAAGGGGGAGTTCCTCCTTCATTGACTACGAAAGTATGTACTGATGATGCCCATACTCCTCCTGACCTAGTGACCAGTGTTGCGAAAATTGCTAGTCCACCTGCAACCAATCCAGATCCCATCCAGATATTATCGGAGACCTTGCCCGGGCGAGTTCTCAAATGAACGATAACCACTAATGCTAGCCAAGGCAAAAAGGAACCTGTTTCAACTGGGTCCCATGCCCAATATCCGCCCCAATCGAGAATCAAATAGGCCCATAGCCCACCTAGGCCAACACCAAGTGTTGTGAAAAACAATGCAGGGCGAGCGATTGTTAGGATACGAGAATCGAGTTCTTGTCTATCACTGGAGTAGAAACTGGAAATAGAAATTGCTGCAATATGCAGGCATAAAGAATATGATAAGAAAATAAGTGGTGGATGTATAACCATCAAATCGGTTTGCAATAGTTCGTTTAAACCCTGCCCTAACCAGTTATACTCATTGACTTTAAATGGGTCTAGGGTCAGTGAAATTATCAACAATAACAAACTGAAACCATGAACTAACCTGAGCCTTAATTGATGAGCACTAAAGCCTTGATTACCTTCTATTTCCTCTCCTGGCAATGGTTTACGCCAAATCCAAGATAGTAATGACATCCAAAGTACCCATAGTAAAATCGGTCCTTCTCTTGCGGCCCAAGTGGCGGCAAAGCGATACTTGAGGGGGAGAGCGGCTCCTCCGTATGCTGCTACGTGTACAATCGATGTATCATTGACCAAGAAGCGGCTTGACAGTGCAATAAACGGTACCGCTAAAGCAAAATGACAAAGAAAAGACAATAATTTACTCCTCTCATGCAACTTTGGCTGCAAAATGAGGAGGGCGGCAGCAAAAACTGCCAGCCACAATGTCAGTGTCCACACAGACGAGGCTAACCACCACACCTTCATGTCGTTTTCTTATTCTTAACCCACTGGGGTTGGAAGGATTACCAGCCAAAGTGCTTAGCCCTTGAATATCCAAAGGAGAGAAGAACTGGAATTACCCGCTTGGTCAGCAGTATTGGCTTTTTGAACAATATTTTTATCCCGATTCCTAATTTCTGTAACGGAGACATATTGCCTAACTCTTCTGGTAGACAGTGAGCCATAATCGACATTTCTTCATCACTCAAGTCATACAATGCAGTCTTACCTTTGAGGATTTTATTGTATGGTGGGAAACGCTTTAACCAAGCCTTTTGATATACCATCAAGCGTTTTTGAGAAAGATCGTTTTCTGCAATCGCTTGTGTAATTACTTGTGCAGCCTCTCGTCCCGACCAAAGTGCAAGATGCGAGCCTCCCTCAAACAGAGGAGAAGTGAAACCTGCAGCATCACCGACTAAGATGACCCCAGTTTCAACTGTGATTTCTCTTGGCCCAGAGATTGGGATTGTGCCGCCGAATGGCTTAATTTTAATTCCATCCTTGCGCCAAGGAGGATTTACTTTGGGTTTACCGGCCAAGTATGTGTCTTGAATAAAGTCCTCTAGATACTTTATTGCACCTTTCTTATCGGTCGTTACCAAACCAACATTTGCCCTTCCACCCTCTTTGGGAATCATCCAAACATAACCATGTGGAGAATATTTAGGCCATAGATAAAAGTCAAGATATCCATCATTTGGAACATCAAGCATTTCGTATTGGAATCCTGCTATGACTTCAACTTCAGTCTTCATATCAAGTATTTTTGAAGCCGCACCTGCCACTCCAGAGGCATCGATTACAGCGCGGCATTCAATTGGAAATTCATTTCCTCTCCCGTCAATTTTCCAATTGGTAAATTGATTTTCGCTATTGAAAACCCTCTCCATTGAAGTTACCCTGTGCGAGAGTAGTAATTCTGCACCGATATCGCATGCTTCCTGAACCAACCATCTTTCGAAAAGATGCTTGTCCAAAACATATCCTGTTTCAGAAAGAAGCTTCTTTGTTCCATCTGGGAAAATAATCCGTATTCCTTTTACATCAAGGGCTTTGACATGATCTGGCAATTCTAAATCCAAATTATCGACTGCCATTTGGCTAAGGCACTCACCACAGTGAACAGGAGTCCCTACTTCGGGATCTGCCTCTACAATTATTGTTGAAAGTCCCGCTCTCCTCAGATGAAGAGCAGCTGAACCACCACCTGGACCAGCGCCTATTACGAGGACATCGCAGTAACTCACTTCGCCCCCCATAACCTTCGGTTGTAAAGGGCAGCCCTTGAAACCAACGGTCTTTATTCATTGCAAAAAGTTGTAAAAATTAGCAAACATCTGTTAAAACTAACAATGCGAGAAGTGAAAAGTGGCACTCCCCGCAGGGGAGTTATGGCGTGGGTAACGATGGGGCGATGGCTTGACCATCTCAAGTCTCAAGGAGAGTTGCTCCACATAGACCGCCCAGTGGATGTTGAGTATGAAGCGGGCGCTATTGCAGAACTATTAGTAAAAAATAATGGCCCCGCAGTACTCTTTTCTCAACCAAGATTAGCCGATGGTTCAATTTCTAAAATACCACTGGTGATGAATTTATTCGGAGGCGAGGAAAGAACAATGCAAGCACTTGGAGTTAGCCGAGAAGATGAAATTGGCCAGCGGATGGTTGCTATGATGAAACCAGACATTGGATTATTTTTCAAAAAGCCATGGAAAGCATTGCCGCTACTCCAAGACGCAATGGCAATGCCGCCAAAGAAAAAGCGAACAGGTGCTTGTCAACGCGTCAAGTTACCACTAGATTTAACAAAATTACCGATTCCTAAAACATGGCCCTTAGATGGAGGAAACTTCGTCACCCTACCCCTAGTGGTCACAAAAAATCCAAAAACTGGAGAACACAATATGGGTATGTATCGGGCTCAAGTATTCGGCCCAAAGGAAATAGGTCTGCATTGGCAAATACACAAACATGGAGCTGACCATGCCGCTATGCTTGGAAAAGATGCAAAAATGCCAGTGGCGATTTGTATTGGAGGGCCGCCAGAACTAATCTTTTCAGCAATTTCCCCCCTACCTGACAATTTATCAGAGTATCAATTTGCCGGAATTCTCGGACGAAAATCCCTACCAATAACCAAAGCATTAACTCAAGATTTGATGGTTCCTGCTAACGCTGATATAGTCATAGAAGGATATTGCATTCCTAGTGAAACTCGTACCGAAGGGCCTTTTGGCGACCATTTCGGATTCTATTCCCTAACTGGACAATACCCTGTTCTACACGTTACTGCGATCACTGCAAGAAAGGATGCAGTATTGCCTGCAACAATCGTAGGCCTTCCTCCAATGGAAGATGGATATTTGGGCGAAGCGATTGGCCGTCAATTTTCTCCTGTGCTGAAGTTCCAGCATCGAGATGTTAGCAGTGTTCATCTACCGATGGAGACCGGCTTCCACAACCTTGCCATCGTTGCCAGTAAGCAGAGATATCCAAGACAAGCGAGAAAAACTGCTCTCGGTTTATTAGGTGCTGGACAAATGATGTTCCTAAAATCAATAATTACAATTGATGAGAACCAAGACCCAAGCGATTTGGAAGCGTTGTTGGATTGTCTAAATGACAAAGTAGACCCTGCTACCGACATTATAGTCCTACCAGGCCAAGTTGCTGATGCCTTAGAAGCTGCGAGTAATTACGAAAATGTCCATGATAAATTAATCATTGATGCTACTACTTTGGCCAAGAACGATCCGCGTACAGATAACGAGCCTTTGGAAGGTTCATTCCCTCAATACACCCCTAACTGGAGGCGCCATGCTGGCACTGAATTAGCATCACAATATCCTGCACAAAAACCTGATGACATCCCTTCGTTTATCAGAGAAGTATTGCGACTTGATTTAGTAAGCGATGCGAGAATGTTACGAGATTCGATGTTGGTTGTTAGCACATCTATTGCAGGAAGACCTGATGTCAAAACAGGTTGTGACCCTTCACAATTGAATGATGAAGAAAACGCCCTTCTAGATTCCCAAGAATTAGCCAGAAGAGAACAAATTATTCAATTGCGAAATTCAATTTGGCAATTGGACAACGGAAATGCACTTCGTTGGTTATTTATTACCGATGATGACCTAGATTTGCATGTTGCAGGAGCAAAGAAGAGATTGCTTTGGCAACTTACTTGTAGATTTGATGTTGAAAGGGGATTGTCCTTCGACGAAGATAAGGCTAGATTATGCTGGAATGCAACAACGCCGATTCCGAGCAAAGTGCATGGAACTCGTCGCTGGCCTGCGATTACACTACACGATGAAGAGACATTACAGAAGGTTGCATCACATCCCGAATTAGCCGGTTATAGTTGGCCTCAACATCTTACTTTCCATGATTCAGCAACTTCAAAGAGAGGTGAGTAAATGGATTTCAAACAAGTAGCAAGTTTTGTAAAAATTGAACACACTCTGTTCTCCTTACCGTTTGTTCTGATCGGCTATTTCATTGCCCTTGTGCAATTCAATATCCCTCCGAGTATAGATCTGCTCTGGATTATTCTTGCAGCTGTCGGAGCAAGAGGACTTGCAATGGCATTGAATCGTATTATCGATAAAGACATTGATGCGGAAAACCCACGCACTGCTGGTAGACACCTTGCATCTGGTTCAATGACGATGAATACCGCTTGGACACTATGCGCAGTATTCCTCGTGATGCTACTATTCGGTGCTTGGCAACTCAATGAAGTGGCATTGATGATGTCTTGGTTACCAGTACTGGTCTTCGTCATCTACCCATACATGAAAAGATACACTTGGCTTTGCCACATATGGTTGGGTCTTTGCCTGGGATTGGCACCTGCAGGCGCCTGGGTTGCTGTTGCTGCTGACGTACATGGCTGGGCAGCTATCACTGGAATGCACGATGGATTTAGCGAATTAATGTGGTATCCGACAATATTCTTTATCTCACTAGGAGTGATGTTTTGGATTGCTGCCTTTGACATTAATTATGCTAGAATGGATGTTGAAAGTGATAAAGAAAATGGTATTCATTCATTCCCTGCGCAGTTCGGTGAAATCGCTACAACAAGGACCTCTATTCAAATGACTCTGCTTTGGTTTGCTTGTTTTGCAATCTCCAACCCTATGGACGAAGCATGGTTCTTAATGGCTGCAGGAACGATGGCTATCCTCAACATTATTGTAATATTGAGCCATCAAAAGTTAGCCGACTTCCAAACAACACTATTCAGAATATCAATGCTCACAGGATGGGTTCTTCTCGCAGCAGTTCTAGCGATGGACCCAACCCCTGGGACATTCGATTGAGTGATACTATCTGCCACTGGATGTAGGCGATTAGAATAATTCTTCTTCAGTCCTAAACAGTACTGCTGCCGCTATAACTGCAGTGATTGATGGTAATGAGATAAACGGCATGTACGACTCATCATCCATCATTTCATCGATAACAGGCTCTTCTGTGGTGTTGTTTTCTGCGGGTGGCAAAGGATTGACAATTATTTGTCCGACCATACCGACGCTACGATGAGGCTCACAAAAATAATCAAAAGTACCATTCAAGCCAGCAGTGAATAAGAAACTGTAATCTTCATCTGAGGCTGTATCGCCTGAATCAAATGTTTCATTGACTTCTACAGCATTATGTGGTAGTAATTGCCCATCCCAAAAGAAGCGGATGGTTTCTCCTTCTGTAATAGTTACTGTAGAAGGGCTAAAACGAAGATTCGTACTATCAACAGTAACAATTGTGGCATTGGTGGTATTGTCAGCGCTGACAACCGGAATAGCGCAAAAAACAATCAAAACTACTACTACAAGTGCGAGTCTCATAGTGTTAAGTACAACCACATCATACTTATGCTATTGTTTCCAAATTAGAACGATTCCCCATTCAAAGCAAGAGTAGTGAGTAAAATGACCCGTGCTCGGGCACCCCCAGGTCAAATACTTCTCAGCACGTGAATGGTGAGTTGATTCAATGACCAACATATTCAATTCATACTGATTCATCGCCCACCTTATGCGAGTTCTTTTACTCGGTGCATCCGGTTTTATCGGCCGAAGCCTTGTATCAAAGGTACCCGCGAATATCGAATTAACTGGTACATATAATACAAACAAGCCAGAGTTTGGAAAAATTAACATTGAACAATTAGATTATCTTGATGTAAATATTGATTGGCTGCAAATCGTAGAGAAGTATCAATGCATAATCGTAGCAGCACGTGCTAATGCTGGAACAGAAACGGTTCGTGAGAAGGTTTCCAAAAGGGCACAATCTGCATTCGAACAACTAACTAAAGCAGTGATAGAGAGCAAATCAAAGCCTTTTATCGTAGCGCTTAACGGTAGTTTGAGTTATGGCCATCGCGCTGAAGAACCGGTAAAAACTGGAGACAAAATCAACCCAACTGGTTTTGCGAGATCTTATGCGATTGCTGAAAAACCATTCAGAGACTTTTTAGCACTAACAAATAAAATCGCCATAATTAGAGCACCATGGGTCATCGGCCCGGGTTCCTGGTTCTATCAGATGTATCTAGAACCAGACAAAATACCAATTATCGGACAAGGAAAGCAGTGGGTTTCGGTGGTTTCCGTAGAAGGTTTAGCCGAATTTGTCTGGCAAGTAGTTGAGTCACAGAGAAATGGCATTCTTCATCCAAAATTGATCTATAGATGTAGGCAAAAAGAGTTTGCGAGTCTCGTTAAAGAAGTCACTAAAAAACAAACTCACAAACTTGGTAGATTCAAATTGATGTGGATGGAGAAGCAAATGCGTGAATCTGTTCTTGCCTCGATTAAACTGGATGATGGCATGGGCAATCAATCGGAAAACCAAACTTCAAAAATGAATTTGAAATCCGCCATAGAGGAAATTTATTCCGGTTTTTCATAAACATATAGGCTATATTCGCCAAGATTCCAAAATGGAGTCCACTGCAGTACTGAGTCTAATGCGTACAAAAACTTGCTTCTCAGACTTTGGTATGGAGCCCAGTGATGACGATACCATGCTGGATGAGTTATGCAGTAACCAAGGCGGAGTTTTTTCTTTAAATCTGTTCTAAAGAATCTATGAATCTGCCTTGACGAATAACACCTTGAGGCTAAAAAACGAGTTGGTGAGTATCCTCCCCACACATCCCTCAACCGAGCTATTGCTTTTTTTGGTCTTAGCATCATTAAATTCCATATTATGTCGAATGCATACCATTTGTTAACAAAAGTAGCCACAATCCTCCCACCTGGTTTGAGAACTTTCGACATTTCTGCGACTGCTTTTTCAAGTTCTGCACAAGTATTCAAGGCTCCGAAGAAGACATAGATTGTGTCAATCGAATTTGCCTCGAGATACTTTGTAGAGTCCTCAGGACCCCCGAGCAGTGGATTCATCTGCGGCAATTTTTCTGCTTTCTTTGAGACTATTTTGTGAAATTCTGGCGTTATATCTAGTCCATTGACAGTTTCCACTCCTTCAGCATCTGCAAACCAAACCATGTCAAGGCCAGGTCCGTAGCCAATTTCCAGTAAATTTTCGACCTCTCCTCGGAGGACTAATTGTCTAAACTTATTTCTAAGCGTCATCAATACATGATTGTCATTGGCACGAGATTCGAAACTTTCAGCCTCTTCGTCGTAGTAATCAGCAACAGATTTGTGATATTTCTCAGCGTTCATGATATCGCCTCAATAACGTCGCTATATTCTGCTTCAATTCGAGTTTTGTGTGCATTTTCGTGACCTCTGCATATCGACTTTGTGTAAATCGATTCCTCGGATTTCGTTGAGGTGTTCAACTCTTTAATCCTTCTAGAAGCCTCCCAAGATTCAATTATTGAACCAAGAATTGGGGTTTTCATTACCTTCCACCACCACGGATAATCTCGAATAGGGGTGAGTGCAAGTGGTTGCTTTTGAATTGCATTTGGCAGCATATCTTGCGCCCATTTGTTATTAGCATAGAGTTCAGTTATTCCATCAACGTCTTTAATTGGAATCATTTGCATCATTTCTCTAGCACTATAGACACTTTCTTCAAACTCTAATGACTCTTCTGACATGACCATGTTCGGACAAAGTAAACTACCATTGGGATGTTTGTGCGAGAGGTATATCGCTAAGGCTCTCGTCCTCCAAACCCAGCCAGGTTTTGTGATTATTAAGACATCAACATCTCCGTCTTCAGCATTCACACCAGCTGCAACAGACCCGGTAATTGCAAGACCCGTGATTTGTTGACAAGAGTTGAGAATTGACAGTACTTCTTTTGTTTCTTCAAGACTTTTAATTGCTAGTTTTTTAGATTGATTATGCTTTGAATTCCGAGGGTATTGTTTTGAAAGGACTACGCCATCCTCAAGACTCAAGTGAGATGAATATTCAATGGCCTCAATCAGATCTTTTCGGGATGACTTTACTCGCAAATTTCGCAAAATATCTTCAATGTTCATATGATGATTGAAAATACTAGAATAGGCTAAGACTTCGTCTACGCCTCTCTCTATTTCGTCACTCAATATAGGGCCCATTGTGAACATTTATGCCATCGCCTATTAGTTTAAGAATTGATGGCATAGAGTTTTGATTAGAGAAGCCGTAAAAAGGCGAGGGGACTTCGAATAGATAGATGGGGGATAATTTAAGCCTTGGTCACCAATTAACCCTACAACTAATGCCTGTTTTGATGTTTATTGGAGCCATAATGTCGCTCGGCGCGAGTTTTTGGTTACCTCCCATTTTTCTCATCAGTGCAACCGTTTTATTAATTCTATATTGGATTTATAGCATGAGGGGACTTCGCTTTGAATGGAAAGATCTAAGATTTCTAATTCTTCCAACCATCGTACTGAGTGCAGGATTCCTAACCTATTATCATCTAACGCCCGCATTTTACGATCAAGCATATCATCTGCAAATTTCCAACAGAATCCTCGACAGGTGGGATTGGGAACCAACACATCAAGGAATGAGTTACTCGTTCAGACCAGAAATAGTCCCTGGAATCGCAGCGGTTGAACTTTGGTTTACGGGAAATACCTCGTCAGTACTTGTAGTACCAACCCTCATCTTAATTTCTGCTGCGTGGTCAATTCAACATCTCGGGGAGCACTACAGTAATCGGATGTATGGATTCATTGCAGGAGCAGTTTTCTGTATGTTCCCAATTGTAATTATATACGGCAGGACTATGCTGCTTGATATTGCAGTGACTGGAATGATAGTTTCGGTCTTTCATCATCTTGAGTTAATCGATAGATCTGAACGCTACAAACTTGTCTTAATAGGAGTATTATCTGCGATTATTGGGTTGACTAAATACCCCTATCTCTATCTTGGCGGTTGGATTATTGTCCTCTTTTTACTAAGAAAGAAAATTGAGGAAAGTAAGTTTATTGCACTCGGTTACGCGATTATAATTACCCTATTCCTGTTAAAGAACCAAATACACACAGGTTGGATATTAGGTCCCTTGCAATCACAAATAACAGGAACTATGGCCAGCGTTGATGCAATCTCAGCGAATACCGTCAGTTACACGCCGCAGCGATTTATTTCTGAGTATATTGAACAGTGGTCGATTGTTTTACTGTGTATCGCGTTATACGGTACTGCCTTAATTGTGAAAAGAGAAAAAGAATACATTCTCAATTATTGGGTTTTAATTCTCCCAGCAATATTCTTGCATGGATATATCTTAGATTTTGGCTGGCCACGTTATTCAACCCCTTGGTTAGCCTTGCTTTGCGTGGGTATTCCAGCAGCCATAATGTACTCTAAAGATGAGTTTGGTGACAGACTAAGGCGCTGGAAAGTACCATCAGCAGTGATAAGTATTCTTATTTTGAGTTCCATTAGCCCGGTACTTCTTGCAATCGAAGATATCGAGTCATATTCAGAATATCAATATAAGACCAAAAAAGGCTGGTCTGATATATACATAGAAGTGGGTTCTGATTTGAATGAACAATCGACAGTTATTACAGGTAGAGATATCACAATGGGGTTGTATTCGGAAACACCTAGCTTCAGATATGAAGATCCAAAATATCCAATGCTACAAGCGATAAATAAATTTGACGCAACTCATATATTCACCCAAGATAAGCACTATAGGTATGATTTCGATGCCAACAGAACTTTCTTATTTGGCTCACCAATAGAGCCAGTTAAGGTCTACTCATCCGATTATTACACAGGAAGATTGTGGCAGGTAGATCCAGTAAGACTTGACCAGTCTGACTGGTGGAGAAACAGCACCATTGAAATTAATGGTAGTGGTGCGCATTATGGAGATTTTGTTTGGTTAGAAGTTGGTTCTAATTTCAATCTGCTGAATAATACTGCAATGTATAGAATATACGAAACAGATTCTGCACTCGTTTTAAGAGATGTATTTGATGTACTAAGTAACAATACTCAAGCTCTGCTTTGTGACTCGGTAGAAAGTTGTTCATCGTTCCTCAGGAATGACCACCTCGATCAGAATTGGGCTGTTTGGATGACTAAAACAAATTCACAATGAATATAAAGAAGAAATGTTTCGGTTTTGCCCTCTAAATCTACAATCTCAGATTCGCTCATGAAGGCACCGTAACCTGTGTATTGGTGTTGAATATATTTTGTATCTTGTGGGTCAACTCACTTTGTATCAGAACCATTACCCATGAATTCAATTTCCAATTCTGCGATGGTTTCTGCAGTTTAATTGTTTTCATTCATGCTTCTTGTTTCTTCATCTGTGATTGCTGAGCCAATCGCGCAGTTACCAACAACGAGGAAATCAGCACCGATGCGAGTAGTACTTCTCCCACTCGGTCATAGTCTGAACCGACCATCATGCCACTTAGCAGAATCATGTCGAGCGAGAGCAGGATAGCGACTATCATTAGTGGGAGCGTTCCGGTGAGTGTAATTGATGCCTGCCATGGCAACGGTGTAGTGCTCACGCTCGGCGCCTTTGCGTTCAGTGGATCGCAATAGAACGCGAACGCTACGCCCGATGCTGCGCCCAAGGAATTGCTGATTAAGTCGGTCACCGTATTTGTGTAACCCCCTTGGTCAATCGTATAGAAAAATACCTTACCAAAGAACTCGTAGACCTCGTAACCCATTCCGATAGCGACGGTGAGTGAGAAGCAGATACCTGCTATCATGCGTGAAGAAATCTCCCAACCGTTGTGGTTGGAAACTCTGCGCCATGCGAATGACCAAGCGATAGCGGCGGAGGCGCTGTTCATTCCGTGGACCACTTTGTCCCACCATGGGTGGACGTGATACATTCCGTTTACGCCGTCAGCACACAACCATTGCCCCGGTTGCATGCCTTCGAAGCAGAAGGGTCCTGGGCCGCTGTCTGCAGCGCCGAGCGAACCACCGACGAAGTGCAGTAAAGTCGTAGCATAGCCGATCCACAACGGAAATGCAGGAATGCGCATACGCCCGCTCCACAAGAAGGTTAGTGCCATCAAGGCCATTACCGCACCTCCGAGATTGTATCCCGCCCAGAGATTCAGGCCGCGGTTATAATTCCAGATGGCGAGGATGGTACATGTTAGAATCAAAGTGAGCAATGGTGCGCGTTCGGGAACCCGTGCTTTTTCAGATGACAAGATAGTGGCCTCTCTATTAGACTGCCCCATCTTAACGCTGTCATAAAGTTTCAGCCGGTAATAGAAAGAGGAGATTCAAACTGGCTAACATTTCAACCCACCATAGCAATTAATACGAAACCACACTACATTGCATCTGCTAATTACAAGCATTCATTAGATTGACTTCCATAGAGGTATTGTGAACAAGGCAATTTACGCGTATTTATTCACAATCATGTTTGTATTACCCGGCTGTTTTGGTAATGGAGGCGGTTCAGATGATGGCGACGATGGAGGTGTTGACGAAATCTTTGGCTGCATGGATAGTGATGCAATCAATTTCAATATTGAAGCGAATAGTGATGACTCTTCTTGCGAATATATCGCCATCCCGCCTGCTGATCTAAATGCAACGATTCATTTCGCTGAAGAGTACGGTCGGATTGCGCCAATTCATGGCGTCAATAATGGTCCATTGATTAGAAACTCCTGGGAAATAGAGGATTGCCAACAGATTTGGTATGGTTCTAATTATACCGAAGAATATAACGAAATGCAAATTCCATCTTCCCGTACACATGGTGAAGGCCCTGGAGATATGAACCGGATATGGGTACACGCTGACGAAGATGGAGTGCCGGTTTATGATGGATATGACCCCCTTAATCTTTCAAATTATGACTTCACTGAAACTGACCAGAGAGTTCAAGCTACGATGGCGACCACTCATACGAGTGTCTATTGGCGAATGGGCTACTCTAAAGCATTCCCAGCCTACCAAGATTGTTCTGATTGGCGGAGTCCTCCAGACAATTTCACAGTCTATGCACAAGCGGCAGTCCAAGTATTGAAGCATTATCGACAGGGTTGGAATGATGGATTTTATTATGATGGTTTTGATGTGGTTGAAGTTTGGAATGAACCGTATTTGTCCGATTGGTGGAGCGGTACTGCGGAACAATATTATGAACTCTATCATGCAGTAAACTCAGCGGTTACCAATGAATTTGGTGATGAAATTGATGTTGTCGCTGCCATTACATTAGGAGATGATGGATTTTCTCATAGTTTTATGAAATTGGCTCAACAAAACAATGAACCCATAGATGCCGTTTATGTTCATTTGTACAGGGTAAACCCCTCTCAAACAACCTATTTTTTCACTCACGAAACTGAGTCACTCGGAGTGTTTTTGGAACAATATGGCTATTCAAAAAATACCCCTGTTTACATTACAGAATGGAATCGGAATATTCCAGTTTATGCGCAAAGTCCTGCCAGTCAAGCCTATTTGACCAGTGTTTTAACAATCTACAATGATCTATGGGAAGGGAATGAAGGAAATTCATCCTATGATGTGAGTACCCTAAGGATGGCACATTTCTTCGCAGCGAGAAGTTTCTTTTGGGAGGAAAATGGGCGGATTAAGCCACCTGGAATCACCTGGAGTGTGTACGGTGAAATGGTTGTTAATACCCCTATCAGATTACAAAACGAAGGAGGATTTCCATCAGATTCTATTGATTCAAACGAGTTTAATATTCTGGCTGGAAAATCTGAAAATGGTTCTCAAGTAAACATCTTACTTTCTCGTTATGTCGATGAAAATGCAAGTCAACCCAACGGTTTTAGCGAATTTAACGATTCTGTCAATCTCTCAATGGATGGATTGGATGCCTCTTGTACTTACACTTGGCAACATTGGGGAATGGTCAACAGCGATTCTGAACCTTGGCAATTAATCGCAGAAGGGGACTTTACTGGGAACACGTTCGAGATGTCAAACTTTGAAATGAATCAGCGCTCATTCCATTTCATTCAATTGAATTCGAATTCATCTTGTCAATAATTTGTTTTATCTTGCTAATCTGACTGTTTCTACCCTATGGAAGATTCATGTGCCTTAGTCTATCACGGAGTAACATGAACCCTATTGTTGCATCTCTTCTTGAGTTCAATCAAGCCTTTGACATCCCTAAACTTGACTCCCCTGATATTGGACCAGAAGAATTGATTGAATTAAGAATAAAGTTACTCAGAGAAGAAGTTGAGGAGTATGCTGAAGCTGCTCGTGCAGGTGATCTCGTAGAAGTTATTGACGCTCTTGCCGATATCGGATATATCTTGGGTGGAACAATCCTAAACCACGGAATGCAGAACATCTATGATGATGCATTTGACGAAGTACACCGTTCAAACATGGCAAAACTGGTTGATGGTAAGGTCTTGCGCAGAGAAGATGGAAAGGTCATGAAACCGCAAGGTTGGACTGCTCCACAACTGGCTCAATTCGTTATCAAACAATAACTCTTTACCCATCTATGGTAGTTATTGCAACATAATGTAATCCCCCTAATCTGCTGTCTTGCTTGAATGAAACCTATATGTGCGATACTTTGTGATTAGCATATGGCTAATCCCACTACATCGGATGTCAAGGCAACCTCCTCGACAATGAAAGAAAAGATTCACGAAGTAATCTTTGAAGCAGATACGCCATCAGGGAAATATTTCGATATTGCATTATTACTTTCAATCATAGTTTCAGTTATCGCCGTTTCATTGGAGAGTATAGAATCGATTGACAAAGTATATCATTCACAGTTGGTTATAATAGAATGGTTTTTCACAATTCTATTTACAATTGAATACATATTACGCCTTTATTCTACCGAGCATTCGGTAAAATATTCCACTTCATTCTTCGGAGTTGTTGATTTATTGGCTATTTTACCTACATACCTCAGTATTTTTATTCCCGGAGCGCAAAGTCTTCTAGTCATTAGAGGACTCAGATTATTACGCATTTTTAGAGTGTTCAAATTATCCCGCTATCTAGGTGAAGCAAATATCCTTAGTGAAGCCATCATTCAATCTAGAACAAGAATTGTCGTGTTTTTATCGACTATTACAGTACTCAGTTTCATCACCGGCGCTGGTATGTATCTTGTCGAAGGTCCGAAGCATGGATTCACCTCAATACCTCAAAGTGTCTATTGGGCCATTACAACGCTTACCAGTACCGGCTATGGCGATACTGTTCCGATCACTCCAATCGGCAAATTACTGGCTATTTTCATCATGATTATGGGTTATAGTTTGATTATAGTCCCTACTGGAATCATCTCAACAGAAATGATGAAATTGGGAGACATCAGTACTCAGGCTTGTAAGAATTGTTCAAAAGAAGGGCATGATTTCAATGCTAAATTCTGCAAACACTGCGGTTTTGAACTGTGAAATATTGACTCACATCGGAATTGAATAATCTCAAATCAGCGGTTGGTTTGATGACTTAGTAATGTTTGGCAAGGGCATGAGCCGCCCTATTGCATTGGTAACTGGAGGCGGCCGTGGAATTGGCGCTGCGACTAGTAAACGCTTAGCAGAGGATGGATACGACATCTTGTTGACCTACAATACATCTTCAAAACCTGCCGAGATGGTAGTTGATGATATCAGAAGAACTGGTGCAGATGCATTGGCGGTCAAAGTGGATTGTAATGACGATGCAGAAGTTGCTCTACTGGGAATTCACCCTTGGATGCACAGAGAAATTGATGCTCTGGTATTGAACCATGGCCGATATGAGAGAGTAGCTGCTGAAGAAATGACCATAGCAGGACTAAGGACTACAATGAAGACTAATTTTGAAGGCGCTGTTGCAGTCTGGAAGGCAGTCCAACCTCATCTAACCGCTAGTGCAAGAATCGTTGTTGTTGGCTCTCAGTTAGGCACACGTGGCTCACCGCATGGGGCAGATTATTCTGCATCGAAAGCAGCATTAGCAATGTGGGCCCGTTCTTTAGCACAGGCGGTTGGACCTCAGGGGAAGAGAGTCAATATCCTTGCACCTGGATTTGTTGATACTGCTATATTGGCTGGAGATTCAAAGCAAAAAAGAGCGGAGCGAGAGCAACTTGTTCCATTGAAACGTGTAGCAACACCTGAAGATATGGCTGGAACTATCTCATTCTTAATCGGGCCTGATTCATCATATATCACAGGCGCAATCATCCATGTCAATGGGGGATTATACCTCCCTTGAATGTGTTTTAGGACATACTTCAAAACCAGTTGTTTTCTAAATTGATTAATCATTACGTTGGAGAGGATAAGTTTGGTTGAGGAATGGGATGATGATGGCACCTTTGAACAGGTTGCTAACCATAATACCGGTGATTCAGATTTATTGGAACGTGATCCATTTGATATTTCCAGAGCATTGGAAGGTGCTGCTTTTGAGCACTTATCACCAGATGTAAAACGATTTGTTCTACATTCTGATTTCGAACCTGCAGGCGACCAGCCAAAAGCAATTGAAAATTTGATTTCTCAATTGGAAAATCAGCAGTCAAGATGCGTGTTATTGGGAGTTACAGGAAGCGGAAAAACATTCGCTATGGCCAAAGTTATTGAAAAACTCAATATCCCGACACTAATCATTTCCCACAACAAAACATTAGCAAGGCAATTACACCACGAAATGGTTGGCTATTTCCCTCAAAATGCAGTTGAATACTTCGTCTCCCATTATGACTACTATCAACCCGAGGCATACTTGGCCAAGAGGGATTTGTTTATTGACAAAGAACTTTCAATCAATGAGAGAATTGAGCAGGAGAGATTCGCTTCGGTTGCCAGTTTAGTTACCCGCCCTGATTGTGTAGTAGTATCATCTGTTTCATGCATTTACGGGTTGAATCCTCCTGAGACATTCCTTGAGTACCACATAAGGTGTCACGTTGGACAACAAATTGAAACAAGGGACTTGCTAAAGGAATTGATCGCTCTACAATACCAAAGAAGCACCAGTGATTTGACCAGAGGACAATGTAGGGTCAGAGGCGAAGTAATCGATATTTGGATGCCGAGCCGTGATGATCCAATCCGCATCCGCTTCGGCCTAGATGGTGTGGAAAAGGTGCAAGTATGCGACCCAGTAACTTGGGAAGTCCTCGATGATTTACATGAAGCATGGATCCACCCAAAACAATTCTTTATGACCGATCCTGACAAATTTGAAACCTCATTAGTCTCTATTGAAGATGAACTTGATAATAGAATCGCACACTATGCAAGTGAAGGAAGAGAATTGGAAAGGCATCGCATTGAGCAGAGAACAAGATATGACTTAGAAATGATGAGAGAGATTGGCCATTGTAATGGCATGGAGAACTATTCATTACATTTCGATGAAAGAAAGACGGGCGAACGGCCATATTGTATGCTGGATTTCTTTGCAGCCTGTGCAAAGCAGTTTCATGGTGATAAGGATAAATTCTTGGTAATAATGGATGAATCACACGTATCATTACCACAAGTCGGAGGAATGTATTTTGGAGACCGGTCACGCAAGATTAGTCTCATTGAGCATGGATTTAGACTCCCTACCGCTGCAGATAATAGGCCATTGAAAATGCCTGAATTCCAGTCACTGATACCACGCATGGTCTATGTTTCAGCAACACCTGGCGAACGAGAATTAAGGCATCTGTGCGAAATAACTGGCCAGAAAATCCCCAATGGTTTACTTCATGCAAAATCAGGCGGTGGTGCATTTGCACCAGACCTTGAGAAGAAACATCCACAAGCGGAAGCAATGTATGACATGCTACAAACTATTGAAGGGATTTCAAAGATGGAAATCCGACCGACTGGATTACTTGACCCAAAGATTGAGGTTAGAAGCACCACTGGCCAAATTGCAGACTTACTATCTGAAATAAATGCTAGAATATTGATTGGTGAGAGAACTCTGGTCACTGTATTAACAATCAAATTCGCTGAAGAAGTAGCAGCCTACCTCAATCAAATGGGAGTCAAAGCACATCATCTTCATTCTGAAATAGATACTATTGAAAGAACTGAGATCATCAATGCACTCAGGATAGGACACATCGATGTAATCGTTGGAATCAATCTACTGCGTGAGGGTTTGGACATACCAGAAGTGAGTTTAGTTGCAATCTTTGATGCTGACCGGCAGGGATTCCTAAGAAATGAACGCTCGCTATTACAGACTATTGGGCGAGCTTCAAGAAATGAGAACGGGCAAGTTTTGCTATACTCTGATGGTTTTAGTCCGGCGATGGAAGCCGCTATTCGACAAACACTTGAACGCAGAGAACGCCAACATGCACACAATATTGCCAATGGAATTATTCCAAAAACCATCGTAAAAGCCCTACCTACAATGGGAGCAGATACTGAGAATTTAATCGCAGGAACTACGTCTGGTTCCGAAGGTAAACGCCTTATCGCCAAGAAGGGTGGTCGCAAAGAAGGAGATTGGGCTCAAGGCCTGAAATTGGGGGCTGGAGCATGGAGTAGTGGCTCTGGACAGGATGGTTCTACAGGAGCAATTAACAATGACGATTTATCAATTGAAAAATTAAAAAATCAATTGACATATGATGAGCCAGATGATGTTCTCAATGGACTTGATTTCCATCAAATTGAAACACTGATAGTGGAACTCAATGCAGAGATGAAAGTTGCTGCTAAAAACCTAGACTTTGAGCAGGCTGCACGACTACGTGATAGGGTTTACGAGTTGCAACAATTACTCGATATGTGACTGCATATCCGGCCCGCCAATATCGCGAGTTTGATATGAGGGGCACACCAGCCCTTGTACATGGCAATTGACCCTGAGTCCTTTGACGTCCCGGTAGTGGACTATGATTTCTCGGCTCTAACCACCCCTTCCTCATTGATAGACCAAATGGCAACTGCTGGCGGATTTACAGCAACAAAACTTGCCACTGCGAGAGATATTCTACGTGATATGAAATCTGAAATTGACGCAGTAGATGGTGATATCACCAAGGTCTGTAACTGGCTTTCATTCCCCGCTTGTTTGTGTGCTACTGGAACTCGTGGATTCTTTGTTGAAGCTTTAAAGAAACAGATGTTCAACGTAGTTTCAACAACTTGTGGGATGCTTGACCACGATATTGCCAGAGCTTACAAGCACTATTATCATGGTTCTTTCGAATTGGATGATATCGAACTGGGAGAGCATTCATTGATGCGCCTAGGCAATGTAATCGTGCCAAATGAATCATATGGTGAAATTATTGAAGCGATGGTAATGCCCGCTTTGGAAGACATTTACAAATGCAGGCTAGAAGAAACTGGAAAAACTGGTGCTGATGCATGGATTGGATTCGGTTCAATCCAATTGGTTTGGGAATTGGGTAAGAGAATCGGAACACCTGACACCATCATTTACTGGGCTGCAAAACATAAGATTCCGATTGTAATTCCAGGAATTACCGATGGTTCGATTGGAGCACAACTATTCATGCTCCGTCAAAAGCATCGTAGCTTCCACATCGACACCTTGGCTGATGAACAGTATATGTCCGACATAGCATGGGATGTTGAGACATCTAACGCTTTGATGATCGGTGGAGGCATCTCAAAGCATCATGTTATCTGGTGGAACCAGTATCGTGGTGGACTTGATAGCGCAGTATACATCACAACCGCACCTGAACACGATGGTAGCCTTTCTGGTGCAAGATTACGCGAGGCTATTTCTTGGGGCAAAATGCGCCCTGACGCCCCTAATATTTGCGTAGAAGGTGATGCGAGCGTATTACTTCCGCTTCTCGGTAGTGATTTTTTTGGCCAATGAAAACTCAATGGTGATATTATGAAAGCAGTTTTCAAGGCCACTTTTCTAACGGTTCTAATCTCGATGTCGATGCTAGCAGGTTGCTTTGGCTCAGATGATTCTGGAGGAGAAACTGTTGAGGAAGATCTTTTCTTCACCTTTAAAGACCAATTGGGCAACAATACATGGTATCATTATCCTGGTGGATTAAATGCAATGAATAACACTTCAGCACTCGGTGGAGATAATATTCCATTCCTTTCCGCTGGAAGTTATTACGGCATTGGAATGAGTACCTTTGAGCCTACAATGGGCATCACGTCTGCAGGTAACCTATACATGGCCAGTCACGGCAATGGTCCTTCAGGTTCCACCGCAGTAGTACAATGCACAGGACTAACTTCGATGACTGCCGACTTAGATTATTCATGTCAAAATGTCTATGGCCCAGTATTACCGGTAGCGAATTCTAATGACCCTTACATCTATGTTGACCCATGGACGGACAGAATAATGAAATTTGACATGCATGCCCTTCTTGGAATGACCGTAGAATGGTCTGATAACGAAGGCGAGTCGTGGGTTGGTCCAACTGTTGCCACGGGATACTCAGTACAAGATCACCAAACGATTGCTTCTTCACCATACCCTGCCTTATTGCATGAAACTTTGTGGGTATTTTGTATCAATGGAAACTTCCCATTCCCTGTTTGCGCCGCTTCACAAGATGGTGGAGCAACTTGGGGACCAGAATTGCCTGGCGCCCCGATAGATTGCCAAAGCGGTGGTCTTTCAGCACACCTAATCGGAGCGGATAACGGAAACTTCTACAGAGGTCAAAACGGTTGTGATGGAAGCGGTTATTCAATGTACAAAACAGAAGATGGCGCTTTGACATGGAGTGAACATGTATTACCTACTGAAGTGAGTGGAACCGCTGATACTTGGAATGCAGAAGAAGCACAAGTTTCTGTTGATGGTGATTCAAATGTCTATGCTATGTGGATGGGAGTCGATAATTTACCATACTTCTCATATTCCCTAGATGATGCAAATACATGGTCTGAAGCGCAAATGATAGCCCCTTCGCATCTTGAAGGAACTGGTTTTCCAGTCATTATCGCAGGGGATACTGGAAAAGTTGCGTTCGGCTATGTTGGGACAACTGGAGATGGGCTTTGGCATGGGTATATCTCCATGATGACCGATGCTTTCAATGAAACTCCACTGATTACTACTGTGATGGTAAACGAGGTAAATGACCCACTTGATGATGCAAGTCCTACCTGTGGATACGAACGCTGCGGTGGCTTTGGCGATTTCCTTGATATGCAAATTGATGCAAATGGAAGAGTTTGGTTTGCTTTAGCCCACAACCCAACAAATTCGGGAATATATGGCAGCCTTACTGTTGGCCCAAGCCTACGTGGAGAAGTTCTACCCCTTTCAGAAATGGCTGCTGGTGGACCTCAAACCCTGTGATTCAAGAATTTTCTTGATCATCTCGGAGATATTGAGTTGCACTTTCAAACACTGCATTACCTCTTGAGACAATTTTATCTTGCCAAATTGCATCATTGGGATTAAACATTCTAAGTAAATTTAACCTGCTCCAATGAGACTTTGCACCAGCCTCGTCCACATAGTCGCCCCATTGAGTCCAACGGTTTTCATCCCTATTTGCTCTGATTACTTTGATTGATTTGAAGGTACCAAACTCTTGTGTTAAATAAGTCCAAGAAATACCCGGGAAGCGATTGACTAAGCCTTGATGAATATCCCCTTTTATCTCATAACCAACTCCGGTTTTAGATAATAATTCAATGTGGCCCGGGAATAATTGTTGCAATTCTACAAATTTATCAAAGTCTTTATTCCTTAGTTCAAGTGGTAATAATAGCGTATCATGACCACTTGGACCCAGCCCTGTATGATGGTCGATTGCAAATACTTGTTTGACCTGAACAAGATTATCGTTGAGCCAATCTATCAGCATAGAAGGTCCTTTTTCCAACTTTGAACCGCCATATTGAATCGCTGCAGGATACTGGTACTGACCTTCTGCTACAGCTTGTTTAAGATTAGGATAACCATACTTCAAAATCAATAGAAGGGCCCGAATATTGAATGAGTATTCATTCTTCTTGGGAACCGTCTTTGGGTTAATGAAATCCTTAACCGCTTCATATCCATCGGGAACTCCACTATACAGTTCATCTAAGCGAAGGAAATTTCTATTCAAATCAACATTATTCTCATTGAACCGCCTCCACCAAGCCATTCCATAGGGATTGACTGCATGAATAAAAATTACGCCATGATCATCAAAAGGTTCTGATTTTGCCAATTTATCCATTATCGACAACTGAATTGCAGAGCCAGGATAACCTTCAACACCATGTACTCCACTGCTTGAAATTATGGCCTTTCCACTGTCTAGTGAGCCTATTACTGCAATATCTATCGCTAATTCCTCCGCCTCTGGACCTTTCATTCCAAGTTTCAAACGTTGGTGGGTCACATTATGGCCTGCAGATGTCAAATCTTGGCAAGCAATTGCAAATCGTCCTGCCGCCTCGGCATAGGAATTTGAGAACCAACGACGTCCCATCACAACCAATGCCAGCAATGCCAAAGACATGAGTTCTTCGCCTTTATTTCATCCCACAAATAGTTCAAACTCTACTATTTTCTTGACATGCGTCCTTCCTCAGACCAGCTATTGATGATTTCAACCGGTTTTGCCATAATATGATTGAGACGTCCATGGTAGAATAACTATGCCGTTATCATTGTTGTATCGCTCCAACTAAAAACACCATCAATGCACTGCGAATAGGCATTAGTGGCCTCCAACCATCCCCATCACATGCAACTAGTACTTGGTGAATTGATTCTAAATCTGGCCGTAACAAATACTCTTCACCGACCTCGCTCAATGTTTCAACCTCAATCTTTGGTGAAGAAGGAGTGGTAAGATGCTGTGCCGAAAACTCCCCGCTCTTCCCTGCCATAGTCCTTGAAAATAAAATTCGCATCTCCTCTACGGTTTGATCGTCTGACCACGCCCTCCTACCTGAGATGTTAGCAATTTTAGGGAATGGTTGTTCGCTTACTAGAATCCTTACAATGGAGTCAACTACATCCATTTCTGAAACCCACCAATGCCTTGGACGAGAATCAGATGCGATATTATCATTGTTTTTTATCGCCTCATACCAGTTTTGAAGTATTGGGCAACACCAAGAATCATCGAAACAACTTGGAAGCATGTGATTGATTATCAGATGCGAATCTACCTCACTGGTATCTATTTCGGTATTATCAAAACCAGCAGTTACCAAGATCGTTTCGCTACCATCTGCACCGATTGAGGGTTGTTCTACCCCATCTAGATATGGTCCTAGACCCAACAAAACCACCCTATGGCCTTCTGTAATCGGTGTTTGTTCCGAGACCATAAATTGTGATTGTGAATATACCAACTCGGTAGAATACATTTCGGTAGCCCATTGGTAATCCACATTTGGAATTACTATCTTAGCATCTGTACGAAGCAGTCGAGATATGGTTGCCCTGCCTATGCTGCTATCGCTGCCACGGAGATGGACGACTGGGTTTGCCATATTCTACCCAGCAGCCTTCATCATTTGAAAGCAACCATAGTAAGATTATAACTGTCATGTAAAGTTGAATAAACACTAGCAAAGTACTTTGAAAAACCAATTGGAAAATCTAATTTACAATTGAAAAATCTTGTCAAAGAGGCGATGTAAATCGATACTGAATTGACAGATCCTGCCCGCACAAAATAGATCATTAACGCAACCTGGAACAATCCGATAACACCATCTCCGCAGCAATGAGTTTTCAATTGACAAATAGTTGATTTAACACTATTAGAACTAAAATCGCACCCATCCCGAATTGAAATAAATCCACCACACAAACATGCCCAATACCCCCCTAAGTCCTATTGTAAAATTAATTATACGACATTAATTAAAATTGAATTTACATCGTTTTTTCAATTGAAGTTAGAATTAATTATACGACATTCCAATTGAAAATCGCTTTTTTACAGGCAAAGAGTATAAGACCCCCCACTAACGAGCATTAAGCAAGCCGAACCACAGCGGCACAAGGAGATGGGAAAATGCCAAACGACAAATACGACATCCAGGAGTTACTCCAAAGAGATGTATATGTAAATGATAAGAAAGTTGGGACGATAGTCGGAGAACGACATCATCCTAACGAAGCCAGAGTGCAATCTATGAGGATTCAAGTCGATTCCGAGATCGCAGGAGAATACATGCGCAAGCCCGCAACACTTGCCCCACTACCAAAGGAATTAGTGCATAGTATCCGCAATGATGGAACTGTAAGGCTTTCAAAGTCAATGCGCGAATTACAACGCAGATGGAGAAACACAGTACGAATTGATGAGAAGTTGTATGCACCTGACGAAATGCTAGATAGAGCTGTACTAGACAATCAAGGAGATGAAATCGGTGTTATCACCGATTTATTCAAAGTCAAGCGAACCTACAAGGGCGTAATAGTCCAAACTAGAGTTGCAGTACAGAAACAATTCGGCGTCGACATGTTCATCCGAATCCCAATCACTGCCTTTTCACGCACAAGAGACAAACTTGACGAAGTAGTATTATCACGGACATTTGGCAAAGTATTGAACTTACCTTCATACATTACAATCAATGCTTTAGAAGAAGAGTGAATGTGGCAAAAGCGCCATATGATTCGCCTTGACAGCGAATTACATCAGAGCAGTATTATTCCGTCACTCTTATGACGGGGTTGCGAGTCGGCGGAAATACCCAAGCGCGGGTAGCTTAGTCGGTTGGAGCACCCGGCTGATAACCGGGAGGTCGCAGGTTCAAGTCCTGCCTCGCGCACCAAATTTCATTTATTGTTGTGATTTTTATCATCATCTGATTCCAGATTATAGAAGTAAAGAACATGAAGGGGCGGCGCCCACCCATACATGAGGCAGTCCCTATGGTAGTCCTATCCGGAAGTAATTCGAGGTTGCTAGCAACCCAACTTGCTGAAACACTAGGATGGGCACATCATAGTCTTGAAACTAGACGTTTTCCCGACACTGAAGGCTATACCCGCATCCCAGAAGAGATAATAGATGATGTCCGAAGTGGACCAGTAGTATTGGTTTCTAACACATTCCCTGATGCTGGAATTATTGAAACATTACTAATGTTGGAAGCGATCAATGATGTCCGAAGTGGCAAAATGGAAAACCTCCGAGAAATCGGACCTCAACAATTACCTGATGTCGGCCCAGGAATACTTCTTGCAATACCATACTTCGGATATTCTAGGCAAGATAAGAGATTCAAACCCGGCGAGGCGATTTCTGCACGTGCTATCGGACAATTAATGGCATCTCGTTGTGATGGAATTGTAGTTTTTGACCTACATGCCCCTAAGGTACTAGAGGATTTGCCAGTTCCTGTAGCATTTACCTCTGCAATGCCTGAACTCGCCAAGCATTTACAGGATACTGTGGCTCCTGATTTCATCTTGTCACCGGATAAAGGTGCGATTGAGCGAGCCAGTGAAGTTGCAAAAACAATCAATTGCCAATTCAGTTATCTAGAAAAGACTCGAATTGACGCTCACACAATTATTCACAAGGCCAAGGATTTGGATGTTGATGGTAAGAAGGTTGCAATCGTCGACGATATGATCGCTACCGGCGGCACAATTTGCCGTGCGGCTGAAGCACTACGAAGTCAGGGAGCAATCGAAGTTCATGCTGCATGTTCACATGGATTGTTCACCGGTGGCGCTATTGCCAGACTGCTAAGATATGTTGACGGAGTACATGCAACAGGTAGTTTATCCAATCCTAGAGATGTCATCTCCGGCGGACCTGCTTTAGCGCGCGGGGTCAACCAGTTAATGGAAACTTTAGAATGGAATAATTAGGTCCAGTACACCTCTTTACTAGGGTTTACTAGGAGATTTAGTTCATGATTTGGTTTATTGTCTTAACCGTCGCGCTTTAATATGTGAGTATAGGCGCAAGACTGCCTTACATGAGGACGGAGTGATATCCAATGAATGTACACGTTAAATTTGAAACACCAAGCGAAGTCTCTGATAAAATCTACGAGATGATTACTGCAAACACAAACGGCCGCCTAAAAAGAGGCAGCAATGAAGTGACTAAGACGGCTGAGCGCGGGACCGCTCAATTCATCATTCTTGCAGAAGATGTGAACCCTCCAGAACTATTGGCTCACATTCCTCTAATTTGTGAAGAGAAAGGAATCCCATACGGATATGTCCCTACTCAAGAATTCCTTGCTTTGGCAGCAAACCTTCCAAAGGGTGTCCAAGCAGCATCAATCGCTGTTATGGAAATAACCAAAGGTGCACAAGAAAAATTCAACGAAGTTGTAGAGCTCATCACAGCCTTAAAGGCGTGAGTTCATTATTATTAGGAGATGAAAAATATGAGCGAAGAACTAGGTGGATGGCCTGCTGAAGTAGTAGAGATTGTTGGTCGTACAGGTATGACCGGAGAAGCTACACAAGTCAAGGTCCGTGTCAACGATGCGCCAAACCCACGTGACGTGGGTCGCATTATTACTCGAAATGTTTTGGGCCCAATTCGCGTTGGCGATTTATTGATGCTCAAGGATACAGGTCGCGAGGCCCGTAAGATTGGTGGACGGTGATTATTATGCCTGAACGCAGAATTTGTACTTTCTCTGGTGAGGAAATCGAGCCTGGGACTGGGATGATGTTTATTCGACGTGATGGAAGCATCATGTGGTTCAAGAACTCCAAGGCCCGCAAGAACTTAATCAAACTAAAGAGAAATAGCCGTAAGGTAAAGTGGACACGCCACTTTGTCAAGGGCGGAATTTGATTTCTCTCTCAGAGATTATGATCCGACAGTCCCTTTTTGGGACACTGTTGCCAATAATAGCATGAATATATGTTATTGTAATGTTAATTCAAGTTTCATTGAGGGGTTTGATTTTAAAGGAGTCGCTGGTGGCTCGCTTTGGTGAACACTATGGAGACTACATACATCATGATCAAACCTGACGGCGTACAACGTGGACTTGTTGGAGAAATTATCGGACGATTTGAGCGCAAAGGACTCAAATTGGCTGCATTAAAATCTGTTGTACCAAGCAAAGAAATCGCTGAAACTCACTATGAATGCCACTCAGAACGCCCATTCTATCCAGGATTAATCAAGTTCGTAACATCTGGACCTGTAGTCTGTATGGCTTGGACTGGAGTCGATGCAATCGCTGTTGCTCGTACCCTTATTGGAGCGACTAATGGACGTGAAGCAGCACCTGGAACTATTCGAGGTGACTTTGGCATGGACATGGGTTACAATATGATTCATGGCTCTGACGCTGCTGAAACTGCTGCGTTTGAACTCAACCTTTGGTTCCCTGAAGGTCTCATGCAATGGGACAACTTGATGGGCACTTGGGTCTACGAATGAAACAAACCAGCTCAACCACCTGCTGGACGGACGGTGAGGAATATGACGGAAGAGCAGGACAATTCTGATTCAATTGAGACTAATACTGCTGAGCAAGCGGTTGAGGAAGTTGAGAAGGGACATAACCGCCAACCAATTGTTTCTGTTTTAGGCCATGTTGACCATGGTAAAACCAGCGTTTTAGATTTAGTTCGTTCTATCGGTAGCGAAAGACAAGCAAGTGTAATGGATAGAGAGGCTGGAGGAATTACTCAGCACATTGGTGCTACCGAAGTTCCAGCCGATATTCTCAATGAAACCTGCTCAGAGATGATGCGAGGAAATAAATTCAAGTCACCGGGATTACTTTTTATCGACACCCCTGGCCATCATTCATTCGTTTCACTTCGTAATAGAGGGGGCTCAGTATCTGATATCGCAATATTGGTCATAGATATCATGGAAGGGTTACAACCGCAAACTATTGAATCCTTGAAGGTATTACGCGATTCAAAAACTCCCTTTGTAATCGCTGCTAATAAAATCGACAGGATTCATGGCTGGATGTGCGAAAAGAACCGTTCTTTTAGTGAATCATTAAAAAATCAACGTGAAGATGTAATCGATTTGTTTGAGGCCAGATATTGGAAATTGCTTGGCCAATTTGCTGAAAATGGTTTTAATATTGAGCGATACGATCAGATCAAAGATTTCCGTAATAACGTCGCACTGGTCCCAATGAGTGCTAAAGAAGGTGAAGGACTTCAAGATTTGTTGACGGTCACTGTTGGTTTGGCTGAGAGATTCTTGGAGGAGAGATTAACTGATACTTTGGGCTCAACCCAAGCGACTGTTCTCGAGGTTAGGGAAGAAATAGGAATGGGCAAAACCATTGACATTATTCTTTACCGAGGCGGATTAAAGGTTGGAGACAAGATAATGCTGGCAGGTCCTGATGGCCCATATCAAACACATATCAAAGGATTAAAACGTCCTAAGGGTATGTCTGAAATGCGTGACGCCGGTAAGCGTTGGGTCAATTACGATGGTGTCGAGGCTGCTTGCGGAGTCAAAATTGTTGCACCTAATCTAGAGGGCACAATTCCTGGAACTACTCTTCACATTGCAAATACAAAAGAAGAAATAAAAGTTGCCAAGCAAGCAATACGAGATGAATGGAGAGGTGTTTTCAATCAAATGCCAATTATGTGCACTCAATGTAGTGAAGTATTCTCACGGACTGACTTCAAGACCCATACACAAGAGGTAGGTCCTTGCCAAGATGCTGAAGAAGAAAAGAAAGGAATTGTCATCAAGGCTGATACTGTTGGTGGCCTAGAAGCACTCGCATTCGAATTATTCAAATTGAAGATTCCTGTTCGCAGAGCAACGGTTGGAGTCGTAAATAAGAAAGATATTTTGATGGCTCAGAGTGCTCATGACCCATTATACAAAATAATTTTAGGTTTCTCTACCAAAGCAAATTCCGAAGTTACTGATGGTTTGAAATCAGGAGACTCTGAAATTAATTTCATCAGTGGTGAAATCATTTACCACGTCTTAGATGAATATGAAGAATGGAGAGAGAAGTTACAGGCTGAAATTGAGGCTGAATTAAGAGAATCCTTAGTTTATCCAGGCCATCTCCTCTATCTTAGAGACCACACATTCAGAGCCAAAGGTCCAGCGATTGTCGGAATGAGAGTTGTTGGTGGAAGAGTTCACATCGGCCAGAGAATTATGAAGTTGGATGGAACCCCTGTTGGTCAAATTAAATCATTGAGGACGCGTGGTGGGGATGATGTCAAAGAAGGTTCTACTGGTGATGAGTTGGCAGTTGCAGTCCACGGTCCAACCGTTGGAAGGCATATTGAGGAATTGGATGAATTCTATGTCGATGTCCCTGAATCTCATGCAAAGCGATTAAAGAATATAGAATTAGATCCTAAAGAACAGGAAATCTTTGAGCAGTTAATCAAATTACACCGCAAAGAGAATCACTTCTGGGGAAGATGATTGTCAGTATTAGATAAATCGCCCAACCAATACTCCAATGATTGCTGCTGCAATGATTTTGAGCATTAATGACACTTTTGTGGTTACAATATTACTTGCTAAGTCAACCCATTGCGTGTTACTATCATGGGAAAATCTTGTATCAACGTCTTTCCAAATATTGCTTGGAGGTTTACGTCCAAATACAGATTCATATAATTGCAAAGTTTCAATGTAGTGCTGTCTATACTTCATTTCATCCTCCATTCCACCAATTGTAGGACCATGGTGTAACTCTTTACCAAGTAAATTAGGACAAAACCTACCCCAATAATCACTGGTATATGTCAAATGTAAGTGCCATGCTTGGTCAACATCTTTTGATGGGGTACAGACTTGATTGCCATGGGTGCACAAATATGCGAATCGTTTGTATTCTTCAACCACATAATCAGCATGACCATGACTCCAGCCATTTTCGTGAGCAAGCCTATGATTGAATGTTAATTCAATATCTTCTGGCCCAATATGGTAATCCAGTAATCTTCGATGGGTCTCAACAGGAATTATTCCGTCAACCGGTGCATCAAGAATCTCAACTTCCATTATCGCACCTTCACTATTCAGAAATCGCCGCCGCCGCCGCAACCGCCGCCACCACAGCCACCGCCACCGCCACCGCCGCCGCCGTCACCGCTACTGCTACTGTCGTTCCTTTTCTCTCGATAGCGATACATATTATTTCCATATTCATCAACACCTGAAATTGAAACATTCCATCGCTTGGAAATTATCAATGCTGTAGTCATTCCCATCAGCACCATGCCAGAAGATGACCGTTGAGCGTTAATATTGCTCCACCCTTTAGTGTCAATACCTTCTGGCATTGGTGGCATTGTTCTGTTCACAAGCCACGCCATTGGTAAAAATGGGCCACGCAGTTCTCTACGTGATAAAAATGTAATCAGTAAACCTATGCTAGAGGCAATGAAACAAATTATCAAAGGGAAAACAAAATTATCAACACTAGTTGAGGAGAAAATGTGACCCGGAGTTCCGAACGAAATTATTATGAATACTATTGGAATCACAAATAGAGATAAAGAATACTGTCCAAAAGAGGAGTATTTAGAAAATAAGTCATATTTCTTTAATTCGGCCAAATCACTATCCACTTCGGCATAGTCTAATGGTAATTCAAAGGAGATTCCTAACTCATCAGCCCTAGTATTGATTCCAATGTTGGCCTTATCAAATTCTTCTTGTAATTTCTCTAGTTCACGAGCCTTCCCAATTGAACCAGTTACATATTTCTTGGCAGCAGACATGGCATTCTCTAAATCAACCGATTCCTTTCTATAGTCACGGTTTACCAAAACAGTATTTAATTGATTTAAAAACTCCATTTGGAAGGTACCAGATTCTTTTTTATCCAAATGCTCCATTACCTTCATTCCTCTTGCCTTTGCCATTTCTTGAGTGATTCTTAGTGATGCCTTTCTCGCTTCTTTACCATCGTTCTTGTGGGGCTTCATCCTCATGTAGGAAAAATAAACAAGTGCAATAGATATCATCAATGGAATTAAAATTACCGCTAATGTCGCATAAACGGGGACCATTGGAACATCTTCAATAATATATTCCGCATTGTCAATCGCCATCCATGTTCCTACTTGCCAATTATCTGCCGCAAGATACGGCTTCACTTCATTTTCATAGACATCACCAGACCTTTGTTGATTGGGAACTTCATGATCTGGCATCACGAATCTGAATTTTCTATCTTGTTCTGAAAAGGTAATTAATAGGGCTTTTTCTTCATTTCCTTCCATGTCGTAGTGTTGAAACATTTGTCTTGCATATCCTTCATCCCCCATGAAATAGTCACGGCCTTCATCCACTCCATAATCTGCCATCGATTCGATTGTAACGACTCGTACAAGTGTATTTGTCCGATTTCTAATATCGGATAATTCACTACTCATCTGCATTTCAGTTTGATTATTCAAAACATTTGCCGCATCAAGAACATACCATTCTCCTTCCGGTTCAACTGGAAATGTTTGTTCTGCTTGGACAGAAGGCAGCAATAAGATGGTGATGATTACCAACAATAGTGCTTTAGAAAAATGACTCATGCCCTTGTGATTTCAATTGCCCCCTTAAACATTGTTCCGACATGGTGAGTAATATCGGGTTATAGGATGCAATACTGCGTTTTGGCTGAAAAATTGACATGAGATTTAACGACATAATTACCGCGCACATTCATATACGGAAAGGTAGGGACGCAATATGTCCTTAGGGGTTAATTATCATGGAAGCAGGATTTCAACCAACACTGGCTGCAGCACCAGCAGGTCAAGCACAAGATTTGATAGCCACAGTAGCAGCAATTTCTCACAGTTTGATGAATGAAGTTAGTAAGGTTATCATCGGAAAGAATGAGAACTTGAGAAGAGTTACTGTAGGTATACTGAGCAATGGAAACATGTTGCTTGAAGATTTCCCTGGACTAGCAAAGACACTTCTCGCCAATACCTTTGCTCAAGCACTTGGATGTAAATTCAAGCGTGTTCAATTCACCCCAGATTTACTTCCTTCAGATATTATGGGTACATACATGTATGACCAAAAGTCTGGAGATTTTAAGTTACGAGCAGGACCTCTATTCACCAATATTCTATTAGCTGATGAAATAAACAGAGCGCCTCCAAAGACTCAAGCTGCTCTGCTTGAAGCGATGGAAGAAAAGCAGGTTACTATTGAGGGTATTACTCACAAATTACCTGCACCATTCGTTGTTATTGCAACTCAAAACCCTATCGAGCAAGAAGGTACATATCCGCTTCCTGAAGCACAAATGGACCGTTTCTTGATGAAGATGAGTATGGGCTATCCAGACCGTGCTGAAGAAAAGGCGATCTTGGCTCGCAGAAAGATGCGTGGAAAAGATGGTCACGATGTTGAGCAAATTACTTCTCCAAAGAAGGTTGTTGCAATGCAGAAAGCATTGGAAACAGTTCATGTAGACCCTGCAATTCTATCCTATATCGTTGAAGTTGTCCAGAGAACACGTGAAGACCACCGAGTAACAAATGGTGCATCACCTCGTGCTTCACAGGCATTATTCAAGTCTGGACGTGCAGCAGCAGCAATTGCTGGACGCAACTATGTCATTCCAGATGACATCAAAGGTATTGCACTACAAATTATTAGCCATAGAATTAACATGAAACCTGAAGCGAAGATACGTGGGATTACTGGCATGCATATTGTCAGAAAAATCCTGTCCGAAGTTCCAGTTCCTGTTATTCAATCGGCTTGATTTGGCCAATCATAAGGCTTGCATTGAAAGGGGAGGAGTCCCCTCATCAACATCGTAAGAGGTGAACACATGAATCCGTACAAAATGGTTGTAGCAGTTGCAAATCAAAAAGGAGGATGTGCAAAGACTACTACTGCTGTTAATTTAGCGGCATCCCTTGCGAAGGGAAATCGGAAAATGGGACTACCTCCTGCAAAAGTTCTGCTAATCGATTTAGACCCTCAAGGAAATTGTGCAACATCATTTGGTGTGGAGAAGAAATCAGTCAAAAAAACCACATACGATTTACTGAGTAACGATTTAGGTGATGAATTACCACTGATGGATGAATATCTATTATCTCCTAGAAAATTAACAGAGGCGATGAGAGCGGCTTGGAGCCTACGTAATGGTGGTAAGAAAGCACCTGAAAATATTTCATCTGGAAATCTTTGGTTATTGCCAAGCGACATCCATTTGTCTGGGGCTGAAATAGAATTAAGCCACAAGATTGGAAGAGAAACGCGACTTAGAGAAGCATTACTTCCAATCGTTGACAATTTTGACTATATTATCATCGATACGCCGCCTAGTTTGGGATTACTTTCGATAAATGCAATGTGTGCTGCTAACTGGGTAATGGTCCCTGTTCAAGCGGAATACTATGCCCTAGAAGGATTTAGCATGCTGATGAATTCGATCAAGATGATACAGAGAAGAATTAATCGACAATTGAAGATTTTTGGAGTGGTGATGACCATGGTTGATTCACGCTCTAAATTGAGTCGCCATGTTTGCGACCAAGTCAATACCAAAATGCCTAACAAACTATTCAATACTACTGTTAGGAGATTGGTAAAGGTCGCAGAAGCACCCTGGAGTGGCGCACCTACTGTTATTCTCAATAAGCCAACAAACTCTGGCTCTGGAGCAGGTTCACTAGAATACTGGACATTGGCTAAAGAATTCCATCAAAGAACCTTAGAGATGAGAAGAGAGTTTGGAGTTAGTGAAGTTCCAAGATTACTATTGGATAGACAAAACCGTCAAAATCCTACCGCTCCGCCTAACTAAAAAGGTAGTATAATTGCTAATTATTGCTAAACTTGCTTCGCGTGGCTTAAGTATGCTATAGAACGCACAGCGTAACAGGGATGAGATATGACTGCAGAAGGAATGACATCGATTAGCGTAAGTTATGAAGTAAGAAGACAACTTAACACAATGCGCACCAGTAGTGGCCATAAAAGTGTTAACGAACTGCTAAACGACATGGTACGTGCTCATAAAATCGCAAAGATGCAAGGTGAAATTGACACTTTGCGTCAGCGAATGAAGGATATTGCAGATGTCCCAGTTGAGCAATTGGCTGACCGACTAAATCTAGCCCCATTCAAGGTGTGAAATTTATGATGGATTGGAGACCAAATGGATTTGAATTTAAAGCGGCCAATTTAGTCCGTGCATTATTTGACACCAATACTGAAGAAGGAAAATTACTCGAAGCTGCTGCGTGCGGTCATGTTGAAATATTCGTCGCAGCGAATGCCTGGAATGGTGTTCTGTGGCTGATAATGAATACTCTAAAAGTTGATGGAAAACCAGTTTATAGTGGCGAAGAACTCGGCGCATTAAAGCAATCATTACCAATCGTTTGGTTATAATTATTCATTTTATTAATTCTTATAAATCGATTCCACCATAGTAATTCATGGATTTGGGGTATCCCGAAACCCCCTTGTTTTGATTAATATACTTCGGGTGACAGATAAATAAACATGCAAAACCTTAGATCACCAAAAAGGAAATTGACAAAAACTATCATTATTACATTGATATGTTTGTTAGCACCGTTGACTGGATTTGAGATTGGTATCACACTGGGACGAATCTATCATTTACCGCTGATTAGGGCGTTATTGATTATCGACAAAACATGAATCTCCTCGAAATTAGGCCAACTCATCAGAATCAGCGTGGAACCTGAATGTATGCAGCGGACATCACTTAGCATTCTTGGCAATCCATTCGTGGCCGAACCATTGCCATTGTTCCATAGTCCACCCATCCGGCAACCCACCTTCCGGTAGTGGTGCAGCCTGTGCAGGTGGTTGTCTAGGTTCAGGGGCTGCTGCGGCTACTTCCTCAACAGGTGCTTGTGATTGCGGCATTCCTGCAATATCCTCAATTGAACTTGAATCACCATATATTGAATCAGGATCTATTTGACCTGCATCTACAGTATCTGTTTCCAAACCATCTACCTCTAACCCTGATTTGTTTTCTAACGAGAAATCGAGGCTATCAATGCTGTCTTCCCATCCGGAATCAGCTTCTACGCCACCCACTGCCGAAGAACCGGCTGAACCTTGTAATGCTTCTAAACTAGCAGAAGATTCCTTTGGCACATATGGAACTCCATACATTTTTATTAATCCTGCAATCTTTCGCTTTCTGACCACCATTGCGATCACTAGTATTACCACTGTGAGTGAGATAAAGGCAATTCCACCAACGGTAGCCACTTGAGCCAAAATACCTTCATCGATTTCACCTGGCTCGGATAACGTTCCTGCATTTTTGCTTTCATTCCAAGCAAAGAATGACATAACGGTTTGATTAACTTCTCTATCACGCGATAAGTATTTCTGATAATCGCCTGAACGCCATCCTTCACATTGGCTACTGAGATCATCATAATTGAGATTACAATGGTCTTGCTCTGTTTGTATCAATGGCTTATTGTCATCGTAATCGGAATTGGAACCTGCACCATCACCGTCTGCATCATAGTGCTCATTAGGGTCTGTTTCCATACCTTGTGATTCGGAGAAATCAACCCAACCATCGCCATCGAGGTCTTCACAGCCATAGGCAGTAACTTCTGTGAAGCCAACAACTGAACTTTCATTTAACAACCAAGATTTTACCGAAGTACCTGCTTGCCAAGGACAAGCATCAGGTTGTAGTCCGTCCGCATTATCACCATATCCATCTCCATCTCCGTCAAGCCATTGACTTCCTTGATTTGGCAAAGCATCTGCACCATTAGAAATACCCCAATTCGAGGATGGGTTAGAATACCCATCTTGATCTGAATCTAAACATCCAAATCGATCAATAGTTGAAAAACCATTTATTTGAGGGCATCCATCTGGGTTTAAGCCGACTGGGTTATCTCCAAATCCATCCTGATCAGTATCTTCCCATTGAGTTGGTTCATCTGGGTATTTGTCACCCATTTGGCCATTTTCATTATCTCCGTAACCATCTCCATCACGGTCTTGCCATTGGTCGGCATTATTAGGGAATAAATCGCCTTCAAATCCGATAGGTGAATCACCATGGCCATCACCATCAGTATCAATGTGCTGTGAGATTTGTTGTGGGAATGCATCTGGAGCAAAGCCAAGAGGGTTATCTCCATATCCATCTTCATCTGCATCATCCCATTGGGTTGGTTCATTAGGGAACTTGTCCAAACGGTCAGTTACTCCATCAGAATCCGAGTCAATGTCGAAAAGGTAAATTTTTGAACCTGTAGGAGTTGTACTTGCTACATAAATTGCAGTAGTATAATATTGAAGTGAACCAATCACATACCCAGTTGCAACATGTGTGTTTTGCTCGCTAAGTGTTAACACATCTACTATACTTAGATGACCACTTTTTGAACCGATTGCATATGTCGAGTTCTCATATTGCTGAATAGAAGATATCGCTTTACCATGTGAAAGAGTTAACGATTCAACCGCCCAAGAAGTTGTGTTATATCTGAGCAATTTCCCATTTGCAGTTCCAACGATTAAATCACCGTTTGAATCTTCAAATAATACTTTTATTATGGCATTTGAATCCGTCAATGAATACAACATTGAACCCCCATCATCATAGACGTAGACCTTAGTGTCATAACTTCCAGTGATAATTCTTCCATCATTTAGAACTTGAAATGCGCTCAAACCGGCACTTACAGGGGTAGTATGTACTCCTGTAGAACCTTCTGGACTATACTCTTCAGCACGGCGCCTTCCCGCATAATGGGCTAGCCATAAATCGCCCTGATCGTCCCAATCCACTGAATCTACAGGCCATAACAACGAGATATTTCTATTGACTATTTGCAGACCCAGATGTATGATAGAGACTCCATTGTTATGAGCGACTGCAACTAATTGTTGAGCATCATCGAGCCTAGCCGAGTTTGCTGAAACATTCAAATCAATGTTCCACTGCAGAGCATGTTGGCCATTAGAAAAACTGTTAACACTGAGGTTTCCAGTTTCATCCACCATCAAAATTGTGCCATCAGCCATCCTCTGCCAAAAAACTAATTCTTCATCAAATTCATCGGTAACTCCTGCTTCAATCAAATTACTTGTATCAGCAGAAATACTTGGTAATAATCCTGAAAGAGGTAGCAGCAAAAATGTTAGAATTAAACAAACGCCACGCTTCATGTATTACACGAAAACGCATTTAGATATGAAATAGACTGCTAAAAGTGTAATGAATCTGCTCTGGAGGTCAATAATTACTCATCAATTATCTTCTTCTTTAGAAGGTTGCATCTTTTTTCTCTCGATTTTAAGAGGGGTCCTTTTTTTGATTGGAATCAATGTTGCCATTGCAGTTTCAACATTCATTTTCACAGGTGGACCGGACATTGCTGCTGGTTTCTTAACACTCGATACAGGTGGACCGGACATTGCTGCTGGTTTCTTAATAGCCGATACAGGTGGACCAGACATTGCTGCTGGTGATTCTGTTTTGTTAACCGGTTGTAATTGTCTTACCGGAGTTAATGATACTGCTTTTTGTTGTTGTGGGTTTGCAATCGAAAGTTTAGTTGTGATTGGATTAAGTAATGCTGTCCTTGGTTCATCTTCAAGTTCCGTAACTAGTTCTTCTAAGATTACTTCTGTGATTTCATCTTCAATATCAATTTCTGCAATCTCATCTTCACTATCAATTTCTGCAATCTCTTGTTCCGCCACAATCTCTTCAACTTGTTCAATTGTCTCTACAGGTATTGAAGTGGATTGAACAATAGTAGGTGATTGCTCAATCTGAGTAACCGGCTGAACTTGGGGCTGAATTGGAATTATTGGAGAACGTACAACTCTCTGATGAATAGGCTCAGGCAATGCAGATGCTGCAGCAGCGCTAGTTTGTTGATTGACCAAAGGTGATTTGACAGGTCTAGCCATTGATAATGCCGACGAAAGTGGTTTTGCACTTGTCGTAGGTGATCTCATTCCAGCCAACCCCATTCTCGGTTGATGTTGTTGTGCAGCAGCACCTAAAGTGCCGCCTAATGCCCTTCCACCTGATTGTGCTCCTTGGCGTGCTCCCAATGCAAATGGGTCCATCCCAGTTGCTTGCATTCCTTGAGTTCCTTGACCCGAAATTGCTTGCATCCAAGTTTGGCGCTTGTCAACCTTATTATCTTGGGTTTGCAATTCTTGGAATTCTTGTTCACGGCTTTGAAGGACTGATTGTTCGCTATCGATTTCACCTTGGATTTGATTGGTGACCGCGTCGCGCATCTTCTCTTCTGCCATTTCCTTGAATGAATCCATCTTCTCACTTAGGCCACTTAGGCGGTCACGAATTTCTGCACGCTTGAGTCCAAGTTGTGCTTCGATTTCCGCTCTGATTGCAGCTTCTCTTTTTCTGACATCGATGAGAGCCTTATTCCGCATAATCTCTTCACGCTTGTCAAGTTGCCTTTCAAGTTGAGTGGCGACTTCATTTTCTTTGCGAGCCTTGAAATCGTTAAGCCTCTCTTCCATATCAATTTCAAGTTCGAGAGAAGTCTCTTCCTTCAATAGGTCAAGATCGGTTTCAAAGGTCAAGCGTTCATTGCGCAACCCTGCATCAACTTCGGACATAATCGCCTTTCTCGCTGCTGATTCTCGTGATTGGAATTCAAGTTCAAGTCGTTCTGACCAATCAACCTTCTTGGCTTCATATTGAGCGCCCAATTGATCACGTAACTCCGATTCTCGGTCATATCTAAAGCGGGCGAGACGGTTTTGAATTTCTGCTTCTCTAGCACTACGATAATTAGTGAATTCTTCTTCCATTCTGAGGTCGAGTTCAGACTCAACCTCTGTCTTCAATGAATGGGAGATATCATCGACTGCCTTTGAAAAGGTGATATCATACTTTTCGCGAAGTCGTGATTTTCTTTCACTGAGTCTTTCGGAATGGCGCTCCTCTAATTGACGAGCGATTTCTACACGCAACTCGTCACGACGTCTCGCTATTGCAAGTTCGACATCTTCTCGCATGTTTTCTTCAAGGTCATCTGTTTCTTGTCGCAAACGGCCTTCTAGTTCCTCTTGTAGTTGTTGAGCAATATCTTCTTCTAAACGTAGGCTACGGCGTTCGTATTCTGATTTGAGCCTAGCTTCTCTTTGCTTTAGTCGTCCTCTAAGTTGTTGCTCCAGGCGAGTTCTAATACCTCTGCGCAATTGTTCTTCTCTTTCTGCTAGACGAGCGATGTGGCCTTCTTCTAGACGGTTGATCTCAGCACTTTCCATTTGTTTGAATCGTGTTTCCATTTCAACTTCTATGTTGCCTTCAATCTCTCTAACCCTTCGTTGTAATTCTTGATTATATTCAAGAGATAATCTCTCTTTTTGAATATCGAGACGCTGACGATGCTCTTGTTGTAATTGTGCCTCAATATTGGACTTTATCTGCTCTTTATGTTCAACGAGCCTTCTGTCTTGCTCAACTTCAATTCCTTCACGTAATGAGTCTAGTTGGCGATTGAGGCGCAAATCTAGTTCCATTCGCATTCGTCCTTCTTCTCTGGTCAAGGATTCACGCTCCATTTCAGCGAGTTCTTGTTCCATGTCTTCTCGCATTTCTCTCTCTAATGCGTCCATCGTAAGTTCGTGACTAACTGCTAAATCTGTAGCAACTGAATCTTTCATCGCTGCTATTCTTTCATCCATTGCTTGCTGACGTATTCGCTTTTCTCTACGAAGATCGCCGCGCAGCCTCTCTTCTTGGCGGAAACGTGCGCTACCTAATGTCGCTTGGTCAAGTGACATTGTTTTGCTAGAAGTGAATTGAGATCTCAATGACGATAAGGATACTGAATCAGACCCATTGAGGGCAGGAGGGCTTGCGCCAACTGCGTCAATCGTCTTGCTTTCGCTGACTCCCATTGTATCCCATCCAACCTCTCATCCTCGTCTCATCATAGTTAAAGAGCGCGACTAAAGAGACCCATAAAATGCAGTTTTTCGCATGGTTATACGACTAGCCAAACTATCTTATTGAAAACAATACTTTTGATGATTTTATTATTCTTCAGATGAAACTGAATCGTCAATTTGTTTGGACTTTTCAACGATTTGTTTACCTGAGATGATGTAGGCTAGAACCAATAGTGCTGAAATAATAAATAGATAGAAAGATAAATTCAAACCTTCCATTTCATGACCATGTTCAGATTTAGTGGTATGGATTAACGCCGATGTTATCGCAACTAGCATAGCGGATAATTGTATGACGCTCAATTTCATTGGAAGCCCTCCTTTCAATTTTGACATCGGTCTATCCGCTATCATCAATCCACCGCTGATGAACATCAATGGCAACATCATAAAATCAAAATATGGTTTTGGTGTACCTTTTCCAAAACAGATTGAACAATCCCAAGTTGTTAAATCTGGGCCAAAACCTACTGATGGTTGAATCCAAATAAGGCCTGCAAAACTTAGTAGTAATAATGCATTTCCGGGGCTGGATAAACCTACAAAATAATTAATTTCTGAGCCGTCATCATACTGGAAACGTGCTAACCTTAACATTCCAGTAGCAATTATCCAACAACTAGCAATTCCTAAAGATATTGTCCAAAATGGTGATGCTTCCCCCCACCGGCCGAACATTACGAATATCAATAATGCTGGAGCAACGCAAAATGAAATGCAATCAGACATTATATCCAAGGAACCGCCGAGTAGTTTTCTTTTTGAATAGCGTCTAGCGATAGGTCCATCGATGATATCACCGATTACCGAGGCTAGAATACAGAGCATTGCCAACCAAATATAATGTGTTTTCAAGCCACCCTGGTAGTATGGTTGGTGTAAATCTTCAACTGCTAAAATGATGAACAATATCGCAGCAGTTCCGAGTAATCCATTACACAACGTGATGTAATCGGCGATTCCCATCATTCGATATGTCGTTTTCAAATTCTCACCTCAAAATTTAACTTTGAATGATGTGGAACAGGCAGGGCAATCAATATCCCGTTCACCTGGTTTTATTTTCATTCTTAAACGGCGATCGCATCCTGGGCAGGCGACTTCGGTACGAGGTATATTTTTCGCGACCGTGAAGTGTGTTGAACAAGAGGCGCATTTTAGGTGGGCTGGTCTCTTGTCAATTCCAACTATGAGCACTTTAGAGCATTCGGGACATCCGATTTTTTCATCTTTCCAATTACGTCTAGTTACAGGGTGTTCAACTTTGACTTGTGATGAACAAATGGAACAGGTTAACACACCCAAATCCGAAGGTAGTAGTGAAGCACATTTTGGACAGGATAATGCAGGTGGTGCAATCCTTGATTCTACAATTGCTTCTTCTCCTTCTTCTTCCATGCCTAGGCCACCTTCATATTGTTCTTGGTTATTATTGAACTAATCACCGACTCTTGCCGATTAATGCGATTCCACCTGGAACGAAAGTGAACGGTAGGTTGAGTTCAATACCGTACTCGTTGGCTAATGCCTCAAGCATTTTCTTTGCTCCAATTTGCTCACGCGAACCATCCAAATGGACAATGTGTATGTCTCTTCCTTCGGAAATTGCAGTTGCTAATTCACTTGGAAGCCCCGTGGTATCAATTTCACTAGCGGAGACGTTTGCTACTGGTTGTGCTGCAACCGGTACGTTGCTACCAACGATTCCCGGTAGAGTAACGCGCTGAGTTATTTTCCACCAACGCGCCCTTCCCACATCTCTATGATTTTCAACCAAATTTAGAGATGCTAGTTTCTTTAGATGGTGGTATAAATTGTATCTGTCAACATTGACTGCTGCTTGAAGTTGAACTGTACTCATCTCTTCAACCGCCATTAATGCAGAGTAAAGATTTCGCCGTGTAGGGTGTACTAATGCAGTAGTCACAGGGTCTGCGTGTAGTCGTGCCATTGTCTCACCAAGTGGGAAGAGGCACGCTTTAGGTATGAACATATCGCGAGAAATTAGTTAGAACGATACTTTAAAAATAAGGCATCGAAGGAAGTTCTAGTATCAAAATATAATGATTTGAAGATTTGCGATAGTAATTGTAATGCCCCAGAATTTCCTGCAAGCCTTGCACCATTCAAAATGACGACTATTACCGATGCTTCATGAATCAAGACTCCAACCCATAATTGGTCATACATGCCGTTGATTACCGCGAAAACTAATGCTATTGTTATCGCAACCGAGAATACCAGGTTTCCAATTAGTATTCGTTGTGCCTTTCGTGCTAAATCGATTAAGTCACATAACATGCTTGGATCTTCTGCAGGTATCAAAACATCAGCAGCCTCTAAATTTACTGTTTCCCCACAACCAACCGCAACTCCAACATCAGAAACAGCTAAGGCTGCAGCATCATTGAATCCATCTCCAACCATCATTGTAATGTGCGTTTTACTTCTACCCCTTACCCACTTAACTTTGTCTTCAGGGCTCAAATTACCATGGGCAGCGGCTTCTGGTAATCCTACGCGTTTAGCAAACTTTGATACTGCTGCTTGAGAATCTCCACTGAGGATTTCAACATTTATTCCTCGCTGATATAATTTAGGAATTAGTGTATCTGAACCTTTACGAGTATCATCGTGAATAAATGTAAACAATGCAATAGGAATTTCTTCTTTGCACAGAATACTTGCACCGTGCCCTTGTTTGTTGGCTTGATCAAGCGCAGTTTGAATTTCCTTTGGGATTTTAATTCCTAATCCGGCTAACTTATCAGGTCGTATTAAAGAGACTTGCTTTCCTGAACTCATACCAACAACTCCAGCCTCAACATCACTATGCCCATGAATCGGGCTTGGTTTGTATCCCTTTTCTGCTGCCAAAGCCATGATCGCTAGCGCATAGGGGTGGTTAGAGCGAGCCTCTAGTCCAGCAGCAATTTTGATTGCAGAATCACTTCGCTTGCCCTTTGCTGTAATTATTTGGCCGATTTTTGGTTTACCAGATGTTAATGTTCCAGTTTTATCTAGCAATACGTGATTTACTTTGCTCAGTCGTTCCAATACACTGCCCCCGCGTGCGATTACTCCCATGTGTGCAGCATTTGCTAATGCCGCAGCATGTGGCACTGGTGTTGCCAATAAGAGGGCACACGGGCAAGACACAACCCATAACAGAAGAATAACTTTCCAATTATCTGGGAACATCAGATACCAAACAACAAAGGCACCAAACAGAACTGTTGGCACCCAAATCGCAGTAAATTTCTCAATACCACTTTGAATACGCGGTGATTCTTCTCTGAAAGTATGAACCGCTTCAATTAATCCAGATAATCGAGTATTATCACCGACTGCGGTTACCTTGATGACCAGTGGTCCCTTTGCAAGAACCAAACCTGCTTGAATCTCTTCTCCTTTTGAAACCTCTACTGGAACTGACTCGCCGGTTAAAGGCGCTTTATCCAAAGCGCCGATTCCATCTAGAATAATTCCATCGCAAGGAATTAATTCACCGCTTCGAATCTCGATTTGATTTCCGATTCGTATCAAGTCGATTGGTACGACCTCAACACCCTCACCTTCGTCTTGGCAGGTTGCTAATGGCCCAGTTCCAAGAGTGATGGCGGCATTTTCTGGAGCCATTTGTAATGAAAATCCACTTGATTTTATCGCTTGATCGATTCCTTGTTGATTGAGTAACTTGCTTCCAGATAATCTTCTGGCTGTGCGAGGTAATCTATCCAAGCCGCCTTGCATTGCCTCCCTCGCTTTGATGAGTGCATCGCCTTCTAAATGGGCTGTAAAGGCAACTAGTATAGCCACGATAAGCGCTTCCTCCCACATTCCTAAGATTCCTGCACCGATAACTGCTAGACTAGTGAGAACTTGAAAACCGAGTTGGCGATTTCTAATACTTGCAATGGCTTCTTTGAACATCTGTAATCCACCTAATACCAATCCAGGTAGAGCGATTATTGCAATTAAAGTAGGTGAGAGCGAATAAAACTCCGCGATAAGAACTATCAATAAGATTGGGAGGGCCAAACCGCCACCAATCAATCTCCATTGATCGGGGCGTATTTTTGCACTTTTTGCTTCTACATAATTTGGGGCTGCCCCCAATATTACATCCAATGCTGAATCCCTTGCTTCTATCAATTGCGATGATGCATCACTAACCAGTTGTACCAAAATACGATTGTCGGAATCAATTTCACAATCGAGTATTCCTGGCTGTAGACGAATAACTTTCTCCAATTTCCTTACTTCAACACCATTTCTTCTGGCAACACCGCCAGCACTGATTCCAACTAGTTGGTGATGCTCAACATTTGGTGCATGGCCAAGAGAATGGAGAATTGATGATACTTCTGAAATTGAACCATCTGCCAAATCAATAGTGGCTCTCACTTCACCAGATGTTGCTGAAACAATTGACTTTTGGACCTGTGGTAGATAGGATATGGCCCTCATTGCCTTTGCTGCGCAGTCAGGGCAATCCATTCCGAGTAGTGGCCAAGCGACATCATAAATGCCACCTGATTGAGTCATAATTTCAGCATCCAATATCTTGCCGTCAAAAACTTCCTCTTCGGGAGTTTTTTCTACGCTTTCAACGATTTTTGGCTTGGCCTTAGTGGTGTTTTTAGATTTGGAAAACCTTGGCTTTTTATCCTCTAATGGTTGGTCGTTATCTTCGATGGAAAGGAAAACCTCAGCATCATCGTCTCCGACCATATACAATGCTCCAACAAAACTGATTTGAAGGCTAGTATTCAATTTCACCTCAAGTTGATAAAAATTAATAAAAATTGTAATGCCTCTTTGCCAAACTTGATGAAAACATGGCTGTTGCCCATACACATGCAGTGGCTTCCAGGTGATTGGAGACCGAAGGTCGTCGCCGTCGACATCGATGGAACTCTAACCGATGAAAATAAGCGCCTCAATACGGATGCTGTTCTAGCACTGAGGAGACTTGAAGGGGCTGGAATACCAGTTATCCTTGCTACTGGAAATGTCAGAGCAATCACCTATGGCCTGTGGCGCTTTTTACAACTTAGTGGCCCAATTTGTTGTGAGAATGGAGGAGTTCTATGGCATCTACAATGGCCGGAAGTCGTTATGCGTGCAAATGGTGAAGAGGCAAAGGAGGCGGCTCTATGGCTCGCCGAAGAAATACCAGGTCTTGATCCACAAGGAATTGAGAGTAATGCTTGGAGAGAAAGCGAGTGGTGTTTATTTCCTTCAGAAGATTTGCAATTGATAGAACAAAAAATTTCGCAAAGCAAGTGGTCGCATCTGAATGTGATTCGTACTGGCTTTGCCATTCATTTGATGTCTCCTCAACTGTCAAAGGGCAAGGGTATAGAATTCATCTTGGATAGAATGAATTTATCGCCTCAAGATTTGTTATGTGTTGGAGATGCTCCAAACGATTTGTCAATGTTTAAACTAGCCAATTGGTCAATTGCAGTCGGTGGTTCTTTTCAAGAAATAAAAGATGCAGCTGATGTAATTTCACCGTATCCGCATGGTGATACTTTTCAACCACTTGTAGATGCAATTCTAAACCAATAAGAAAAACCATATTGGTAAAAAGACTTGTCCAAGAGTGTTTAATGAGAAGAATTTTTTATGTTATATCGTGGAACAGAAATTACACGTAGTAACTGGTGTATTTGGTTACTCAGGGAGATGGGTTAACGAACATGGACCTACCTTTGGAAATAGATATCAAAATGATTTGAAAGTGCGAAAATATAGTGATCCAAAACAAAGTAACAATTGAGATATTACTCAATAATCAGTTATTTTGGTGCCGAAGGCAGGATTTGAACCTGCGAAGCATTATGCAGAGGAGCTTGAATCCACCCCCTTTGACCACTCGGGTACCTCGGCTAGTAGTTGAGGCGTGATGCCTTCTCTTCTTGACTATTCCTCTTGACTATTTTCATCTAAATCCACAGGCCTTGGGGGAGCCTGAACTCTAGACTGAACGGAGCGAGAAGAGGGTGAATGGGCAGAGGTGTGTATTGCGACCAATCGCTCAATTCTCTTCATTTCGTATTCATCAACCACTCGTTTTCTCTTTTGGCTTGCCATGAATAAGCCAATTGCTGAGAATAAGACCATCAGAATTGAAAGGCCTAATAATCCGGATGTTGTTGATAAGGACTGTTCAGGATTATCTGCAACATTGGCAAGTGGTATCGGCACTTGCCCTGTTTGGTTGAGGATTTGCAATGTTAAGCCAAGTCTTCCTGTTTTCCAGGCTTCTATTGTCCAGTTGAATTGTTGCCATTGACCCGATTCAAGATAGACGATTTCTGTTGCGTATATCTTGCCATCGGAGTCGGTTAACAATAAGGTGATTTCACCACCCAAAACCCCTTCATTTACTACTCGTGTTGTGATATTTATTTCCTCTCCAATGGTCGGACGGTAAGGTGTTGCTTGTATAATATCAAATCTTGGTTCAAAGTCAATCCATCTAAATAATGGTTGAACTGGTGATAATGAACTACCGTATCCTTGTAACTCATATCCCGCTTTATCCGCAACCTCAAACCAAATTTCAATACGGTCAAAGGCTTGCAATACAGATTGGTCTTCTAAGGCCATATCGACTATTGCCGAGAAGGTCGTAGTAGTCCCTGAATGTGAATTATAGGAAACTATAGCTTGCCCATGACTCCCCATGACTATTTGATTTGCTCGACGGAAATGCCAATTCATTGTGATTTCCGTGTATTTCATCCCACCTGAATCAGAAATTAATACAACGACATCAACATTTTCCATTTCATCAGAATTTATAATTGTCAAATAACCTGTTGGGACTGTTAATAATGGCGGAGATTCATCTATTGTCATATTGATTACTAGTGGTTGAGGGATGGCAATGCTGGTTTCAGAAATAGATAATTGCAAAGTTGCAAATCTATGCTTAACAATTTCACTATCAATCTCCAATAAAAGGTGAATATTACCATCGATACCAAGTTCAATTACACCATATGAATCTCTCTCGCCATCACTTAAGTGCCAATTCAATACTGCTTCAGACGGGAAATGTTCTGCTGCCAATCCAGTTCCCTTGTGCATTAATGTTGCGAATAATTCAATTTCATCACCTCTGAGTAGCCACATGTTGTTAGATTCAATAACTCCAACTGGATCTGTAATATCTTTCAGATTAATGAGTTCCATTTCAACATCATATGATGGTTGCCACAAGAAAATACTTATTTTGCTAAGGCCAAGGCCAAGGTCTTGACCTTCATCAAATATCTTTAGAGAAGGAATTCCTCCACTTTGTGCTGAATTATATGAACCGTTCCAATCCAATCTAAATGTGAAATCAACATTCCAGGTCGCAGATTGTGGATGATTCGTAATAATCACTCGCGGTGTTGAAATGATACAAGATTGGTCGTATTCAATTACCATATTCCTCGGGAAGTATGTGATGAAGCAGTTTGAAGAATCATCTCTTCCCAGCAATGCCAATTCGATTCTATCAAGTGTTTGGATACCATTTCCATCTGTGAGGTTGAAAGAAAAGTGGTGTTCTTTTCCTGCTAATAAAGTTCCTTGTATCGTATCAAACTCCAGAGAATCTAGGTCTACTACCGTATCCTGACGGTTGGCAACAAAGATTGTAGCGAGGTCATTATCCTCGCCGAACGAGCCACCATTAGCGATATAATTGCCAGCTAAATCTTCACCAACAAAATATACACTAGCGCGGCCAACCATTTCGGAAGGTGCTTTGATTTGTTCATCATCCAATAATGGCAAATCAATATCGGTTGATAATAAACCGTTATTTAGTGTAACGCTAATTTCTCTGTATTCATTGGCTTGCATTATTCCATCGCCATTACTGTCATCATGATTTTCTAGCCAATAATACATCTTTAGAGGACTTGCTAGCCCATCTGAATCCTCAATGAATAATCGCAATGCAAGAGATTGCCCTGACATCCAGACGTGGCCATCAGCCGGAGTGATTCCTCCGGAATCAAGTGCATATATTGAAATTATTTTTGGTACTTCAATATCAACGATAAATGGGACAAAAATTGAGTTTGCAGTTGTATCAATACTAGTTGACGAATTCTCGCTTAATGGACCTACACGACTTATTGAAGGGCGTATTTCAAAACGGGTTCCACTAGGAAATTGTCCAAATGATTGAGGGACTATCAACTCTCTTTCAAATAGAGAATTTTGATTCAATGGCGAGTACCAGGTTTGCGACCAAATAACTGGCTCACCAATCCACTCATCTACCCCACCCGATTCATTTTTTGGAGGTACTGCCTTCATCTCAATTATGATCTCTGCTGAATCTTGTGGAGCCCATGCATTGGTAATACCTTCGAATCTAACTTTACCAGATACTGCTAGAGTTTGATTTGGCTGTAAATGGAAAGGCCACATCGGATTAAACGCATCTCCTAATTGTTTGGAATCACCCGAAACAACATTGAAATCAATTATTTCTAAATCATTCTCAAATTCGTTAAATGGCGTTGAACGTACTAAATGGCCTGGGCCAACTTCAAATCCTTCCTCATCTGTTGACAAAACCAAATAATGGATTTCATCGACATCATCCATTAGCCAATGTGTATCGATTGACCAATCCACTTCTACACTATTCAGCATTACTTGGATTTGACAACCTGCGGTATTCAAACTTGCTAATCCAGTTCCCTTGACTTGGCGGAAGGTTGGGTTAGTTTGAATATTAACAACTTCAACCTCAACAAAGGAATCACTCTGTAACGGTGAAGTCGATAGTGCTAGTTTGATAGTATCTATTTTGGTTGGGAAGTCGAATAATGGGTCGCTGCTCTCTGTTCGCCAACTTAAGGTGGTCAGTTTTATGTTCTGCTCTGGAACCCAACGACTTGCACTGATTGAAGAAATACTATCCTCCATTATTGGCTCGTCAACCCAACCAAAATCAACTTTAATCGCACCCCTTGACGTTTGGATGGTCATTGGAATTGTAACAACTTCTCTCATTCCTCCTTGGAAATATTGGTCTAGTAAATTGTCAACTGATGAAGCGTTGACAGATTGTAGAATATCGTTGAACATCATTTGACCTGGACTCGCTTCAAAAATAACCAGACTATTACCGAGTGTTATTTTTGTATCTCTAGGTGCGAAAAGGCAATCTGGTTCAAACTGTACAGAGGTTATCTCATCACCTGCAAGCATGGTTAGACTCAATGTAGTTGAGTTTCTATAGGAGGTACTGCTTGCCATTTCATAGATGGTTCTCGCTGGTGAACCCTCCCATTGCTGAAGATTAACGATCAATCCTGGATGGGAGATGGTAGTGTTATCACCAACGATAGTCAATCTTCCATTTTTCATCGGACATGCTGCGTTAATATCCCATGAAATTGAAGCCTGACCAGTGGTTATGATTTCTGATCCACTCGAGTAATTAATATTGGATTGGCCAGAAATAGTATAACCTCTTGATTGATGTTGTAAGTGAAATACATCAAAATATGAATTTGAACCGAAGTTTAGATTTTTCAATAGTGGAGTTTGTAATGGAGAGTTTGTACTCATTCTTACTCTTACTTGGAATTGTGAATGAATACTACGGTCTAAATCAATTGATAATGGAAGGGTTTTGTTCTGTAACCCTAAGATTTCACTACCGTTTGCCGAAAGAATATCGAATCTGATGTTAGTGCCTTCTTTTTCTTCAACAAAACCGTCCAATATCCCTCCATTTTTGAAATCATCATCAAATGAAATCAAATTTGAAATCCATTCTCCTTGTGGCTCGTAAACATCGATTTCAACACCTGCATCATCCAAATACCAACCATCCAATTCCACATAGGTATCTGAGAAGAAAGTGAACCTCGCCCTAACACTTTGTCCGGTGAGGTTGCTGATGTCAGATTGCTTCAAATCAAATCCTCTAACGACATTATGGCAACCACCATTGACTTTAGAACCATCAAATATTCCTTCACCATAGAATGGTGAAAGGGTATTGACCTGAGATATTTGGTCATGGAATCCATTCATATCTGGTGGAATATACCACCAATTATCTCCACCATCTGTTGAAAGTGAAACCGCTCCTCCATCCCAAGATGCTTCGGTACAAACCCAACTTTTGAAAGAAAGTCTTGCAGTAGCGTTTTCAGGAAGATCATAAATTGGAGTTATCAAATGAGTACGCATATTACTGGTATATTTGTTGGCCAGATATATTCCTGCTCCATTATTTCCCGAAGGCCATGATGCTGGTCCAAATCCAGCAGCATTACTTACCGCACCAACTTCAAATTTTCTGGTATCACTAGTTTGTACCGACCAACCTGCAGGTGCTAGGTTTCCGACATCAAAGTGGTAGAATATATCGTTTGGACCATTGGCTCCTAGAAGATTTGTCCAATTCCACTGATTTTCATTTACTCCAGTATAATTTAGCCAACCACTATTATTGCCATAAAGGCCATCACTAGAACTTGTGAAATTGGTAATGATTCTTTTTTGAGCACTTGATGTACTGCGGTTGGCATAAACCGCAATATCATCAATGGCCATTCCTTCCCAGCCAGATGAAGATAGTCCTCCATAATTTACAATCAAATCGGTTTGAACAAGGAATCTGAATAGGGCATTACTTGCATTGACATGGCTAGACACATTCGCTGGTAGTGTATAACGAATTGGCACCCAACCAGTGGATTCGCTTTGGTGAAAGGTTCCTTGGTACCATATTCCGTTTCCTGGATGCCCTGGGGAAAGAGAAAGTAAAAACCAGTTTGTTCCATTATCAAGTGATAACCAAGTAGTCATTCCATCGTTATTACCGCCTTCAATATCCCAATTGGTAAATAACTCAACCTCTAATACTCCACTCAAATTACTAAGATTTGCTGGAACAATCAATCTTCCATTTGCATTTGGTGCATAATCTCCATTCAAACTTCCGTGTAGCCAGGCACCGGATTGGTCTCCATCATTGTGTAACCTAAACTCATCAAAAAAGACTCCTGCACGGGCACTAGCAATTGAAGAAGTCTGTAAGCAGAACCTGATTTTGATTTCATTACTTTGTGATGAAATTATCGAATCTAATTGGAAACGCTGTGAAAGCCAGGCATCGCTTTGACCCGACCAAACCATTGAAGGTGAACCATTTAGTAAACTAGAATTGCTATAATTGGAATCTGGGGTGATCACTTGCCAGATTCCCGAATCATTCATCGCCTCAATCCAAACAGCATCTGAATCTAAAAGAGAAAGCCATACCTTTGTTGTCAAAGAATAATTATTAACATAATTAGGAACCTCAAATACTGATGAACTAAGGCAGGAATTGAAGTTTTGAGAAAGGTCTCCTAATGCCCTTGAACTCAAATATCCGATTCCTTGACTCGTACTAGGTGGTACAGACTGATTACTTGAAGTATTGAGTGAGTCTATCGTCGGACGTAATATATGCCAGATATCATCATTATCTCCATTTCCCATCCAGTTGACAGGAGTGTGGACATTCTGTTCAAAATCTGTTAATGTTCCAAGTGAAGAATTAGTCGCTAGCGTAAGCATTCCAGTATGTCCGATGCCATTGGTGCCATTATGGGTGCCATTCCAATTATTAGCAGATTGGGGACCAAACATTGTTCCATTGCTGTTAGTTGAACTGAAAAGAGGTTGCATTGAAATTTCTGCTGTGCTAACGCTTTGATTATATGGAATATTAATAGAGGAATTGAGAGTTTGGTTCACACCGGTTTGGTTGGAGTTTGGATAGAACGAATCTGGCCCCGACCAATGCTCAATTAATGTTGATTTTGATGCATCTCCTGCTTTGAAATATGATGATTTTTCCAACATCTCATCTGGCTGGGAGTTTCCTATTAGAGGAGTATAGGCTGTGATCAATAAGATGAATACAATGAAAAGTGCAGCATTACATTGAGGTGTTTTATCACCTTTGAATCCTTTCTTAGCACTCATCTCCAACTGACCTCGCTTAGCGAGGTTTGGTCTTTGAATATCAAAGTGAGTATGAAATGTGTGAAACGATTTTAGTGAAGGGTTCAAGAATCGTGGGCGACAGGGTTACCATAATGTCGCCTCCACGAGAACTCGATAGCGCCCAAGCGCACGAGGTGGAGGAACAATTATTCACCACTAATCGGCAACAATCAGGGCGAAATGTTCCCATCAGTTTGCCGAGAACTGACTTCTGGGAAAACGTTAAAAAATTGCTTTCTGACATTGATTTGGACATCCAAGATATGCTAAGGGTCGGTGCAACTGGTATTCGCTTGCAAAACCTCCAGAAAAGACAAGCAAATATTCGTCGCATTGCAAGTGATTTAGCGCGTAAAAGAATGGTCGCAATGATGCAACATGCTGCTAGTCAATCGATGAGGGCCACTGCAAATACTGCTAAGAACCAAGAATTACCTTCACTTGATTGGCATCGTCACGATCCTGAAGAGAAAGCTTTCTATCATGCATTACAGATTCAAATAGACCGCTTTAAGATGGGAGTTGATTGGAACGGGATGCAGAATGGTATTGCTGGTGAAGGAGGAATTAGCCAAATCCGCCATGCACCGGGAACTATGCAATTAGATTCTTTCTCCAACAAGAACTTGACCGGTAACCCCCCTCCGGCTTTGGCTTTTGAAGATGATAAACCTGAAAAGATGGAAGTTACGGATGCTGATGAGGAAGAGCGTTTTAGTGATGCTGAATGGCCTGACCTAGATGAGCACATCCATGCTGATTTAGATGATAAGAAAAGAATTCAAGAAACCAGTTCTAGCGCCTCTAAAGATGAAGATGAGGATATGACTTACTTCATGGAAGAAATAGCTGGTGAAGTACGTCATGCAGCTGCGATGGAACTAGCGCCATCTTCCAAGGCTAGTGAGATAATCTTAGAAGATACGATTGTGGCTCAAGAAGTTGAGGCTGAGACTGATGATTTAGTCCGAGTTAGAATTTTGGAGTCATTACCTGAAGCGATAATTAACGCTACGGGTGAAGAAGTTACTTTGGAAGTGGGTGATGTGCACTTCTTAGATTCATTAACAGCAGAGATGTTAGTCGATGGCGGGTTCGCAAAGATTGCAGCCCTATGAATGTAAGAATTACATTTCATTGGCCGAGTGACTCATCAAATTACTAGCCTTATGGCCAGCATATTATTGTCAATAACTACCGATTCAGTTAACTGCTCGCATTGAAAGTTCAATGCTTACAGTATCTGGGATTTGGATACGAGCTACTGCACGAAGTGCATTTTCGTCCTTACCAGAGGTAATGTCCATCTCAAGAAGACGCTTGTGAACTCTCAGTTCCCAGTGATCGTATGTCTCACTGCCTTCACCGGATGGTGCCTTACGAACTGGCACGACTAGACGGCGGGTAGGTAGTGGGATTGGTCCACGCAGAGAAATGCCACCTGTTTCACAAATGTTCTTGATTTGTGCTGCGACTAGATCAATGTCTGAGTGGTTTTCACCAGTCAACTTGATAATTGTTATTGCTGCCATTAATCATTCCTCCAAAGTATCAGATGAAAACAATTATGCCTTCTTTTCAATCTTTAGACAAACACCAGCGGCGACGGTCTTACCCATGTCACGAATAGCGAAGCGGGCAAGTTGCGGGAAAGTATCCAATTGCTCGATTGCAAAAGGCTTGGTAGGCTGGAAGCGAATCATTGCTTGGTCTCCAGTCTTTAGGAAAGCAGGATTGGCTTCCTTACCCTTCTTGTTGGTCTTTTCTAGAAGATCTAAGAAGCGGATTGCAACTTGAGCAGTGTGAGCGTGGAATACAGGGGTGTATCCTACTGAAACTGCCTTTGGAATGCCCATAATACTAATCTGTCCAACGAATGTTTCGTCATGACGAACGAATGTAGGTGCAGAGTCTGTGTATCCTGCAACGTCTCCACGGCGAATGTCAACAGCTGCTAGGCCACGAACGTTGAATCCAACGTTGTCACCAGGCTCTGCCTTGTCAACCATTGTGTGATGCATCTCAATAGACTTGACTTCAGCGGACTTCTGTGATGGATTGAAGACAACTGTCTTTCCAACGTTTAGAGTTCCGGTTTCGATCTTTCCTACTGGTACAGTTCCGATACCTGAAATCTTGTAGACATCTTGAATCGGCAAGCGAAGTGCTTTGTCAACTGGCTTAGGAGGCATTGTAACCTTGTCAATAGCCTCGAAAAGTGTAGGTCCGTTGTACCAAGGGCACTTGTCGGACTTGTTGTATACATTGTCTCCGTTTAGAGAAGATGCAGGGATCATTGGTATGTCATCAGGCTTGTATCCTGCTTGCTTCAATAGTGTACCAACTTCCTTACATGCTGCGTTGTACTTGTCTTCTGACCAGTCAACACCAGAGATATCCATCTTGTTAACGTGAACAATGAGTTGTGAAACTCCTAACACTCGAGCAAGGAAAGCGTGTTCCTTGGTTTGGGAGTTGACACCATCATTTGCTGCACATAGAAGAACTGCTGCGTCAGCTTGTGAAGCACCAGTAATCATGTTCTTTACGAAATCTCGGTGACCTGGAGCGTCAATAACAGTCCAGTAGTAGTTAGGTGTGAAAAATTCCTTGTGAGCAACGTCGATGGTGATACCACGTTCGCGCTCTTCCTTTAGTCCGTCCATAACGTATGCAAGACCGAATCCAGCCTTACCAGATTCAGAAGCAAGTTTTTCGTTCTTTTCGACTTCGTGAGCCTCAATGTGGCCGGAGTCCAAAAGTAGGCGTCCAACAGTAGTGGACTTCCCGTGGTCTACGTGTCCAATAAACACGATATTCAAGTGTGACTTCTTTCTATCTTCCCATTGAGATCCCATATTGATAACTCCTTAGCGAGTCAGCCGACAAGAAACCCCTATTTGAAGACCGCGACTGTTTTTATCTAACTTAATGTAAATGAGAATAAACATAATCGGGCCACGGGGGGCTTATTAATTCAAAATAATTGGTATAATAATCTCAAATGACTCAAATTCACAACATTAGCGAGAGCGGTTATTGTGGCCGATTATTCGGCTCCAAGAATAGTTCCATCTTTGGAGATGCGATACATTCGAATTGTACTAGTCACGCCTCTCATTGCAAGAGGGCTTCCTGAAATCGCCACTACACGATCTCCGAATTTGAGCCTTCCATCCGCCAAGAGCGCTGAGACCGCAGCCTCCATTGTTGCTGAACCGCGTTGATGTTCTTTGATAATTATACTATCAACACCCGGCAATAATTGGACTCTTCTAGTCGCTCTAATTCTATCACTGACCGCAGTAATTGGAATCCCTGGTTGGTGTCCAGCAACCAATCTCGGTGCATTTCCATGCTCAGTAGCAACAACAAGTCTTACCGCATTACTAATTTTTGCTAATTCAACACCAGCATGTGCAACTGCTCTTGTTGCTTTGTATCTTACCAATCCGCTTGGACTAGCACCTGATGATTCCAATCCTTGTTCGGTGGCAATAGCAATTTTCGCCATTGTTTCAACCGATTGCAACGGATAGTTTCCAGAAGCGGTTTCACCCGAGAGCATCACAGCAGTAGCACCAAAACGAATCGCATTAGAAATGTCACTCACTTCAGCCCTTGTAGGTCGCGAATTGAGAATCATTGAATCTAGCATTTGTGTTGCTACAATCACTGGCATACCTCTTTGCAACGCACCGTCAATGATTCTTTGTTGGGCCAACGGTACTTGTTCCAATGGAATTTCCACTCCTAAATCACCCCTAGCCACCATTACAGCATCAGCCACATCTAGAATCTCTTCTAGATTCTCTAAAGCGGTTGGGTGTTCTATTTTAGCGATAATTGGAACATGTTGTCCAGCCTTTTTTATCGCTTCTTTAGCCGGTAATAAATCTTCAGCAGTACGAACATAGCTGACCGCAATATAATCTGCACCATTTTCGAGTGCATGTTCTAATGCAAGTTTGTCATGTGGACCAATCGCTGGCAAATCTACCATTGTACCTGGAACATTGATTCCTTTCCTTGCACTAACAGGGCCTCCATCATCAACTTCACAAGTAACAATTCCTCCAGACTTGGCCTCAGTTCCTTTGACAATTAACCTAATCAGGCCGTCAGCGATAAGAACTGGATCGTTTACGTTTAATTCTGAACTAAGACCTGCATATTCTACTGGTAACTTTGCAGCACTTGCGTTACGCATCTTAGCCACACCACAGTGAAGGTCGACAGATTGGCCCTTGACCAATACAATTACGCCAGGAAACTCCCCTAGCCTCAATTTAGGACCTGGTAAATCTGCAAGTATGCAAGTGGGCTTGCCGAGGACTTCTTCAAATTGCCTAATTCGCTCATAAATTGAAGTTTTATCTGCTGGTTCACCATGTGAATAATTCAATCGGCAGACATCGACACCGGCTCTAAGAAGTGACTCTAGAATCTCAGGGGAGTCGGAAGATGGTCCGATGGTAGACACGATACGTGTTCTTCTCATCAGTCATCGCTAGTGGCTCTAATGTTTTAAGATATGTAATTAAACTCTAACATTTATTCATCGTCGCCTTTTTCAAAACTTTCAAGGAATTCATCAATGTCAATAACGCCATCTTCATTGCCATCAGCCTTGTGAAAAATAAGACGCGTTTCATCCGAATTATATTCAAAGCCAAGGTGTTTCAAAGCGTGCTGGAATTCTTTGAGGGTCAAGTGATTCTTGCCGCCGAAATCTGCCATATGGAACATTTCCTCACGGCGTTTATGCTCTTCTGGAGTAGGATTAAGGAATTCTTGTTTGAAGGTATCGAATGGAGTCTCTCTTGGGTGTGCGTGTTTTTTACCATATAGTTGGTAAACAATCAATCCCATGATTATAGCTGCAACTCCACCAATTATTGCTTTCATACCCATGATGTAAACCAAAGCCAACCCTGCCACAATTCCCCAAATATGGAGGAATGGATAAAGTGGAGCCTTGAATTCTGGATTCCATTCATGTTTGAATTTGGTCTGGCGTAGAATTATTACACATAAATTAATCATGATGAATATCATGATTTTGAACCCAGAGGCTAGTTTTGCAACATCTTTTACGGGAAGTAAAAGAATGGCCATCATCATAGCTGTTGCAGTCAATATGATTGGCCAATGAGGAGTTTCATACTTTGCATTAACTTCCTCTAGAGATTGTGGGAGCAAGCCATCTCTAGCCATTGCAAACAAAAACCTGGATGCGGCTAAGATCCCAGCAAGAGCCATGGAAATCATAGTTAGAACTGCCAAAAATGCTGCAAAAACACCTACTTTTGAACCTGCAACAGTCTCTACAAATTTGTAAATAGGGTCTTCGATTGTGCTGCCATTACTGCTTATCCACCACTCCCCAGGTATTGTCGCCATCATCATGTATGTGATGCTACAATACAGTACGGTTGCTATGGTCAATGAAATTATTATTCCATAAGGCAAATTTTTCCCCGGGTTTTTGACTTCACCACCAATTGCTGCAACCTTAGTCACCCCAGCATACGCAACGAATACAAATGCTGCAGTTTCGGCAATTGTCCAAGGGTCTGTACCCATCGCAGCATCCCATGGCCGAGATAAATTAGTCGAATCGTCGAATAAAGCCATTACTGTAATAATTAGCAAAAGACACAGGGTAAAACCTAAAATCGGAGCTTGAATAATCTTGACCTTCTTGACACCTAGAATATTTATTATTGTAATTAAAACCAAAGCAACTATGGACACAAGATATGTATTCAATTCAATCTCAAAATATGTGGTAACCGTATACAAATAGGCCGAGAAACCGATTAAAGCAAATGAAGACTTTAGCATGAATGATGCCCATAATCCTAAACCACTAATCGTACCAACAAGCGGTCCATAGGTTCGTTCCAAATAAACATATGATCCTCCACTAGAAGGCATTCCTGAGGCCAATTCTGATTTAGAAAGCGCACCCGGCAATACTACAGAGGCAGCGAGTAAGAATGCTAACCAAATACCCTCGCCCATCATCGCTGCTGCAAAAGATGGCAGTACGAATAATCCGGAACCTAGCATTGCTGAAAGTGAAATGATAATTATTCCAACCAAACCTATTGTCCGTTCCAATTGCTTGGAAACATCTGAAATAACTCCTTTGACATCACCATGGATTAGTTTTTCAGCAGTGTCTTTCAAATCCATTTCATTCCCCCCCTTGCCCTTTCATGGTAGTGTTATTTTGTGGTGGATTGGCAAATCTATTTAGCCTCTTGCAAAGAAATTGCTAGCGTAAAGCAATTGTGCAACAAAATTGCAATGTTATCAAACGTATACTAATCGAATGATAAATGATTCAACTTGGAGGTCGTTCGTTTTATCATTTTTAATTTTAAAGGTCCAATCGCCATCTCCATAGGTGTTCTCTCCATCACCAAAGAGATAAGATGACATGGTGAGGAATACACAATCATTGGAATCATCACAATCATCCCCATTATCACGTTGGTCTAATCCAACATTTGAGGTATTACCTGCTTCATCATCTTCTTCATTATATGCATATGTATCTAACTTAGCGCGGCAATTATTTGTACCAGGAAATGTTTGACAGTCATCATCTTGCTGTGGATAAGTCAACTCTGCTACTACTTTGCGAATTGTATTCCCACTATCCCTATCATAAGAAATTTTGACATCAAAGTCAAGTTCAACACCACTTCCGGAAGTATTTCCCCCCATCTCAAAATCTGACCATTTAGCAGCATAAGAAACATAGATTTTGATCGTATCAGAATCTACTAAACCTTGACTATTTATTATATTCAGCTTTATCTCGTATTCACCTGGTTCAACATCGTTCCAATTTGCAGACTCACCGCTCAAATCGACATCATTTTCAGAATCGCCATCGTTATCTGCATCGTCATTTAGATCCAAGTCCCAGTTGTAATCTGAAATATATTCTTCGGGGTTTCCCGCATCCGAATTGGAGGCATCTAGAGATATCGTCGTTGTTTCTGAAACATCTCTATCGGATTGACTTTTATCATAATGACACATCCACACGACGATTTTTGAGTTTTCATCTATTGAATTGTCTTCGCAATCCTCAGCATCATTATATTGGGTTATTTCGGCCACTGGTGCAACTGCTGTAGCATCAACAATGGTTATCTCCCGAATCTGTTCTGAAGTTCTTGAGCCATCTGAGATTGTTAAAGTTGCGGTTTTTACTCCGGCTGAATCATAAGACCATTCAGCGGTTTTTCCTGTTTTGTCTACCGAGGAATCGCCATCGAAATCCCAACGATATGTCAAACTTCCATCATCTGGAGTTGAACTACTGCCATCAAAAGAGATGGTATCACCGACTCTGATATTTTCATTGCTCGAAGAGTAATTAAAAACTGCTAATAGGTCACCGGAAGAGGAACTTTCGTCCTCGAAAATACATCCAGATAAACTAACCAATACCATCATGAAAGCCATCAAAACTGGGCCAAATTGTAACTTCATCATTTACTTGCTAAGCCTGCTATTTGAAAAGCCCTTCCACCCCAAGTACGCTTTAGAATGAAAATAGTGAGGTTTGGCGGTTACCCGCGACTAATTCTTTGGCACTCCAGCCAAATGCCTCCGTAATACGGCCGATTGCGGCGGCAGTTCGTTCTGCATAGAATATCTCGTCGTACCCACTAATGCCGCCATTCACTTCACTCTCAAGCCACGGCTCTACATTCATTGGCCTATTACTAGCATCACTTACGATATAAGCAACTTTCATACCAGGTGTGAAACCAAGTCCCTTTTTTATCAAAGCGCGAGCGATTCTAACTTGCGCCATTGAATCTGGATTTGCATAGTGTTTAGTAAAATCAATAGTGCCATCTTTATTCAATTTCCCTTTACAAGATTTTGAAAGAACTAACTCCGAAGCATCGACTTGCTTGTTTTTTACCGCTTGAACTCTGCTTAACGCGTATTGCACCAACTCCTCTCCTTCATCGGCCAGTGCGAAATTAAACATTTGTTTCATCGTATCTCGTAGATAAGAAAATGTATCTGTCCTTTGGGTTTCATAGCCGCGGATTAACATTTCTTCACTCGGCCAAACCACTTGACCAACATATCTTTTCTTAGCACCATGACTGAAAAATACGGATAACCCTTTTTCGAATTCTAATACTGCAGAATCTTTGCTAAAGCGTTGTGCTATATCTAATCCAAAAGTTATCATTGCTTGTTTTGCATTATTCCAATTTTCAATCTCCGCTTCGGTTGAATCTTCTTTCAAAACTGAAATTGAGTCTTCACCAACCGGTGACCGAACAAATATTGAATCGGTATCGGAATAGACTACTGAATGATCTTCTTCTTCCAAACTGGCAATTATCGCTTTGATGTTATGCCGCGCCCAAGCGGTAATTGATGAACCTAAATCGCGATGAGTAAAACGGTAAAAACCTGATGCAAAAACGCCATAAAAAGAATTCATTAGAATCTTTACCGCATATTGCATAGAGTCATGAAATTGCAAGGCATTGTCATCCTGATCATCTTTAGCGGTCTTCATACCTGCTTTATGTTGGTCTCTCTGCGCCATTAAATCTTCCAATAACAGAGGAATTAATCCTTTACGATTATCTTGATGGAGGAATTTTGCACCGGTCGGTGCAGTATGAATCAAGTCATCTTCTGCAGGTTGGATGTCTTGATTGGAGTCAACCCTTGTTGTATAACAGATATTGTGACCTATCATAATTGATGGATACATACTTTTGAAATCCAATACTGCAATCCATGGATGTAAACCCGCTTCAACATCATGGACGTATCCACCAGTAATTTGACCTTCTTTGGCATCTGCTGAACCAGTTAATGGTACTGCGATATTCTTTGAATCGGCTAGGCGAATAACCAAGGAATCGATTAACTGACTCGTGCTACCATTGGCAGCGGTATCAAAATTGACCTTAGCAACACTGGCAACCGCTTCCTTACGACGAATTACTTGTATCGCATTTAGAATATCTAATGGTAAAGCTGCATCTCTGATACAATATTCAAGAACTTCATCTGGGCGATTGGCCCATTCAACATCCATATTCGATGCATCGATATCCATTTTATGGCGTTCATCATCATCTGGAAATAATAATTTTGAGACGAAACTTAGAGTTTCTCTTTGCGGCTTGAGTGCAATTCTTGCTTGCCACCAACAATCTACTATTGCTCGCCCCGCTATATTCCAAGCACGAGTGGATTGACGTTTTGGCATTAGCCCTGCTCTAGTTCGTTTCAACTCCGATTCAATTTGAGGGACTCTACCCCAGCCGAATAATTGGGCTCTTTTTTTCCATTCTATTTTCTTAGCCAATACTTCAGTTCTCTCGAAAAGACGTGGCAAATCAAAATTATCAATATTGTAGCCCGTAATAATATCTGGGTCATTTGCCCGAACTACAAGGGTCATCTGTTCAAGAATATGAGATTCTGTTCCGATGAATGAGAACTCTTGACGCGTACCATTTTCCATGTTTTCAATCCAAGCAGCACCACAAAGTACAGTATTGTGGGCGATACTGGTCTCCAAATCAAATGAAAAGACCTTGAATGGGACTGGGAATGGTTCTGCTGCTACCAAATTGGAGAGATTACAACTAACTGTGACATCAACCGGATAACGGCCAACTCCACCCGCTTCGATTACTGCAGCCATTCGGCTACCATCTTCATCATCAGCACTTCTTTGATCGATTAATTGTCCTTCAACAGAAACGTGCATTCCTAAATCTAAATCCAAAAATATCCGATTCAGATAAGGTATATCTCCAGAAAAAATACTCCAGCCTTGCTGTTGTAACTTTTTGCGTAATTGGGGAACGAGGTATGGTTGTTTGACTTCTATTTGCCAAGTTGGCCTCATACCCAAGTCTGTTAATTTCATTACTGGGCCTTTATGACTGACAATATCTTCGTGCGCATCTAGGCTTCGGAGCCGGTTCACCAGATATTCTGGTAAGTCTTCTCCTTCATCCCAAGCTCCTAAACTCGCCACTTCAAAAGTCG
>Ga0209830_10000211_pt1 | contig 68366 bp, 64 predicted proteins | sample ArcticOcean_MG_C_12_FD_187439 | JGI IMG/M metagenome (GOLD analysis project Ga0209830, IMG submission 187439) | Marine microbial communities from western Arctic Ocean - ArcticOcean_MG_CB8_130 (SPAdes) (version 2) | ecosystem: Environmental > Aquatic > Marine > Oceanic | place: Arctic Ocean...
CCCCCCCCGTATTGCCCCGCCCGCGCGCGGACTGCGACCGCGCGCGTTTCGGCGCGACGGGCGTGACACCGCTTGGGCCCACTGCTGAGGAAGAAAGCGGGACGTGACGTACAACACCAACGGAACGTTCCGACTTTACCGGCGGTGCACCACCCGGCGCCCCCGCGGGCGTCGCGACTGATTGTCCAGCTGCCGCAGCTGCGCCTCCAGGCGAGCCTTCACCCGCCGCGCTCGCGCCACCGGTCACCCCGCCGTGCCCTTTGATGGCGACCGCGACCCGGGTGACCCCCCGTTTCACGGTTTCCCGTCGTAGCACCGCTCGGAAAAGCGCTTGGGCTTTGATGAGCTCACCGCGCGCGCGGCGCAGCGCGCGCGCTTTCAACGAGAGGGCCTCTACGGTTTCCAGTAAAAGCGCCGTCGGGGACGGGCCTTCGAGTTCGTCGAGCGCACACCCGGTACCGCCGGTCGTGTTGGGGAACGACGACACCGCGCGGGTATCAACCGGAAGTTGTCCACCTTGCGCAACACGTGTCAAACCCACGTCGAATCCGGAAGGAAACGAGGACCCGTGGTCGTCGTCGTTTTGGGTTTGGCGAGGTTTACTTGCAACGACGGTACCGCCGGGTACCGTCGGAATCGCCGGGCCGACCACGCCGTTTCGGCGGTCGCGCTCCGCCGCCGCGGGGCTGCCCGATACACAAAAGAAAGTGTCAGTCTTTCAGACCATGTGTATATCCGGGATTGGTATGAGTAAACAGGCAGGGGCAATGCGCCCTTGTGGTATGAGTAAACAGTCAGAGGTAATAACCGTCCCTTCGTCAGGACGAGTATATCGCGATGGCCTGGTCAACAGTCACCAGCGTTAGAGGTAAAACAGTGGCCGTTGGATTTGAGAAACGCGGAAGGCCGTACCTGTGTTTATCGCAATACGCCCGGTGGTTCGCCCGGTTCCCGTCGCTCGCCCGAACGTGGTACCCGGCGCGACGCGCGCACAGCGGGTGGAACGAGATCTGGCAGTGCCCGAACGAACAACGCACGCTCACCCCCCCCGCCCGGCCGCAAGCCACGCAGTTGTGCCGTGACCTGTCCTTCGGGATGTTCTGTACTCCGCGAACAGCTCGCACCACGTCGGAATCCTCCACCTGTGTTTCGGGCATCCAAAGCGCGCACGCGACGTGGCACCACCTGCCGTCTTGACACTGCTTGAACGCGCCGAGCTGTACCGGGCAAAGCACGCAGGAAATGCCCCGGAACATGGCGAGTTTTTCTTCAAGCGAAGGCCGGCCAACGCCGGGGGGGGTGGTCGCCGCCGCCGCCGCGACGGCTGGCGTGTTCGCCTTGCCGCGCTCGGTAGCGTCCCTGCACACCCAGCACAACCAGTGGTTCCCGTCTTTTTTCTTCCCGTCCTTTTCCTTCCACGCGAGCGCGCACGCCGCGACCCCCGCCGCGACGTTTTTTACGCCGTAGCACTTTGGGTGCGTGGGAAGCGCGCACCGCGCGCACCGGAGGGTCTCGACGCACGTCTGAGCCTCCGCGGTTCCCGCGCACACCGCGCACTCGGTGGGCGAGTTTTCGTGGTTGGGTGGGTTTTTTGACTTCCCGCTCGAAGCGCCGCCGCTCTTTTTGTCGCTCCCCAAATGCGCCGCCGCGTGTATGGTGTCCACCAGGGTCTCGGGCGGGCCGAACCTGGTGGGTCCGGGTCCTGCTGTGGGCGCGGCGCGCGAGGGCGCCGCGGGCGGGACACCGCCAGGAATCGACGCGCCGAGACCCACGCCGGGAAAGAAACCAGGAGACCCCTGTCCGGAGGACGACCCGACTGGTGTCGAGGCGGTGGTGGTGCCGGGAACCGCGGTTCCCGCAACCAGAAGCGTTTCGCCGCCCACCGGAGGGCCAAACCCACTTTCGGTGCGCATCGGGTTTCCGATGCGCACGCCCGCTGCGAATCGATCCGAGACGTGCTTCGGTATCCTTGGGCGTCCGGACGCGTACCGCGAGGGGTGGTACATGCCGTACCGAGCCGCATGCGCCGCCGCCGCCGCCGCCGCCGCGGCGGCTGTTTTCGGCGAGCCCCCCGGTCCCACGCCTAGCGCGCGCCCGAACCCCGCGTTGGCATGCGCCGCCGCCGCCGCCGCAGCGGCGACATCCTCCGGAACACCGTCCATGCCGTGCGCGGGCGCGATGACGTTCCCGTCCGCGTCACGCCGTTGCGCGCCCACTCGTGTGCTCCCCGCCGCCGCCGCCGCCGCCCGCTCCAGCGCCAGCCTCTGGTCGGCGTCTCGTTTTTCGCGTTTCAAAATCCGCCGCACCTCCCGAACCTTGCTCATGTACGCCGCCGCCTGCGCCAAGTCGCCCTGCGTCTCCGCGAACCGTTTACCTTCCCCGTCCACGCAGTCCCGGACCCTGCCAAGCAGGCTCGTCATGACGTACCGGTTCGCTTGCTGCTGCCACATGAGCTCGTAGTGCAGGGCCAGGGTCTCGCCCTCGACTTCGTCAGAAGGCGCCGCCGCGCGTAGCGCCGGTTCGTCGTCCAGCGCGGAGAGCAGCTTCGCCAGCTCGGCAGACGCCGAGTTTGGTTTGTCGTCGGATTCCGAGGACGACGACGAGGATGTGTAGGAATCGTCGGACGAAACGGTCTGCCCAGACTCGCGCGCCGCACGCTTGGCATCAGCCAAACTCCGGCGCTTCGCGAAACGCTCCGCCAAACGCATGGACGAAATCGCGGCGGTGGACGCGGCGGGAAGCGGCGTGGAAAAATAGCACTGTGTGCGAGCGGTGTGCGAATGCGGCGAACGCGCGACGGGCGGCGGCCCGGTGGTTTCTTGCCCGGCCGTTTCGCCCAAGCTCTTTTTGCTTTTCTTGGAAACGTGAGGCACGGACAGAGGTAAAATCTCGTCGGCACTTTCGTCGAACGGGTCCTCCAGCGCGTCCACCCGGCCGCGACCACCGGAACCCCGGCGCAAACACCGCGCCGGCGCGCTATCCGCGCCGCACCGCCCTTTCTTCTGCACCACGCACACGGAACACCGGCCGTGCGCGGCTGATTTTTCTTTTTCTTTCGGAGAGCCCTGAGATTGTAAAAATAAATGTCAGTCTTGTATGGGCAATCAGTCGGCGGAATGTGGTAAATGAGAAATACTCACCGTGAGTGCTTGTCCTTTTTTACCGTTCTTCTTCGCGTCGGCGTCCATCGCGGCGGCGTATTCTTTGTCCCTGGCTCGCGACGCGGGCGACGGCGATTGCCAAGGCGTTTGCGGGGTCGCGCTGGGAAGCGCGCCCACCGCGGCGGCTAACCAGAAGTGTTTGTCGAACAACATCTGCGTGTGTAACGGTATGGACGTCTCGTCCAGACGCGTCGGCCCGAACGCGTGCGGAAGGTCGCCCTTGGTGCCAAACGCGCGTCGCGCGGTCGCGAGCCGGGCTTGTTCTTCAGGCGACAGCACTGCGACGGCGGTTTCCGTGGCGTCAGGCGGAAGCTTCACGAAATCAGGATTCAAAGAACTGGGTCCCGGTCCGGCGACAGCTTCTTCGGCGGAATCGAATTCGCCCAACAGCGACCCCACGCTCGGCGCGCGCGGCACGCCCGACACGCTGGGCGAGCTCCGCGCCGAGCCGGCCGCCGCTCGCGCCGCCGCGCGCGCCGCGCCACCCACCACCGTGCCTATCACAGGTGCTGCCTCTGCGATTCCTCCTGAAGCGGGACCACCCCCGATTCCCGGCGCCGCTGTGACCCCCTCCGTGCCAATCGGCGGCGGCGTCGATCCAAACGCCCCGACCTCTTCGCCCGCCACGTACACCACTCCGTCTTTGTCTGACTTGATAACCGCGCACACCGTGGGGGGCGGGAACGGGTGCCGGCGCGCGTATTTGTCGGGCTGCGTTGTTGGTGCGACCGGGACGCGCGTTGCGTCGCGCGCGTCCCTCTGTTCAAGCGCGAACGTCGCGGCGTCGTTTTTGAGCCAAGCGCGAAGTCCGGACGCCACGTCACCTTCTTCCCTCGCGCAAATAGGTTCCGTTTCCTTGCGTCCATCTTTGCTGCTCGGCCCTGACAGCCACTGCTCAAGCGTTTCCACGTCGCACCCGGCTAACGACGCAGCCGCGTTGAGGTTACTCTTCACAGCCTCCTGGTCGTCTTCGAAGGAAACCCTCAGCTCGAAAAGCGACGCGACTTCATCGGGGGTCAGAATCGGAAGCAAGGAGCAAGTCGCGGCCGCGCCGCCGCCGCGCGGCGGCGCCGGAACGGAAGGGACGGAACGTAACCCGGTCGTCCCCGGGTCTGCGGGGTGCGGCACTGCTGCCGGTGGGTCCCACTCACTGAGGGGAACGTGAGCCGGCGCGGTGGTCGGGGGCGGGTTGGGACCACCATGGTTTTGTTTCGGTTGACTGAGCGCGTGATTACCCTGACTGGTTGCCTGTATCGGCGCGGCCGGCGGGGGATCGGTCGGCGACGCGAGTGTCACTTTTTCCGGTTCCGGTACCCGCGATGCGAACTCCGTGTCCCACCGTCGCCCGAACCCGGGCATTTTCAAATCCCAATCGTCGTCCCACCGACGGAACGGAAGCACGCTTCCGAAGTCGCGTGCCGTGAGTTCCCGGAAAAAAGGGTCCACGAACCGCCACCACGCTGGGACGTCCTTCTCGGCGGCTTTGTCGTCGCCCGAGGCCTTTTTGTGTTTCTGTTTTTTGTTAGTTCAAACAAGGGACAGGGTTTAGGGTTTAAGGTTTAGCACACAGGACACACGGGCGATGCATCACAGAGGCACACGGACGGACGTCAGGGCGATGCGTTGTTCCGGCAATCGCGAGTACGGGAAAGGAGGAGGGGTAGAAAAAGTTTGGAACGGAACGCTGCTTTTTGTGCGTTTTCGGAAAAAGCGCACGAGTTGTGTTGCGTCGTCGCGTCCCTCCGCGCGCGCGAGGGCGGCGGCGGTGGGGGCGTGTTCATCGCGCCACCTCGTGTCGTGTCGTGTCGGCGAGATTGTGGTGTGCACACGTACGTTTTCCCTCGCCTTCGCCGCAAGCGCTGCGTCTGCCATCGCGAAAGCCTCCGCGACCGTCGCGGGTGCAAGCAAACGAGGCTCACCAGGCGCGACGCGCTCCAGCACTTCTCGCGCCTCAACCAGCTCGGCGTCAAGGCGCGTCATGCGGTCGCGCAAGGACACGTGCGGCTCGTCCTCGTCATCATCACGAGTAGGGCGTTCGCGGCGCATGGTGCGTGGAATGCGCGGATCGCCCCGTGGACGGATTCAGGCCGCGGGTTGCTCCGAGTCAGACGCGATCGAGGCGAGCGCGGGTCACCACGGCCGATTGCCGTCGCAATCCACCTCGGCGTTTTCACGGAGATGCCCCTCCCACGCGGGCGCCTCTTGCAACGCGCGCTGCCACGGAAAAAGAAATCCGCCGCGCCTGTTTTTTTACCCCGGTCGTACCCACAAAGCCACCCCAGCGCCGACCGGACGCGTGGACGGGACCTCGCGTCGTCGCCGGCCGTTCGCCGCGCGCCCCGAGGGTGTGAATCAAGCATGATCGGAGGTCATTCTTTTGCCCGGAGCGGCCGACGAGATTTTTGATGAGGAAAGGTCGAGACAAATAAAAAATAACAACACAACCTCTACCAGCTCGCTACCAAGACCCTTGTACTCCGAAGAAACCCTCTTCCAAGTGATGGGTCCGACCTCGAGTCCTCTCAAGCAAAAGCAAAAGCAATAAATACTCAAGCAAAGGCAATAAATACTCACAACTTGGCGTCGATCGCGCCGTCGTCGTCGTCGTCGTCGTCCGCCGCGCACGCGAAGGACGTGCGGGCGACGATGCGCTTGCTGGCGTCTCCGTGATTCCTGGCGATTATCGTTTTCGGGGGGCCCGCGGCGTTAGCCGCTTGCGTTGCGAGCTCGCTTCTCGGTTCCAGCACGCCTTGCAGAAACTCCCCGGTAACTTTGTCCGTCCAGCACTGCCCGAACACGCCGACGCCCTTCTCCAGAAACGCGACGTGCCCGCCCCGCGCGACGTGCGCCAGGGACACGAACTGCGATTCCTTGATGGAGTGCTCCACCGAGGATAGGTCGCCCAAAAACGGATCATCCGTGGCGACGACGTACAGCGTGGGCGTCCTGATTGACGGAATTATTCTTCCGGGAGAAAAATACGCGTAGTACTCGTCAACGTCTTTAAACCCATGCGTAATACAGATCACGGCTTTTTCGAAATCCACCACGGTCCGCATCGCCGCGATGTTCAGCAGTTTGGCGTCAACCTCGGGGTGCTCGGTGACCGCGGTTTCGTGCTTGAAGAAGTACTCCCTTAACTTAGCGGCGATCATGCCGTTGTACATCAACCCGGTCGGGATGGAGGGGTCGCTTAAACCCGCGTACGACGAGTGCGGCTCCATCGGACACGACGTCAAAACCGCGCCAACCACGTTTCGCCGAGCCGCGCCGCCCGGCTTGGAGTCCTTGCGATGAAGAAAAAAAAGGGTCAGTCTTGAGTCGGCGAGTGTGAGTGTACTGTATGGGAAAACAGGGCACTTGTGATGTACGTAGTATCTCACACTACTGTACTCAAAGAGGGGCTTGAAACAGTGTGCCTGGATTTGGGAAAGCCCCGACGGCCGTACCTCTTCCGCTAAGTACGTCCCCACCACGTATGTGCCCAAGGAATAGGCTGACAACAAAATAGGCGCGGCGGGGTACAGCGAGTGGCACGCGTCCACCGCCGCGCGCACGTCAGCACTGGACACGGCGCAGTACACCTTCGGTGAACTCAGCTCGGCGCCGCCGCACCCGCGCAGGTTCAGGGCAACGCACCGCCAGCCCCGGGACGCCGCGGTTGCTACCGCCCACTTCGACGGCCCTTCGTGCGACCCGCCGTTGATGCCGTGAAGCATGATGAACACGGGCGCGTCCAGGGGTAACGTGTTGGCGTCCGGAATCGTGTCCGCGCTTACGGGCTGGCCGTTTTTTGACGGCGGCGCGGCCGTCCGCTTGGATTGCGGGGCGAACATCCCGTGCGACTTGGTATCGCCGCCGGTTTTGTTTCCGAACCGCGAGCTGACTAGCCAATCAAGCGCCACTTGTCCGCCGTCCTCGCACCGCACCATCTGGCGGTCGTAGTTTAAAAACAAAGTGAACATCCGCGTGAACCCTATCAGGGTCTGCGCGTGCGGATTGACGCACCAGTTAGGGGGGACGTACGTGCCGAACAAACTTGTGATTGTTACACGAAAAGTGTCAGTCATGTATATCGCGATGTATGGACAAACAGTCAGGGCAGAGGTAATAACCGTCCCTTCTGGTACGAGTATATCGCGATGTATGGACAACAGTCACCAGCTGAGAGATAAAACAGTGAGTGGCGGTTTGGGAAACGCGCTACGGCCGTACCTCGGGCACTTTTGCAAGAGCTCCCGCGACAGCGCGCCGCCGCCGTGCACCAAAACCGGAACGCACACCTCGTCCGGGACGGTTTTGTCCAGAACCTTGCCCAGGACGTACCCGCCGCCCACGGTAGCCACCGCGGTTCGCGCACTGGTCACCACCGCTTTCGCGACTAAATGCCCTATCCTTGTGATAAGCGAGGTTTTCTTTTCGCCAATCTGTTGTACCTTGTCGTTGCCTGATTTTTCGCCATCGTCTTTTTTGTCCCCACTGCAGTCGCTGGCGGTCTCGGACTTGTGCCCGTCGCTTTCGTCGTCCGACGATGCGTTTTCGCTCGGCGCGGAAGGCGCGTCCCCGCGGTTACCCAAAACGCTGACCGTATCCTCGTTCGACCCCGCCTCGGAGAGAGTCTCCACGCTCCGCAAACGCACAACACGAACGTCACCCGAACCCGCCTCGTCACCTCCCATGTGTTTTTTCCCAGAGCTCACGAAAGGCATGGCGCTTGTGCGGTGTGCACGACAGGGGTGGAACGGCAAACGCGTGGGTGTTTGGTACGGAAGGTATGGCAAACGCGGAGTCGGCGCGGCGTGCCGCGCGCGCGCCGGCGCGTGGCGGTGTGCTAGGCAAACGCACATCTGTTCATTTGATTCGCATTTGCGAAAGGAGAGGAAGCGTTTCCGAGAAACGAACGAAATTTTCAGAACGTGCGGCCACGGAAGGACCAGGAAGGCGAAGGGCCGGCGACCCTTGGGCTCATGCACTCGGTGAGGCGGCGTGGTCGGGGGTTTCGAAAAGCCAATGAGTGGCGGTGTGGAAGAGTCTCTGGCTGGGGAGGCACGGCAGGGAGACGCATCACATGCGGGCCGTGTCAGTTCTTCTCGGGTTCTGCCGAAAGTGCTCTGCGTCCTCGGCCAGACGGGCGCCGGCAAATCCAAGCTCGCGGTGGAGTTGGGGTTGGCGCTTGGTGGGGAGGTGGTGAACTGTGACGCCATGCAGGTATACGCCGGCGTCCCGATCGCGACGGCGCAGATACCGGAAACGGAACAGGGGGGGGTGCCGCACCACATGCTCGGTGTGGTTCTTGCAAAGGCCGTCGCCCCAGGTTCAGGATCGGAAGTGAAGAATTCGGAACCCGGGTTCACGGTCCGCGAGTTCAGAAACGCGGCGCTTCCAATCGTGGAAAACATACTCGCGCGAGGTAAAGTCCCTTTGCTCGTGGGCGGGAGCGACTACTACCTCCGAGCGCTCGTGTCACGCGCGCTGCTTGATGACCAAGGCGGTGCTCAACCGAACACCGGGTCCGGGGAAGTCGACGACGACGACGACGACGACGACGACGGCTTGACATCTTCCGCCGGCGCGACGTCCCAGCAGTCACGAAGGTTGGACTCGAATGACGAGTCACGGACTGGCCATGGTCACCCAATTTTGGACACGTCTGGGTCACAGATCTTGGACCCGCTTGTACAGCACGCCCGGTTACGTGCGGTGGACCCGGTTTCCGCGCGGAAGATCCACCCGAACAACACGAGGCGGGTTCGGCGCTACCTGGAGATTTTCGACCAAACTGGGTCGCCGGCGAGCCAGGTGTTCGCGCGACAGAAGGGAAAGGCGGGGGACGACGCCGACAAGTCGATGCGCTATGACGCTTTGTTCTTCGCGATGAGAGCGGACGACGACGTGTTGGACAAAGTGCTTCGCAAACGGGTGGATACGATGCTCGCAAATGGAATGGTGCAGGAGCTGGAGCGGATGACCGCGACGAGCACTACGACCTCGGGTGATACCTCCGCTCGCGGCGCCGCGTGCGCCATCGGATTCCACGAGTGGCGGGGGTATTTAGACGCCCTCCGAAGAAACGGTCGGTGTGTCAACGATAAAGGCACTGGCATCGGCACTGGCACTGGCAAAACAAGCGCACCGCCGGTCGCCGATCTGGACGCGATGCGCCGAACCGCAACCGAACACACGAAACAAGACACGTGTCGGTTGGCGCGGCGCCAGCTGAAGCGGTGCCAGCGCTTAACGCGGGTTTTCGGGTGGCGGCTGACTTTCCTGGACTCCACGGAGACGCACCGACTGCTCGGCGAGGGAGGCAGTCATGCGGCGGCGGCACAAACGGCGTGGACCAAGGACGTGTTGGACCCCGCGCTAGCGGAGTCTTTGGCGTTCCTTGCGGGCGAGTCGAGCGGTGACGTTGCGAAAAGAAACAGAAACGACGACGCCGCCGCCGCCGCGAACCAAAAAAAAGCAGAAACAGAAACGGAACCGGAACCGGAATGGAAGGAGCACCGGTGCGACGTCTGCGACAAGACCGTCCGCGGGGAAACCGAAAGAGTAGCGCACTTCGACGGGAGACGGCATTGGAGACGCGTGTCCGCGACGCGCAAAAAGGCGCGCGGAGGGCACGGCACGCAAGCGCCTGTGACGAACGCGAGCGCGGGCGACGCGAGCGGCTAGAACTTTAGATAGACGACATACTTTCAAGTCTTATTTATTACATCGTAGATAGTACAGATAGTACAGCGTGAGCGAGGGTAGGTAGCCCGGGCGATAGTCGCGGCGGCGTCCGTGTGACGCGGCGTGTGGTCTTTTGCGATTGCGGTTTCGAGGTGTCGTCGCGATTGGAATTCTTCGCGCGCCAGGCGGCGAGTTGCGGAAACACAGCCGAGCCGGCGCTTCACAGGTGCGTGGAGTTGGTTCGTCGCAGCCCGAGCGCTTTGCGCGTCGATTCGTTTTCCTCGGCCTTTGTGCCTTCGGTGAGGAAAAGCGAGCGCTTGAACGACTTGCACACGTCCGTTTGGGCTCTGGAGTTTTCTTTTTCCGCGACGGCGCTGTCCGGGGTTCGCGCCGACGCGCACCCGTCGCCCGCGAACGGCGACGCGCGCGTCGCGGGCGGCGTGCCCGGCGAAGGCGGCGCGCTTCGCACCCACCGGCTGTCGTTTTCTCGCAGATGGCGCTTCAGCGCGGCGTACAGGGAGTCGTCCATGGAGAGGTCGGAAAAGGAAGTCAGCACGTTTCCCACTCGGCGAAGCTCCACGTTTGACTGGTCCGTCGTCATCGCCACGGTGTTCATTTCCAAGTCCCGCGCCGTGTCGTTGCAGACGCGGTAGAAATCGCCACTCGACAAATAGTCCGACATCGTGTCCACCGCATCCGGAACCTGCACCCACTCCACCGCGTTTTTCGCGTCAAGCTCACCCACGATGACGTTGTCTTTCTGGTCCGCGGCGGGGCAGTACCACACGAGCTTGGTTCCAGAGCACCGCGGGGTGTGGCGGAAGTAGTCGCCGTACAGCGCGAACAGCACGTCCGAGAAAAACTCCGCGCGATTCGCCTCGGGGGCATTGCGGTCATAGTACGGGAGCAACTTCGGCACGCCGCGGTCGTTCACCTCGAAGGGGTGGACGTACCACGGCGAAGGTACCACCTGGTACTTGCGTTTGCGAGGGTCGACTTCCATGTGCCGGGGAACAAGGCGCACGGACAACGACAATGCCAAGGCGGACAGGTGAGATTTGGACTTGTGGAAAAAAACGAAGAAAAGGCCCAACTTTGCAATTAGGCTATTTGGGTCTTTTCGGCGAACGCTTCGAAAGCCGCTGCCCTCCATCCGACTCGGCTCTCTTTACACGGGCGTCAGAAAACTGCGGGCGCGCTATTTTCCTCGCTGTCCACGAAAATCTCGTTTTCCCGTCCACCAAGAGCCCGTCCACCCGCCCGTGCTCCGTCTCTTCGACGCGCACACGCCCGTACGACTACGCCGGCGTGCTAGCGGTTTTTTCGCGCACCATGAAGGTGAGCATCTTTCCATCACCACACGGGACGTGTTGCCGGCACGCGGGGCGAGACGCGCGTCGCGCTGTGCTCGTGTTTCCGGCGCGATGCGGATCATCGCGCGCGGTTTTCTCGCACGCTCACTATCTTGCCGTCGTGCGATTCCGTCTCTGACCCGCCTCCCCTCCCTCACCCGCAGCTCAACATCGCCAACCCGGCGACGGGATGCCAGAAGAAGGTCGAAATCAACGATGATTCCAAGCTGTAAGTACACACCACGCCCGCGGGACGAACCAAGACGAGGCTCCGACGGACGGCCGATGCGGTTTTTTTCACTCGCCACGAGACGCGAAGCGCGCGCTAGGGCTTTGCAAGACGGGCCCGACATCGCCGGTCCGGGGGCGGTGGCGGTCGCGCGGGGTTGGCCCCACTCGATGTGTCACCGCACGTGGACGCGTAACACCTGCACAGCCCCGCTGGCGTGTCCACGGATCGGCGGTCGCAGCAGGCCAGGCCTTCGCGACCGGCGGATGCGCGGGCTTTTTCTTCGCGGCGATGACGGGGCTGGTGGAAAGCATCGTTGCATGTTTTTTTCGCGCGCTCGGCTGCAACGGAGACACACCCCCGCGCTCACCTCTGACCTTTCTCTTTCCCTTTCTTTCTTTCCTGTTTGCAGTCGATGCCTTTACGACAAGCGCATCAGCGCGGAGATCCAAGGCGAGGATTTAGGGGATGAGTACAAAGGGTACATCTTCAAGGTCATGGGCGGGAACGACAAGCAGGGTTTCGGCATGAAACAAGGCGTGCTCACGGCGGCGCGCGTGTTCCTCCTGATGCGGCAGAACACCAGCGGCTTCCAAGGCCACGGCCGCCGCAAAGGCGAGCGCAGGCGCAAAGCGTGCCGCGGGTGCATCATCTCCCCCGAAATTGCGGTGCTGAACATGATGATCGTCAAGCAAGGCGACGCCCCCCTGGTCGGTTTGACGGATGACGAGAAGCCCCGCATGCGCGGCCCCAAGCGCGCCGCGAAGGTACGGAAGCTGTTCAACCTCGGCAAGGACGACGACGTGCGCAAGTACGTCAACACCTATCGCCGCGAGTTCGAGTCCAAGACGGGCAAGAAGAAGAGCAAAGCGCCGAAGATCCAGCGCCTGGTCACCGCCAACTCCCTGCAGCGCAAGCGCGCCGAGCGAAGCGTGAAGAAGTCGCGCATCGCGAACAAGCAGGCTGAGGAAACCGAGTACCGCAAGCTCATCGCCATTCGCGTCAAGGAAGCCAAGGAGCGCCGCAGCGAATCCCTGGCCAAGAGACGCGCGTCCTCCATCGCCAAGAAGGCGTAAGGATGCGTACGCGCGGCATTTCTCCGCTATCGACGGCGACGCGGAGAAAACAAAAAATGACGGTCGTCGCGGTTGGATAAGCGCGGCGTTCGGGGGGTGATGCAGTGGCGCGCTGTTGTAACGACAAAAAAGCGGTTACTTGACTAAACATCGTACGATTGCACTCTCCGTTCGTTCTTCCCGGTGCTTTTCTTTCTCGTGGCTGGTCGCAAGACTGATACTCGCGCGCGTGATTCCGAAGATTTGCCAACAACCCCCAATCCTTTTCTTTGCCTCGTTGTTTGTTTTCAAACGGACTCCAATCAATCAGTGGCCGCGGCGCGATGGCCTCGGCACTCGACGTGAAGGAGCGTCTGTGCGCGCGATGGCCTGGGCGGCGGGAGCAGATTTCGCAGCTCCTGGGTTTAATCGGCGAGCCGTACGACAGCGCCATGCCCGTGTTCGTGCACGGCCCGCCCGTGACGGGCAAATCATCCATCGTGCGTGACGTGCTGGGCACCCTGGGCCGGCCGTTCGCGTACACGTCGTTGGTGGACAGCCACGGCCCGCGTTTGCTGCTGGACGCGCTCGTTGAAGAGCTGGCGCCGAATTTGCGTGGCTTGGATGAGAAAGATTTGCGCTGCGCAAACCTCGCGGACCTCGTGCAAATCCTACGCAAAGGCCTTCCAGAGGCGGGCCCCGCGGTGTTCCTGGTGATCGACGAAGCCACGCGGGTGTTAGATTGGCGCGGAGGCGAGCATTTGTTACCAGCTTTAATGAAACTAGCCGAGCTGACCGGGCGCAACGTGGGGTGCGTGTTGGTCGCTACGCAAGGGTGGGACGCGTTTCGCACCGCGGGCGGTGCGCGGCCCCCCGTCCCCGTGTTTTTCGACGCGTACACCAAAGCGCAGCTGTTGAAAGTGTTACTCCTGGAGAAACCGATTGGCGCGGATGAGCGGTTGTACGCCGCCTTCGTCTCCGCCGTCCTGCCCATGTTCGTCGCCACGTGCAAAAGCCTGCACGAACTAAGAGCCATGTTCGTCCCGCTGTGGGGTAGGTACGTGCTGCCGTGGGAACTCGCGAAGGCGCGGATCGAGGAGGTGGACACCGGCGGCGCGAATCGCGAACAAACGTCGGCGGACCGCGCGAAGCGCACTGAAGAGAAACTCCCGGAACCGAGACAGCTGTTCGCGGCGCTGCAGTCGGGAAACACCGCAAACCTTGCGAATCGCGCGAACCCCGAGACCGACGCAAGCCGCACTCTGGGGGGGGTCGCTTATGGAACGGGAGGGGTACCGAGTAGTACTGACGGATTGGACGGCGATGACGACCGGCGGGAGCAACAAGGGCAAGAAAAACACCAACAACGTCGTCGTCCTTTCCTCGGGCCCGTGCTTCACGCCGGTTTAGCGGTGCCCCTGAGCGCCGCGGCGCTGGCGCTGGGTGAGGGGCGCTGGCCGGTTGCCGAGGACGTTTTTTCCGGTGCTGGAAAGCTGGATTTTGACATCCCAAGGCTCACGAAGTTCATGTTAATAAGCGCGCACCTCGCCACGATGAACAAAGAAGGGGTGGATAAGCGCTTGTTTGGGCACATGGTGGAAGGCACGCGCGCGGGGACGGCGGCGATTCGGGCGGGGGGGAAGCGACGACGCGGCGCCGCGACCGCGGACCGACAGCAGGACAACGCCAGTGTCGCCGCTTTGGAGGGGCCCGGGGCGTTCAACCTGGAAAGACTGCTGGCGTACTTCCGCATCGTCACCAAGCAGGCGTACGACGAGGACGACGCGGGGAGCTCGGAGCTGGCCAGAGAGTTACTAAGCGCGGACGTGTTCATGCAGATATCCTCCATGGTCGCGCTCGGGTTGCTGACCAAAGTTTCGGGGGCGGACGCGCTGGACTCGGTGCGGTACCGGTGCGACATAGGGGATGACTTGGCGCGGAAAATAGCAGCGAACCTGAGGGTTAACTTGGACAACTACCTGTTCTACACCTAGCTAGGCGCGGCGGGTTGGTAACAAAAATTTAGCAAATTCTTTTCAAATAATCGTTTCCGATATTCGGCCCTTCCCAGGTTGTGGTTGTGGCGCCAGGGTCGTGGTGGGAAGGACCGCGGTCGAGGAACGCGGACACACGCGACCACGCGCCGCGCCGCGTCGTGTTCGTCGCGACGAAGCTGACTCGATTTGGCCGGTGACTCCGTGCGTAGGTCTTCCACAAAGCTCTCGGCCTCGCGCTATGGCGGCGAGTTCAGAGGCGACCGCGGGCGCGTGTCCAGTCTCGTCTTTTTTGTTCTTCGGCAAGCCCGTCCCGTTGGACCCCCCCAGGGACCAGATGTCCGAGCCTCCCGCGGGGTCGTTCGAGGCGTGCGAGTTGGTGGTCGACGACCTCGTTGGTGATGACGATGCTTCACGGCTTCACCCGGGGGACTTCGCGAGCCTTCGCGTGAGCCCGAGACGCACGACGGTTGAGGAAACGACGGGACGTCTCGGTGGGTTCTTCGGCCTGAACAATACACGCCACACGCTTCCCTCGGAGCGTGTGCCTCGCGGTGTCCCCCCCGACGTTGGTGACCTTCACGACGCTCGTGGTGTTCGCGACCCTCGCGAGTTCTCCCCGTTCGGCGCCGCTTCCAACGCGCGATACACGGGTGGTGAAGATGTCCGCCGCGTTCGCGACGGCAGCACCCCCCGGGGGGGTGGCGCAGGCGGCGGGAACCCAGGCACGGGCACGCCCTTTTTTCCCTCGAGTTACCCTAAAACGTCGCCGAAAGCAACCACAAGAAGCGCGCCCCCATCGCCGTTCGTGCCGCGACGCAGCACAACGACCTCGTCAACAACGCATTCGTCGCCGCTGGGGTCGCCGTCGCCCCTGAGTCCACTGGACTGGTCGTCCTACAAGGAGGCCGTCCCCGCTGCCGCAGCTCGCCCCCCGGTGACCGGCGACTTCGGCGGCGCGTCAAACGCCTTCGCCGCGTTCGGCGCCACGGCGCTGTGCCGGTTTTCCGGAACCGGCGTTGACTCAACGGGAATCGTTGGTCTGAGCGGCAAACAGTCGCAACTAACGTCGTCCATCTCGTTTCCCGAGCGCCGGCACCTGGGTACCGCCGGTACCCCGAACGGAAACGGATTTCGCGCGGAGGTAAACGACGTTTACGCGCCCGCGCGCCGAGCGCGGTCGTGCGATTTCGCGCCGGCGCGACGCGACACCGGAAGTGAGAGCGCCTTTGATTTCGGTGAAACGCGAGGTGAGCACACTCCGTGTTCCCCGTGCGACCGCGGACCCGGGTATCTGTCTCACGACCAGCCTTTTGGTGGTGACTTCGGAACGCCACAAGAGTCCCGTCTCGCGAGCGCGTACGACCGACAGTCACGAGACCAGCACCGGGACGAGCAGTACGCATGCGACGACGATTCGTACGACGACGACCTGGCCGGCCCCGACGAAGACCAAAACGACGCCGACTACGACCGCGCCCTTTTCTACTACCAGCAAAACGCGCTTTACAAAACCGAGCTTTGCCGGTCCTGGGAAGAGACCGGTCAGTGTCGGTACGGATCGAAGTGTCAGTTCGCGCACACCCGGGGCGAGCTGAGGCCGGTCATGCGGCACCCGAAGGTACGCGTTGGGGCTTTCCCGAATCCCGCCGACTGTTTGCTGCCCCGTTCGTGACTGTTTGAGTGCACTTCATACATCACAAGTGCAATGTTCCGCGTGATTAGAATCCAACTCGGGTGACTGTTCACTCATACACATTACAAAAGACTGACCAAATGTTTCCTTCGTCGCAGTACAAAACCGAAACGTGCCGCACGTTTTTGCAGAGCGGCGCTTGTCCGTACGGCACGCGGTGCCGTTTCATTCACTACCGCGTTCCGCACCTCAACAAAGGCAACGGCACGCTCACTGCGCACGCGCACGACGTGATTCTGGAGGACTGGGGAGGAGGAATGGGACCGGGATCCACGCGAAGTCCGCAAAGAAGAACCGCTTCGTTGCCTTCGGCGCGACCGGGGCCAGACGGAAACGAGCGCGGCGCGGTTTCCGCGTTGGAGGCCGCGGGGCACGGCGTAGGAGGGCGTCACCCGCAGAACGCGCACGCGGCATCGTTTTCGCCAGGCGGCGGCGGCGAGCAAAAAAACGAGTTCCGCCCGCGACGCGAGACGCGCTCGGAAGAAACGCCGCAAAGGTCGCGGCTTCCCGTGTTCCGCGAGATGGAGTCGCGCCCCGCCGCGCGCGAAGTTTCGCCGCAAACCGTTTTGTCGGCTCGCAAGGCACGCGTGCAACACGAGAACAAGCACGAGTACGTCGTCGAAAGCGAGTACAGAGACACGGGAGAGGACAAGTCCTCGCTCGAGAAGGTCGCCAGGCACGTCGCGCTCTCGGCGCTCTCGGCGATGGACGTCGCCGACGACGGCGTCGCGCGCGCGAACGCGAAATTCGCAATCAACCGCGCCGCCTCCGCCGCGGCCACCGCTCAGGCCGTCCGGGGAGGGCACAAAGAGCTGGCGTGCGGGTTATGAGGGGGATGGGGTACATGATGTGAGTTGGTTGGGGGGGGGGGATTGGGGTCCGACAGTTCGAGACAAAGACGTGGGGGGGGGGGTAAGTAAAGACGAGTGAACGCGAGGGGATAAATTCTTTTCATACAAGTATTGAGCAAAACACCAGCCACCTTGTCTCACTAAGCAGACGTCCACTCAAATCGAGACCGCGCCATCTTGCCGCGGCCTTCCTGCGCGCCAAAACTGACTGGACAGGATGGTCGCGAAATCCTCGTCAGAAATCCTTCGTAATTTCAGACGCGCCACAGGCGAGGTGACTGGCGAGGGCGCTCGCGAAGTCTCCCCGTCGAGGAAGCGCCTCGACGCGTGACGCGCGAGAGTGCGAGGTGCTGCGAGCGCGCGAGACGCCCGCCCGGACGCACGCTCGTCCGAGACCGCGTCCGGCCGCGCGCATTGTGTTTATTCTTTTTCTCGCGTCTCTTGCGTCCAGGATGTCGCCCCCGGGGTTCGAGCGTCGCACGCCTAAGGAGATGGCCGTGATCCCCATGCGCGACGACGTGGCCGCGGCGCTTTTCGCGGCGGCGTGCGCGTCCACCGCGGTCGCGCCTTTTCTGATGTGCGTGGACCGCGCCGTTGTTGCCGCGGCCGCGGGCACCGCCCCCGGGGGCTCCCTTTTCCGCGCCATCGCCAGCGTCGGGTCCGAGTTCGTGACCAAACCGAAAACCGCGTTCGCGCAGCCCGCGCTTTGGATGGTCGCGGGGGTCTACGCGGGCACGTACTTCGCCAAGAACGTGAGTGACGTTGTCATCGAGAGGCGGGGATACCCTGAAACGCACGCTGGGGCGAACGCAGGGAAGTTCGCGGCCACGACCGCGTGTAACATGGGCGGGTCCATTTTGAAAGACGCCGCGTTCGCGCGGTTGTACGGCGCGAGTTTGGCCACGGTGTTAGTAGTCCCACCGGCTTCGTACGTGTTGTTCGCGGCGAGGGACTGCCTCACAATAGGAGGCGCTTTCGTGGTACCGGACGCGCTGGCGAGCCTTGTTACGCGGCACACCAAAATCGACCAAAACGCCGCGGCGACGCTCTCGCAATTAGTATCCCCACCCCTGATGCAGGTGATTTGCACCCCCATGCATCTGTGGAGTTTGGGTTTGATCAACTCACCGGAAGCCAGTGTGGCGTCGCGGATCGCGAGGCTGCGACTCGCCACCCCAGCGGCGTTGCTAGCGCGGTCCCTACGAATGCTCCCCGCGTACGGTTTAGGGGGGATACTTAACTCGACCCTGGTGAACAAAGGGCGGGTTTTGGCTAAAAAAAAGGGTCAAGGGACGAGTGCGAAAAGCGCGTCGTCGAAGACTGACCTTACGTCTTCGCGAACGGACATCGCTTCACAGACCCTGCCTGGGGGGTCGAAATTCGGCCAGGGCGTTTTCGGCGGGAACACGGGGGGAGGTTTGGAGGGGTTCGCGGTTGGGTTCGGGTTGCGAAACGCGCGGTGGTTCGGGCGTGGGAAACAAAACGGGACGACGGACAAACCCAAACCGGGGAGAGGGAAAAATGAAACGTCCGACAGGTCGTCCGTGAATCGCGGTTCGGAGGCGGGTCCTGTACTACAGGGCCGGTCGAGGGCGAAAAATGGCAGGTTCGCCTCCGTTACCATGGGCGGATCTCCTCTTGGGGCGGGGAAAGCGGGTGACGCCGGTGCCGACTTTGGTACCGACACTAACTTTGGCGCCCGAGGCAAAGCGCGGTTCGCAAAGAACACGGCCAAGGCGGGGAAGGGAAAACCCGGCCCGCGTTTTGGACGCGCGTATGTGTGGAGACCGGGAAGAACCGCGGACGTGGCCGTCGCGACACGGTGACGAGAGAGATACGTTTTATGGAAGGTCATTCAAGGCGCCGGCGGCACGGGTGATTGCGTCCCAATTCTCGTTTCACACTCATCATCTCTTGCCATTTTTGTGGCTCGGCTCGCTCGGGTGCCTTCTCGTGTCTCGTCGTTTTCAACGTCACGCGTTTTCAAAAGCGGTCGCGCTTGCGGCGACCGTGCGGCCTTGGTGGCCGCGTTTTTTGGCGGTCTCGTAGACTAGTGACATCGCGTGGCGTAGTCTTGGTGTTCCATTCGAAACTCGCGTCACGCGCCATGGGCGGCCCGTCCTCCTTCGTGCCGCGTCGGCCGGACCAGCTGGATGAAATACCCGCGCTCGTCGATGCGTTCGTGGCGATAGCGTCCGGCACCGCCGCGGCGGTCGCGGTGGCGCCTTTTTTGATGTGCGTGGACCGCGCCGTGGTTGCCGCGGCCGCGGGCACCGCCCCAGGTGGGTCGCTGTTCCGCGCCATCGCGGTGAACGCGGGTGAGTTCGTCAAGTTTCCCCGGGTCGCGTTTTCGCAAAAAAGTTTATGGATGGTCGCCGGCGTGTACGCCTCGACGTTTGCGGCGGCGAACCTTTCCGATGTCGCGAGCGAGCGCACCCCAGGCGTGGACCCCGGGGTGCACGCGGGCGGCAAGTTCGTCGCCACCACCGGGGCGAACATGGCGTGCGGGGTGTTGAAAGACGTCGCGTGAGTATTTCCCATTTACCACATTCCGCCGACTGATTGCCCATACACGACTGACATTTATTTTTACAATCTCAGGTTCGCGAGGATGTACGGCACCGCGGCGGTTGGCGCTGCGTCCGCCGGCGCGGCGGTTAGTTCGAAAGGCACCACCCTGGTGGTTCCCGCCATGTCGTACGCGCTCTTCGCACTGCGTGACTGTTTAACTATAGGCGGCGCTTTTTTCGTACCCCCCGCCCTAGCCGCGACCCTTGTTGCGACCGGAAGCACCCAAGACGAAACCACCGCGGTCGCCGCGTCGCAGCTCATCTCGCCGCCGCTGATGCAGATTCTGTGTACCCCGCTGCACCTAATGGCGCTTGATTTGGTGAACAACCCGGTGTCGTCGAGTGGGCGAAGAATTGCCGCGCTGTTCACCTCGAGTGCCGCGTCCGCGCTTCTCGCCAGGTCCTTAAGAATGCTCCCCGCGTACGGCATCGGCGGGCTACTCAACGCCAACTTGTGCCGCGTCGGCCGCGCCAGGAGCGCCCGGTACGCGTCCGGGGAGATGGCCGGAGAGGAGTGGGACGTCGCGATTGATGGGTGGGATGGCAGACGGGTGGGAGACGAAGAAGAGGACGGCGATGACCTGTTCGGGGACGACTACGGCGAAAGAGCGCTTCACGCCATGGCGTTCGCGCTTCACGGAGGCGTGCACCCGGTGGCGCTCGCTACGAAAGTCACCGACGACCCGCTTCTTTGGAAGTTCCGGTGGGAGCGGCTGATTCAGCGGAGCGTGTCCAATTCGTTACAGGAGTACGGCGGGGACACGTTCGGCGGGTGCGTGGTCGTGGGCGGGGACGCGGATGTCGATGAATCGGTAAACGCGTTTGTGAAACGCCTGGACTCAAACGGGGATGGCCTGCTGGACGTCGGCGACATACACCGCGAGCTAGTTCGGGAGAAAAACGCCGGCGAAGGGTGGGCCGCGAAGGCGCTCATCGCGACCGCGGGCAGCGACCTTGCGAAGCAGTTCGTGGACGCCGCGGATGCGGACGGGGACCGGAAGGTAAGCGCGGAGGAAATCAAAAAGCTGCTACGGGAAAGCGTGGCGAGGAACGAAAAGTAGAAGATAGTTGGTGTGTTTTTGCGTATAATATTCTTTGCATTCACGTTCTCAAGTAACTCTGGTCATGACGAACACGCAGTCGTCTTCCTCCCCCGCGTTCGCGACCCTGCCTCTTGCTTGTTCTTTCCGAAGGCCTCGCAACGTCCGGGCTGCCCGCACAACGCGCGTGTCGCGGTCCAGAAACGTCACGTCCCACACCCGTTCCACGTCGGCGAATGTTTTGGAAAAGAGTTTATTTCCAAAAAACGACACAGTGACGTCATCAAACTCGACTCGCCACAAAGAGTCATCATTCCCCATGCATTCCCACCTCGCCCTTAAACTCGCGCCTATAACGTCGTACGGCAACTCGAGCCGGTTGAGGTACGTTCCGGTTTTCATGTCAATGTCCTGAAACGCGACGCCGCGGAACGGACCTAGCGCGCCGTTGGACGGCGCCGGGGCGGTGCTGTACACCACTTCCCACGACTGCGATTGCGAAATAAAAGGGTTGGTCTTGAGTGTGGGTGTACTGAATGGGGGATTGGGTACGGTAATCAGGCGGAACAGGGCACTTGTGTTGTGTGTAGTTGTGTTGGGATTTGGGAAATACGACAACACGTACCCCGTCTTGCAACGGCGACGCCGCGGTGCGTTGGGTGGGGTTTAACCGCTCTAGGGTAGATATCGCCCGTTCCACCGCGACTCGGCGGTCGTCGTCGCACCGCAACCCGCGCTCGGTGCCTGCCACCGACGAAAGCACCATAGCCTTCGCCGCAGTCAACTCTTTGGAACACGAGGTGGACGCGGCCGCGCTTGCTGACGACGCATCTGCCGATGCGCGGCAACGCGAAACGCGCGCCGCGGCTCCGGGAACGCGGTACGACCGAGGATGAGGGGTATGCGTGGACGCGAAACTCGCGGTGAGCGCCGCGACGGCGGCGGGCATGCTGATAACTCGGGTGCGCGCCGCGGTGTGTCGTTGGTTCCTTGCGACGGCAAAACAACTGTTTCGTTGGCTCGTCAACGCGGCGCAGCCAAGAAAGCCGTTAAATGTTTCATTTCGTTGGATGTGCCGACCATTGAGGACGCGCTCAGCGCTTCTCCGGTCGCTGGAGGGGGCTGACGCGCGACAGGACCGGCGTTCGGGATTTCCCGGTGGTGCGGTCGGGCGCGATGCCGCCGGAACGCACGTCCGGCCGGTCCGGGCCGAGGCCGAGCACCGCGGGGGCGCCAACATCTACGGCAGGAACATTCGGACGACCCCCGGCGTCTCCGTTACGCCCGGGGACGGTTCAAACCACCCCCAGGCCGTCGTCGCCGTACGACGCCGTGCCCGGGGTGATGCGCCAGCCCCGGAATTCCGTGCGCGTCAGCGATGGGGCGGGAGGGGAAACCCCGCGACGCGTGTCTCTCGTGGAGCGGCAAGCGACTTATGGAAAATCGCAGGCGGGCACGCCTTCGCGAAACGAGGCGGGTGAATCGTCAACACCTCTGGTGAACGCGAGCACTTCCGCGAAAACGACCCCCGCACAGACGCCACGAAGGGCACCGCGCGAGTCGGACCAAGTGTCGCCACTCAAAACACCCGCGAAGGCAAAGACCCTGGTGATGAAGTCTTCAAAGAAATCGCCAAAAACCGATTATGCAGAAATGGACGGAGAAACGTTGGACGCGGAGTCGGACCGCGCGCCGGCGCCTTCGCGACCGCCGCCGCCCCCCGAGTCACCCGCGGGGTACCTGGACAAGCCGTTTCGGGTCAACCTGGGGGACGGGGACGAAAAAGCGCTGACGGAAATCCCGGAAGTGGGTACGAGGAACGACGAAACATTTGCGGAACCTGCGCCGGAACAAACAAAAAACGACGACGACAAAAAAATGACGAATGCGTCTCGTTTGGCAACTGCGCCGTCCTCGGCTGAAAATTCCGCGCCTTCCACCAGCGGCTCTCTCCACGACACGCAGGTTCTTTCCCAGCGCCTGCAGCACTCGGAAACCCTGCGTCGCACCGTGGAGCGGCAGCTCGCGATGGCTACGGAGCGCGCGCGCGTGATGGGCGAGATCCTACACGAGCAAAACGCCTTGCTGGAAAACGTGCCGGCCGTCATCGCGGCGGGCGGCGCGGCGCGGTGGCGCGCCAAGGCGGGCGCGGGAGGCGGGTACGGCGCTGAGTCGCTGGGTGTGCGCAAGGCACTGGAATCGTTTGAAATCGAAAATGTCACGCAGGTCAAGGAAACGACGGGGGTGGCCTCGCTGGCGCGCAGGGTCGCCGAGCTCGAGCGCGCGTTGGCGGCTAAGGAGACCGAGTTTTCAAGCCAAACTGCCGCGCTGGAGGCGCTTGAGGTGGAACAATCCAAGTTCGACGCTGATGTCACCGCGATGAGGTTGGCGGAGGAGGCGTCAAGGCGGGCCTCCGCGGCGGCGGGGAAAAGAGCCAGGGAGGTAAGTATTGCACTTCCCAAATCCTGACACACTGTTTTACCGAAGCTGGTAACTGTTTGTCCATACATCGCGATATACAAGACTGACACTTTTCTTTGGCCCAATCGCAGGCTTCGGAGCGCGAAGAAACGGCGCTTGATGTTTTGGCCGGCGAAACCGCGCGCGCGAACGCGGCGGAGGCGGAGATCACAACGCTCGTGATGCAATCGGACATAATGAACGCGCAACTGGAAGTCGCGTCGCTTCGGCTTGACGTGCTCGTGGACGACGGGCGTCATGACAACGGCGACGGGCACGAAAAAACGAACGGGCTCGCGGAACGTTTAAGAAGGGTGGAGCTGGACCACGCGCGCATGTCCCGCGAAACCGCGTCCCTGACGCGCGCGAAAACAGACGCCGAGTCCTTGCTCGTCGAGACCCGGGACTTGCTCGGCGAGGCGGAGGCGCGCGGTGAGTCGCTCGCCGCAGACGCGGTGAAAGCGGCGGCGCTCGGAAAGGAGAACGCGGCAAAGGCGGCGTTAAGCGCGACGCAGAACGCGAACGTGCTGAAGAAAAGCTTGGAGGAGAGCCGAGCCGCGGCGGCCGCCGCCGCTGCCGCCGCGGAAACGCTCCGCGCCGAGTGCGCGTCTCACATCTCCGCACGCGAAGCGGCTGACTCGGCACGCCTCGCCGCGGAGTCTGAGGCTCGTCGCGCGATGGCCAGCGCGGCTGAGTCTATGGCGAAAGCGACGGAGATTGCGGCGGCGTCCAGGGTGGAGAAAAGCGCGGTGTCCGCCGCTGGTGACAGCCGCGCGCGGAAATACGAATCCGACCTCGCGGCACAGCGGGAACGCCTGGAGGACGATTTCGCGCGTCGCGAGTCAGAGCTGAGGGAAGACAATAAACGCGACCGCGCGGAACTCGTCGCGTCACGCGAAGCGGAGCGCCGCGCGCTTACCGAAGAGGCCACGACGCTCCGCGCTTTGGCTGAATCCGCGGCGAACGCTACGTCAAACGCGGAGGCGGCGCGTGACGCCGCGGAGTCAGCGGCGCGCGCCGCGAAGGCTGAGCTCGCGTCCGCACTTACACGCGCGGCGGACGCTGAGGTGGCGCGGGGGGTCGCGGCGGGAGACCTGGCCGCGACGCGCGCCAAGCTGGACGCAGCCCGCGCGGAGATTCCAGGGCTACGCGCGGCGCGAGACGACGCCGACGAACGCGCGAGGGCTTCGCTGACCGAGGTGACCGCGTTGGAGGCTTCGCTTCGCGTGGCGCGTCGCGAAGCCGCGGACGCCGCCGAGCGTGCTGCCGCTGCTGAGTCTGGGCGCGACGTCGCGTCGAGCGGCGCGTCGGTGGCGCTCGGTCGCGTGCGGGACACGGAATCAGAGGCGACCGCGAAGGTTGTCGCCGCCGGCGTCGCCGAGGAGACGGCTCTTAGAGTCGCGGCGATCGCGAAGACGGAGCGCGTGGCCGCGGAGGGCGAACGCGACGCCGCGCGCGCGGAGCTCGCAGCGATGCGAGTCCTCGCGGATGCGCTCACGCAGCGCGTGAGCGAAGCGGAGAAGCGTCGGGACGAGGCGCTTGTTGTTTTGGAAGAAGCAGAGCAGAGTCGCCGGGTCGCGGAGACGGATGCCCGGGAGGAGAGGGAGACGGCGACGAGGGCCGCCGCCGCGGCTGATTTCGCGACGAGCGCCGCCGAAACGGCTCGGGCGGAGCGCGACGACGTGCTCGCTCGGTGCGAAAAACGAACCGTGGCGGCATCTGACATAGAAACCGCGGCTCGCACGGCGGTGTCCTCGGCGGAGTCTACCGCTCGCACAGCGGTCGAGCGCGCGGATAAGGCTGAGCGCGCGGCGGAGGACTGCGAAGCGCGTTTGGCGCGAACCAGTGAACGCCTAGAGCAGTGTACCTCCGCGCTGGCCGCGACGAAAACTCGGCTCAAATCTGCCGAAGCGGCGGCGAAGGCGGCGGGCGAGGCTACTACGGACGCGGCGCGCCGGGCGGAGGACGCCGAACGCGATGCCGCCGCGGAAACGGCGATGGCATCGGCGCAGGCGGCGCGGGCAGCGAGGGAGGCGGAGCTCGCGGAGGATGCCGCGAAGACGGCGAGGCATGAAGCCGTCGAGGCGACGCAACGCGCGAACGACGCCGCGGCGCTTGCGAGCAAGTATGACGCCGCGCGGGAGGTGGCGGAGGCGCGGGCGAAGGCTGCCGAGGATAACACAAGAGTTGCCACGGAAACGGGCGACCGCAAGGTTTCGGAAATTCGAGCCGCGGTGGAGGAAAGAGTCGCCAGGGTCAAAGCGGAGGCGGAGCGCAGGGTGGACGCCGCCGCCGCGGAGGCGTCGGCGTCGGCGGAGGAGCGCGGGCGGCGCGCTGAGGCGGCGAGCGCGGCGGCCATCGCCGCCGCCGCGAGCGCGGCTGAGGACCGCACCCGGCAAGCCGTGGAGGCGCGGCGGGAAAGCGAACGGGTCGCGGCGGACACGCGACGGGCGTTTGAAAGGGAACTGTCGGATACAAAAGTTGAATGCGCGCGCGTCGTGAATGAAGCCAAGGCGGAGGCGGAGCGCGAGGTTCGAAGGTACGTGTTGCGTTTCCCAAATCATGACACAACGTTTCTGCCGCCCCTGTTTGAGTGCACTACTCGTGATGTATGTAGATCGTGATGTACGTAGCAGTTGCCAGTACTCGTAACATTTACAATGTAACACTACCCGTAACAGTTGCTGGCGTACTGGCAACTCCCACAAACCCACACTCGCCGACTCGAGACTGACACTTTCTTTTGTTCATCGTAAGAGCGCGTGAGATTTTCGAATCAAGAGAGCCCACGGAAACGGCGGCGGCGCGACGCGACCTCGAAAAAGCGGAAACCCGGTACGAAAGGGCTGAGGCGCTGCTTGTTGTGGAGCGTGAGACACGTGTAAAAAACACGGAAACGGCGCTTGACCGGGAACAAGCCGCGCGGCGGGAAATCGCGGAACTTAAACTGGCGCTTGTGGCGGCGAGCGACGCGGAGCAACGCGCCGAGGCTCGCCTCACGACACGCGCGCAGCACCAAAACGCGAACCAAGATTTGACTCGTATGGGCAATTACCCTGGTCAAAACCAATTTATTTCAGCACCGCACAACCCTGCTGCTCACGGCACGTTCGAGTTGATGCGGCAGCACGCAACCCGCACGTCGGCCTTGATTGCGAACCAGGAGGCGATGATCGCCGAGCTGCGGCGGGAGCTTATGCTGGCGATGGAGGCGGACGTGTTAGGGGACGGTCAGTCGAGTTTTGAAAACGAACCGCCGCTTGAATTAGAGCCGGCTGAGACGGCGCGGAGAGCGTCAGGCGCCTCTGCTGCTGCTCCCGTTCCTGTTTCGGTTCCAAACGTCACGGCACGTGTGGCAGTCCTTGTGCCGCCCATAAGAAGCGCCGCTTCGGACACTCAGGAAGCGGAGACCGAAAAATCGGAACCCGAATCGCCGGTACCGCCAACAAAGGAAAAGGAAAACCCGACACCGGCGCCGAAAGAAACCGAACCAGAAACCGAAACCGAAAAAGAAACGCGCGTACCTCCCGACTGGGCGTCCGCGTATTTGGACATCGACGCGACGCGCTTTGCGGTTGACGCGGCGCGGCCGAAGCCGGTGCCGTTGGCTTCTTCTGTTTATTCGACTTCTAACACCACAAAGACGGACTGGGAAGCGGCGTATTTGGACATCGAGGCGACCAGGGCGCTGGCCTCGGCGACCAGGGCGGGCAAAGAGAAGGAAATCGTGGCGACTGTCGTCACGGAAATCGTACAGACTGTCAACACGGGAACTATTGCAGAGACTGTCCCGGAAATAGTAGAGACCGTCACGGAAGGCGGCGAGTCGGACACTGCGAACGACTGGCTCGCGAACGACTCGCTCGCGAACGACTCGCCTGATAACAAAAATGAAGACGCCTCTGATTATTCCCCGGACAAAGCCGTGGCGCGTGATTTGATGGACAAGTTAGCGTTGATCGGGCCGAGCGGCGCGGACGCGCTTTTAGCGCAGACCCCGGAGGCGCGGAGGAAAATTGCGCCCGGCGAGACGACGGATGCGGCGCAATCGCCCGAAACGCAACCGATGTCCAGGGAAGAAGCGGAAGCTGAAGCGGAGATGTACCGAAACGTAAGCTTGTTGAGGTGATAGATGAGTAGAAGGTGATGTAACAATGACCGGAGGAGATAACTTATTTTCAGTATCATAATCTCACCTCGTTATTTGTTTTCAACCTCCTCCGGCTTTGCGTACCCGTCCCCCCCCGTGGTCAGGTACGCGAGCTTGTCGAACTTGTCCCCTTTGGCTTCCTTCACCAAACGTTGCAGCTCTTTCGGTTTTTTGATTTGGCCCTGGATGCCAATCTCCTCCCCAACCTCGCCGCCGTCTTTCGGTACGACCCACAGCGGCCACGCGCTTGTGTACCCTTCGCACACCGCGTCCGGCTTCGTGACGTTTGGCCGTCCATCCGGGGCGTTCTGGTACACCCCATTGGGAAAGCACTCCACGTAGTCGATATATTCCATGGCTTCCTTGCCCAACACCTCTTTTTGTTTGTTGCAGTTCTCGCACCAAAACGCGCCGTACAACCGCGCGCCCGCCGCTTTTAAAGACTTGCGATCGGTAAAACAAAGTGTCAGTCTTGAGTGTACAAGTGCCATGTATATCGCGATGTATGGACAAACAGTCACCAGCTTCGGTAAAACAGTGCACTTGTGATGTAGTGAACCGTAATTACGGGCTCCCCAATCGGCATCCGGCAATGCGCCCTTCGCAGGACGAGTATGGGAACGTACGGGAGTCCGGGATTTGGGAAAGCCGGCACACGCGTACCTTCGCCACCTCCACGCTCTCCGCGCTCGACTCTGTGGTGACTTCGTACTTCAAATACGGAACGGTGACGACTTTCGTCGGGTCCCCTGCCGCGAACGCGGGGGCGACGGGGAGTGTAATTTGTGCGGCGACCGCGGCGGCGAGCCCGGCGAACGCGGCGTGACGCCGCGTCGGCTCGAACGTCGCGTTGTCACCACAATCGACATCCATCGCCATCGCCTCCACGGACGAATCGACATCGATGGATGACCTTCGGCTCGACGCCTTCGCGGTGCTCCGCGTGCGGTACGGACGCGGGGCGGGGGTTCTGTTTGACGCACATGCCAATGTGGGGTTTGGGGGGGTTAAAAAGGTCAGGACACTGTCGGGGTTTTAGCAAGGCTCGATGGTCCGGCCTTGTGCGATCGCAACGAAACAGCGACACGTGGGATGGAAACGCGATTGCCGAAACGGATGTGCCGGAACCAAGGGCGTACCTTCCGCCAACCGCGACGTTGCCACCAATCGCGGCGCGGCTCACCACGGAAGCGGCGTGCACGTTCGTGGAGAGCATCGTCGGTGCCATTGCTCGATCGGGGTGGCGCTGGAGCGAGGGTCGGCACGGAACGCGCAACGGGTTTTGGATTTGGGTTCCGGTGCCTTTGGACAGCACTTCGGCAGATTTTTACGCGACGATGCTGAGAGGCATCTGATAGGCCGATTGGATTTTCGTATGGGGGTGCAGTCTTTTGTTTTTGCTCAAAGCTCTTCTCTTCATGCGGAGCACCGACTCCCAGGTACCAGGAGCCGCGTGCAGGAGCCAAGCGAGAACGACCTCTGCAACTTTTCACCTTTTCATCACACTCGTCGCGCGCGATTCGTCGTTCTGCCATGGCGATGCTTCGCGTGGCGAACTGTCCTTCCCAGGACCTGGCGTTGACGAACGCGGCTTTCGTGAACGACGCGGACACGGCTTTCGTGCCTTATGCCGAGCTCGGGGATTTGGTGTTGTTCACGCGACCGCACGCGGATGTGGAACGCGGCACCATCGCGTTGAACGGCGTGCAGCGAAAACTGCTACGCGTAAGCACCGGCGACGCCCTGCGCGTGGAGCCGTTTACGTTGCCGAACACGCAGTTCAGCGCAGCCGCGATGACCGTGGAGCTGGAGTTCACGAAACTGCGGACCGCGACGGACTTGACCGCGGCGGGAAGGCACGAACAGGTAAGACAGACAGATTGAAACACCAGGCAAGCGAACGGCAGGTTGAGATTGGAGCATGGGAGATTGAGATCTCGCTGTTCCCGCTGCAACCTAAAAGGCCACGCACTCGCGTTCGCGACACCGCAACACACCGAGCAGCGTGCTTAACTCAGCCCAGCATGCTAACCACCGTCTCCCCAACTTAAACCCGGTGTCTCGCGACGTTTTCTCTCCTCGCAAACAACCCATGAATCCCCAAAAAAACCATTCACCAATCCCCCCAAAAAACAGGTCGACGCCCCCCAGATGGCGGCTATCCTGCAAAGGTCCTTCGTGTCCCAGGTGTTCACGGTTGGGCAGAAAGCGGCTGTGGAGTACTGCGGGAACAACTACCTTGTGACGGTTAACAGCATGCTTGTGGACGGCGCCGCTTTCGGCGTGACGTCGATGCGCGGGTCGATGACGCCCGAAACAAAGTTCGTGTTTGAAGCCCCGCACGGCAGCGGTATCAAAATCGGTAACCAAAAGCAAACCACGGTGAACAGCAGTTTGTTCAAGACCAAGGACTTTTCCTTCGAGAAGCTGGGAATCGGGGGGTTGGACAAGCAGTTCGAGGATATCTTCCGCCGAGCGTTTTCCAGCCGCGTGTTTCCCCAAAGCGTCGTGAAACGGTTAGGCATCCAACACGTGAAAGGCATGCTTCTGCACGGCCCGCCCGGTACTGGTAAGACGTTAATCGCGCGGCAAATCGGCAAGATGCTCAACGGCCGAGAGCCGAAAATATGCAACGGCCCGGAGGTGATGAGCAAGTACGTGGGGCAGAGCGAGGAGAACATACGGGCGCTTTTCGCGGACGCGGAGGCGGAGCAGAAACTGAAAGGCGACGATAGCGAACTGCACATCATCATTTTCGACGAAATCGACGCGGTGTGCAAGGCGAGGGGGTCCACGTCAAGGTAAGTATTTCCCAATCACCACATTCCGCCGACTGATTGCCCATACAATACTGACATTTCTTTTTTACAATCTCAGCGGCACGGGCGTGCAGGACTCAATGGTGAACCAACTGTTGACCAAAATCGACGGCGTTGATTCCCTGAACAACATCCTGCTCATCGGGATGACGAACAGGCGGGACATGCTGGATGAGGCTATTTTGAGGCCCGGGCGGTTGGAGGTGCACATCGAAATCGGGCTGCCGGACGAACCCGGTCGGCACCAGATTTTGAAGATCCACAGCGCCAAGATGAGCGAGAACGAGTTCCTAGGCACGGACGTGGACATCACGGACATCGCGAAGCGCACCAAGAACTTTAGCGGCGCGGAGATCGAGGGGCTGGTGAAATCCGCGGTTTCCTTCGCGCTGGCCAGGCAGGTGGATTTCCAAAACCTGAGCGCCATGGAGATTGACGAAGGTACGTATTGCATTTCCCAAATCCAACGACTGTTTACCGCCCCTCTTTGACTGTTTGAGTGCACTACTGGTAACATTTACCAGTACTAGTTAAGCCACACTACGGTACCCTTCCCAATCCCTCATACAGTTTACGAGAATATTCCAAAAGACTCAAGACTGACCCTTCTTTTACGTCATCTCAGACAACGTTAAAATCACGCGCGCCGATTTCGAGCGCGCGCTGGGTGAGGTGAAGCCGGGTACGTATTGCGCGTTTCCCAAATCCTGACACACTGTTTTACCTCTAACGCTGGTGACTGTTTGTCCGTACATCGCCCAACACGTGACTGACACTTTTCGGTTACAATCACCAGCGTTTGGCGCCAGCACGGATACGTTCGAGCGGTGTCGGTTGAACGGGATGGTGTCGCCTGGCGCTGGGTTTGAGAAGCTGCATCACACCTGCCGATCTTTAGTAGAGCAGGTTCGGGTTTCCGAAAAGACCCCGATGTTGACTTGTTTGTTGGAAGGCGGGAGCGGCAGCGGGAAAACCGCGCTCGCCGCGACGCTCGCCATCGGCAGCGAGTTCCCGTACAGCAAGCTGGTGAGCGCTGAGACGATGGTGGGGCAAAGCGAGATGAGCAAGTGCCAAGCCTTGTCCAAGGTTTTTGAAGATGCGTACAAGAGCCCGCTTTCCCTGATCGTGCTTGACGACATCGAGCGCCTTTTGGAGTACGTCGCCATAGGTCCGCGGTTTTCGAACGTCGTGCTGCAAGCGTTGCTTATTTTGCTGAAGCGCGCGCCGCCGCCGGGGCGAAAGCTTTTGGTGATCGGCACCACCTCACTGCCGGAAGTTTTCGGCGCCATGGGCTTACTGTCCGTGTTCAACGTCACCCTGCACTGTCCTCTTTTGAGCCCGGAAAACGTCAAGCAAGTCCTTGCGCAGCTGGACGCGTTCAAGACGCACGAAATAGACTCCGCCGTGGCGCTGCTGGAACCGGAAACGCCGATCAAAAAGCTGTTCATGTTACTGGAGATGGCAAGGCACGGGGGGGGGGGGGACACCCAGGGCGCGGACGGGAACATCCCCATCGAACGGTGGATCGCGTGCATGGAAGACCTGGCGGGGTAGTGGGGAGGTTTTACGTGGCGGGAAGTGGGGACGGACGCGGCGGAGAGTAGAGAGTAAATACTTTTAAAGAAGATGTTTCCATCGTTCATCGTTTTTATCGTCGTTTGCATACATTACGTCGCATACATTACATCGCCCGCCGCAAAAACACCTTCTTTTTGGTTAGTTTCACGAGTCTGAGTTGACATCGAAACCGGGGTATATGCATCTTACTTCTTGAACTGCGGAGAGAAAGACAGGGGGGGTCAGAGTGTGTACCAGTGTGTGTACCTCGCGACGAACCGTTGGCGTTCGAGAATGAAAACTGTTGCTGGGAAGAATGCGTGCGACGGAAAAACCCTCGTTTCGTCGTTTCCGTCGTTCGCTTCGGGGGTGACCGATTCGGGGGTGTTTTTGTGCGTGGGGTGACGCGTGATCCTGTCGTGCGTTGGAGTTAGCAAGGACGTACCAGGCCGGTGAAGGTGCCCATCGCGGCTCCGTATCCGAGTCCCACCGCGACCGCGCCGACGCGCATGAACTGTGAACGGCGAGAGAAACGAGACGGACGGGGACGGTCAGTGGCAGGTCGACGACCTGGGGTGGAGCGCGACGCGTGGCACCCTCTGGCGGCTAGGTCACGCGAGGTGGGAACCAGGCGGCTTGGAACGTGCGTAACCGTTCCACGCGCCCTTCCCATGGCCAGTATCCATGCGCCGTGCGAAGCGACCGCGAAGGGGCACCAGATGCGGTTTTCTCGCCTCGCCGATCGCGGGGATATTTCCAGAGGGACCCCGGACGAGTGGGACGCGCGGTTCAGCGACAGGCACGTACCGTGGCTAAAGAGCTTTTGCCCCCATAGGGTCCGCCCGACATGGTTACGTCGACTCCGGTGCTGCGCTGAGACCGTAATGGCGTGCTTGGGACGATCAGTCTCTCAAGCAGCGTCGCAACTCGCAATCCAGGTGTTGGTCGCGACTTCCTGACTGCACGCCACAGGAATTTGTTTCAAACGCACTTTTTCACAGACACATCACATCGCTCAAGACGTCCGCCTCCGCGTCGCCGCGCCACATCGCCACGCACAACGCACACGCTTAGACTGTTCGTCCTCCCAGCGCACTCCGGTCGTTTCGAACCTCCCTCGGGTTGCGTGTCTTCCGGTGACAAAGTTCGCGGACGCAACAACACGGATGTGGGCCATCGCGTGGAACGTCGGGCGCGTAGGCACCGTCGTGTCAAGCCGTGGTCGATCCGTGGTGCGTCGCAAGACCCCGGCCCTTGTTGCGACCGCCCAGTGCGTCTCACGAACGAGCGCCGCGGGTATTCCCGGCGGTGATGCCTTCTCTGGGCGAATCACCCGCCTCGCAAGCGGCGTCGCGTCGAGACTCAACCCGATCGCGGTGTCAGGTGGCGCGAAAAGAGGCTTGCCAAGAGTGCCCGTCCCCGACGCAGGCGGCGCGAGACGCGGCGCCGCGGCGAGGGCGGCGGAAGGCGGAGGAGTCGGAGGCGGAGGTAGTTCCGGGACCGGTGGATCCGGCGGGGGGGGGGGTAACGGAAGATCCGGTGGGCAAGGCGGAGGGTCGGGTGGGGGTACCAACCCGACCAACAACGGCGGAGCAGGCATCTGGGGCTTGTACCTCGGTTCCCTTGAAAAGAACCCGCTGCTCACGAAGTGCTTCACCTCCGGTATTCTCAACTCGTGCGGCGATTTGTTCGCGCAGGTGATGTTCGAGAACGCGCTTGAAAAGGGGTGCGATTTCCGGCGAACCGGGGTGTTCACGTTGCTGGGGGCGTTGTTAGTCGGACCCGCGTTGCATTTCTGGTACGGCGCGCTGAACAAAATAGTCGCGGCGACCGGATTTACCGGCACGGCGGGCGCCGGCGTGGCCTTGGCCCTGGATCAACTCGTCTTCGCCCCCGCCTTCCTCGCCGTGTTCATCGCCAGCTTGTTCACCATAGAAGGCAACGCCCAGTCGGTACCCGCGAAACTGAAACAGGACTGGCGCGAAACAGTGGTGACAAACTGGAAAATCTGGGTCCCGTTTCAGTTTTTGAACTTTCGGTAAGGGCCTTTCCCAATCACCACATTCCACATTCCTGATCGGCCCGATTACCCGTCTCCTGTTTACGCATACTCTGGAGTACAGTATACCCTTTCCAATCCCTCATATTATGGAGTACAGTATACCCAATCCCTCGTACACATCACGAGAGACTGACACTTTTCTTTTTACAATCAGGTTCGTGCCCGTGAACCTGCAAGTTGGCGCCGCGAACGTTATCGCACTGATGTGGAACACGTACATGTCGTGGGTCACGCACAAGGAAGTGGTGCCGGTGATGGTGGAGGAGAAAGAGAAGGGGGGGAAGAAGAAGAAATAAGCGTCGCGGGTTGTTGAATCTATCAAAAATAATTATCAAAAGACGTTGACGTCGTTTATCATCGATGGTACATGTCATGTCATCCTTCCAATCACCTCCAATCCTTCCAATCACCTCACACCCCGTAATACAACTGTTCTACGCCGTCGCCCCCGAGCAGCTCGACCCCGCCCCAGCGGTACACCCGAAGCAGTGGTTGTCCACCGCGAGTGGCTTGCCCGTGAGCTCGTCCAGGGATGAGATGTCGAACACGGAGAGACCGTTTTTCGTTTTTTTTTGTTCGTCCCCGCTCCCGAAACTCCCCGGCATCGGCATGTCCAGCTGCTGGTTGAAGTCGCAGTCGAAAACTCTTCCGTCCCAGGACACTGACACCAGGTCACGACACATCACCCCTTCCGCGGCGGCTGGGTTGAAGTTATCTACCAACAATTTCATGTACTCCTCCGTTTTTCCCTCCCGGTGCAGAAAATCGGCGAACCGTTTCACGGGCAGGTTCGTCAGGGTCAACAACCTGGTGAATTCGATTCCATAAGTATCACCTAGCTCCGACCGGTACGCCTCTGTTAACTTCTCCTCCGACGGAGGCAGAAACGCACCGCCTGGGTTGTACATCAGGTCCAGCTCCAGCCCAGAACCCGCCACGCCGTACCCTGCTTTGTTCAGGTCCTGTAACGCTCGAATGCTTCGCTGGAAAACACCCGCCCCGCGTTGCGCATCCGTGTTGTCCTCGGTGTAGCAAGGAAGTGACGCGACTACCTTGACTTTGTGTGCGGCCAGAAACTGTACGAGGTCCTCCTGGCCTGGTTCGTACAAAACGGTGAGGTTACACCGGTCTATGACTTGAACGCCTCGTTTAAACGCCGCCAAGACGAGCGGCCTGAACTGTTGCATCAGCTCGGGCGCGCCCCCCGTGACGTCCAGTATTTTTATTGTATCCTTGGAGTTATCCATCAGCTCAATTACCCTGTTTGCCACTGTTTCGGACATCACCTCTGTGGTCCTCAAAGGGCTGCTCTCAACGTGGCAGTGCGAGCACGCCTGGTTGCAGAACAGCCCGATGTTGATTTGTAAAATTGTCGTCGGCTTGCGTTTCATTGGTGAGACGCCTTTTTCCTGGACGAACTGCGCAAACTCGGGGACGTTCATACCAGTCAAAGCCCGGCGTCGCCTTGACCGTTCCTCTTTCGTCAACGCAGCCTGGCCCTCGGTCGCAAGCCGGCCCTTCGCGACTTGGAACTCCTCGTCCGTCTCCATCTCCAGAAGCGTCGTGGGAACCAAACTCCCGAATTCGGGCGAAGTTTGGGAGATCTGAGATTCAGAAGAGGCGGCGCATCTCGGGGAGACGCGCCGTGCGCCTCTCCCCGAAACGCGCACGCGCCGGGGCACTGGGGGGGCGACGCGAGGCATCGCGACGGCGTGCATCTCGACGACCCGTACAACCCGGAAGCGGGGTAGGGGCGTGGACGCGCGCGTTCGTGTGTGACGTCAGTGTCGATGATTTTGCAAAATAAATACGAAACACACGTGGTGGTTCAGATCGACTCAGATTTAAGAAACTTGGCACCCCTACCCGAACCTCCCAGAACGACGCGCGCGCGGCTTTTGGGAGCGCGTAGCGGTACCTGACGCGGTCACGTGTGTCGCGCGTACCTCGCGCGCGCCGCGTCGTCACGGCCATGGCGCCGGGCAGCATGACTTTAGCGGATTTGAAGGGCCGGGGCCGAGGAAAAGGCAGAGGACGCGGCCGAGGCCGAGGCGGCAAAGGAGGCGTTGCCGGGAAGCGCGCGCGAGACGACGGTGCTACCGGCGGTGCTACCGGCGGTGCAGGCGCATTTCAGGGCGGCGCGAGGTACGTGCGCGGCTCGAGATCCACGTCGTATGATGGTCCACATAAGGACCGTCATCCTGGTCAGATTTGGGTGCCAACTTTTCAGTACCAACGCAATTCTGAAGCTGACGTTCCTCCCGAAATCCACGTGACACGCGTCTCAGGCGCATCCAGTCCCCCCCCAGCGCGACCCCGTGGACCATGGCTTCCGGCGAGACCTTGCCCGAAGGCACGACGCGGGTGTTGAACAAAGATTTGGTGAGAGGGAGTTGGGCCGAAGCGCAGACGCATCTGGAAGGCGAATCCAAAAAATACGCCGAGCTAAGAGAAGCGGCGCTACAACAGTTGTATGAGCAAACAGTCAGAACCGAGGCGGCGAACAGGGCGCGCGATGAAGCGAGTGAAGAGGCCTCTCGACGAAAAGCACAGGAGGATTTCATCGAGCTGAGCAGTGATGACGATGAAGAAAATGGAGACAAAAACGATCGCGGCGACGATGAGAAGAAAACAAACAAACCCAACAAACCCATCGCCTCCAGCGTTCCGGAGATTGCAGAGCTCGCGGCGCTGCGGCGCGAGGTGTACGCGGCGCACTTGAACAAACAGAAGTGCGCTTCTGAGCGGAACGTAGGCGGTCGACTTGGGGGCGTTTCCGGTACTACCGGCGGTTCCACCGGTGGTAAGAACGCTTCCGATTCGAGACAGCGATACGGCCGCGGTTCGAACCCGCTGATCGACCCGCCTCGGTACGAACCCGCGGTGCACCCGACCGCCGACGACATGCGGCTACGCACGGACGAGCGCGCTGAGGTCCAGGACGCCGCGCTTTGCTGGTACGGCCGTAGGTCCTTTTCCGAATCCGCCACACCGGCCGTTTGCCCATTGTCCGCCGTAATTATGGTTCAACACATACAGCACAAACGCACCGTGGAGGCCCGAGTATGCTAAGTGCACTGTTTACTCGGACCCCAATCCCCCATACATGGCACTTGGTGCCACTCAAGACGTTGACCCCTTTTCTTTCCCAACCGCAGGTACCCGTGCTCCGCTTGTTTGGACACCGGGAACGCGGGGTGTACGCTGATTGGTATAAATCTCGCCACGCGAATGGGCCTGTGCGACGGCAACGGCGTGCCCACCGGCGGTTTCTTTGGGTTCGTGGAAGTGCGGGGCGTCGTCGCGGGCGCTGTCGAGCGCATCGCCAAAGTTAGCATCAAGTACCGAATCAAGGGGAAGGAAATGCGGGTCACCGCGGGAATCACGTTGGCGAGTTTGGGGTGCGATTTGCTCGTCTCGCGAAACGACATCCGCGAGTTTGAAATAGACGGGTACACGCTCTCGGCGAGATAGCCGAGAGGGAGTTGCGCCATGGAGTTACGCCGCGGCAATAGTAATCTAGAATACTTGGTTGACACAACCCACTAACGACTCTGTTGTCCCTACCCAAAACATTCACCCCCTAACGTCCCTGTTGTCCCTGCCCCTGTTGCCCCTGTTGCCCCTGTTGTCCCTGTCCCTGCTGCTTCTGGTTCCCCGCGCGTTGCCACTGCGCCCCCCCGTTGCCGTTGTTCGGCGTGCCGTTGAACCCGAACTCGGCGAAGTTCGGTGCTTGCGACGGCCGCGTTTGCGGTGGCGGCGAGAACATCTCGTGCGGCGGCGGTTCGCCTTTTTGCGCGGCGAAGCCGTTTTCCAGCGCCCGCCACACGACCGCTTTGTGGTTGCGAAGGAACAAGCCTTCTCGCAAATCCTTCCACCGGCCGTCAACCTGGGCCTTGTCCAGGGCCGCGTACGTCGGAGGCGGGTTCCGCGCGAGCTCATCAAGGAGCCGGTCGGGAATGATGGTGAAGGGCTGTATGCTGGTACCGGTTTTGCTCCCTTGTTTCTTCGCCAGCATTTCCCGCGCGTCACGCAGCGCTTCGAAAAGAAAGTCGTACCGCTCTTCGTCAAGAGGCGCCGCTGAGGCGTTTTCGGGCGCGAAAACATCCTTGTCGGGCAAAGGATCGACGTTCGTCACGGACGGGACGGTGGTGCGGTTCGAGTTTTGGGTTGTTGCGCGAGACACGCCTCCCGTACCGCCTCCGCCTCCGGGCCCCACCGTCGCGGTCGGGACCGCCGGCCGAACTGACGCGTGCGTCCGCTCGTTCGCCTCGCCGCGCCGGTACGCCGCGGTTTTGTCGTCCAGCCTGAAGTGAAGCGCGACGGCTAGTTTTCCGGACAACAAGCCGTCGCACTTGCGCTGGTCCGCGTGCACGGAGTGCGTAAGCGTGCTGAACATGCCTTTGTCGCTCCTGAAGCTCTCTTCGTAGAAGAAACCCTGAGAGCGCGAAAGAAAAAGGTCAGTCCCGAGTCTTGTGCCGGGCGATGTGCGGAGTATGGGTGTGCTGTATGGGCAAACAGGGCACGTGTGATGTCGCAGTTGCCAGTGAAATACGAGGCTGTACCTGAAGCACCAACGCGCGCAGCAACCGCGGAACGTCGGCGGCTTTCACGTTCGTGGTCTTGGCGTCCCCGAACCCGGGCAGCTTGTCGTACCCCCGCTTGGTGATTTCCTTCGCCTTACTGCCTTTAAACGCGTCCGCCAGGATGCTCATGGAACACGACGGGCCTCTCTGGCCCCGCTGAGGCGAGGCCCCTATCAAAAGCCGCGCCGCGGCGACGGCGGCGCGCGTGACGTCTTTGGCTTCGAAACACGCGCCGCCGTTTTTCGCCTCGCACACGTCGCACTTCCCCCCGCACTGGCGCTCGTCGAAGGTCTCGTTGAAGTGCCCTAACAGTAAAGTTCTGCGACAGGTGGAAATGTTCTCGCAGTAGCTCACTAAGCTGTGCAGCGCGGAGAGGTTGCTCTCAAGCTGCGCTCTCGGCGCGCCGTCCTTCTTCGCCGAGTCCGTCAGCATCGCCTTCGCTTTCTGCGCGTCGCCGTAGGCGTAGAAAAGAGTACCTGCGTCGGGTAAAAGGAAACGACGTACGTCAGTTTTGTACGCGCAAACAGTGTGCGTGGGATTTTGTATTTCACAATACGTACAGTGCGAATGCGCGCCGTCCCGCCCGGCTCTTCCGCTTTCTTGGTGGTACGCCTCCAGGCTTTTGGGAATCGAGTGGTGGAACACGAAGCGCACGTCGGGTTTGTTAATGCCCATCCCGAACGCCACGGTGGCGCCTTGCGATGAACGAAAGTAAGCGTCAGTTTTTCGCGACGTTTGTAACTCGCACGAGTTATTAGTCACGGACGGGTCCGTAAACAGTGTGTCAGGATGGATTTGGGAAACGCGCAACACGTACAAATAATGGGAACCTTCCCGTCGCTCCACTTCTGCTGGTTCATTTCCTTCTCGCCCGGGTCGATGCCGGCGTGGTAGGGAAGCGCGAAGGGCTCGCGGCTGCCCGGGGGTTTCTTGAACCGAGCCTTGTCCTTGACCATCAACGCGTTGAGTTTCTCCGCAATAGTCTCGCAGTCCTTTTGCGAAAAGCAATACACGATTCCGCTTCCGATAGGTAAAACAAAGTGTCAGCCTTGTAGTGGTAAACAGTCGGACCCATTTTTTTGGGAAACGCAACGCGTACCTGCTAACCCGCTGTTGCCGCCCGACGTGCCGCTCCGCGATGGCGGTGAGCATGTCGTCCACCACGTTTTTTCCTTTGTGCACCACGTCGTACATGATGTTCACCCGGTTGAAGCTCTGAAAGAAACGGACGCACCGGGTCAAACCGAGCTGCCGCACGCAGTCGTCCTGAACGCGCTTCGTGGCCGTGGCGGTGAGGCCGATAACGGGCACAGTGGGGAACTTATTTTTCAAAATCCGAAGCGCCTTGTAGTCCTTCCTGAAGTCGTGCCCCCACGACGAAATGCAGTGCACTTCGTCGATGACGATCCGCGACAACTGGCCCCGGCCGTGAAGACGCTCGAGGGCTGCCATGAGCTTCCCGCTCCGCGCGACCTTCTCCGGGGTGAGGTAAAGAAGTTTCAGCTCGCCGTTGTACAGCTTGTCGTACGTTTCGTGTTGCTGCGCCTGCCCCTCCGTCTCCGCGCTCCCGAGCACCGCCGCGGGGATGTTCATCTCGTGCAGGTGGTGCAGCTGGTCCTGGATCAGGGACACGAGCGGGGAAACCACTACGGTGAGGCCGTCACTGACCAGGGCGGGGAGCTGGTAACACAAACTTTTACCGCCACCGGTGGGCATCAAAACCAAGCAGTCGTTCCCGGAAAGCGTGCAGTTGATCGTCGCGAGCTGCATGCCCCGGAAGTCGCGCGCGTTGAACGTGTTTTTCAGCTCGCCCCTGACCTCCGCGCTCCACGGGAAAGTCTCTTTGTTCCACCGCACGTAGTCGTCGTCCACGAACTGGCAGTGCACATCCGGAATGCTCGCAGCCGCGTCACCCGGCGCGGGGCGGTCGGGGTACATGCGTTCGCCAGAATCGTCGTTCGCGAAGTTGTTCGCAAAGGGACCGCCAAAGGAACCGCCGTCGTTGAATCGGTCGCCGCCGCCATCATTGAATCGGTCGCCGCCGCCGTCGTTGAATCCTCCGCCGCCGCCGAACGATTGCCCGTTCGGGGGAAACGACGACCCCGCGTTGTTCGGCGGAAACGACGCGCCGCCTGTGTTGTTTGGCGCTTGGAACGTCGGCTGCGAATTCGGTTGATACGCGTTTTGGCCTCCTTGCGTCGTATACGCCGGTGCGTGGCTTTGATACGCCTGTTGTGGCATTTCATGTGTCGCCGGCGCAGCCGACCCGCCGCCGCCGCTGGCGAACGCCACGACGTCGCTCCCCTCCCGTCTCTGCGCCTCCAACACCTTGCGTTCCTTGTTGCTCATCACCACGTCCTCGTCCGAGAGCTGGAACTCTATGTCTATTAAAAGCTCGTTCAGGCCCTTGGCGTGCTGTTTGAGCCAAGCGCAGTCACGCAACGAGCTCCCGTGCTCGCATTGCCAGTCCAGACCCGAGCCGTTCAGCGGCGGAGGGTTCGCGGTCGCGTTTGCATTACTTGCATTACTTGCATTTGCGTCAGCGTTTGATACAACCGGGTCGGCTTGCCGTCGCGGCGCCGCCGCGCGTTCAGTCGGCGGCAGCGAGCCCTGCCGGTGTCGCACCATCGCGTCCACGTCTATGTCGTCGAACAGGTCATCGTCGAACGGGTCTTCCGTGATGCTGCTTGGTCCCACTCCGGGTTTCCTCGCCGGCGGTGATTTGCGAAGCGCGTTTGCGTGATTGTGATTACTAACGGGTTCGTTTTCGAACACCGGACCTAAGGATTTGCGTTTGTTGGCGTTCGCGGTCGCCGCACCGCCCGTGTTTTGGGTGCGGAATTGAGGTTGGTCGGCACCAACACACATGGGTCGAAGTACACCGAGGTCCGGATGTGTTACGTGCGGCGGTTTGTCGTTGCAGGCGCCTGCGCCTGTGCCTCCTGACGGCGGGACGGAGACGCGGAACGACGAAACGTGCGGGGTATGATTCGGATTCGGATTCGTCTCGAATAACACACCTCCCCCGCGATTTCCGTCGGACCCGCCAAGCGCCTGGCCGACCCCTTGAGGGTGAGGCGCGGTGAATGGCGGGACTGGTTTTCGTAAGAACTCCAGGCCCGCCAGCGCGGTCGTGTCGACCCAAACGGCGGGGACGAACATGGCCGGCGCGGTGGCGGACCCGGGTCTTCGCGACGGGTTGCCGTCCGCGTACAAAAACCCAGATGCGGGGGAGGCCATTGACGCCGGCGCCGGCCGTGTTAGTAGGGAACGAACCGCCCTCTGCTGCTGGAAGTTCGCGCTGTAGTTCCTCTATTTCTCTATTTCTCTATTTCTCTATTAGCACGTGCTTTCGCGTTACTCACCGCGCCGAGAACGTGCGCATCGCAGGGCAGGCCACGGTGGGGGATGCCAACGTGAGTCGGGTGCCTCGTTTCTGACGATGAGGATTTTGAAAAGGGTCCCTTATTTCTGCTTCCGTTGTTGATATGGAGGTTTTGTATGGGCAAACAGTCCAAGGGTTCGATTTGGCCAAAAATAATGCAATCTTCCCGCGGCTCCTCTCGCCACACCGGGCGCGCTCCTCAGCACGTGTCCCCCCACGATGGGCGACTCGCTGTTCCCCGTGTACAACAACTTCTTCATCGGTAACTTCCAGGTCGCGGTGAACGAGGGGTACGAGCTTAGCGGTTTGAGCGAGGCGGATGGGCTGGAACGCGATTGCTACGTGTTTCGGTCTCAAATCGCGCTTGGGAACTGTCAGCTCGTGCTCGATGAGATCCCGGCGGATGCGCCTTCGTCTTTAAGAGCGGTGCGGTTGCTTGCGACGTTCAAGTCACGGGAACTGGAGCGTGACACGTGCGTCGCCACAATTCACGAGTGGCTCGCAGACCCCAGCCTCGCCGCGAACGCCACCGTGCAGCTCGTCGCCGCGCTGATCTTCGCGGATTCGGGGAACGAAATAGAAGCCATGAAGTGTTGCCACACCGGTTTGAGTTTGGAGCTGATGGCGTTGATGATTGCTCTGTTGGTGCGTTTGGACCGCCCCGAGCTCGCGGACAAGCACCTGCGCTTGATGCAAGCCGCGGATGACGACGCTACGTTAACGCAACTGGCGAGCGCGTGGGTCAATGCGTCTTTAGGCGGGGGCAAAACGCAAGACGCCTTTTACGTGTACCAAGAGTTAGGAGACAAGTACGCGTGGACCTCGAAGCTGCACAACGGCGCCGCGGTTGCGCAGATGGCCATGGGCGCGTACGAGGACGCGGAGAAACACCTGGTGGAGGCGATCAACAAGGACTCGAAAGACCCGGACACGTTGCAGGTACGGCCGGACGGGGCTTTCCCAAATCCAGGCATCAAGTTTTTGATGCGCGGCGTATGGAGTGCAGTGACGCAAGTCTTACCACCACAATAAGCGCAACAAAGTACGCCGACTTGTTGCGCACTGTGCATAAATCGCCCAATACAAGACTCAAGACTGACCTTTTTCTTTTCCACAAACAGAACCTGGCGGTTTGCGCGCTGCATCTGGGAAAACCCACTTCGCGGTTCGTGAATCAGATGAAGACGCTCGCCCCGAAACCGGCCGCGATTTCCATGCTGGAGGTTTTTGAAACACAGTTCGACGCCGCGAACGCGACGTACGTAGGGGCGTGAGAGGGAGGTGAGTGAGGTATAGGTTGAAACGAGGAGTATCGGTACTTTTTCTTTTGGAAACGAACAAGTACTTGTAGATCCGCTTTGTGACGGTTCCTCCTGAATTTTATCAAGTTTTCATTTTCTTCACATTTCTAAATACCGCATTCCTCGATGCGCTTTTCGGGGTTTCGCCGGTGATGGGAAACGGTGCCCCGCCTGCGCCGGACCCCGAAAGGGCTCCTCCCTGGCGCGCGCTGGAGTACATGCTCGCCAACGACCGCGCTTTGGCGAACCCGCACATCGCCGACTTCGTCAAGGACCAGCAGCTCCTCGACCGGTTTCGCAGTGACCCGAATTTTAACCACTGGTCGAAAAAGTGCAACATAAGAAAGGAGATCACCGAAGCGTACGGAGCGCTTTGGCAGATCGAACGATGCGTTCCTCCCGAGCAACAACAAACGTCGCCGGGTGGTGACTGCGACAAGCCGCACGATTCGGGCGAGGGTTTGATCTTCGTTGATTTTTGCGCGGGCCGGGGAATGCTTTCCATCGTGCTTGCGCATAACTTTCCGAAGGCGAAAGTGCTGATGGTCGATTGCGATGCCAAAATAAAGCTCCCCCATTTGAACTCCATGCCCACCATCACGCACCACCTGATGGACATAAACGGCCCTACCATGGCGGCTTTGGTGACGAAAGCAGTTACTGACGCAAAAAGAGCTTGTATAATTGTGGGCGTACACCTCTGCGGCGATTTGTCCCGACGCGCCATCGATTTATTTTCGCAATCAAACGCGCGCGCGCTCGTGTTGTGTCCGTGTTGTTTACCTCGCCGCCGCCGGCACGACGTTTTCGGGTTCCACACGAAAGACCAGGCGCGGGGATTGAAAATAGAGCCGCACGCGATGTGGTGCGCGGCGCTGCTTGGCTTGGTTTGGGAACGGGCTTCTGCTTCTTTGTTGCCAGAGGGGATGGCAGACGCTCCACGATTCGCGGTGGACATGAGACGCGACGACGACGTGGAGGGGCCGTATGCCACGTTTCTTGTCGCGAGGAGAAAACAAGTCGACGAGGGCGACGAAAATGAATTCGTGTGCCAAACCGTCGACGCGTTCCAGAACCTGGGCGTGAAAGACGGCCCCACCAAGCGAGGCGTGGTGGCGGGGAGAAAAGCGAGTAGCTGGAGAGTAGTGGGGCCAAAAGTGACCCTGGAAGGTGCGAATTGAAAAAGTATTAAAACGTTTTTTCGTTCTTCCCGAAAACTTGTCCTGTCACGCGCGGCGTGTGTGCCCTTCCCGCGATGGGTTCCCTTCCCGTGCCCGGCGCCCCCGGGCAATTCTCGTTCGTGCGCAAGGAGGACCGGGAGAGTGACGTTGACGTGGGGAACATGGCGGGTGCGTTCGCGCGAAAGGCGCTTCGGGATGAGTTTTCCAACTCGGACGGGTCGTTGATGGCAGATTTCGAATCCGTGTTGAGCGGCGAGTGTATTTACCTTCCCGAGTTCCACTGCGGGAAGGACGACTTCGGGTTACTCGCGGGGCTCGCGAAGGACATGCAGGCGCAAACACAGAACAGCGCACAAGATGGCTCAGATGGAGGCATGATCAACTGGAGCCAACACTTGAAACACGAAAACCCCGAGTTTTCCGTAACCTTCAAAAAAATCGTCAAAGAGCTCGCCGAGTACTTTGACGTCGAGGTTTATGCTACGCGTTTGAATTTTTACCGCGACGGCAGTGATTGGAAGCCGTTTCACCACGATTCGCACGCGTTCGGGGGGAGGTCGCTGCGAGAGGATTTCACGGTGGGCGCTAGTTTCGGGGCGGAGCGAACACTCGCGTTTCTTCACGAAAAAACCAACTCGCAGTTTTCGTTTCCGCAAAACAACGGCGACGTGTTCGCGTTCACCACGGAGGTGAACAAGCGGTTCAAGCACGGCGTGCCGAAGCTCAACAGCGGCGGTGCCTCCACGGCCGGGCCCCGGTTCTCCATAATCGCCTGGGGCAGACGGCGAAGCTTGAACCCGCGCAACGGCGGGACCGTTTCGTGCGGCGACGGCGAAAGCGTAGCGCAGGCGCGCGCCAGGTTGCTGACCAGGGACGAACGCGATGACGAAAATGGTTTCAACTCTTCTCCGTCAGGACGTCGCAGTAGAGACCCTGACACCGAGCTCGCCATGGGGTCTGGGGAGGTCACTACGCTGATCGCGAACTTTCTGCGCGAACGAGCCGACCGTGTCCATCAAAAACGCGCCGCGTCGAGTTCGGGAAATAAATTAGCCGGCGGTCTTGGTAAAAAACGCGTAACGTCCATGGACGCACTCGCCGCGGCCGCGGCGATGTGCGTTCCACCGGGAACGCCAGACGCGGAGACGCGAGGCAGCGCGCCTTTAACAGCGACGACACGCGCTGAACTGGGGGAGGGTGTTTTTGTGAAACTACGAGAAACGGCTCGGGCGTTTCAGCGCGGGGACATAAACGCGACGCAGCTGTTTTCTCGCGCGAGACAAGTCGCCGGTGTCGCGGGCGTCAACGCGCTAAAAGCGTTCGCGACGCACCTTCCCGACGCTGAAAAGAAAGGAGAACTCGCCGCCGCGATGGCGGCGGCTACGGGGGGGGCGGGAGAGTGACGAGTGATGGGTAGTTTTACGACAGTGATAGACATTTTAGACGTTTGGTTCGACGTTTGTAAGTAGTACGGTAGTTGACAAACTAGTGATATACTAGTAGTCCCGGTAGTTACCAGTAGTACCCGCTGTTCCTAGAGTTCTCCGTTATCGGTGGTGCGACCGATGCCCCAAAAACGAATCCGCGCTTCCCTTCAAGGAAACCATTACTCGGAATCCTCCAGGAGCGACGGCCAGCGCTCGCTTGACGTGGCGGAGAGCAGGATCTGCAACTCCGTGCCTTTTTCCACCAGGCACCACGTGCTTTCGTCGCCGTGCACGGTCCCGGCGAGTTTGCCTTCGATGATGGTTTCGCCGTGCACCTCCACTTTCAGGGTCTTGGCGCCGAAAGCGACTTTCAGGTCTCTCTTCGTGGCGGGCGTTTTAAGTTCGATGCGAACGATGATCTCATCATCCTTCATCTCCCACTTCCACTTCGTGTCCCCGGCGCTGCCGTCAACTTCGCCCATGTCAGGAGGGGGGCCTTGGGGAGCGCCGCCTCCCATGCCACCCATGCCGCCCATTCCGCCGCCCATGCCGCCCATGCCGCCCATGCCGCCCATCATGTCGCCCATCCCGCCGCCCATCCCGCCGCCCATACCGAGCTGTTTCATCAAAGCCTCCATGTCCATGCCGCCCATCCCGGGAGCGCCGCCTGACTCGTCGCCGCCCGCTCCGCCGCCGCCCATGCCGCCCATCATCTTCTGCAGCTCGGCCATGTCCATGCCGGAAAGGTCGTCCTGGGAGGGAGGGGAGGGAGGGGTCAGGAAAGGTCCATCGTGGCTGGGACGTAAGGAGGATCGTAACTCGATCGGCCGCCGCAATGGATTTGTGGGGATCTGAGATCAAATTAGCGATCGTCGTCGCCCCTTCTCACGTCGAGCCTTACCTTGTCATCCCCGGAATCCGCGGTGGAAACTTCTTCCCCCGCGTCTTCCAGGGGAGGCAGGTCATCCTCGATTTCTTCGATCTTTGGGCCCATGGTGATGAGTGTGTGTGGGTGGAAAGTGGCGGCAGATCGAGAAGATCGGGCGGGGTTTTAATCGCGACTCGAGGCAAGTCCAAGGAGTGCACCACATGTCGCGAGAAAATATGATGCTCTTCGTCCCCAGTGGGGAAGCCACTTCCGAACGAGCGCGGCGGACCCCATATAAACATGGTCACCACCGTGGTTCGCGGCCCCGAGACTCGCGCACAGAAAAGGAAACGCGTGCGGGATGCAAAGTTGGGCGAGGCCATCCCGGGCCTTCTCGACGACATCGTCATCACGCACGTGCTCAGGTCCGAGCATTTCGACGATCCCGCCGATCTCGCACGGCTCAAAGCGGTGAGCTGCGCGATGCGCAAAGCGGTGGCAGAAAAGGGGGTTCGGCTTAAAGAGATTGATGAAGAGGAAGCCGTGCGGCTCGGATGTTTAGGCGCGGTGCAGCGCCTGGACCGGCGAGGTCGCCTGTCGGGTAAAGAACTCCTTTGTGCGGCTGCGGCGATGAGCGGACAGCTCGAAGAGTTGAAGTTGTTGCGCGAGAACGGCTGCCCGTGGGACGAGTGGACATGCGCGTGTGCGGCGGATGGCGGTCACCTCGAGATGTTGAAATGGGTGCGTGAGAACGGCTGCCCTTGGGACAAGTGCACGTGTGGTGGGGCGGCGAACGGCGGGAACCTTGAGATACTGAAGTGGTTGCGCGAGAACGGCTGCCCGTGGGACGAGGAGACGTGCTCGGGCGCGGCGGATGGCGGGCACCTCGAAGTGCTGCAGTGGGCGCGCGCGAACGGCTGTCCGTGGGACGAGTCGACGTGCGCGTTTGCGGGGCAATGTGGACACGTCGAGGTGCTGAAATGGGCGCACGCGAATGGCTGCCCGTGGAACGAGGATACGTGCGCGTATGTGGCAATAGACGGGAACCTCGAGGTGCTGCAGTGGGTGCGCGCGAAGGGCTGTCCGTGGGACTATGGTACGTGCTCGTTCGCGGCGATGAATGGGCACCTTGAGGTGCTGCAGTGGGCGCGCGCGAACGGCTGCCCGTGGAACGAGTATACGTGCTCGGACGCGGCGCAGGGTGGGTACCTCGAGGTGCTGCAGTGGGCGCGCGCGAACGGCTGCCCGTGGAATGAGTGGACGTGCTCGAAGGCGGCGAGTGAAGGGCACCTTGAGGTGCTGCAGTGGGCGCGCGCGAACGGCTGCCCGTGGAACGAGTATACGTGCTCGGATGCGGCGCAGGGTGGGTACCTCGAGGTGCTGCAGTGGGCGCGCGCGAACGGCGCGCCGTGGAATGAGTGGACATGCTCGAAGGCGGCGAGTGAAGGGCACCTCGAGGTGCTGCAGTGGGCGCGCGCGAACGGTGCGCCGTGGGACGAGTTGACGTGCGCGAAAGCGGGGCGAGGCGGGCACCTCGAGGTGCTGCAGTGGGCGCGCGCGAACGGATGTCCTTGGGACGCGAGAGCTGCAAATTGGGCGGCGAAAGAGGGACACCGCGAGCTGACGCGGTGGGCGCTGGAAAACGGCGCGCCGCATGGGATCACGCACAATGGATACTAACGCCCGCTCTCAAGACGAAAAACACTTCAATTCACACAACAAAGATCACTTCAATTTCCCGGCCAGCTTTTCCCACGCTTCCACCGCCGACGGCGGCACTTCGCCGTTTTCGCCAGAATGCAACAAGCACGTCAGTTTAGGCCGGACCGGAACATCGCTTTTGTCGTCGCCCGTCTCCCCGAAGAACCGCACGGCGTATATTTTCCGTCCCCCCCTTTCAACGCGCGCCAGGGTGACGGCCTTAATCGTGCTCAAGAACAAATGCGCCTCGAAGGTTTTGTCCTGGCTGGCGAACGTGGCGCACGTTCCTTTCTTTCCAAGCACCGCGAACCTCGGCGATTTCGGGAACGGCACCACTGTTTCCAAAATAGCATCCCCGATGACGATGAACCGCGTCTCCACGCCCCCCAGAACTTCACCGCAGTCGGTCAAGAACGTCGCGAGCGCGCCGTTTTCGTCGCTGTCGCCTGAATCGAAGGATTGCCGGTACTCCTGGGCCCACTCGGTGGGGGGTAAATCTGTGTCAGAGGAAGATGCAGCAGAGGTGTTTTTACCTCTGGCAAAACTCACACAGCCGCGTCCCCACTCCGGCGGCGCGTGTCGCGCGACGCGGTTTGACGCGAACGCGCGACGAGTTGGTGCGCCGGCGAAGGCGCACGAGGGTGCGAAAACAGCGGCGCGTGACATTTCACTCGACGACCCACGGCGTGGCGTGTTGTGGCGATGCTTGTGGGCACTCTTAGAGAAAATCTGCGCAAATAAGATCACGGCACGAAATCTTTCTTTTATCCGGCACCATCTGCAATCGGGTCACTCGAGTGCCTCGTCCCGGGCCCACCCCCCCCCTCCTGTCGCGCGCACCGCACACGCCGCCCGTACCGGAAGCAACATGGCCGCCCTACCGATCGCGTCGCCCCTGGCGCACGCCGTTCGCGGCACACCCCTTTCGTCGCGTCGCACGCCGAATGGTTTGCGAAAGGCTTGGTGCGCCCCGAAAAGCGTTCGCGCGCGCGCGCGCGCGGTGTCTCTCCGCGCGAGCGTCTCCGAGCCCGCCGCCGCTGACACCGCGGCGGTCGTGACACCCGGGGGTGACCAGTTCGACTGGCACAAGGCGTGGTACCCCATGAGCCCTATCGATTTTCTGGACCCTTTGGTGCCGAACAAACTGAACTTGTTGGGCCGCGCGATGGTGGCGTGGCGCGCCGGCGACGGCAGTTGGTCCGTGGTGGACGACTCGTGTCCCCACCGGATGGCCCCGCTGAGTTTGGGTTACCTTGACGATAAGCAAAGGCTGACGTGTCGGTACCACGGCTGGGCGTTCGACAAACAAGGCACCGCGGTGGAGATCCCGATGAGCGTGGATGGAAACGCCAACGCGACGGCGTGCGCGAGTTCCCGAAGCTGCGCCACTTCGTTCCCGGTCAAGGTACGTGTTACGCGTTTCCCAAATCCGGACACACTATTGTATCTCTCAGCTGGTGACTGTTGTCCATACATCGCCCAACACGGGACTGACACCTTCTTTTATTCTTTCACAAGAACGAAGCCGGTGTTCTGTGGGTGTGGCCCACGCCTGGTGCTGACGCGTGGCTTGAAGCTTCTGCGACGCCAGTAGCCACCGCGGGGCACGAGTTCGGCGAACTCACGGGGGAGTGGGGCATGGTGGAGCTCCCGGTCGGGTACTCGCCTTCACTGGAAAACCAGTTCGACCCGTCGCACGCGGAGTGGCTGCACGCCAGGTACGACGCGACAACCGGCGTGCGGTCGCGGGACGAAAACGTCCCGTACGCGGCGATGACCAGGTTTAACGTGGTGCAGAACAGCATGGCGCAAGGCGGGTTCAGGGTGGAGCACGGCGGGTACAACGACGGCAACCTGAACGTCGCGGCTGTCCGGACATTCACGGCGCCGTGTTCGAGCAGGAGCGAGTACACGGTACGGCCTTGGGGCTTTCCCACATCCAGGCACACTGTTTTATCTCTCAGCTGGTGACTGTTGTCCATACATCGCGATATACATGACTGACACTTTTCTTTGGCCAAATCACAGAACGAAAACGGTCGGTACCTTTCCGCGGAGGTTTTGTACGCCCCCACCACACCCGGGCGGTGCTTGATGTTCACCAAGTTCCAGGCGCACCAGCGGACCGCGGTGCAGGGCACGGGGCGGGGCAAGGTAACCACCATAGACCGGGTCACCGGCGCCATTGGCGCGCCAATCGACGCCGCGTTCCGGTGGTACATGGGAACGCAAACCGCCAACCCGGCGCTCGTGGCGAAAGGACTCATGCGTACGTGTTCCCTTTCCCAAATCCCGCCTCCCTGTTTGCCCATACAAGACTGACACTTTCTTTTATTTATCCTAAGACGGCGTGTACGGCAAAGGCGCGTACACCCTGGGCGACCAGGACGTCGCGGCGATGCACGGCGTGGAGGTTGCTATGGAAAACAAGGAAAAGGACTGGAAAACGAGCTACTACCTGCCCACCCCGGCGGACGCCGGCGTGGCGGGGTTCCGGACCTGGATGGACAAGCACGCGGGCGGGGGCGTGCGCTGGTCTAGCGGGGTGAAGGACGACGCGAGCAAAGTAAAGCCGTTGACGGAACAGCTGGACCGGTACGACCGACACACCAAGCACTGCAGACACTGCAGGGAGGCGTTGAACGAGCTCGGGGTGTTGGAGGGTAAGCTTCGAACCGTGGCGAACGTCGCGTCCGGAACCGGCCTGGCGCTGGGTTTGGTGTGCGGCATTCTGGGAAACGAAGCCCCCGCGGTGGTTACCTTGTGCGTAGCCGGTCTCGCGACGGGCGCGGCGGAGAAAACCAGGGACATGCAGGTTGAGTTTAAGACGTCCGTGAAAAGTAGAGGAGACCCGATTCCGAAGCTGTGGTGAGACTCGTGAAAGGGGTTGAGTGTATGTGGGGTGTATGAGGAGTGTATGAGGTGTATGAGGAGTGAGAAGTTGGAGCTGCTGAATAAAGAGTAGAAAGTACTTCATCATAAAATAACAAATTCAGCTCAGGAAACTACTCGCCGTGTACCCCGCCTCTGAGTCTGTGTACGCCACGCTCCCGCCTTGGCCGGCGCCGAACCCGGCGTGGCCGCGGACGTAGGGCAGCCCCAGGGACGCCGCGCTCAGCGCGTTGCTTTCGGTGACGTACTCCTCGGGTGGAACGCCTCGCGGCACGTTCTTGGCGTACGGCTTCCCGACGCTCTTTTTCAAGAAAGCGGGTTCCAGCTTTTCGCCGACATACGGCGGGATGGTGACGCCGGGCGCGCCCGGCCCAGAGGGGTCGGGCAACATCCCCAGCCGCTGGTCTTCCAGTAACCGCACGAAAACCGACGACTTGTCAACCGTGAACTTGACTTTCTTGTCATCCAGCCAGTTCCCGATGACTTCCAACACTCCTTTGCCCTCGGCTTGGGCTTTCACCAGGTCCTGCAACAACGGCAGGGGCACCGGGCCTTGGAACAGGGGAAGCTGAAACGCGCCGGAGGCTAGGTACGAAGTGCCTGCTTCGAACAGGGGTAAAATGGCCCACCCCACGGGTTGAGACGTACGGCCCACCAGCGCGCGTACGTCCACGACCACAACCAAGTTGGGTTCGGGAATCACGTGCTGTCTGGCGTGGAACCCGTCCCTCCACCGCGGGGCTTGAAGCAAACTCGCGATATCGGGCGACTGCGTGAACACGACGTCGTCCGAGGCTTTACTGCTGTAAAACGTGCCGGGCGGAAAAAGAGACGTCACGGCGACGTGAAACGCCGCTTTCGGAAGCCGAAACGCCCCGTCCACCGCGGTGTGGAACCCCAGGTTCGGTACGTACGTGTCACTTCTGCGGTAGTTAAGCGGTTTCTCGTTGGAAAACTCGGGGCGCTCTAGCCGTTTCGCCATCCACCGCTCCAAATCGGATTCGGTCATGCCACTCAACACATTCGGGCCGAAGCTTCGGCGGGCCAAGTCGAGCATCGCTTCCCGTACGGGCGGACCGGGCGTGCTCAGCCGGTGCGCGAACAACCTCCTTTCCACCGCGACCGGGTACGTCATGGACGAGTCGTACCCCCCGTCCTCGTACTGAGGCACGGCTTTGTTCGCGGGCGCGTCTGAGACGAAGAAAAAGAAAAAAACGTCAGTCGGAGAGTCGGTCGTGATGTGCAAGAGGAGTTGGAAAGGGTACACTGTGCCCGTAGTATTCCGGGACTGGAAAGGGGTCCGACGGAGTGGGTCGGCGTAACAGTTTCAGTCGTACTCTGAGTACTGGTAAACGTTACGTACGCCATACAGGGCAGTAAACAGTCGGCGGAATGTGGAAAGGGAGAAATACGTACCAGCGCGCGTCGCGACGAGCGCTCTTACTAAAACCGACGCGCACGGAATCTTCGGCCGCGAAAGAACCTCTTTAAGCGAAAACCCGCTCCCGCTTTGCGTCGCGGTGGCGGCGTACACCTGATACCAATAAAAGAAAGTGTCAGTGTCTCGTAATGTGTATGCGTAAACAGTCAGAGGTACTAGTCCCTTCGCAGGACGAGTATGGGAAAACAGGGAGGCGGGATTTGGGAAAGGCCCGATACGTACGGGAACCTGCCACCCCCCTTCTTTCAGGCGGTACCCCCGCGCCATGGACGTCGCCGGGGGTTCGTTGGTTTCCGGGTCCACGAAAAAGGGAAACACGACGTAACCGACCGTCCTTTGCTGGCTAGTTCCTTTTTCGATTGTTTCGATTTGCAACAGCGCCACGGCGGTGGCGTTGTTCCACCGGCCGGTCGCGAACCGCTGTTTTCGGGAAAGAAAAGGGTCAGTCGTGGGTCTTGTATTCGGCGGTTTATGCACAGTGGGCAAACAGTCTTGTTTTCTGTTGCACGTATTGTAGTGGTGAGACTTGCGTACTGCACTCCGTACAGGGCATCAACCAGTGTGCCTGGATTTGGGAAAGCCCCAACACGTACCTGCCGCTGGTGGAAGCGCGGGGAAAACGCGAGACTGTCGAGCCGGGCGTTGATTATGAAATCAGGCGCGAGTTGTTCCCCCGCGGCGCTTATTACCCTTCCCACTACTCTTGTTATGGTGACGTTCGGGGGTAAGAACCGCGCGGCGTCCACGCAAAACACCAGCCCGTCCCCGGGCTGAAACGCCTCGCCCTTCCCGAACGCGCCGCCCGCGCCGACGTGCCTTACTTCCCTCCACGCCCGTCGAGGCACGCCCGGCACGTCCTCCTTGCGGTTCGCCTCAACCTCCGCGAGCGCCGCGCCCCCGCCTTTGAGCCACGCCGGCTCGGTTTGCTCTGGTTGTGGAAAAGAAAAAGGTCAGTCTTGACCTGGGAAAACGCTGTGCCGCCTGATTTGGGAAACGCGCAATACGTACCGGTCACGGCGCCTCCGCCGAGCGGGTCCTCCAGGTGGCCGCCCGCGACGCCGCCGCCTACTCGCGGCGTTCCGGGCGGCGACGGCGACCGGTCATTGTTTTCGGGTTCAGTCCACACGCGAACCTCGACTCTGCTGCCCTCCAACCGCTGCGTGCGCTCCGCGGAGAGCATCAGGGGCAAGTGCAACAGGGGGGTTACTTGTAACCCGCTCGGGGTCTGGCCGTTGGCGTCGAAAACGGGGATGTGCGCCCACGCAACAACCTCTTCGCTTCCCAAAGCACCGTTCCCGGTGCCGTACCCGTCGTCTTTGATTTTGTGCGCCGCGTGGAGCTCCAGGACCAACTTCGTCGCCGCGGTTACCTGGACGCCCCTTAAACTAACCCTCGCGCGCCACTTGTACCGCGCGCCGCCGCCGCGGTCGTGCGACGACGGTTCCATTAACGGGCCTCGCGAGCGCAGCGGCGCGCCTGAGGCGTCCATCGCCGGTTCATGGCCTTCATAAAGCGCGGCGACTAGCCGCGCTGGTGAGTCTTTCAAATCCATGGGCCCGGCGCCTTCCATCATCACCCGCACGGTGACCCGCGGGAAATCGCGGCCCAAACCTTTGCGCAGCCGGTCGCGCGAGTCGTCGGTCATGTACGAGTCGCTATCGCTTGCGTAACTGCTGGCGTACTCACTACCGCTTCCGTAGGAGTAGTCACTCTGAACGGCGTCGCCCTCCGCGACGGCACCCAAGCCGCCGTCCTTTTCTTTCTTCGAACCCCCGCGCTTGGACGCGCCGCGCTCCAAAACCTTACCACCCGGCGTGCGCCGGTCGTCGCGCGCTTCGGGGAACGCCTCTCCCGAAGCCTCGGCGTCCGCGTCACCCGAAAGGCCACCCACCGCGGGCGTTTCCGGAACCCCGCCACCACCGGCGTTTCGCTCGCCGTCGTTCGTGTACATGGGCGACTGCCCGTACGGCACAGGAGGCCCGTACGGAGGCGGCTGGCCGTAGGGCGGGTTCCACCCGGGAGGCGGCTGGCCGTAGGGCGGGTTCCACCCGGGAGGCGGGTGGCCGTAGGGAGGGGGATATTGCGGATAGTGATACTGCGGAGGAGGCGCCTGCTGAGCGTGCTGCGCCTGTCCCCCCTGCGGGTGCATGATCCCATCCCTCAGCTGAAGCATCTCACTCCGTAACCGCTCCAACTCAACCGCCCGGCTTTCCCGGCCGATGTTCAGCTGCATTTTCAGCATCTCGCGCAGGTGCTGCGCGTACAGCGACTTGATTTCGGCGTCGTCTTTGATTTCATCGGGAAGGGTCGGGAGGCTGGGCAAAACGCGTCCGTCGCCGCCTGTGGCGCTGTCCGATGACCCGCCTCCACCCCCCCCAAACCCACCCCCTTTCTTCGCCACTTCAAGCAACGCCGCGAGGCTTTTCTGTAGCTCGTCAACCTGCGTGCGCAGCGCCGTCGCGTAATCCGGCGTGGACTTTTCGGTGTTTTCTCGTCGCCGCTCGGAATCCGCGTCGCGTCGTTGCTGCGCGTACGGGTCCTGGCCGTAGGGCTGATTGTAAAAAAAGAATTGTCAGTCTCGTATGGGCAATCAGTCAGTGGAATGTGTTGGGTGGGAAATACGCGCCTGCGTGCCGTACATCCCACCACCCATCATCCCTCCCGGCATCATCCCGTTCATCCCGCCCATCATCCCAAACGGGTTCATCCCGAACGAACCCGGGTTCATCCCGAACGAACCCGGGTTCATCCCAAACGGCTGGTTTCCGTGGAGGCGCGCGTTTCCGTGGAGGCGCGCGTTTCCGTTTCCGTCGGGTGCGCCGTACGGATTTTGGTCGTTTTGGGGTTGGTCGTTTTGGGGTTGGTTCCGGTTTTGATTTTGGTTTTTGAAAGAAGCGCCGCCGCCCGCGTTTCGGTCGTCGTCGTCGTACCAGTCGCCCACGGTGTGCCTTTGCGACGGCCGGTGGTCAGTGGCGGTGTGTCTCACCGAGTTCTGGTTGGCCTGGTGCCTCGCGGATTCCGGCCGGCGAGGCGGCGCTCCGGCTCTTTGCGCCGCGTCGTCGTCATTCTCGTCAACCCGCCGTCCCTTCCCGAGCGCCGCTACCCGCTCCCGCTCCCGGCGGTGTTCCTCCTGCACCCGCCGTTCAGTTTCTTCAAAATTTGCGCGTTCCACCGCCGCGGTGTGCGTCGCATCCGCCTCGGTCCACGCCCGTCCTCCCTTGTACGCGCTCAAGCGCTCGCGCGCCGCGACGTCTTCGCGCCGCAACCGGTCAACAAGCGCCTGGCGGTTGTGCTCGCGCTCGGGCCGGGGGGTCCCGCCGTGCCTGTGACTGTTCAGGGTCCCGTTAGTGGTCGCCGCCCTCTGCAGCTTCTCCCCGACGTCCATCTGCCGTTCCAGAAGCTCCCGGCGCTTCGCCTCCAACGCCTTGACCTTCTCGAGGTACGCTTTGGTCTGCTCGGGAGGCAGCTTGCCTTTCGACATCGCGTCCACCTCGGTGCTGCGCTTGCGAAGGTCCGCGACGTGGTTATCGAGCCCGTGCAGCCTCTCCTGCGCCCGGCGCATCTTGTCCTTCAGCGTGTCGTCGTCCATGAAACGCACCGCCGCCGCGGCGGCGTCCTCGGGGGGGGCGCCGACTCGGGGGGCCGGCTTCGGGGGCGCGGTCTTGGGCGTGGAGACATCGGACCCGGTGAACTCGGAATCGGAATCCGAACCCTCGGATTCCGACTCGGAGGGGATGTTGGGGTTGGCCGGTCGGGGGGGCATCGCGTCCTACCCCTCGCCGAAGCGCTTAGCGCCGAGTCTTCGCCAAGGAGACACCGCCAAACGATGGCGCGGCGCACTGCCGACTGAAGGCATGGCAATTTTGAATGTGTTGACTCGCTCTGCCCGCCGCGCGCCACCGTCAGCTCCAACGTTTTTCGTCGCGCCATCCGCACACCCATACCTCGGGTGCGCGGGCCCTGCGATGACGCCCTCGGGGTGCGTTTTCGTCGCGGTGCCCTCGGCGTGTGCGTCGGTGGGCGTCACGGGGTCGTGCTGTTCCCTGCGTTCCAAACGCGGGACGCGTCGTGTTGGGCATCCCGGTAAAAGGCGCGCTGTGACTCGCGCCCTGGCCGCGGATGCGAGCGACGCGTCCAGCACTTTAACTCTCCTGGCAGGCGTTGGGGTGCTGTTCGGTTTGGGGTATTCGGGTCTGCGCGCGCTCCCCGGGTTGCGCGCGGACCAAACCGTGCAAACGAGTTCGTCTATCGAGTATGACGACGACGACGACTCCGGTCTTCGATGGGGGGTCGCCGGGTTCGTGGCCTGCTTTCCTTTGGTCGGGTTCGCGGCGTGGTTTCTGCCGGCCATGGGTGGCGAAGTAGCGGGCGGGTCGTCAAGCGGTGACGCGAATTCGTCAAGTAGTGACGCAAATATCAGTAACACGCAAACGCAACAAAGAAACAAACGCAGGTACCTAGCCTGTGCTGCTTTATATGGCGTGGCGTATGTTTCAACGCACTTCGACGCTACGGACCCGGTCACGTGGGCCACCGCGGCGGCGTGCGCGGCGCATGTGCAGTTGGAGCGCGTGTCGTTTGAAGCGGAGCGAAACGAAACGTTCGCTGTTGCGCGTGGAAAGAAAAAGAACTCAAAAACGAAACAGAAACACGTACTGGAAGCGCCTAAAGCGAAGACTATTTTGGATGTCTTCGTAAGAAGCGCGGTTTCGGAGGAACAAAGGGCGGCTGTCGCGGAGGGGACGGGCGAGTCTGACGCGGAAAATAAAAAAACAGAACGAAACTTGGCGGCGAAAAAAACCTGGGCCGGCGGTTTCGATTCCCTCGCCAAAAACAATCCCTCGATTCCTTCGCCCCCGAGGCTTTCTCCGATTTCGGTTCCGGTTTCGGAGCTCACGGTCCGGGGGGTGGGGCGGGCGATTGGGAGGACGCAAATCGCGGCGGCGAAGTTGCGGGACGAAATCGAAGAGGGTAAACTAGCGGCGTCCATCGAGGAGAGCGACGCCGTTGAACGAGAACGTTTGACACGGGAAGGCGTAGTCATTGGCGCGGAGATTTTCGATTGGGACGCCCGGTTCGAAATCAGGACCATGACTCGGGAGCAGCTTTTAGCGATCGCCCGGGAGAAGGGGATGAAAGGGTACAGCAAGCTGCGGCGGCTTGAGTTGCTGGACGCGGTGGAGACGGCGCTTTACGAGGACGATCGATGACGAGAACTCTCTTTGCGGAGTAGAGATACGTTAGGACTGGTTTTAGTATAGTCAGCCAGTTCGTTACGCCCGATACACTCACGAGACCGACACTACTACGTCCTACCATCCTCACTACAGTCAGCCGGTTATTACCGAGATGAACTCGCGAGACCGACACTAATACATCCGCCGTCACTAGTACGAGTAAAATAGTCAGCCAGTTCATACCAAGATGAACTCGCGAGACCGACACTAATACACACTACCATCCTGCCTACAATCTTCACTACCATCCTGCCTACCGTCCTCCATACCGTCCCTCACTACCGTCCCTCCCGCGCCCAGCCTTCCCAGTCCCCGATGTCCCACTTCACGAACCCTTTGTCCGCGCCGGCGGCTATTAGCCGGTTGTTACACGACGAAACCGAGCTCATGCCGAGCACGAATTTCGGTCGCTCCAGCAATCCCGCCAGCACCGCTTCGTTGACCTGCTGCAACACCGCCAAGCCCGTGACCGGGGGCAGGTAGAAGTCGAGCAACAAAACGTCGATCCGGCCGAACCCACGCATCACCTCAACCGCGTTTTCCGAACTCCACCGTTGTTCGTGATGCCCCATCCGGACCTCCGCGGTTTTAAGCATCTCCGCGATATCGTACGAATCTTCAAACGAAAGAACCCGGTACGAACTCGCGTCGTGGCTTGGCCCGGCCGCGGAGACAGACACAGAGACCCTCCCGTGGGTCATCGCGCGCGTGCGAAGCGAGGGACAAATCCGCGCGCGAGGCAAAAGCGAGGACAGTACACACAGGCTGGTGGCCATCGCGCGTGAGAAAGTGAATGACATCGAACCTGACAACTTGCAGAAGGAGGCATCGCGAAATTGAAAAATAATGAATCAATCGACGCGCACGGCTACGTGCGCATCCAGCTAGGTCCTACACGCATCATCACGTTTTTTTACTCGGCGAGCCCAATGGCACGGGCCCTGCCATCGGTTCTGAGACGAGCAACCCTCCTGCGTGGGTGTCACCCCGTGCCTCACCCTCCGCCGAGTCCGAGTCAGAACGCTCGTTTCGATTTCGACCACCCCCGCGCTCCGCCATCTCCAACATCCCCAAATTCGTGTCCTCGTCGCTGTCGTAGTAGCAGTCGAAATCGGAATCGTCCTCATCGAAATCCATATTGTCCCCACTGTTATCACGTCGCTTCATATTCCGCGTAAACAACCCCCACAGGTTCCACAAGTTCTTCGGTTTCACAACCGCGCTTCGGCCCCGGCCCCGTCCCTGTCCCGAACCGCCCGCCGCCGCTCGGGGCGTGTCCACCTTTTCCCCGAGCGCGTCGTTCGCGAGTTTCGCGATCCTCGCGGTGACTAGGCCGGTCATGATTAAGCCAAAGGCGTAGAAGGCTATTTCCAGTTTGCTAGTACCGCCACCGCCACTACCGCCCGCGGCTCGCCTGCCCGTGTCTCCAAGATAGACATACAAAGTGGAGGCTGGCAGAATGCCCACCGCGCTGGCCAACAGGTAGGGCGCGAAATCAACCGCGGTTAGCCCAAACGCGAAGCTCATGGCGACGTACGGCGAGAGCGGCGACAGGCGCGTTAACAAAACGATCTGCGCGCCGTCGCGCATCACCGCCTGGTCCAGGGCTGCGAATTTCGAGGAACTGCGGCTGGTAACACCAATGGACGAGTCATTCGAAAGGAAGATCTTCTCCACAATCGGCCGCGCGGCGTACCGCGCTATTATGAAACTAACGCCCGCGCCCACCGCGCACGACGTGCCCACCAACGCCACGCCGAGCGGCGTGCCGTAAATAACCCCCGCCGCGATTGACGTGGCGCTCGCTGCCCCAGGCACGACGGCAAAGCTCGCGACGAACACGTTGAACGCCCAGAACGTGAACGGGTCTGATTTTGGAGTTGAGAGACGGGTGAGTTACGTTTGCGAAAGAGAAGTGCCATTCTTTACCGAAATTTTCGCAACGGGAGGATCCTCCGAGAGACGTCGGTAACATGAGAGATGGGTTCATCCGGCGTGGGTTTTGGGGAACCCCAAAACAATCCAGGTACGTACCGCTTATTTTCGGCAGCACGTCCTCCACGAACCGCATCTTCGCCGAGGCGTACAGCACGCCTACCCCCGTGCCTACCACGAGAACGACCAGCGAAATTCCCCGGCACCACATCGCGGTGGACAACGACCTTTGTTCCGTCGCACTTCGCGTGCGAACTGGGGCGTTGACCGACGCGTCCCTCCATGACCCGCCCGCCCCCGAGCGCCGCGTCGCCTCCCCGGACGTCATGCCGACGCTCCGGACAACGCGCTAGACCGACCCAAGACGCGCGACACGCGATGTAAAGCCCGCGGCCTCAGAAACTCTTTTATAACCGGCGAAGCAGACATTTTGTCAAAAAGGCACCTTGCATTGCAATGCGGCGCGCGGCGAAAGAGCTCATCATAATCTACACGAGGAGCATCCATAATTGTTTGTTGTTACAAACACTACGGCGAAAGAGCTCATCATAATCTACACGAGGAGCATCCATAATTGTTTGTTGTTACAAACACTATCTAACTATCCGCATCATCATCATCATCATCAATATCCGCATGCTCTATTCTATCAGGTACAAGTCCAAGCACGCCTCCTCGAAAAAAGAGTTCCTTTCACATCACGTCTCGATTTAGTTTCCCCAGTCCAAGTTCGCGCCGCGCTGTCCTCCGCGCATCGCCGGGCGATGATCTTCGGAGAGGTTCCCCGTGTCTCTCGCGCGCATGCACACACCTCGCCACGCTTCCTTTAAGGCCTCGGAGTCAACGAAGTCGTTTCCGGTGACGGCGTCGTACACGCGTACGGTGGTATCGACGCACCCCACGACTAACCGTGAGTGGTCGAATGCTACTGCCAAAGCGCCCACCCCGGTGCTGATTGAGGGCGGTTGCGTTTGGGTAAAGTGATTGTCGTCGTCGTCCCCTCCCGAAAGCGTACCGCCGAGAGACAACCCTCGATCAAACGGCAAGCGAGCCCACCGCACGGCCCCGTCGTCGCCCCCTGACACCACCCTGCGTACGTTTGTGTCGATAGCAACAGAGTTGACGCAGTCGTCGTGCCACCGCTTTGTTTCGCTTTTTAAACAAAGCGGTACGCCGGGGTTCCGCACGTCACGCACGTGCACCGTGCCGCGCGCGCTCCCGAAGCAAAACAAGCCGCCGTTTGAAGTCGCCACGCACTTCGCCGCGCCCGATCGCCGGACGTTCCGTTGAGGCAGTTTCGAAAGTTCTTCATTGCCATTACTTTTACTTTCACGGGTACGTGCCTGTGATTCATCGTGCACGTGACCCATTTGTTCGGTATCCGCGGTACCCAAAAAGGTATCCCCCACCACCCGCGTGCTCGCCGCTTCGCAAACCGGCTTTTGCGACGACGTCCTCGTGTCGAACCTGCGCACGATCCCGTCGTCGCACGCGACGTACACTAAATTTGCATCAAACGAATCGCCTCCCCAAGCCACCCCGTACACCGATATTCCAGGGAGGTCGAACCGTTCCGTCGCCGCGCCGAACCGGGACACGTCGTACACGTGCACGCCCGCGCCCGCGATGTCGCCGGAACACGCGGCGCGTGTAGCGCCGGCGCCGTTGTTGATATCGAAAAACTGAGAATGAGGCAACCCGGTGGCCGGCGAGGTGAGCTTTTTTTGGGAGACGCAAGGGACTTGGTAAGGGCGTGCGTTGGCGTTGGCGTTGTCGTCATCGTCACGGTGATCAATCTCCTCCCACGGCATAACTGGAGCGTTCCGTAAATCCCATAGCCGCATCTCGCCGCGCGCGTCGCCGCTGAAAATCGTGCGCGGCGTACTCGCGGCGTCGGCGCCGTCGCCGAGCAACTTGCAACACGTGACGATTTCGTCGTGCCCGAAACACCTCGCCAGCACCTTTTCCCAGCCCCGGTTGGAGTGCGCTCTGTATTTCTTACCACCACGACCTGTGCCCTCGCTGTTCTCGTTTGTTTCCCAGTCCCCGTTTGTTTCCCAGTCCGTTGGGTTTCCCGAATCGCCCTCCTTTGCCGGCCGCGCCGTTCGCGGCGGCAAACCCACCACCGCCAGCGTCGTGTCCTTCGACCCGCTGACGAACAAATCTCCCATCATCGCCACGCACTGCGTGTACTCCGAGTGCGCTCTGTGGTTTTTCATTTCAAACCTTCCCCGGCGCCACCCTTGGTCCACGGCGGTGCCTCGCGTAAACGCGGCGCGCCAGGTTTCGTTTCTTCCTCGTCGTGGAGGCCACCGGTTGTGTCGCCGCTGCACGATTCCCCACAGCGCGTCGTCGCACAGGGCGAGGTCTTTGAACCGTCTTGAGACGCACATCGTGCTGGCGAGCTCGTAGTCGCCCATCTCTCGAAGCACAAACGATGCGATGCTATCGGGAAGGGCTTCTAAAAGGAACAGGGTGGGAAGTTCGTCGGCGGCGGCGGTCGCGGCGCGGCGGCGACGCGACGTCGCCAAAGAAACCGCGTTCGCGTTCGATATCTCGCGAGCAGAAGAAGCATCCACAGCATCCGCCGCGTATCGCCGTTCAGTGTCTCGTGCCGCTTCACGTGCCACGAATCGTGCGCTTTCCAACTCCAGCTCCCTTTTATCGATCCTCGCCTCCATCGCGGCCTTGCGCGCCGCCTCAAGCGCGCCCGCTGTCGCTTCGAAACGCACCTCGATTGCCATCTGAGAGGCGATCAATGAATCCTCCTCGGACACGTCCCTAGAGTCCCTCGCGAGTTTATCAAGGCGCTCCGCCAGGGAAACAGGCGGCGGGCCTTGGTACGTGTACGCCGGGTTGCGCACGCACCAGCTAAAGGAGGAGAGTGGGAGATGTCAGAGGCGCAAACGTCAAAGTGGCAAATGGACGTGGGCACCGCGTTCGCGCCCGGCAGATTCGGTCCACGAATTGTCGCAACAAGCACGTACTCTTTCTGGTGGTACCGCAGCTGCCGACACAGCTCCTCGAACTCGTCACACAAGTGCTGCATGCGCGCATCCTCGTCGTCGGACGCCATCGCGCGCGCGATGACGTCGAGTCGCGCGGCTGCGACTGACAACCATTGATGAGGTGAGATAAGCACACGAGTTTTGGAACGACGAGCCATAATAAAATACGCCAAGAAACAAAAATAAGATCTTGCAAACTATTGGCTACCGATCCGTCATTCCACGCTCCGTTGCCACACCCCTGTGCGCGCTTTTATTCCGCGCGGGGCATTTGTACGGGCGGGCTGGCTCTCGGAACGGCGATCGCCGCGCCGGTCAAACACAATGCCGCGTGTTCGTCGGTCACGATTTTTTTGAGAAGCATCCTATTTTTCTCCAACTTCAACTCACCCCCACCCATCAAACTTCGCTTACTGAAACAAGTCGATGTAGTACGACAAGCTTTGTCCTTGGTAGTTCAAGAACTCGTTGTTGGTTTCCTCGAACGACCCTAGGGTCTGCGTGGCGAAGTACACCCCCGCCAAGATTGCGCACGCCAGGATCACGCCCGGTATGCCGCCAAGACCGACCTTGGCGTATTTGTCCGAGGTCGGGGATTCGGTGTACAGCATCTTGGGCTCGATGGCGAAGATGTTGCCGTTGCCACTGTTGTCCTTGCCGATGAACCCGGTGGTGCGGTCGATGGTTTCCTTGGCGTAGGTTACCATGGAAACGCCACGGCGCGCAGGGGCGGTTGGCCTGTTGGGAGGAGGAGGGAGAGGGACGAGATCAGAGCGAATGTCACGAAAAGTCGGGTCCAATGGCCGCGGATAAAGACGCGGGGACGCACCTGGGCGCGAGCGCCTTGACCGTGCGCCTCGCGCTGAGATTGCGCGCGCAAACCTTGGGCGCGGCGAGGGTGTTGGAACAAGAAATGGCCTGCATGGTGTTGTGCTGGCGAGTGTGCGGGGAGGGGCGGGGAGGGGCGGGCAGACCAAGGCAAAGTTTCGGGAGACGACGTGGCGCAAAACGGACGGTGGAGTGCGATTGGACGGTGGTCAGAATAAAAACTCAATTAAAAAAACATCGTTCGGGCTCTGCGGACGCCTGGTTCGGACGGGAGTTTTTTCGCGGTGGGAGAGCAGTCCGGAGGAAGAGTCCGGAGGAGGAAGGGAAAGAGCAGAAGGATGAGGAGGAGAAAGAGGAAGAGGAAGAGGAGATGAGGATACAGACGGCTCTTTTGTGTTAACCTCAATTGGATGAAAAATGCGTTTTCTCATTCGCACTCTCCTTTGATCGTCTCCTTACAAAAGCCGCGGACTGACTGATTACCAGCCGCCGCCGCCGCCGCTCTGCTTGGATGACACCTTGGTGTCCAAACCGGTTCGGCCTTCGCCCGACCCGGGGACGGTGCCGGCGACGTACCCGCCGTTCTGGCCGATGAGCGGCGCTTTCGGCGACGCGACGCCGTCGATCACGTGGATCACGCCGTTGTCGGCTTCGATGTCCATTTGCTTAATGAACCCGCCGTCCACGCGGCCTGAGAGGCCTTGCGTGCCCTGGGGGGGCGCGCCGACTTCGACTTGGCCGGGGGTGGTTTTGCTGTCGATGGCGATCTTGGTGCCCTCCAAGGTCATGATAAGAGGGTAGTTCGTGATGTGCTTGCTCGCGATCTTGCCCTTGACGCAGTGGAACTTCAGCACATCAACGGTGCTGTGCGTGCCATCCGGGTTGGTGAACGCGCCCATGGCTTCGTTGGTGGGGGCGAAGATCGTGAAGGTTCCGCCGTTGATCTCGCCGGTAAGGCCGTTCTTCTCCACCGCATCCGCGAACGCGGTGAGCCCGGACGATCGGCAGGTGTCCATAAGGTTCGCCGCGCGGATCACTTGCGCGCCTCGCACCGGCTTGGGCGCGGACCGGCCGCGCACGGACTTGAAGCTCGCGCACGAGGCGACGGACTGGGTGAAGGCAAAGGTGGACATGGTGGAGGTTGGGGTGTGCGGAGGAGTGAGAGCAGTAGGCGGGCGACGGCCGCAACGTTATCCGAAATCGGGGTGACAATTGCGTTCATCGTGATTGCTGATTGGTCCACTCGTCAAAAATTGTCAAGAGCCGCCCTTTGACACTCGTTTTCCGGCGCCAGATTGGGTGTCCAGTCAGCACTGCAGAGCGGGGGGGTTTACGCTTTTCACGGTCTAAACGACGAGTCAATGAACCGCGTGTGCCACAAATGAGCCGTCTCATCCATTCTACCACTCATCCTTCTCCCACCGCCTACTCCTTCGACTCGGGTGCCTTCGTCTCGGCCACGTCTCCCCCCCCCGATTCATCTGAAAGCCTCGGGGTAGTACTGCCATGCACCACCGGACCACTCCCCGCCGGACTACCCGAACCTCCACCGCCGCCCACGCGGAACGTCAAGGACCGGCGGCGCAGCACGCGCGTCACGTTCGCGCCGGCGGATGATGATGATGTCGTTTCGCTCAACGCAGATTCTTCCGACTGCGTCGCGCGCGATTCTTCACTCGTGGTCGAGAAAACGTCCTCGTCTCTGGGTTCATGAACAACCTCGGGCTCGGCAACAACCTCTTGCGGGGTTTCGCGAATTAATCCATCCCGGGATTCAGTCGTCGCGACACCCGATGGCTTTGGGAATTCTTTGTCGCCCGTCTCCACGTCCTTTTCCGATTTCCTCACCGCCTCGCCGTCTGTTTTCCGTACGTCTCTCCCGCCACCTCTCACCTCGCGTTGCCTTTTCAACTCACTCACCGCTCCCGCCAGCGCGGCGAACTGCTTCGCCGTCACGCTCTGCAGCGCCCCGATTGTGCGTTGCGACGACAACAGATCGTCACCCAGTTTCCCGACGCGCGCTTCCAACACCGCCGCCTCCGAGTCCCGCGCCTCTGTAAGCGCCTGCACTTTCCGCAGCGCCGGCGACAGCTCCCTGCGTACTAACCGCACACGCGTGGCGACTTTCGACAAATCTCGTGCGTTGCGACTGTTGGTCAGCGACACCCTGTCGTGAGCGCTTTCCAGACGGCGCACGCGCGCGAGCACGGTTTCGGAAGGGCTTCCGCTGCTTCTTCGCGACGACTCGTTTTCGTACGACGAGTCCCGGTTTTCATCGGCACCGCTGTCGGTTCGTCGAAGCGCCGCGCCGAGCACCACCGCGGCGAGAAGCGCTAGGTCGCCGATCCACCCAGAATTAGGCACCGCGAAAAGCGCCGGGTTCGAAAGCGCGGACGCGACCGCGACGGATGGGTAGTAGTCGTGTCCGGACCCGGATACCTCCGCAGTCGCCGCGGCGGTAAGTGCCGCGCGCGCTGCTTGCTGCCGCGACGTAAGGTCCGCGCGTTCCGCCGCTCTTAACGTGGTTACCCCCACCGCGGTGACCAACGCGAAAACCTCAGCACCCTCGGCGAGATTTTTTCCTTGACCTTTGTTAATAAGGCCTCTTTTCTTTTTTCGGCGGTCGGAGCTTCTTTCGCGTCGCCCCGCCGACGTCTCACGGTTACCATCCTTGTCACCCCGCTTCGCGCGTTCCACCTCTGCTCGCGAAGGTCGGCCGTACCACGACGCCCCGGGCTCCACGGCCGGCCGCGGGTTTCGAGAGGGCCGCCACGGTTCCGCGGCTGTGCGCGCGGGTGACAAAACCGGGTCGTCCTCGTCCAACGACGACACGTGCTCGTCCCGTACCGCGCCCGCGGATGTGGTGGACGCGGACGCGCGGCGAAAAGATGACATCCATCGGGCGTGGCAAAAACGTTTTTCGCGCATTCGCACACCCGCCACCCCTTCGCTCGCCGCGGGTCGGCGCGACCGGAATCGGCCACGACACACAGACACGGCCCACAAAGACACGGGCGCGGCGACCGCGAGCGACATCGCAGCGGCGACCACCACCGGGCGCCCCGAGGTGATTGCGATGTCAAATCTGCTGCGAACAAAAAGCCGCATTTTTTACTCCATTTTTCTTTTTTTGGGACATGGGTTTGCATGCAAATCAAACGCGCGCTCCCTCTACTCGCTAACTCTACACGTGCGCGTCGCGTACTTTATTTCGTCACACCGCGCCAGCATCCCTGAGAAGCTGAACAATCGCCGCGTGGCCGCCTTGAGCGACGTTAAAAACAGGTGTCATTGATACGGACAGCGGCGTCCAGCCGTTATTCTCCGCCGCGTTGACGTCCGCGCCCGACTCGATCAGCGCCCGCACCATCGCCTCGTGGCCGTTTTGAGTGGCAACGAACAGCGGCGTCGTGCCGTCATCCACCATCTGGTTGATCACTGCGCCCGACTCGAGCAGCGCCCGCATCACCGCTTCGTGGCCCACTTGAGCGGCGATGTACAGTGACGTCACGCCGACATCCATCGCCTTGTTGACATCTGCGCCCGCATCGATCAGCGCTCGCACTATCGTCTCGTGGCCGAATTGAGCGGCGATGTACAGCGGCATCACGCCGTCATCCTGTGCCTGGTTGACGTGCGCACCCAACTCGGTCAACGCTCGCAACACCGTCTCGTGGCTGTTTTGTGCTCCGACGAACAGCGGCGTCACGCCGTCATCCGCTGCCTTGTTGACGTCCGCGCCCGCTTCAATCAGCGCTCGCACCACTGTCTCGTGGCCCTTTTTAGCGGCGATGTACAGCGGCGTAGCACCGTCATCCTTTGCCTTTTTGACGCCCACACCCGCCTCGATCAGCGCCCGTATCACCGCCTCGTGGCCCACTTGAGCGGCGATGTACATCGGCGTCGCGCCGTCATCTTTTGCCTTGTTGACGTCCGCGCCCGCTTCAATCAGCGCTCGCACCACTGTCTCGTGGCCCTTTTTAGCGGCGATGTACAGCGGCGTAGCACCGTCATCCTTTGCCTTTTTGACGCCCACACCCGCCTCGATCAGCGCCCGTATCACCGCCTCGTGGCCCACTTGAGCGGCGATGTACATCGGCGTAGCACCGTCATCCTTTGCCTTGTTGACGTCCGCGCCCAACTCGAACAGCGCCCGCACAATCGCCTCGTGGCCGTTTTGTGCGCCGACGAACATCGGCGTCACGCCGTCATTTCTTGCCTTGTTGACGTCCGCGCCCGCCTCGATCAGCGCCCGCACCAGCCTCGTGGCCCTGTTGAGCGCCGACGTAAAGCGATGTCACGTCGTCATCCGCTGCCCTATTGACGTTCACGCCCGCCTCGATCAGCGCCCGCACCACCGCCTCGTGGCCCACTTGAGCGGCGATGTACAGCGGCGTCACGCCGTCATTTCTTGCCTTGTTGACGTCTGCGCCCAACTCGATCAGCGCCCGCACCACTGACTCGTGGCCGAATTGAGCGGCGATGATGGTCAGCTTTGTCTCGTCCCACGGGCAGCCGTTCTCGCGCGCCCACTGCAGTACTTCGGGATGCCCGCCCTCCGCTGCAGACGAGCACGTCTTCTCGTCCCACGGGCAGCCGTTTTCGCGTGCCCATTGCAGTAGATCAAGATTCCCGCCCAACGCCGCGTAACAGCACGTCTTCTCGTCCCACGGACAGCCGTTCGCGTGCGCCCACTGCAGCACCTCACGGTGCCCGCTATTCGCCGCCCACGCGCACGTCTTCCAGTCCCACGGGCAGCCGTTTGCGTGCGCCCACTGCATCATCTCGAGGTGACCGCCATCCGCCGCACACGCGCATGTCCACTCGTCCCACGGGCAGCCGTTCTCGCGCAACAACTTCAACTCTTCGAGCTGTCCGCTCATCGCCGCAGCCGCACAAAGGAGTTCT